>Ga0316217_10005623_pt1 | contig 12885 bp, 8 predicted proteins | sample 1anoAmetaG_FD_203633 | JGI IMG/M metagenome (GOLD analysis project Ga0316217, IMG submission 203633) | Freshwater microbial communities from Trout Bog Lake, Wisconsin, USA - 1anoA | ecosystem: Environmental > Aquatic > Freshwater > Lake > Hypolimnion/Profundal zone | place: USA: Wisconsin...
CGCTCGACCTTGCCTTTAGCCGCGCAGGGCGTTGGGAGTGTAACCCCAGGCCCAAGCCCGTAATACTGGCCACCTGCAACCCCGGCAACAACTGGGTAAAGCAGCATGTTTACGATCGCCATCAAAACGGCACTCTGCCACCCAACTGGCTTTATATACCCAGCAAAATAACTGATAACCCGCACTTAACGCCCGAGTATATTGAAGGACTTAAAAACATGCCCCGCTACAAATACGAAGTACTCGTAAACGGTAATTGGGACCTGCAATTGAAAACCGGTGGCGAGTTTTACAAATGTTTCGAGCCTGATAAACATATTGCACCGGTGGCTTACAATGCCGCCCTGCCCCTGCACATCAGTTGGGATGATAACGTTAACCCCTACCTGCCCTGCGGCATTTTTCAGATAGAGGATAATCATGTAAGGATGATTGATGAAATTGCACTCAGCACACCTGCTAACACCGTGCAAAGTGTGTGTAACGAATTTATGCGCCGCTACCCCGGCCACACCAGCGGCCTGTTTATTTACGGCGATGCCACCGCTGCTAAACAAGATACCAAACTGCAGGCGGGCAACAACTTTTACCGCCTTGTTATGCAATACCTGGCGCAATACCAACCCACCCTGCGCACGCTTACACATAACCCCGGTGTTACCATGCGCGGTAACTGGCTAAACACCGTGTTCGAAAAACAACTGCATGGCCTGCAAATAACCATTGCCCCCCACTGCACCAAAACCATTGCCGATTTTACCCACCTGAAAGAAGCCCCCGATGGCACCAAATTAAAAACCATTGAAACCGACCCCATCACCCACGCCCGCTACCAGAAATACGGCCACTTCACTGACCTGTTCGACTACCTGATGGTTTCTGCCTTCGCCGCGCAGTTTAAACTTTACCAAACCGGTGGCGTAACCACACAAATTACCCATGGCAAAAATTTGCCCAGCAAAAATGCGTATTGATGAATGATGATTTATAATTGAATGAGCAGCGCTGGCTGATTAATTCAGCATTCGGCATTCAAAATTACCCCTGCCTTTTAACCACCTTAAAAGCCATTCCTCTTCCTTGTTTTTGAAAAATAGCCAGGTTTATCCAGCACATGGCCATTTGTTCTAACAGGTAAAATTTGTCGTTACCGCCAAAGTTGTAAACGTTTTCAAAGCCCAGTTCTTTGGCAAGCTGGGTGGCAATGGCAATGCCTTTGGCGCTGCTGCCGGCGGTAAACATATCAATACCCTGATTGCCGTAAACAGGGTTTTGCAGGTTTTCGAAACCGGTGGAGTTGAAGCATTTTACCACATCGGTAGTGTTGCAGTGCGCAAGTATGGCGTCGGTGGTATTGGTAAACCCCTCGTGCTTTACGTTTACGCTGTTCATGGTATCAATAATAACCTTACCCGAAACATCGCCCAGGGTTTTAGCTACATCCACGGCAAACTGCGCCGGTACGGCTATTATAACCACCTCAGCCAGTTGTGTTGCTTCGGGTATGCTGTGTGTTGTAATGTTTGCCAGGCCCGCTAATTTATCCAGGCCTTTAAAATCGTTCGTATCGCGCACCCCTAAAAATATCTGGTGGCCTGCTGCCGAAAACCGCTGTGCCAGTGTGCTGCCTATATTACCTGTTCCTATGATGGCTATTTTCATATACGTGGTTTTATGCGATAAAAGTAAATATATAATAGCGGGGTGCCAATGAATGACGGCGTTTCTTCCTGCCCCTGCTACCGTTGCAAACGGCGCGCATAATTTCTCAGCCCGCTGCCCAGTGCCCTTTTCAGCGCTACTGCAACAAGGCCTCCCACTAAAGGAAATTTAAACCCCAACTTAATAGAGTAATCCAAAGCCGAGCGGCCATCAGGCAGGCTTTTAAACTGCATGCTGCCGTAGTGGTAATCTACAGGCACGCCCTTGCTGATGCGGTATTCAATCAAACCGGGCTTTTCAGATTTTACAACGGTTTCCTCAAACGCTGCCATGGGTATTTTTATACTGCGCACCGAACCAACCCCGTTCAGGTTGTTTGCATCGGCGCTGTCAACCACGCGCTTAATATCCTGCCCCATTATTTTGCCAAACGTAACATGGTCGCTGAATGCTTCCCAAACCGTTTCAACGGGGGCAGCAAATTCCTGGTAAAGTTTTATGTCGTGTATTTTCATCAGGTGGTGGCTTTTACCAAATATAGAAATTATTAAGCCACGGTCTGCTCAAATGCCTTCGCATCATATACTCCGACCACGCTTCCAATAACTCAGCGCAATTAACCGGGCAGCTAAACGTATTCCGAACCACCAGTTTTTATGAAGAAGCGAGAAGGAATGCTTTGAAACCGAATGCATGAATAAACACCGCCTTTTATAATCGCAAGTAGCTACAGAGATTCATCAATGCTACTTAGTGTGCTTATCGCCTTCATGGTAAATTTCTCTTTTATTCATGACCTCAGCTTTACAATCCCGCCGTAGCAAGAAAAGGTGCAATTACATCGCGGGCAGTGGTCCAATGCATATCGGGGTAGCGGTCATTATCGGTGGTGGTAAGGATTGCGCGTTCATCTATCATGTTACGCATGTATTGCATGCCCTGCCAGGCGGGGTATAGCTCGTTTTTTGCCGGCGCTATAAAACGGGCAACTTTTATAATAAAGCTAAGCAAGGCCGGTCCGCCCGGATGAATAAAGCCATAGGGCTTACCTGTAAGGTCAGTCATCAGGGTTTGCATTTCGGCGGGGCTTTTAAGGTCGCCGGCAATGCGCAGGTAACGGGGTGCTTTAGTATCAAGCGCGGCGTTAGCAGTATATTCAGCAGTGTTATCCATGGTGGTAAAACACATGCGGTGGTTAATATTGCCCCAGTATAAAATGCGTTTTTGTTTGTACATAACAACAGGCATTTGCCCGGTAAGCATATCGGCAAAAGCACCGTTAAAAATGCTGGTTATCTGCACCTTGCTTTTATCAATGTAAGTATGAAACCTGCGGCGCAGATCAAGGTTGCGGTTTTCGCCATCGTTGAATTTTGTAAAATCCAGCGAGTAATCGGAAGGAATAAAGCGCGGCACACCTGCTGCAACCACACCATCAAATAAAATCTTCTGTGCATCTATAATAACAGGCTCTAAACCCGATAGGGCCGATACCACACAATCGGCACCCAGGCAGGCATTTTTTATTTCGTCAACGCTGGCCATGTTTACCACGCTTATTTTAGCCCCCATGGCCTGCAGTTCGTTTATCCTGGCGGCATTACTGTTGGGCCGCACCAATACCTTTACTTCAACATCACTGCCCTTTTTTACTAAGGCCTTTACAATACGTGTACCCAAATTGCCTGTTGCCCCGGCTACTATTATCGTTTGTTTCATGCGCTTGTTTTTTGGTGGCAGCTTATAACGCGGCCCTTTATTTTGCTTAAAACATCAATAGTAATAATAAGTTCGGTGGGTATCGTGTTTCGGCAGGTAACTATGGTTAGCTTATACACTAAACGCAAACTAACCGGCCTTTTTATTGCGCTGCGCATACTTTAAATCGTTATTTTCAGCATCTGATATTTTTGATAATTAAACAAACCAGAAAGATGAAAAAAAACCTCCTGCTTTTCATGATTGCCGCATTATGCCTGTCGGCCCGGGTGTTGGCACAAGCGGTGCCACAGGCTATGAATTACCAGGCCATAGCGCGCGATGCCGGTGGCAATATACTGCCCAACAGGCATATTAAACTCCGTTTTACTATTGAAACCGGCCTTAACCCCGGCACACCCGAATATCAGGAAACTGATACGGCTACCACCAACCAGTTTGGCTTATTTACCTGCGCTATTGGGCAGGGCACGCCCGTATCGGGTGTTTTTGCGGGTATCACCTGGGCCAGTGGTAATAAGTATCTGCTGGTTGAATTAGATGCCACCGGTGGTAATACTTTTATACCAATGGGGGCATCGCAACTGCTTAGCGTGCCGTATGCATTTTATGCGGCCAGTGGCGGCGGCGCGCCGGGGGCAACCGGTGCTGCCGGCGATAACGGCCCTACAGGTCCACAGGGCCCTACAGGCGCAGCAGGTGCTACAGGCTTACCGGGTAGTGCTGGCGCCACCGGCCTGGCAGGCCCTTCAGGCGCTACCGGAGCGCCCGGTGCTACAGGTCTACAAGGTGTTACCGGTGTTGATGGCCCGGTTGGTGCCACCGGGCAGCCCGGTGCAAGCGGCGCCGATGGCGCTACCGGTGCAGCGGGTGCAACCGGTGCCGTTGGCGTAACAGGTGCGGCAGGTGCAACAGGCACCCCGGGTGTTACAGGGGCTACAGGCTTTTTAGCCGCCGGCACTGCCGCCGGTAATACTACCTACTGGGACGGCACCCAATGGGTTTTAAACTCTTCGCGTATTTATAATAACGGTGCCGCCATCGGTATAGGCACTACAAGTCCCGCAACGGCCTTCGATATTGAAAACGGAAACGTATCGCCGGCATTCAGGCTGGTAGATGGTACGCAGGGCCTGGGCAAAGTACTTACCAGCGATGGTAGCGGCAATGCAAGCTGGCAAACACCTGCCGGCGGCGGCGGTGGCACCTATACTGCGGGTGATGGTATAACTATATCGTCTAACACCATCAGCAGCTACTGGAAACTGGCAGGCAACGGCACCGACCTTTACAACACCAACACCCGCTACCTGGGCGTTGGCACCACTACACCCGCCTACACGCTTGATGTTGCAGGTGCTATTGAAAACATTTATTTAACCCCCGGTGTAAGTGCTTATAACACCGGCAATGCTATTTTCGAAAATACCAATACCAACTACGCGCGCATAGCCTTAACCAATGGCGCAGGCAACTCGGGTGTTATGCTCATAGGCAATACCTCCAGCCAGTTGAACGTGGGCACTTTTACCGGCGGATACGCCCCGGTTAACGCCAGTGCATTCAATGTATCAAGCGATATTACGGTGAAGAAGGATGTTGAATACCTGAGCGCGGCTGACTTTAATACCTGCATGGAACAGATAAGGAACATTCAATCTATCCGTTTCAGATATAAAACTGAAAGCGCCGTTAAAACCGACGGCATGCAATACCGCCCGCAATTGCATTTGGGTGTAGTAGCACAAACACTACCTGCCGAGGTAGTGGCCACTGTTGACCTGAAAGCCGATGGTAACCAAACCGCACCTAAGCTGGGCTTATCGCTGGCAGATATGAGCGGACTGCTGGTAGCCGGTGTAAAGGCACTGGATAACCGCCAAACAGAAGCCGACCTTAAACAAGCCGAGCTCTATAAACAAATTGCCGACCAGCAACTGCAAATTGAGGAACTGAAAAAGCAGAACGAGCAAATACTACAAGCGCTTGAAGCACTGAAAAAGAAATAAGCAAAGCTGTAATGATAGCTTGCAAAAGGCCGGTGTTACTACCGGCCTTTTTTTGTTTGCTCATCTCGCCCTTATCGGGTTTTGCAAAGTTCTCTGCATCGTTTGGGCTAAAACCGAAACCTGATAAAAGACTTGTGTGTAATGCCTGCATTACAACCAGGCTTACCGCTACAAGTAGTAATTAATTGCAGCTTTTACGCTACTCCCTAACCACCCTGAACTCCTGCACCCCTGCACTCGTTTTCACCGAAACAACATACAAACCTGCAGGCAGCTGTTGGGCATCTATTAACTGGTGGCTGGCGGTAATGGGTTGGGTGTATAGTTGGTTGCCCAGCATGTCTGTAATGGTTACTACGGCGTTGCCGGCATCGGGCACTTCTATCATAAAGCTGCCGTTGTTAGGCGAGGGGTATACTTTAACGGGCAACTCAGCGCCTGTTTGGTTAATGGCAATGTTAAGTACGTTGTAGGGTTGCGATGCGGCGCTGCAACCGGCAGTATCTTTTACCACCACCACATAATTGCCTTGTTGCTGCACCGGTATGGTTTGGGTGTTGGCGCTTATCAGGTTTCCGTTTAAATACCAGGTGTAACTAAGCCCGTAAGTTGCAGTCAGCGAATCCTGCCGGCGCGTTATAGTGGGTGTATTAACCGGTAGCGAGCTGAGCGTAATGGTGTTTGAATGTAACGTATCGCCACCGGCGCTGGTTAACAGGCAGCTTACAACCTCACCCGCTACAGGGTGGCTTATCAGCAGCGTGTTGCTGTTGCTACCGGTTGCTGTGCCATTAATGCTCCAGTTATAATTTGCACCGGCCACCGCGGTTGAAGGATTTGCCATGAGGGTGATGCTATCGCCCTGGCAAAAAGGTATGCTGCCATTGGTAAGCGTTATAATAAGTTCATTACAGTTTACGTGTATGCTGCTTATATCGGCCGCGTTGCAGTTGCCTGCCAGATTATACTTCAACTCGTGTGTGTGCCCGCTGCTCAGGCCAAGGGCATACAGATTGCCGTTGCCGGTTTTGGCGCTTATAACACTGGTGTTGGTATCGGTGCCCAGCTTGTCTATCCATTGCACATCGCCGGCGGTATCCATGGCGGCTATAAAGGGCGCTATGTTTAAACCGGTGTGCAGCAGGGTTGCCGGCCGGTGTGTAGAGGTCAGGTTTAACCCGTTGGAATAATAACCGGTAAGCACCAGCTCACTTTCATCGGCCGATAGGTTAATACCGGTTATATGGTGTGCGCCGGTATAATTGCGGTTTTGTGTTTGCCATACCAGTTTGCCATTAGCGTCAAACTTGGCTACTATACTAAACTGTGGCAGGTTTTGAAAAAGCCCGTAGTAGTTGCCTGAGTTAGTATAGGTAATAGTGTCTTTCAGGTAAAGCGTATCTATGTGCGTGGTTATATAAATGTTTTTGCGGCTATCAAAATCAAAGCGGGGCATCCAGTCGGTTATGCCATCGTCGTAAGGCCAGGTAGAAAGCAGGGTGCTGTACTCGGGCGCAAGCAGGTTGCTGCCGAATAATGTATGTGCACTCTGCCAGCCCTGCACGGGGTCAACATTGGCAGTAAAACAGGAAACTATATCGGTATAGGCATGTATACCAGTGGTGTTTGTAAAGTTGATGGAGTCCACGAAAAAGCCCACTATGCTTACAGAGCAATCAGGGTGTACAAACAGGTGCGGGCCCATAACGCCGTTACGCAATGCAACAATAGCATTGGGGTCGGGGTTTATAACGCTGTAAATACTGCCATAGTAATTGCTGTTAAGCCGCTGGCTTACTGCCGTGGCTATATTGGTGTTTACCAGGTGCCCGTTGCTGTTGATCTGTATGATGTTCAGGCTTGAAAGGCGCTGATTTACCAGTGTATCGTTGTATTGCACCGTCACATAGTCGGCATTGCTGTTGGGTTTTATAACCGCTAAATAAATATGCCCGTCATCGGCATACTGAATATCGCTGGCGCCTAAGTAATACGCATCGCCCATTTGCTGGTAGCTGGCTATCATCCAAAGCCCGTTGCCCGATGAATCGAATTTAGCTGCAAAAAAGTTTGGGCCGTTATCAGGCGCACCCACTATTACACCGGGATACCCCAGGCCCAGCGAACCAAACTGAAAATTATCAGTAGTACCAAAATCGCCCGATACATAAACATTTCCCTGCGGGTCAGTGGTAATACCGGTAATGTATGAACTGTAATATTGATAATCGTTGGGCATAGCGGTTGGCACGCTGATATACCAAACCAGATTGCCCTGCTTATCGGTTTTGCGCAGGTAAGCATAAGTAGCAGTATTATAATCTGCACCGTTAAAACTGCTGCCAAAAGCATAGCCACCGGTATAATTATTGCCGAAGCAATCTACATGGTAAGCCAGTATACCCCCTTCAGGATATGTAGCTGTATCAATATTATTATCGAAACATAAGCCACCGGTGGGGTCGGGTGCTATGGTATCGCCCACGTAAACAAATTTTACCATAGTATCTCCGGCGCAATGCTGTGTGGTATTGCCAATCAGCATTATCTGTTTTTCGCCGGGTTGCGTGTAATACACGCTTGCATTTACTGTATTAGCCGTAAGCTGCGAGGCGGTGTTATCAAATTGCCAGATATAACTATCGGCGTGGCTGTGGTTTTGCAGGTTAATGGTGGTACCGGTGTAAACCATACTATCTAAGGCCGTAAAATTTACATCGGGCAGGCGCACGTGTACTTTAACCACGCTATCGGTTTCGCCATAAACATTACAGCCTAAAACTGATATCTGCGCCACGTAAAACGAAATCACCGTATCGTAAGGGTTATTGTGCAGGGTATCGGTCAGTATTATGCTGCCGCTATTGCCAGGCAGGGTATCGTGTGCCTGAAAAATATAGTATTTGTAGTACGACTGTGTGCTGTCTAACCTTACCCGTACAGTGCCGTTGGCACAAACCAGGGTATCAAGCACGGTAACCGGTACGGTAGCGCCGTTAACTACGTGCACTTGCTTTACAACCGAGTCGGTAAGCGTTTGGCAGGTACCGGTGTTGCTTACCGTAACCACCAATCTGATAGGTGCCGTTAAATAATTAATGCAGTGCCCCTGGCTGTTGCCAATACCTGTAAATGAATATACCGAAGTGCCGTTGCTGAACATGGTATAGGTATTAATAACATTGCTGGTATCAATAGTTACGCAAATGGGCGAGGTAGGGCAAACAGTATCAGCCGTAAAATGCAGCACACTCAGATCGGGCATAACCGCCGCTTTTATACGCGGAATAGATAAAATGCTGCTGCCGGTATTGGTGCCGTTGCTTACTACCAGCATTACCGTATCGTAACCGGTGCCGTAAACTGCTGGGTGGCTGTAATTGTAAGTGTTGGCTGCATACTGGCCATCAAAATACCAGCTGCTTTGGTAACCGGTGTAACTGTTGTTGGTAAACTGCAGCACGCTATCGCAAAAGCCATTGGTATTACTGAATATGGCAAACGGTTTGCCGGGTGCAGATGTATAATTTTCGTTGGTATACAGCGCTCCGTAATTGCCCACGGCCACACCGGTGCCGCCATTAAAAGTTACGGCGTAAAACTCGGTACCCGCCGGGCAGATAGTTTGTTCCTCCCATGATAAACCGCCGTTGGTTGTTTGCAGTATATCACTGTTATAGTTGTCATCGCCAATAAAGCCGTTGTTGGCATCTAAAAAGAAAAACCTGCTGGGGCGGGCACCGGTTACAAGTGTCTTTGTCCAGGTAAGGCCGGCGTTAGTGGTTTTAAACACGGCGCCATCCAGGTCTGAAACAAAACCGGTAGTATCATTTACAAAATGAACATCACTTAACCAATACACCAGCGATCCATTATGGTAAAGCGTGCTCCAGCTAACTCCGCCATCGGTGGTTTTTAATATGCTGGTATCGGTAACCACATAACCAACGGTGGTAGAGGTAAAACAAATGCCACCCAGATTTTGCGGTATATTACCCACAACCGCCCACGCCAAACCGCCATTGGTAGTTTGTATAATATTACCTGAACCAATAATGCCAAAGCCATTCTGATTATCAATAAACGACATCTTTGGGCTGGCCGGAAAACTACCGGCCGCAACGGAGTATACTTCACTCCAGTTGGTGCCGCCGTTAACGGTATACCATATTTCCTGGTCGCCGGCTATATCGTTGCTGCCTGTTATTACACCGGTGCTGCCGTTAACAAAGTGCAGATCGGTAAAATAAAGCTCATTAAAAAACAGGTCATTAATGCTGCTCCATGTTTGTCCGTAATTAATGGTTTGAGATATACCTGATTCGCCCACCCAGAAACCGTTATAGGTGCTAACCAGCTGCGCATTATAAATGTTAGAAGCCGAACCCGATGAGCGATGCACCCACTGGCTGAACAGCAGGGTAGTTAAAAGAACCAGGCAACTGGTTGCGGCAATCTTCCGGGCCATTTTTTATGATTTAATTTTATAAACTGAATCTGCTGCGATGATAAAACATCGGCGCTGTATTTTGCGCCTGTTAATATAAATATAATGTGTTAAATATTTACGGCATAGCCACTGCTGGAATGTGGTACACTTAACTATTACGAAGAAGTGCAGTTAACCGCATAGGCACTAAGTAAACTAAGTTACACTAATATTTTTACCGGTAGCACACCTGTCCTTGTTTGCTGCAAAACACTTTGCCGGTTTTACCGGGGCAGAACCGGTTGGTGTTAAGGTTAATGCCTTACTTGTTTTTCTTTTTAGTTTCAGCCGGTGCAGCTTTTAGTTTTGCATTAACAAAAGTGGTTTTATCTGTCCATACTAATATGCCTTCTGTTTTTATACCGGCATATCCTTTTGCCCAAAACTGTAAGTTGTATTTGCCCGGCGGCAGAGCCTGAATGAAATAATTACCTCCTTTATCGGCAACCACATCTTTTCCTTTGGCTACACCTGCACTATCGGATATTGCTACGTGGGCCGCTTTAATGTATAAGCCCTGTTCATCCACAATTCTACCTGAAATGTCGCCGGTTTGTGCGCTGACGGCAAAGGCAAAACACAGCAAAAGCGGCAGCAGTAATTGCTTCATAAACGAAATTCTGTAAGGCCGGTGCTGGCAGCTTTACTTACTAACCACTACTGAGGTTTTGTAATTAAAGCTCTCGCCGGTAGTTGGGTTCTGAATTATCAGGTGCAGAAAGTAAACGCCCGAAGCCTGCGATTGTATATTAACAGGTATGGTAGCGCCGGTGCTGTTTTGCTGATATACAACCTGGCCAAGGCCATTATACACCTGCAACATGGCCGGCACATTGCGGCCCAGGTTTATACTGAACACCCCGTTCGAAGGATCAGGGTAAACAGACAGATTTATTTCATCCTCAACGCTGGCAATGCCATTGGCAATGCTGGTATCGGCAGGGCAGCCCTGGCCCGGCTGGCTAACGGTAATAAACGACGAGTCGACGGTAATGGTGCGGTAGCAGCCTGCAAATGCAGGGCCGGTTTGCACAAAGCGGGTGCCGCAGGTGGTACAGTTTTCATCTATCTGGTTACCTGCGCGGTCAACCACTACGTTCTGGTGCTGGTGGCCTGCTAAAACAAGGTCAACATGCATCGAGTCGCAGATATTTAAAAATGTTTCGCGGTTAACCGTAAACGACGAAGTTGCCGAGTCGGCTATGGTACCGTAAGCGCCACCGGTGCAGGTGGTGCCTTCAAAGTTACTGGCAGGGTGGTGCATTACAATGATCTTGCGTTTGTTTGCGTTGGCAGCCAGTTGTGCGCGTATAAAAGCTATTTGCCCATCAGTAAGGCCCGAGCCGCGGGGGTCGGTTGATACCAGGTAACTGATATCCCAGCCTGAGCGCATAAACAGGGTAACCGAAATATCGGTAGTAACTGCGTAGTCGGTATCGGGTGCAATGTATTTTCTGTAAACCGGCAACGAGTCGATATAAGGTATGGTTTGCGTGGTAAACGAAATGGTGTTAAGCGCGGTGTAATAATCGTGGTTGCCCGGTGCAAAATAAATAGGTATGGTTTGCGCCGAGTCAATGAACAAAGCACCCACCCCCGGATACATCAGGTTTTTAGGAAACAGGTATTGCGTAAGCGCCGGATACATGCCGTCGGCCTCGGTACTGTTGTTGCCTATGTTCGAGATATCGCCGGTGGCCAGGATATAAGCAGGCTTGGGAACCAGGTTGCTGAAAGTATGAAAGTAGCACTTGGCTTCAGCGCCGTTCAGGTCGTACGTATTTACAGCCGATTGGGTTGAAACGTGTATGTCTGAAATATGCACAAAGCTGAATGAACTGCTTTGCGAAAAAAGCGAGGCAGAGCAGATCATGGCTATAAAGGTGCAGAGGTAAATTTTCTTCATTTATTAAAGGGTTTTAGTGTTCGGTTTTTTGAGGGTATTGTGCACCGCATTTTCAATTATTACGTTACTGCGGCGCAATACTAAATGTTAAGGTAAGATTAATTTTCTGTTTCCAAAATTACGCACGGCAACGCGCTTACCATGCGTTAAAATACTAAAGCTGCGTTTGGGCATACGAACAGAACCGTAACATTATTGACATATATAACAATTTGCTTTGCAAACGATTAGTTGCATTTAAATAATGCTTTGCTAAATTTGCTTTGCCCGCCCGCCCGCTGGTTCAGTTACCATTATGAACTAATATGGCCTGAGTTATTTGATGTAGTGAATTTAAGTAACGTTTAACCGCGCAGAAGCACTTTTGCCGGTATGATTGATTACTTATTGAATTGTTTGGATGTGGTTGAAACAGGCAATTGATGTATTTGTATTGGTGATTGAATTAACCCCGAATGGAAATGAACCCAGGCAGTGTGAGAAAGACCCCCATCAGAATTTTGTTGAATGAGGATGAGCCGAGCGATATTCTGTTACTTGAAAAAGAATTGCGCAAACCATCGCTTAACTACGAACTGAGAATAGTTGATAACGAACAGGATTTTGTTTCAACCCTGCGCGAATTTGATCCGGATATTATTCTGTCTGATTATTCGTTACCGGCATTCAGCGGGCCGGAGGCCTTCAGAGTTAAACAGCAGATAAAGCCCATTACCCCATTCATCATTGTTTCGGGCAGCATTGGCGAAGAAAAGGCGGTTGAACTGATAAAGAAAGGCGCCACCGATTGTGTACTCAAAGACCGGTTATACACCCTCAACTCAAAAATTGAGCGGGCACTCAAAGAAGCCGCCGCCGGGCGCGAAAGAGAATTGCTTACCACGGTACTGCAAAAGAGCGAATTAAAGTTCAGGCAATTAATGGAAGCTACGCCCGATGCGCTGATTGCCGCCACCAGCGAGGGAAAGATCATTTACGCCAACCAGCAAATTTCATTTCTTTTTGGATATACGAATGAGGAACTGGTGGGCCAGCAGGTAGAAATATTGATGCCACCCCGTTTTGCCGTGCGGCATAAAGAGCACCGCAGTGGGTATAGC
>Ga0316217_10005624_pt1 | contig 12884 bp, 10 predicted proteins | sample 1anoAmetaG_FD_203633 | JGI IMG/M metagenome (GOLD analysis project Ga0316217, IMG submission 203633) | Freshwater microbial communities from Trout Bog Lake, Wisconsin, USA - 1anoA | ecosystem: Environmental > Aquatic > Freshwater > Lake > Hypolimnion/Profundal zone | place: USA: Wisconsin...
CTAGTCTTGAACATTCGGGGTTGTTAAATTCTTGAGAGATGAGCTGGATTACCGTCATCTACTCCATGAGTGTATCCGCCTGCCTGATGCTGGCGCTGGTGCATGCGGCCGTTTGGTGGAATCGGCGGGCAGGCTTGGCTCACGGGTTGTTTGCGCTGCTGGCTCTGTCCGCCTGTCTGCTGTCGGCCAACGAGTTCTGGCTGCTGCGGGCAACGACCACGGAAAGTTATGGCCAGATTTTGCGATGGCTCCTGGTGCCCGCATTTTTAGTGTTGGCATGCTTTGTCGTTTTTGTGCGGGTGTATTTTCGGGCCGGACGCTGGTGGCTGGTTTGGGCCATCTGCGGGGTGGAGGCGCTGGGGGTGATTCTCAATTTCATTTTCACGCCCAATCTCATTTTCCGTGAAATCACCGCCCTGCGGCACGTGCCGTTTCTCGGCGCATCCGTCGCCATCCCGGTCGGGGCAACCAATCCATGGATGCTGGTGAACGAAGTCAGCAAGCTATTGGTGCAGTGGTTTCTCATTGATGTAAGCCTGACGGTGTGGAGGCGGCGCGACCATTTGTCGGCCCGGCTGTGGAGTGTTGTGTTCACGGTCTTCTCCCTCCTAAGCGCCGTGCAAATGTTCCAGACATTTTGGCGGCATGAGCCAATCCCCATGACGGGCAGCCTGTATTTTCTGGTCGTGGTGGTGGCCATGGGCTTAGACCTTGGCCGGGACGTGCTTTTCGCCGAAAAACTGGCCGATGCTTTGAAAACAAGCGAAGAGAAATACCGGAACATCTTTGAAAATATTCAAGACGTGCTTTTTCAAACAGACAAGCGTGGGATCATCAAAGAAGTGAGTCCTTCCGTCGAACGCTATTTCGGTCATCGCCGCGACGAGGTCGTCGGCAAATCCGTGACCGAGTTCTATTATGAGCCTGAAGATCGGATGGCTTTGTTAAAAGCAATTCAAGCAAACGGCGAGCTTGCCAACTACGAAGTTCGTTTTAAAACCAAGACCGGCCGCCTGATGTTTTTTTCCGTGCATGCGCGGGCTTTGTGGGACGCGGCCGGCCAACTGTCCGGGCTTGAGGGTTCGCTGCGGGACATCACGGAGCGCAAGCAGGCGGAAGCGGAACTGATCCGGCATCGGGATCATCTCGAAGAATTGGTCAAGGAGCGCACCGCCGAACTGGGGGTGGCGCGCGATGCCGCCGAGGCGGCCAATCGGGCCAAGAGCGAATTCCTGGCCAACATGAGCCATGAAATCCGCACCCCGATGAATATTATCATCGGCACCGGCCATCTGGCCGCCGATACGCCGCTGAATCCCCGGCAACAAGGCTATATCAAGAACATCAACGAGGCGGCCCAATCGCTCCTTGCCATCATCAACGACATTCTGGACTTCTCCAAAATCGAGGCGGGAAAACTGGCCCTGGAAAAAACGCCGTTCGAACCGGAGCAGGTCATCAGCCGGGTGGCCGGCCAGTTCATGGAACCGGTTCGGGCAAAGGGACTGGAACTGCATCTGCGGATTTCTCCGGTGCTGCCAGCCTTGATATTAGGTGACCCGCTGCGATTGACACAAATCCTGACCAATTTAGTCAGCAACGCCGTGAAATTCACCAAATCCGGCGACGTTGTGATGGCGGCAAGAGTGGTGAACCAGCCAATTCCCTCCGCGCCTTCAACCCTGCATCTGGAGTTCTCGGTGAAAGACAGCGGCATAGGTATTTCCGTTGAGGAACAGTCGAAGCTCTTCCAACCCTTTGCCCAAGCCGACAGCTCCACCACGCGGAAATATGGCGGCACCGGGTTGGGATTGGTGATCTCCCGCCAGCTCGCAAATTTAATGGGCGGTGACATTCAGTTGGAAAGCGCGCCGGGACAGGGCAGCACCTTCACGCTGAGGCTGCCCTTCGGTATGGTGGCGGCGCCGCTGGATCAGGCGGCGCGGTTTGTTCCGGAACCGGATTTGCGCGGCCGCAAGGTGCTGGTGGTGGATGACAATCCCACCGCTCGGGAAATTCTACGGGAACTTTTGGTCTCCATGAGTTTTCATGCGGAATGCGTGTCGTCGGGCGAACAAGCCTTGGCAATCCTGCCGCAGGCGCAGTCCGGTGGCGCTCCCTTTGAGGTTGTTCTGCTGGATTGGCTCATGCCGGGGATGGATGGCATTGAGACCGCCCTGCGGATCCAGCGCGCTAATTTATCCAGCGCCCCGGAGCTGTTGATGGTCACGGCGGCCGGGCTTGATGAAATCCGGCAGGCGGCCAACGCGGCCGGGATCAAAGAATTTTTGATCAAACCAGTCCAGCCGTCACAGTTGTTCGATGCCCTGATGAGTGCGTTGGGCCGTCCGCCCGTCCGACTGGCTGCGGACGATGACTACTCGTTGGCGACCGCTTTTGCGGGCGCATCCGTCCTGCTGGTGGAAGACCACGAAATGAACCGGCAAGTGGCGGGCGAGCTACTGACCAAAGCGGGTTTACAGGTCAGCATGGCCACGACTGGAAAAGAAGCAATCGAGCGGGTCCAGCGGGAACGGTTTGACTTGGTGTTCATGGATATTCAAATGCCGGAGATGGATGGCATGGAGGCCACCCGAGCCATTCGCCAATTGGAAGCCGCCGGAGAATTGGCCGGAAAAGAGCCGGCTGAAACGGCGGGGGCGGCGGCAGTCGCGCCGCTGCCGATCATCGCCATGACTGCGTTTGCCATGAGCGGAGACCGGGAAAAAAGTCTGGCGGCCGGGATGAACGATCATCTCGGCAAACCCATCGAGCCGGAGGCGCTGATGGCGACGCTGCATCGCTGGTTGCCCGCACGAGGGAAGCTGGCTTCCGAACGGCTGGCCACGGTCAAGCCGCAAGCGACGGAAAGGGAAATCCCCGGTTTGCAGGTGGCGGCCGGCGTGCGGCACGTGGGGGGCAACCAAACGCTTTACCTGCGTCTGCTGCGCCAGTTTTTGGTGGACCACGCCGGCGCGGAAGCGGAGCTTCAAGCCGAACTTCGTGAGGGAAAAAACGAATCCGCTTTGCGCCGGGTGCATAGTCTCCGGAGCGTGGCCGGCAATCTGGGAGGGACCGATTTGCAAGAAGCGGCCGCGGCATTGGAGGTGGCCATGCGCAGAGGCCAATGGAAAGACCCACGCGAGTTGGACGGCTTTTTATACCACCTCCGAAATCTGCAGGCGGTCGTGGCCACCGAACTGGCACGCAGGGAAGCTGCTTTGGAAAGCGGGCAGCCAGACCCGCGGCCGGCGGGAACGGCGGCGGAATTAAAAGGGGTGCTGGATAAACTGCGGGAGCCGGTGGCGAAAAAACAGCCCAAGCCCTGCCTGGTCATTCTCAAAGCGCTGGGAGAGAAAGCCTGGCCGCAGGAGTACATTTTGGGACTGGCGGAACTGGAAAGCCAGATCGGCAAGCATCGGCTGACGGAAGCCGCCGCAACCCTTGAGAAATTATTGTTATGAACCAAGCAAACACCGGCACCGGCGAAGGCCGGCCCTTGCCGCCCGCCAGAATTGAAACCATTCTGGTGGTCGAGGATGTGGCGGCCAACATTGACATCCTGGTGGATGCGTTCGGGGATGAATATTCCGTGAGCGTCACCCTGGACGGCCAAAGCGCGCTGAAGACTTTGGACGCGGTGAACCCGGATTTGATCTTGCTCGATGTCATGATGCCGGGGATGGATGGCTATGAGGTTTGCGCCCGGCTGAAGGAAAACCCCGCAACCCGCGACATTCCCGTCATTTTTCTCACCGCCATGAACGAGGACGTGGACGAGGCAAAAGGACTGCGGCTCGGGGCGGTGGATTATATCACCAAACCTTTCAATCCCAGCCTCGTCAAAGCCCGGATTCGCAATCATCTGGACCTGCGCCGCGCCCGCATGGAAGTGGTTGAACAACGCAACACCATTGCCGCCGACTATCAGAAGCTGCGGGAATTGGAAAAGCTGCGGGATGACCTGGTTCACATGATCGTCCATGACATGCGCTCGCCGTTGACGGGGCTGGTCCTGTTTCTTGAGGCGCTATCGCCCGAGAATTTCATGGACCCGGATTTCCAGAATAATCTTGCCCAGATCAGGGAGGCCAGCCGGGCGTTATCCGACATGGTGACGTCGTTGTTGGATGTCAGCCGATTGGAAGCCGGGCAAATGCCGCTCCATTGCGAAGTCAGCGATTTGGGTCAATTGACCCGCAACGCCACGCAAAGGCTAAGTGGATTGACCCAAGGCCGGCAAGTAACCGTTCATACGACTACGGCCAGCATCCTGGCCTATTGCGACCGGAGCCTGACCGAGCGAATTGTCCAAAACCTGCTGGGAAACGCCTTGAAATTCACCCCCCCGGAAGGCTCGATCCGGATCGAACTTGGCCTGGAAGATCAGTGGGCGCGCTTCTCCATCACGGATACCGGCCCGGGCATTCCGGTTGAGTATCACGAGAAGGTGTTCCAGAAATTCGGCCAGGTGGAGCAACAAAATAAGCGGAAGGCGCCTTCATCTGGTTTGGGGCTTACTTTCTGCAAACTCGCCACCGAGGCGCAAGGTGGTGACATTCAACTGGCCAGCGAGGCGGGTCGTGGCGCCACGTTTCATTTGCGCCTCCCCAGACCCCGCGGAGCCAGCGGAGTCCATGCAGTTTGAATGAGTCCATCCAGCGCCAAAATTCATTATGAGTGAGAACCCCATCACAATTCTGTTGGTGGACGACCATACGATCCTGCGCATTGGCCTTCGCCTCATGTTGCAGAATTTGCCGGGGGTTAAAGCCGTAAAGGAGGCCGGCAGTTGTCCGGCTGCGTTGGAACAAATTGCCGCCGACACCCCGGATCTGGTCATTCTGGATGCGCATTTACCGGACATGGATGGGATTGAAGGAACCCGCCGGATTCTAGCTCAATGCCCCGGCATTAAAATCGTGATGCTTTCTGGCGATGGCAATCCCTTGCTGGTTTTGGAAGCTCTGCGCGCGGGCGCATTGGCCTTTGTGAACAAAGAAAGCTCGCAGACGGAACTGACCAGCGCCATTAATTGGGTCATGGCGGGCGAGGCCTATTTGTCGCCCAAAGTGACGGCGATGTTGGCGCGGCATTTCCGGGAAAACGCCCACTTGCCTTTGCATGGCCAAGCCAAACCATTGCTGTCTGAATCTGAAAAACGCTTGCTCCAGATGGTGGCGCAAGGCAAAAGGAACAAAGAAATTGCCGGCATCCTGAACGTGACCACCAACTCCGTCGAAGCTTACCGTTCGCGATTGATGGCCAAGCTGAACTGCTCCAGTCCCGCCGAGTTGACCCGGTTCGCCATTCGCGAAGGCATTGTCGAACCTTAAGTTGATTTCTTTGCCGGTTTTTTGGGTTCGGCCGGGAAACGGCTTCAATTTTTGTCTGCACTTGTGGGGTGAAAGCGCCCCCCCCTCGGCATCCTTTCCCCAATTCGCCTGATCCGCAGCGTCTGGGCGCCACCGCGGCGCGGTGGCCTCCTTGATCAAGGATTTGGTCAAAGTCGCGTCAGTTTTCGTATGGTTAAGAATCAGCCGCTTCTGACGATGACACAATCGCCAACCCAAGTTCAGGGTGACGGCAAAAAGACAAATTAAAACCAGATCCATATGACAAAACTAAAAAAAAGCACAAATCAAAAGGCATGGCTGACTGCGGCGCTGGGAGCGGCAGTCGCGTGCGGAACGCAGGCTTATGAAGTGCCCCTGTCCTTCTTCGGCACCAACCTGCCGCCAGTGGACTTTCACGGCTTCGCCAGCCAGGGATTCTTGTATTCGAGCGATTACAACTATCTGGACAGCGACTCCAAGAACGGCTCGTTCCAATTCTCGGAAGTCGGGCTGAATGCGTCGTTCGACCCGTTTCCGCACACGCACATCACCACCCAGGGTTTCCTTTTCGATGTCGGCAACATCGGCAAATACCAACCGGATTTGGATTACGGCTTGATTGACTACAATTTCAGCGACGCCCTGGGCGTGCGGGCCGGGCGCATTCTTCGCCCCGAGGGGATCTACAATACCGTGCAATCCGTTGACCTGACGCGCACGTTCATCCTCCTGCCCCAGGGCATGTATGACGCCCGCTATCGCGATTTTTCGGGGGCGGTGGACGGCGGTTCGGTTTATGGCAGCTTGGGGCTGGCGAAAGCCGGCAGTCTGTCCTATGAAGTCTATGGCGGCATGGTGACTTTGTCCGATCATGGCGGGGTGGCCAGGTATTTGGAAGACACATTAAATCATCCGCCTTATACCTCCTATAACGGTGAGGGCGATTTTCCCGAGTTCGGTTTGCAACTTTGGTGGAACACGCCGGTATCCGGCCTGCGTGCCGGCCTGGCGGCGATCGAATCCATTGACTACAATTTTGATTACTCGATCAGCCCGCTTATTGGCGGCCCGGGGGACATCCATAGCTCACTCGACACCACAGGGCTCCATCCTTCGCTGGAATATCAGTGGAAAAACTGGACGTTCCAAACCGAATACAGGGTGAACTATCAAACGGTAGACAATACGTCCGGCGGGCGACCCTACAACGCCGGGTCGGGCCACGCGGCTAATGAAACCTGGTATGCCGCCGCGGCTTATCGCTTCAACAAATGGTTCGAGGCCGGCACTTACTACACCGAAGACTACAATGATTTGTATGACACCGGTAATTCGAAGCAATATCAGAAGGACCTCGCCCTTTCGTTCCGATTTGACCCAACAGACTGGTGGATCATCAAGATTGAAGGGCACTACCTCCATGGAACCGGCTTGCTGCATGACAACGCCGACAATCCCATTGGAGGCCAGGATGACCGCGGCTGGTTCATGCTGGATTTGAAAACCACCGTGAGCTTTTAAACGACAAGGAAACCAACCATGAAAACCAATTGGATCAAACTCGGATTAGTCATCGCCGCCCTGGGGGCGGGCTTTGATCGGGCGCTCGCCTTGGATGGCGCGGTGGTCATTGCCAATCCCGGCGTCACCGCAGACAGTCTGTCGGCGGACGCGCTCAAAGACATCTACACCGCCAAAACGAAGTATTGGGACGGCGGCCAGGCGATCACCATTGCCGTGCTGCCGGATAAGACCGACGCCGCGCTGCAACAGGTGTGCGGCATGGACAGCAGTTCCTTCAAGACCTTCTGGCAGCGCCTGGCGTTTTCCGGCCGCGGTCAGGAGCCAAAAAAGGCTGACGATGCGGCCGCCCTGGTGGCCCTGGTGGCTGCTTCCAAAGGCGCCATCGCCATTGTTCCCGCTGACGCCATCTTGAATGGCGTCAAAAAAATCGAGGTGAAATAATTCACAAACCAGCAAGGGTGCCGGACGCGTGCGTCCGGCGCCTTTCACCCCAACCGCCAACGCAATATGAAAGTTCACAATAACACCTCCATCAAAAGCAGCTTCCAATTCATTGAAGTACTGATTGTCTTTCTGCTGATCTTCCTGCTCGGTCAAGGCGTCGTGCAATGGCGGGTTTGCCAGCGCGGCAACGAGGCCACCCGTGGGCTGGTCAACGAAGGGTTGCCCAGCCTGAGCCTGCTGGCCGAGCTTCAGGAAAATTTGGACGCCTATCGGCTACATTCTTACGAGCTGATTTTTGCCCAGGACAAAGATCGCATCGCCAAGGCTGCCGAAGCAGACGCGGTGCAGCAAAACTGTGTCAAGCAACTCCAGGCGATCAAGCAACTCTATGCGGAGGGCGAGGGGCATGACCGCGTCACCGCGTTGGAGGCGAGTTTCAATGATTATGTCCAAACCATTGGCCGCTTGCGGGCAATCCTGGACAAGGATTTTCCCGGCGCCATGAAGATAATGGATCAGGAAATTCCCGGAAAAATTGCCGCGTTGTCCGCGGCGGCGGCGCAATTAAAAGCCCATAACCAGGAGGCGGCCGGCAAATGCGTTGAACTTACGGTGGGCAGTTTTAAGAGTATCAGCAATTTTGCGTTGTGGCTCGGCGCGGCCAGCGTGGCGTTCACCACGGTCATCCTGGGGTTGGTGGGGTTCAATGCCAATCGCGTGCGCCATGCCTTAAGCCGCCTGGTGGAGGACTTGAGCAGCAGTTTTGTGCAGGTGGGCAATGCCGCCAGCCAGGTTTCGACTTCGAGTCAGTCGCTGGCCGAAGGGTCGAGCGAGCAGGCGGCCTCAGTGGAGGAAACCAGCGCTTCGCTGGAAGAGTTGTCGAGCATGACCCGGCGAAACTCCGAGAATGCACAAAAGGCAAACGAACTCGCGCGCGCCGCGCGCGGGGCGGCGGACAAGGGCTCCGGCGATATGACGGCCATGAACCACGCAATGGCGACGATCAAAGCCTCTTCCGATGATATTGCAAAGATCATCAAGACGATTGATGAGATTGCTTTCCAAACCAACATTCTGGCCCTGAATGCGGCCGTGGAAGCCGCGCGGGCCGGGGAAGCCGGCATGGGCTTTGCCGTAGTGGCGGATGAAGTCCGCAACCTGGCCCAGCGCAGCGCGCAAGCGGCCAAAGAGACGGCGGCCAAAATCGAGGGCGCGATCAACAATACGGCGCAAGGGGTTCAGATCAGCGCGAAAGTAACCGACGCCCTGAATGACATTGTGGTAAAAGCCCGGCAAGTGGACGAACTGGCGGCGGAAGTGGCCAGCGCATCGCGAGAGCAAACGCAAGGCATTGCACAAATCAACGCCGCCGTGGGACAGATGGACAAAGTCACGCAATCCAACGCCGCCAATGCCGAAGAGAGCGCGGCCGCCGCCCAAGAACTGAATGCCCAGGCCGCGGTGATGAAACAAGTGGTGGAGGAACTGAAGCAATTGGTGGGCGGGCAGGCCGAGACCGGTGGCAACGCCGCATCACTAAAGTTGCGCCAGGGAGCGTCCTTCAAGACGGCGATCAAAGCACCACCGAGCGGCCATCAAAACAACGGCCACGCGAGCAAGCCGCAAAAGTCGGCAGGGACGACCGCGCGGCGGACTGAAATCCCTGCGGAAGACGGTTTCAAGAACTTCTAACCCTAATCGCGTTATGAGCCCAGCAACCCAGGCAGTGATGGGCTTGACCGGGAAACAGCCGTTGCCGAACTCGCCCGTTCGGGATCAATCCCTATGCTGCGGGCGGATGCAACCAAGGTTTCCTCAAAAAACCCTTCTCACAATGGGACTTGCCAGAAGAAGTGCGCGAGCTGCTCGACTCATCTCCTTCATAAACAATCAAGATCGCTGGTGCTGAACATCACAACATGAATAATCCTGCAAATCTCCTTGACCAGTACGATGAGGTATTGGCAAAAGTCGCCAGCCGCGAGGAAATCCTGCGGTGTGCCGATCAAATTCCCCCGCTGCCGCAAACCACGCTAAAAGTCTTGGAATTGCTGGATGATCTCGACACGTACGCCGGTGAGTTGGCCGACGTGGTCAGCAGTGACACCCATCTGACTACGACTCTATTAAAACTGGCACACTCCCCAGCATATCCCCCCACAGAAGGTGTGCTTACTGTGATGCAGGCGATTACCATGGTTGGGGCAAACCAGTTAAGGGCATTGGTGTTGACAACCTCGCTGATTGGACTTTCAAAGCGCGATGCCGTTGACAAGCAGGTTTGGGAAAATTCGCTGGCCACGGCCATTATCGCGCGTCGTCTGGCCGAAGAGGTTGAAAATCTGCAGCCCGATGAAATTTTTCTCATGGGCTTGCTCCATTGCCTTGGTCAATTCGTATTTCTAGCCAACCCCAAAACCCGATGCGCTTACGGCGGCGTGCTCCGGCGCATCCGGGAATCTGGCGTGGATTATGCCACCGCGGAATTGGAGCAGATAGGTTTTTCCCACAATTTAATCGGCGCCTTGGTCGCCCACCGCTGGAATTTCCCGGCGGAAATCTGCCAGATTATCATGAACTACACCGAACCGCTGGAACCGGTCATTTGTCCTGGCAGCCAAAAGGCCACACTGATCAAACTGGCCGATCTGCTCGCCCATGCCTGCTTTATCGGACGTCCGCCAGGCTACCCCATTCCCATCGCATTGATCGAGCAGGCGGCCTCCGCCTTGGGGATCAAACTGGTGGCCGAGCGGGGCGTGGTGGAACTAATGTTGCTGGCCCGGAACCAATTGGAAGGCGATGCCGAACTGTGGGCGGCTCTGGCTCCGTGAAGCGCCAACACACACCATATATTACCGAGACATCATTCTGGTTGGAAGCCGACACCACGGCGGACCGGGGAGGATCGGGTGGCACGGTAGCGCGGCTTTTTTATTTGCCGGACGGTGACCAAAGCCGGTATTTTCCATTTCAACATGCTTCAAAGCGTTTCGCGACAGAAGATGGCGGCGCACGGCCGCCGCTTTGCCATCGTGGCCTCGACCTACAATGCCCGTTACGTGGACGCCATGCTGCGCGCGGCCCGGGCGGAAATCCGTCGCGCCGGGGGCGCGCTGCAAATCGTGCGGGTGCCGGGCGCTTACGAAATCCCCGTGGTCGCCGCCCGGCTGGCGCGAACGGGGCGTGGGGCGGGCCAGCCGCCGCTCGCAGCCATTCTTTGCCTGGGCGTCATCCTGCGGGGCGCCACCACCCACGCGCAGCACATCGGCGAAGCGGTGAGCTATGCGCTGGCCCAAATCCAGATCGAACACGAGGTGCCGGTCATCCACGAGGTGCTGCTGCTGGAAAACGAGCAGCAGGCCCGGGAGCGCTGCCTCAGCCGCACCCACAATCGCGGCATGGAAGCCGCGCAGACCGCCCTGACCATGGCCCAGGTCATGCGCGCGCTCTAGCCCGGATAGTTCATGTCCGATGCCCCCTACATGCGCTTGGCGCTCCAACTGGCCCGGCGCGGCTATGGCGCCACGTCGCCCAACCCCATGGTCGGCGCCGTGCTGGTGCGAGACGGCCAAGTCATCGGACGCGGCTGGCATCGGCGGGCGGGCGGCCCGCATGCGGAGATCGAGGCGCTCCGGGATGCCGAACGCCGCGGCCACCCGGCCCGGAACGCCACGCTCCATGTGACTTTGGAACCGTGCTGCACGCACGGCCGCACGCCGCCCTGCACGGCGGCGATCATCGCCGCCGGCCTCCGCCGCGTGGTCGTGGGCGCCGCCGATCCCAACCCAAGGCACGCCGGCCGGGGCTTTGAAATCTTGCGCCGCGCCGGCATCCACGTGGACGCAGCCGACGCGCGCCTGGCGGACCACTGCGCCCAATTGAACGAAGCCTTCAATCACTGGATCGTTCAGCGGACGCCCTTTGTGATCGTCAAGGCCGCGATGACCCTGGATGGCAAGATCGCCACCGCCAGCGGCGAATCCAAATGGATCACGGGCGAACGCGCGCGCGCCCAGGGCATGAAATTGCGCCAGGGCAGCGACGCCATTCTGGTAGGCGTCAACACCGTGCTGGCGGATGACCCGTCGCTGACCGTCCGGCCAGACCGGGGCACCCACGTCCGGCCCCTCCGCCGGTTGGTGCTGGATTCGCTGGCGCGCACCCCCCTGACCGCCAAGGTGGTGAGCGATGAGTTTGCGGCGCAGACCACTATTGTCGTAAGCCGGCGGGCGCCACGGCAGCGCGTGGCGGCCCTGGCCCGGCACGTGAACGTGATGGTTGCGCCGCTGGTGCCGCGCGCCACCCGGCCGTCGCTCAATTTGTCATGGCTGCTGGAAAAACTCGGCGCGGAGAACGTGACGCGCCTGCTGGTGGAAGGCGGCGGCGAAGTGAATGCTTCCTTTCTGCTCGGCGGCCTAGCCCAGCGGGTGGCGTTTTTCTATGCGCCCAAGATTTTGGGCGGCCGCGAGGCCCTTAAAGCTGTGGCTGGCGAGGGGGCAACCTGCTTGCAGGAGGTGCTCCAACTTCAGGACTGCGTCTGGCGCCAGCTCGGAGAAGATTTGTTTTTGACGGCGCGGGTCCAGGGCGGACGATCGGGAAGCTCAAAAACGGCGGGTTTTATTCATTGACTTGGCGGGTGGAGAATCTATGCTTTCTGTTCCTTTAATTGCGGGAACTGCCCGTGGCAGTTGTATGCCCGCCCCCGGAAAGGAAGTGAGTGCATTGACAGAGATTAAATTGAAAAAAGGCGAACCTGTGGATCGTGCGTTGCGTCGGCTTAAGAAAAAAGTCGACCGCGAAGGCACGCTCAAGGTTGTTCGCAACCGCCGGCAATATGAGAAGCCCAGCGCCGTGCGTCGTCGCAAGGAAAAAGTCGCCCGTTTCTCCGCCATGCTCGCCGCGCGCCATGCGGATGATTAAACCGATCTTGTTGAAGCGTTGAAGCCGTGAAGCGCCCCGCGTTTCCACTTCAACGCTTCGACTTTAATCAACATCGCTTTGACCCATGTATTCGCTTTCCACCTGTTGGAATTCCGCCCGCCACACCGACGGGCGCGTCATGTTGCGCGAAATTCGCGACTTGGGCTTTGAATACGCCGAGTTGAGCCACGGCATCCGCCTGAGCCTGGTGCCGGGCATTCTGGACGCCGTGAAAGCCGGCGAGATCAAGATTTCGACCCTGCATAATTTCTGTCCGCTCCCGGTGGGAATCACCTCCCCGGCCCCCAATCTCTACGAATTTTCGTCGGACCGCGACCGCGACCGGCAACTGGCGTTCAAGCACACCCTGGCCACGCTGGACTTCGCCGCGCGGGTGGGGGCGCCGCTGGTGGTGCTGCACTTTGGCAGCATGGACCTGAAAGATTATAGCGGCAAACTGAAAGAAATGCTGGAGCGCGGCAAGCGCGGCACGCCGGAGTTTCGCAAATTGACCGCCGAGGCCCAAGCCGCCCGCGAGGCGAAAAAAGGCCGGTTTTGGGACCATTCACGCGAGGTTTTGCGCGAGTTGGTGGGGGAGGCCAAGCAGCGGGGCCTGAAATTCGGCATCGAAATCCGCGAAGCGGTGGAGGAACTGCC
>Ga0316217_10005626_pt1 | contig 12882 bp, 10 predicted proteins | sample 1anoAmetaG_FD_203633 | JGI IMG/M metagenome (GOLD analysis project Ga0316217, IMG submission 203633) | Freshwater microbial communities from Trout Bog Lake, Wisconsin, USA - 1anoA | ecosystem: Environmental > Aquatic > Freshwater > Lake > Hypolimnion/Profundal zone | place: USA: Wisconsin...
TTCCCGGGTTCGTGGACAACGGGCTGGGGGCGGAGCCGAGCGTCAGTGTCGTGAAGTATTCGGATGGGGTGAAGGTGCAGTGAGGGGCCAAGCACCCTGGATGCAAGGGGCCCATCGGAAGGCGGTAACCCGGAGAAGCTGATAGCCGCTGGCGCTAATCCACCTTCCTGCAGGCTTCGAGAATATCCTGCAGGAACAAGGGTCAGTCGGGAAACTCATTTCCTGTCCCACTGGAACACCGGCAGGCAACCTACGCGCCCTCCTGCCCCTGACGGCGCTCCTCGACGCCGCCCGGCAGCAGGACCGGCCCGGGCCCGGCCAGCCAGAGCCGGCCAACCGGCAGGCTGCCCATCCCGAAGCCCGCGGCCAGCAACAGCAGCAGGGCCAGGCCGGTCCAGGGGATGGCGCGCCAGGGGCCGGCCAGGAAGGTCTCCGAGCCGCACATGGCGGCCAGGGTCAGCAGGGCCGGCACGGCCCAGGGACCCAGCCGCGGCCAACGGTCCTGGATCTGGAAATGGAGGTGGCTGCGGTCGCCGACGCCCAGCTTGCGGCCGTGGAACAGCCGGATCGTCACCACCAGGGCCACGTCGACGGTGGGATAGGCGAACAGCCAGACGATGTGGTCGGGTCCCTGCCCGAGCAGGGCGCTCCGGGCCAGGATGACCAGGATCAGGCCGATGGAGAGGCTGCCGCAGTCGCCCAGGAACAGCCGGGCCCGGGGCCAGTTCAGGGCCAGGCAGGCCAGCACGGCACCGGCGATGTAGGGGTGCGGGAAACCGGCGGCCCAGACGCAGCCCAGCACCTCCAGGGCGAAGCCCATGGCCAGGCCGTTGGCTCCGTCGATGAGGTTGAAGCCCTGGGGCAGGCCCCAGTACATGAACAGCAGGAAGGGGAAGGTGGCCCAGAAGCTGCCGGGGAACTCCATCCCGAGGAAATGGACCGGGTGTCCCGCCGCGGCCAGACCGGCGGCGGCGGCCCGGGCCAGGGGGACGGCGAGCCCCAGGCCCAGCGCGGCCTTCAGCCGGGCGCTGAGCTCGCGATGGTCGTCCAGCAGGCCCAGGGCGGCCATGGCCAGCACGGTGGTCCGTTCCAGGGGGGTGAATTCGAAGGGCGGGCCCAGGATGACCGGCCGGAGCAGGAGGGTGAGCATCAGGGCGAGCCCGCCCACTCGGGCCACCGGCTGGAGGTGCCGGCGCCGCCCGCCGGGGATGTCCAGCAGTCCGAATCGCGGTGCGGCCCGGATCGCCCCCAGGGCCGAGCTGAGGGAAATCCCGAATCCCAGGGAAAAAACGAAAAATATGGACATGGATTCACATGGGCCGCGCGGCGGCGAGGGGCGCAAGCTGGGCTGGCATCGCACAAGATACGGACCCGGATTGACAATTTCAATGAATTTCTTTTTCCAATCCGCCGGGCCCGTCCAGCAAATGTCCCGATGCCAGAACCGGCTGGGTTTGCTAAAATTTCGTACTGACGCGAGCACAAGGAACTCATGGACTCCCCACCCCAAGGCCGACGCATCGCCCACCTGGACATGGACGCCTTCTTCGCCTCGGTGGAGCTGCTCAGCCGTCCCGAACTGCGCGGCCAGCCGGTGGTGGTGGGGGGGCGCCGGCGCCAGGGCCAGGGCGGGTTCCAGCGGCTCAAGGACTACGCCGGGCGCGGGGTGGCCACCACCGCCACCTACGAGGCCCGGGCCCTGGGGGTCCACTCGGGCATGGGCCTGATGAAGGCGGCCCTGCTGGCCCCGGAGGCCATCCTGCTGCCGGCCGATTTCGAGGCCTACGCCCGGGCCTCCCGGCTGTTCAAGGCGGCCGTGGCCGAGATCGCCCCGGCCATCGAGGACCGGGGCATCGACGAGATCTTCATCGACCTCACGGACGTGCCGGGGGAGACCGTGGATCTGGCCCGCCGGCTCAAGGCCGCGGTGCGCCAGGCCACCGGCCTGACCTGCTCCATCGGGGTGACGCCGAACAAGCTCCTGGCCAAGCTGGCCTCGGAACTGCAGAAGCCGGACGGTCTGACCGTGCTCACCGCGGACGACCTGCCCGGACGGATCTGGCCGCTGCCCGTGGCCGCCGTCAACGGCATCGGCCCCAAGGCCAGCGCCCGGCTCGAGGCCATGGGCCTCTGCACCATCGGGGCGCTGGCGGCGGCGGACCCCGGGGCGCTGGTCGCGGCCTTCGGCCGGAGCTACGGCGAGTGGCTGTGGGAGGCGGCCCACGGCCGCGACCCGCGCCCCCTGGTGACGGTGCGGGAGATCAAGTCGGTGAGCCGGGAGACCACCTTCGAGCGGGACCTGGATCCCCGCCGGGACCGGGCCGCCCTCACCGCGATCCTGCTGGAGCAGTGCCGGCGCCTGGGCGAGGACCTGGCGCGCAAGGGCCGGCTGGGCCGGACCATCGGCGTCAAGCTCCGCTACGACACCTTCCGGACGGTCACCCGGGATCTCACCCTGGAGCGGGCCACCGCCGACCCGGAGGTGATCCGGGACGCGGCCCGGGCCTGCCTGCGCCGGGTGCCGCTGGACCGCCCGCTTCGGCTGCTGGGGGTCCGGGTGGGCTCCCTGGTGAGCCCGGAGGAACTGCTGGCCGGGGAAGATCCCTTCAGCGGGCGGGTGGCGGGAATGCTGCTGCCGCTGGAACCTTGAACGTCATCATCCGGCGGTTTTTGCCAAGCGGTCGATCGCAGGGCAAATGGTTGTAGCGCTTCCAGCCGCGAGCAAGTACGATCCACGGACTGGAGCCGCTCATGAGCAACCGCACCCTGGCCCTCACCGACAGCCTCCACCACTACCTGCTGGAGCATTCCCTGCGCGAGAACCCCGAGCAGGCGGCCCTGCGGGAGGCCACCCGGACCCACCCCATGGCCCGCATGCAGATCTCGCCGGAACAGGGCGCGCTGATGCAGCTCCTGGTCAGGCTGCTGGGCGCGCGGCGCACCCTGGAGATCGGCGTGTTCACCGGCTACAGCGCGCTCACCATCGCCCTGGTGCTGCCCGGCGACGGCCACGTGCTGGCCTGCGACGTGAGCGAGGCCTACACCAGCCTGGGCCGGCCCTTCTGGGAGCGGGCCGGGGTGGCGGAGCGGATCCAGCTGGTGCTGGGCCCGGCCCTGGCCACCCTGGACGCCCGCCTGGCCCAGGGCGCGGCCGGCAGCTACGACTTCGCCTTCATCGATGCAGACAAATCAAGTTATGACAGTTATTACGAACGATGTTTGAAGCTGTTGCGGCCCGGCGGGCTGATCGCCATCGACAACGTCCTGTGGAGCGGCCAGGTGGCGCTGCCGCCCCGGGACGCGGACACCGCGGCGCTGCAGCGGCTCAACCTCAAGCTGCACGGGGATGAGCGGGTGGACCTGTCCATGGTGCCGATCGGCGATGGGCTGACGCTGGCCCGGAAGCGTTAGCTCAGGCCCGCCTTGGCCCTGAGCTTGTCCCGCCATTCCCCGGTCAGCCCCTCCAGGGCCGCCATGGCCAGCGCCTCCCCGGGTTCCTGAGCGGCCTTCTGGAAGGCGGCGAGCACCCGGGCGGCGGTCGCGCCGGGGTTGGGCCGATCCAGCAGGGTCAGGTCCTGGCCGGCGGCCACCCAGCCCTCCTGCAGCACCCGCAGGTACCAGCCGCCCCGGCCCAGGGACCAGACCAGCGGCACGATGTCCTTGCGCTGGAAGCGCCGGGCCAGGGTGTTGCAGGGCTGCCGGGGATGGCTCACCTGGAGCACGGCTTCGCCCAGGGCGTAGCGGTCGCCGATGCAGGCTTCCCGGTCGGTCAGGCCGCTGAGCAGCAGGTTTTCGCCGAAATCTCCGTGCCCGGCCGGGACGCCCTCGGCGCGCCAGAGCGGGTAGTGCTCGCTGGCGTAGGCCAGCACGGCCTGGTCCGGCCCGCCGTGGACGTCGGGGTGGGCCACCTGGTCCCCCTCCAGCCCCAGCCGGGTCAGCCGGAGCGGCCCGGGCGCGGGCTGCTTGCCGATGGCGCTGCGCCAGGGCTCGCCGCCGGCCCCCGGGTAGGCGCGGATCCGCCCGGTCCTCAGTTCCAGCAAGCGGATGGTCATGCCAGGCCTCCTCAGCAACGACTCGACCCACCACCTTTACATGGTTTCGGCCCGGGCGGGCCGCTCTTCCCGCCGCTGCGCCGGCCCGGCCATTGCAAGCTTCCTGCCGGAGCATCGGCGCCGGCGATCCAGGGCTCCAGCATGTTCCCCAGATCACAATCATTCATCAATTGACGGTAAAACACCTATAATGACGGAAAGGGAGCCGCGGTCCGACCGTGGCCTCCTCCCTTGTCCCGCTCACAGGCGCCGGCTGGTTCTGGCCGGTCCCCGGCGGGGCCGTGCGCTCTATCCCACCCAAGGAACCCGAGATGCTCAACATCACCGACGTGCGGATCACCAAGGTCGAAGGCGACGAGAAACTGCGCGGGTTCGCCGCCATCGTCATCGACGACAGCTTCATCGTCGGCGATATGCGGGTGCTGGAAGGGGAGGACGGCTACTTCGTGGCCATGCCCAGCAAGCGCAAGCGGGACGGCACCTTCAAGGACATCGCCTACCCCCTCAGCAACGAGGTGCGGGAGGCCATCGAGGAGCGGGTGCTGCTGGCCTACGAGGCCGCCACCGGCAACCGGGCCATCTCCCGGATCGAGCGCGGCGAGGCCACCGTCGTGCGCGCCGACCTGCTGGGGGTCGAGGAGTTCGGCTTCACGCCCAAGGCCAACCCCTGAGCCCACTGGACGCTCTCCCCGCGATCAGGCTAGAATCCAGGGTCCATGGGGAGTAGCCAAGTGGTAAGGCAGCAGGTTTTGATCCTGCGTATCGAGGGTTCGAATCCTTCCTCCCCAACCAGACCGTTTTAGGTGTACGGGTCCCCCTATTCCGTCCTGCTCGATCCGTGGAAAGTGCATGCCTGCGCACGCACTTTCCACGAATCGTGGCGGCTTGCACGGGTGCGCATGCTTCGCATGTTGGAGGTTGCTGGCTCGGCAAAGCATGGACGAGGGGAGATCCTTGGATCTCCGGGCTGAAGGATGGGGATTTACTTGTTCATAGTTGAAGTTGACTATGATGGGGAAACGCCTGGAAGTCCTGGGCCGGTCGTTGTTTGTCCGCGGGGGAGCCGAATGGTCGCCATCCTGGCGTTTGATGACAGCAAGATGTTCCGGGGCATCGTCAGCGCGGTGCTGGAGGATCTGCCCTACGAGGTCGAGACGGTCTGCCCGGAATCGCTCTATGAGGCGCTTAAATTCCTGTATGAGAAGCAGCCTGCCCTGCTCATCACGGACTACCAGATGCCGAACCTGAACGGGGAAAGCCTGATCCGGGCGATCCGGGAGGATACCCATCTGGCCAGGCTGAAGGTGCTGGTGCTTTCGGCCCACCACGGCGCCGAACTGATCACCCGCATCATGCAGAAAGGGGTGGATGGCTATATTCTCAAGGACTCCAGCCTGAAAACGGAACTGCCGCGCAGGGTCCAGGAAATCCTGGGCCTCTGAGGGGCCGGTTCAGCCTTCGCTGTCCAGCCAGGCCCGGAGGGTGCGCCGGGTGCTCTCGAAGGCCAGGGGCGGCAGTTCGTCGCGGGTGAACCAGCGGGCCTCGTCCACGTCGTCGCCGGCCATCAGCTCGCCGCCGGTGACCCGGGCCTGGTAGAGGATCAGGATCACCCGGTCGCTCTCGTTGTAGGTCAGTTCGAGGAGACGCTCGATTTCCACCTCGAGGCCGGTCTCCTCGCGCATTTCCCGCCGGGCGGCGCGCTCGGGGGCCTCTCCCAGGTCCACGAAACCGGCGGCCAGGGCCCAGCCGCCCTTCTCGGGCGCGACGCCGCGCTTCACCAGCAGGGCCCGGCCGCCGTCCGGAACGAACAGGGCGACGGCCACCCGGGGGTTGGAGAAATGGACGTAGGCGCAGTCCGGGCAGACTGGCCGCAGGGCGCCGTGGCGGTGGAGGGTCTGCACGGGGTGGCCGCACTGGGGGCAGAAGTTGATTTCCATTGAATCTCCGGAGGCGCGGCGCCCGGGTCAGGATCAGGCCGCTGATCCGGGGCTCGCTACTGTTATTTAAAAAATCACTCAAAATTCCCTATTCTTGGCTAAAGAAGCAAGTTTAAGATCCGACCTTGCGCTCCTCCATCTCCGAAGCAGCGCTCGTCCTCGGGGTGAACGCCTCCACGTTGCGGAGGTGGGAACGGGAAGGCCGGAGCGAATCGTTCCGGGCCACGGGCGGGCATCGCCGGTACGACCTTGACCAGTTCCGCGGCCTCACCCACTCGTTTCGCCGAGGTGGCCCCGATGCCCGGCAATTTGATTTTCCGGGGCGGGTTGCATTCGACAAAAATTCGCCTACCCTGGGTGGCATGTCCGATTCCCACGCCACCTTCGCTCACCGAGTCCCGCTCCAGGTCACGGCCGAGAGCGCGCGCATCCTGGACAGTCAAAGCAGGATATGCGCGTGGGCCTTCAATCAGCTGAAGTCCCTGGCTGACGATCTCCGGTCAGGATATGCCCGGCTGAAGGCCGCCAGGCAGGTGGAACCCGAACTCCGCCACGCCGAGCTGGATGCGGCCGCGGCCGAGATCGGACAGGTAATCTACGGCAAGCGGGGGCTGAGGAACCTGCTGCCGGGCATGAAAACGGATCATCCGTTTTTGAAATCGGTCCACTCCAGTCCGTTGAAGAATGCCGCCCTGCGCCCGTCCCGGGCCATCCAGACCTTCCAGGACAGCCGGAACGGACGCCGGCGCGGCCCTGGAATCCAGTGGCCCCGCTTCCATAGCTGGGGCAGGGACTGGTTCAGCCTGGAATACGACGAACCTGGGAAGGGGTTCTCGTTCGAGGGTGGGAAGCTTCACCTGAGCCTGGGCACCAATGCCGAAGGCAAGCGCCTGACCCTGGACCTGCCGCTGGGTGAACCCGTTCCCGGCCTGGACGCGGCCCGCAACCTCAGGATTGTGAAGGAAGGCCATGCCTACTTCGCGGTGGTGACCCTCCGGCGCACGATGCCGGAGCCCAAGCCGATCCGCACGGCGGTGGCCCTGGATCCGAATCACAAGAACTTCGCCTACGGCGTCGACACGGATGGCAAGGCTTTCGAGATCCAGAACCTGGAAGGGCTCAGGGAAACCGACAGGCGGATCGACCGGTTGAAAGCCAAGCGGGACCGCTGCCAGCGGAAGTCCAGGCTGGTGCAAGTGGTCCGGCAAGACAAAAGCGTAGGACGGCACTGGGAGCCCTCGAGGAGGTGGAACACCATCAACGACGCGCTCAAGCGCGCGGAACAGAAGTCGCGAGACCAGAAGAAGCACTTCCTGTTCAGCGTCTCCAACAGGCTCTGCAAGCAATACGACCAGATCGGGCTGGGCGATTACGCTCCGGCCCAGGGTGACGCAGGGCTTGGCAGGAAGACGAACCGTGCGATGAAGAACCGTTCCATGCTGGGGCGGTTCAAATCCATCCTGCAATGGGTGGCCCGGCGGTCGGGCAAATCCGTCGAAGTGTTCGATGAAACGGGCACCACCCGGACCTGCTCAGAACCAGGCTGCGGCCACATCGTTGCGGGTGGCATTCCGCCGGACATCCGGGAGTGGAACTGCCCCCAATGCGGTACGCCCCACATCCGGGATGAGAACGCGGCGAAGAACGGACTGGTGCGGATGCTCCGCATCAGGAGCCTCCTCTTGCCTTGCTCAGGCCCCGTTCAAGGACGGTGTGATTGGCGTTTCCATCCCGGATCGGGATGGCGGGAGGCGCCGAAAGGCCGCGCCAATGCAAATCAAAACGGGTGGCCCGGCTCTACAGGCACAGCGAAGGAAGCCGTTTTCAGCGGCCTAATCCGCGGCGTGATTGCCCCCGACCTACGGCCTGCACAATATTGAGCAGGTTCAGGTGAGCGGATTTCATGGTCATACTAGTGGATCCGTGCCGGGTCTTCCAGGACTTGGCCCCCGTCGCCCGCCGCCCCCTCCGGAGTTTCCTGAATGACCACCCTGAACCAGCGCCTGGCCGAGGCCCCCTACCCCGTCGTGGGGCTCACCGGGGGCATCGCCGCCGGCAAGACTTACACCGCCATTCGCCTGGCCGCCTCGGGCTGGGTGGTGATCAATGCCGACCAGGTGGCCCGGGACGTGGTGGAACCGGGTTCCAAAGGGCTGGAGGAACTGGTGGCGGCGTTCGGCGCCGGCATCCTGGCCGGCGACGGCAGCCTGGACCGGGCCCGCCTGGCCGGGCTGGTGTTCGCCGATCCGGCCCGGCGGTCCCGGCTGGAGGCGTTGCTGCACCCGCGCATCGAGGACCGGCTGGCCGCTCATCTGGCCGCATTGCCGGCCGGCACCAAGGGCGTGGTGCTGGACGCCGCCCTGTGGGTGGAACGGGGCCAGGCGCACATCTTCGACGCGCTCTGGGTGGTTGAGGCCACCGAGGAGGACCGGCTGCGCCGGCTCATGAAGCGCGACGGCCTGGGCCGGGAAGCGGCCCTGGAGCGCATGCGGGCCCAGTCCGCCGGGGCCGAGAAACGGCTGCACGCCGACCAGGTGTTCAAGAACGACGGCCGGGACCTGGACGAGCCGCTGAAGGTGGCCGAAGCCGCCCTGCTGGCCCACTGGAAGATCAGCCGGGCCCGGAAATGGCGCCCGCCCACCGCCGCGCCGTTCAGTCCGGCCGAACTGCACGCCATCCTCGAGACCCTCCTGGCCCGGGGCGGCGACTACGGCGAGGTGTTCGTGGAGCACCGCAAGGCCTGCGCCCTGGGCATGGACGCCGGGCGGATGGAGGACGTGCTGGCCGGCGAAACCTTCGGCGCCAGCCTGCGGCTGGTGGACGGGGAGACCACCCGGTTCGCCGATCTGATCGCCCCCACCGCCGAGGAGCTGCTGGACGCGGCCCGGACCCTGGCCGCGCCCGGCGCCGGCGCGCCGGCACCGCTGCCGCCGCTGGAGCCGCAGCTGCTGCCCAAGCCCAGCCCCATCGACCGGGAGCCGGCCATGGTGCCGCTCAGCGAAAAGGTCGACCTGGTCAAGCGGGCCGACCACCTGGCCCGCAACCGGGCCGAGACGCTCCGGCCGGGGGCGCTGCGCCAGGTGGCCCTGGGCTACGGCGACAGCACCCAGAACGTCTGGATCGCCGCCGCGGAGCGCAAGGGCGAGGCCTGGACCGCCACCCTCGCCGAGGACCGGCGGATCCAGAGCATGATGCGGCTCAATGTCACCGTGGGCGAGGGCGCCAGTCTGCAGACCGGCTACCAGTCCCTGGGCGAGACCCGGGGCTTCGAATTGTTCAGCTCCGAGGCGGTGGAGCGCACCGTGCTGGAAGCGGTGCGGCTGGCCGTCCAGGGCCTGGACGCGCGCCCGGCCCCGGCCGGGACCTACCCGGTGATCCTCAGCAGCAGCGCCGGCGGCACCATGATCCACGAGGCCTGCGGCCACGGCCTGGAGGCCGACCTGGCCCTGGCCGGGGTGAGCGCCTTTTCCGGCAAGCTGGGCCAGCAGGTGGCCGCCTCCGGCGTGACCATCATCGACGACGGCACCCTGCCGCACAAGCGCGGATCGGCCGCCTGCGACGACGAGGGCCGGCCGGCCCAGCGGGTGGTGCTGATCGAGAACGGCATCCTCAAGGCCTACCTGCAGTCCCGGCGCACCGCCCGGCGGATGGACACCGAGCCCACCGGCAACGGCCGCCGGGAAAGCTACCGGCACATCCCCATCCCGCGCATGCGCAACACCTTCCTCGCCCCCGGAAACGAGGCCCCCGAGGCCATCCTCAAGGACCTGGACTGCGGCCTGCTGGTCAAGCACATGGGCGGCGGCCAGGTGGACACGGTCACCGGCAATTTCGTGTTCCAGGTGACCGAGGGCTACTGGGTGGAGAAGGGAATCCCGCTCTATCCGGTGAAGAACGCCACCCTCACCGGCTGCGGTCCGGAGGTGCTCATGGGCCTCACCCGCATCGGCTCCGACCTGCGCCACTTCGACATTGGCACCTGCGGCAAGGACGGCCAGGGGGTGCCGGTCTCGGACGCCCTGCCCACCATCCTCTGCCCGGCCCTGATCGTCGGCGGCACCGCCGAGCCCCTTCCGGCGATCCTGTAGAACTCCGTCCCACGACCCTCCGAGAGGCGCTGCCCTGATGTCAGATCCGACCCTGTTCCGAACCTACCTCGACGCGCCTCTGGAGGAGCGGCTCCAGGAGGGCATCCGCCATGCCCTGGCCCTGGGGGCCGAGGGCGCCGAAGCCTTCGTGTCCGTCTCCCGCAGCCGCAAGGCCAAGGTCCAGAACGGCGCGCTCCAGGACCTGACCACCAGCAAGCGCGGCGGCCTGGGGGTGCGGGTGCTGCGCGCCGGGCCGAAGGGCCTGCGCCTGGGCATCGCCACCAGCACCGACCTGCGCCGGGCCGACTACAGGGAACTGTTCGCCCAGGCCTGGGAGCTGTCCGCCCTGGGCGACGAGGACCGCTGGATCCGCCAGGCCGAGCCCTCCGGCAGCGACGATCTGCCCAGCCGGCACGATCCCCGCGGCGACGCCCTGGCCCCCGAGGACCGGATCAACCGGGCCATGGCCCTGGAAGCCGCGGCCCGGGCCGCCTCCACCAAGGTGGCGGCGGTGCGCGAGGCCACCTGGGCCGACGGCGCCGGGGCCAGCCTGCTGCTGACCCAGAAGGGGGTGCGCTGCCACGACCTGGCCTCGTCCTGCTCGGCCAGCATCGAACTGGCGGTGGAGGACGGCGGTGACCGCCAGGCCGCCTGGCACTGGGACGTGGCCCGGCACCCCGGCGCCCTGGACCTGGAGGCCATCGGCCGGGAGGCGGCGCACAAGGGCGAGCGCAAGCTCAAGCCCGCCCAGCTGGCCTCGGGCCGCTACGGCGTGGTGCTGCACCCGGAGGTGTCGCTGGACCTGCTGGGCCTGGTGGCGGGCATGCTCTCCGCCGAGGCGGTGCTCAAGCAGCGCAGCCTGTTCACCGGCAAGCTGGGCGAGCCCATCGCCTCCAGCCTGCTGACCCTGGTGGACGACGGCCGGCTGCCGGGTGGGCTGGGGTCCGAGCCCTGGGACGGCGAAGGCGTTCCGACCCGCCGCAATATGCTGATCGAGAACGGCGTGCTGGCCAGCTACCTGCACACCCTGAAGACCGCGGCGGAAATGGGCGTGGCGCCCACCGGCAGCGCCAGCCGCAGCGCCGGCAGCAACCCCGGGGTCACCACCTTCAACCTGTTCCCCCGGGCCGGCGACCGCAGCGTGGCCGAGCTGTACCGCATGGCCGGCGACGGCGTGCTCATCACCGAGATCATGGGCCTGCACACGGTGGACCCGGTGTCGGGCGACCTGAGCGTCGGCGCCTCCGGGGTACGGATCCGCCACGGCGAGCTGGCGGAGAGCGTCGACCGCATGACCTTCGCCGGCAACCTCAAGGACTTCCTCACCCGGATCGTGGCCCTGGGCGACGATCTGCGCTGGTACGGCAGCCAGGCCGGGCTGAGCATGCTGCTGGAGGACATCAGCCTGGGCGGGGCCTGATATCCTGGCAATTCCCTGACGCTTTCCCAGCCCGCGAGGTCCGCCCATGCCCGTTCCGCCCGAGATGCTCACCGCCGCCCAGGCCTACCTGGCTTCCAAGGACCTGGAGCCGGAACTCCGGGCCGAACTGGCGCCGCTGGTGGCGGCGGCCCAAGCCGGCGACGCCGCTGCCGGGGCGGAGGTGCTGGACCGGTTCTTCGAGCCGCTGGCGTTCGGCACCGGCGGCCTGCGGGGCATCATGGCGGCCGGCCTGCGGCGCATGAACAAGCCGAACATCCGGCGCACCACCCTGGCCCTGGCCCAGGTGGCCCGCAGGCACGTGCCGGAGCGGCGCACGGCGCTGGTGGGCTACGACACCCGGCTGCAGTCGGACAGCTTCGCCCTGGAGGCCGCCCGGGTGCTGGCGGCGGAGGGCTACCAGGTCTACCTGGGCGGCCGGCCCCTGCCCACGCCGTTCCTCTGCTACGCCATGCGCAAGCTCGGCACGGCCTGCGCGATCATCGTCACCGCTTCGCACAACCCCAAGGAATACAACGGCTACAAGGCCTACAACCACCTCGGCGGACAGGTCCTGGCGCCCTGGGACAGCGAGATCGAGGCGGCCATGGCCCGGCTGCCCCTGGTGCCGCCGGCGCCCCCGGCTTCCGGCGCGATCCTGCCCATCCCCGCGGAACTGGAGGAGGCCTACCTGGAGCTGGGGCTGGGGCTGCGCCAGCACCCCGCGGTGTTCCAGCCGGCCCGGGTGCTCTACACCCCGTTCCACGGCACCGGCATCGCCTTCGTCCCCGAGCTCTACCGCAGGGCCGGGCTGCCGCTTCAGATCTGCGCCGCCCAGGCGGTGCAGGACGGCACCTTCCCCACCGCGCCCCGGCCCAACCCCGAGGAGATCGCCGCCTACGGGGCGCCCCTGGCCGACGCCGCGCGGCTGGGCGCCGAGGTGATCCTGGCCAACGACCCCGACGCCGACCGCCTGGGCCTGGTGGCGCTCCATCAGGGCGCCTGGGAACTCATGTCCGGCAACGACCTGGCGGCCCTGACCCTGGACTACCTGTGCACCCAGAAGGGGCTGTCCGGGGTGGTGGTCAGCACCGTGGTCACCTCCGACTTCCTGGCCGCAGTGGCCCGGGCCCACGGCCTGGAGGTGATGTGGACGCTCACCGGCTTCAAGTACATCGGCCTGTGCATGGACGCCCTGGAGGCCCGCGGCGAGCGCTACGCCTTCGGCGCCGAGGAATCGTTCGGCATGCAGCTCTCCAATGAGATGCGGGACAAGGACGGGGTCCTGGCCGCCCTGGTGGCGGGGGAGATGCTCGGCCACTACAAGGCCCTGGGCCAGGGGCCGTTCGAGGCGGTGGCGGCGCTCCAGGCGCGGGTGGGCGGCTACC
>Ga0316217_10005627_pt1 | contig 12877 bp, 15 predicted proteins | sample 1anoAmetaG_FD_203633 | JGI IMG/M metagenome (GOLD analysis project Ga0316217, IMG submission 203633) | Freshwater microbial communities from Trout Bog Lake, Wisconsin, USA - 1anoA | ecosystem: Environmental > Aquatic > Freshwater > Lake > Hypolimnion/Profundal zone | place: USA: Wisconsin...
AACCAGTCACTGACCTCCATTTTCGGATATAAGCTCGAAAACCCCTTTTTCCCGGGAGTCGATATCACCATCTAAATGATCCTGAGCCATCAATCGAGTATTCTGGAATGCGACCCCTACTACTCTAACTTCTTGACTGCCACCTCCCAGGCCAAGACGGGAAGCGAGGTGCCCAACATAAACTAGATTCTGCTGAAAGGCGGCAGATTCTACAATGACTGCGTCTACTCTAAAATTCACCGGCCTGGCTCGCATTACCAGTATGTCAACATCAACTTCGGAATAGCAGGCACCATTGTTGAAATCATCACACAGAAGAGGTTTGACGAGTACCAGCGGGACAACATCCTTGTGCCGCTATCCGAAGGACTTGCGGAAGTGGCCACCTTCAACCCTGCAACCATCGCCAATCCCAACAATCTGGGGGTTATCTATTAAGGCTCTGCGCAGAAGTGGGTGCCCAACTGCGATTACTATCCTGATGGCAAGATAAACCAGAGAAATCTCACAGGCTACGTAATCGGCCAGAATGGAGTCATATATGGACCTCAGGGTTCCCTGAGAGCCTCAGTCTCTCATCTGACTCAGTACGCAATAATGCTAGCCAACGGGGGCAAGACCAAACAGGGAAAGACCATTCTAACTCCATAGAGTGTCAGACAAATACTGAGGCCTCGGTATCAGTACCACGGGTCGAGGAGTGGAGCATCAGATGACTTCCATCAGTATGGACTGGGCATTTTGACCACGACCTATCGACCCAACGATAGGATTATAAGTCATGAGGTGGTGAAGGGGCACACCGGGGCTGCCTATGGGCTCATTTCTGCGCAGCACTTCTGGGGGGAGTTCACCTTGACCTACATCATCAACGGAGCTCTGAGTGGGTACAAAAACGTAGCAGGTTCAATCTACGAGTACGAGCGAGTATCCATCCACAACGCGGCTCAGACCTTCGTGGGCAGCTACCAGCCGACAGCCAATCTTTTGACAGAATGACGCACCTCATTTCATATCCAATAATTTCAGTCATAGTTGTTAATAGTTAATTGATCATATGAATAGTTCATCTCATGTGTCCGGATATGTCGAGGGCGGGTTGGAGGTGGCAGGGTTGGGTTATTTTGGTGGTGGTGGCTGCGTGTGATGTGAGGATAATATTAATATTATGGGGTGCTGCGAGAGTAAGAAGCCAGTACAGCCCGAAAAGTACTAGCCCAACTAGAAAGTCTAGAAGACCAGTGTGCACCTCAAAGTCGAGCAGGAGAGGGGCGAGCCAGCCAAGAGCGAAGTCTCAGATGTGTCCAAGGCAGAGCTCAGGGCACGAGTTGCCCAGGTAAATATGATCAAGAAAAAAAAAGACGAGGTACGCACCACGCTAGAAGAGGCCAACGTGTCTCCCCCACCATTCTACCCTTTCAACAGCAACACCCGAACCTAGCCTCACGCCAAGTGATTCATTGTATTTATCTTTGTTCCTAACCCTGGCTGCTCGGAAAAGATCAGTTTACCCCAAGATCGACGCATCGTCATGTCCATCACATGCATTGTGAAGGGCTGACGGCTGGTCTGATAAAATATGCGGAGAGGATGTCCAGAGGATAGGCTTAAGACGTCCGTTCGGGTATTGATAATCTAATACATGGAGTTGGATTTGATTATTGATCACATTTGAATGAACACTATTGATGTTGCGGTTTTATTGCTACCATGCCTGTGTATGTGCCAACAGTTCGGTCATCAGTCGAGATGCGCGGGATAGGTTTATAAACTAGATACTAACACATAAAAGAGAATGTCACACCGAATGCCATCATTTGAGCAACCGAGTCTTCATAATAGATGCTTTTTCGTGGCTAGCCATCTACTCCGCCCGGCATTCTCGGGTTTGACATTGTTTCTTAGAAAAATGTCTGCTGGGCTGTATAATATATTTAGGTTTAGTTTATCTACTGCGTATGCACTACATATGCACTGAGCGGGCCGAAGAGCAGAGGCAGCTCGAGCTGGAGTTCAGCAGCACCAACAACTACTACCTCGTCCCCAATAAGCACTCAAACTTCGTCTCCGAAATGCTCGGCTCCATATGTTTCGAGTTCTTCCAAAATGATACTCCTGTGGCTGTCGACAAAATCAAGGAGATGCTCATCAGCTCCTTCAACTCCAGCTACTCCCTCACCACTTTCAGGGAGATAATAGCCCTGCTCAAAAAGGAAAGGGAAGAAATCAGGTTGTTTAAGGACTACTTGATTGAAATGAACAGGGCTTTTGCCTAGCCGACCTCCTAAGTGGCCCATCCAGCCGAGGAAATGGGGTAGAACTGTTATGATTAGCTGTTTGAGTAGGCGAATAAGGGTTCAGCGCATTTTCTTCAGAATTTGGAACAGTTATAACTACCTTTATAGAGCTAGCTCGACATTAAGTGCAGCTCTGAGGAAACCAAAACCGATAAAACCGTGCAATCTGACCTCTGCTCGACTAAGATCGATGAAGTGACGATCCTGAATGTGGCTTGGAACAGTGCCACAAAGCTAAGCAACTTTTTCAACCAGCCTACTTTCAGCAGCGAGGAGTGGAAAACCGACCGCAAATTACAATAGCCCTAAAACAACTCAAGCGACAAATAGCTGAGTTCTTTCCGTAAAAGAGGGTCGACGATAATAGACAGCAACAAAGATCTGAGTAGACTATTGTTCAGGTAAATGGAGTACGATCTGACGCGTTAGATCAATCTGGTGAAAAACGTGGAGGAGAAGAAGCATATCTAGATCGAGAAGTTTAACTACCAGCGGAAGATCAAGAGTGCCTTGGTCAACCATAAGCTGAAGATGCGCAAGAAGTGATTTTTGTCTGGAATACTCTGAGTTACCATTAGTTTAGATTACAGTCTTAAAATGTATTCGCAAGTGATAAAAGGAGCTGGCTGAACCCTTGAGTTCTACTTCCTGATGGTTACAGTTTAGCATTCAAGTGATAGAGACGAATTCGAACTGATCTTTAATATATGAACGTTGTTCCAGTAAGCCAAAGCTCACTACAACTGCACCTTATCTTCAGCCTATCTAGCAGCAGTCCAGAACATTTGATTAAACAAAGATGTTTTTATACATAAATAAGCTGAGGTACTCGTTTTGCTGTAGATTTTAACTTTAGGCATGCATGGATTATAATCTTAATGGAGACCGAGCACAAGGCAGAGAAAAAATCATTCGACCTGCAGTAATAAACCCTGGAGAACTAATCAGCCATCCTCACCTGCCTGCGGATCTACAGCTCACTCAACGTGTAGCTGCTCAGCTTCGAAAGCATCCTATTCGACAAGGGTGCCAACCTCCCCAGACAAATCTTCAAGCAGTTTCGTAAGATCCGATAGCTCATCGAGACTTCATTCAACACCCTGGAAACCTACATCTCGTTCAACCCCAGCTATATCGAGGAGAAAGACAAAATACTGCAGGAGCAAATCGAATCCATGGAGGATGAGATAAGTAAGCAGAAGAGTTATCGGTTTACTGAGAGTGATGGGTTCAGGGAGAAGACAGGCACCAAGAGCAGCTTTTAGGCCTTTAAGAAGACCCCAGAAGCCAATTAGTCTAAGCAGACCGAGCTTTTACGCCAAGAAATTTAAACCTTGAAAAATGAGCTGCGGAAAAACGATGCCTAATACTAAATCTAAATCAAAGTACCAATTGTCGCTAGTTAGAAATACAACACAAAGTACCAATAGTTGCAGCAAGAGATCGAGTTCTACAAAGAGGAGATGCGGAAAGTGGGAGAGTATGTGGAAATGATAGAAAAGCTGGAGATTGAGCTGAGGATTATGAAGGAGATGAAGGACAGGGATGAGTATCTTATACAGTAATTATGAGTGTACTAAGGAATATGGCTAGGAAGCTGAGAAATGTGGAGAGGGAGAAGAACCATAACTTTGGATTCGTCAGTCCTACCAAAACGCCCTATTACCTATCCCCAGGCCGCATGAGTCACAACCTATCGCCCAAAAACTACGTCAACAGCAGATTCGAGTGATTTTGTTGGGTTATCATTGGCAAAATAGTATCATAAATGATCGGATTTTAGAATTTTAATTCATTTATCAGAAATACTTGAAATTATTTTAAATGTTCGATCAAAACATAGGCAAACACTGCAGCCTCTAAATCTGCAAGCAGAAAGATTGGCTGCCCGTCAGATGCAAATACTGCACAAAGGTCTACTGTGCCGACCACTCCTCCATCGAGTCTCACCACTGCTCCTCCTATGAGAAGTAGTACCACAAGGTCTATGTCTGCCCCCTCTGCAACAAGACCATCAGCATCAACCCTAACCTCAACGTTGAGGAGAATTTCAGCATACACGAAGCCATGGATTGCCAGCGGGATTACGTCAAGAATACTGTGGTTCAGCCTGTTTGCTTGGGGTTGAAGTGCAGGGCCAAATTAACAGAATTGAACTCCTTCACTTGCGTCAAGTGCCACAAGAAGGTTTGTCTGAAGCACAGGATGCCTGAGGACCACAAATGCTTAGCCTATTGATTTACTTATTTCTATTCTTTAATTCAAAACCAAATTGCCATCCTTAACTGAAAGCACCTGACCACCTCAAACTACTATATAACCGAATAGCTCTTAACTAACCAAGTATAAATATAACCAAACCCTTTATAATTTAATATTTCACTACGTATTCATCTTTTACAGCATGGTACCCTTCTCACTACTTAGAGTGCCTTCTTCAGCTTCGATAGCATGATCATCGTCGTCCTTTTCTTCATCTGCACTGCCTCCTACATCAGAGCCGCGTGGCCCACCTTCATCGAACCCCATAAAACAGGATTTAGAGGCATCATCCGAAGCGCAGCCGTGATCGGAGACAGACTGAGTCCCTTCGTAGCAGTGCTGTGCGTGGGGATGGGGATTTTCAACCTTGCGAGATGATATGTTGCAGTGTATAAATGACTGTCTCTGTATATAATATGAAAATTTTGGGGATCAGCATCAGCGAATTTCACGACAAGGCTGGCTTTCAGTTGGTGGAAAGTGTGCCCCCCGATACAGTGCTAACCAAGGAGCAGTTCACACTCTACTCCGACCTCATCCTGCCGCGTGAAGAGCTCTGCGACCGCATCCTTGCGATCGAGTTCAAGTAGGACTACTTTCTGGTTGTGAAGCCGCTGCTGAGCAAAAACAAAAACAATGAGGAGATCTACAAGAGAGAGAAGTATATATACTCGGTCAGCATTTTGGTCACCAAAGCTGACTATTTGGATAAGGTCCAGCAGCCTCTCTATAAGCACATTGTCACCAAAGTTGCCCATTTCCTCAAAATCATTGAAGAGACTAACCATATCATACATTACCATCAAAAATATACGGAATACATTAAAACTCTTTTGACCAGCATTTTTGAAGATATCAACCAAAAGGGATATTGTGATCTCACCTATCTATGCAACTACTATACCTTCATCAACGTCAACCATCCACCCAATATCCAACCCCCTTGCAGCATTCTGCAGTCCTCTGTCCCAGTCACAATCCTTTCCTATAATGAAATCGAAAGAATCGAGAGCTAGTTTGGCAGAAAGCTGCTTTTCTACGCCTACGAAGGCGCTTACTGCTTCAAGAAGATATGCAGACTCAATCCTGACAAAAAGTAGGCCTAGATCAAATAATTCTATTACAAGGCAGTCTCAAGAGGACTCGTCTTTATCTTAGACATGCTCAATATCCATAATGTCTACATTCTTACAACCAAGGTCTTGCCGTTTCTGCCTGAACATTAGAACACCAAGCACAGTCTTCTCGATATTATCGCTAAGGCTGTAGCAAAGAGCAAAAGTGAGGAAGTCAGCAAGGAGGAAATTTTATGTATCTACCTTCAATTCAATCGGGTTTCACCTCTCTCTAAAATCATCTAAGCCAATCGCAAATTGATATCTAAGATCGATATCTACAAGTTAGTGCGGATGGGCCAAATTTACGGAATTTTGAAACGGATCCATCAGAAAATAGCCTACACCACTCTGCCCTTCCCCCTAGTTCAGCAATAGAGTCTGAAGAAGCATTTGATTGAGAGCGAGAAGGTAAGAATAACCATAACAAGCAAGTACTTGGAGTAGGAGAGCGACAAAATGGACGAGCTTGTGAAGAAGTATCTGAGCGCAAATATGACAGTAGACTAAATGCTCGTCAATTTGTAGATTGATTACTAAAGGTTGATGGGGTTGCTGAGTAGCCAAAACAGATACATTTTGCAGATTAATGATAGCGAGAACTGATTTACTATACCAAACAACTGATTCATTTATGTTCTGACCCAGCTCAGTCAAATACTGTTTATTCTTATTCGATTATTTATAGCTAAAGCTAAGAAAGATGTGCACAAATAGGAAGAGGACGATTCTTGCTTTTTAAGAACTTTCTGTGAGTAAAACCCTAAGGATCTGGATCTGTTAGCTGCAGCCAGCAATCAGACAAACGAGGACTGGAAAGCAGATAGCTAAATATGAAGTGTTGACAAGCATATTTGTGCGAGCTTGGTTTGACTACCCGAAACTCCTTCATGAGGATTACCTAAAAACTATAGGCGGAATAAAACCAACTTCTGATCAACCCTCTGATCTAATGATATTTACCATTTGTAACATTCCAAAACCAAATTAAACTTATCCTACTTTCCCAATTATTAAATTCAGGTCTTTCAAATTGTTCAAACTGAACGTTTCATCTTGTCTTCGGTTAGTTTAAGAATTGAGCAGCCTTTTGCAGATATCTTGATGGCATTTGAATTAGGCGTCTTAACTCTTTTTCAAATTCACTTTCAAAACAATATTCAATATTTAGGTAAACATAGTGCAAAAATATATCATGAAAACTTTTATTCACTCCGTTCCCTATTTCTTTCTTCTTCAGCCATCTGCTAGCCTGAATTTCCTTTAAAGATCAATTCTTTTGGTTTTTATTCTTCTGAGCTTTCGAGGTCATCTAGAGCCTGGCGGATATCCTGGACGACTTTCTTGAGATATCTCTTCGAATTCATTGCTGCAAATGGCTTCAAAGAGGCTAGTTGAATATGACTTTTCTTTTCAGCTGTAGGAATACCTTTACACATCAATCTCAAATTATTATAATTCTTGAACATTCTTGATTCTATAAAAAGTTTAAATCAAACAACCACATCGATGAGTTCCCCTCCTGATGTTGATTCTTTAAAAGAGAACTAATTAGCTCGTGAAAGCGTAGAATCAAGAAACCTTGCTAAATATAAAATTGTGTTTTGGTTGAGGAATTCGATTATTTATATGTGTTTACAGTTCTTTATCCTTCTCTGACCTAATAGGCAGATGTTTTTGAAGAATAGACAGCCAACAACAACTTTTTTGGGATTTTGCAAGTTAACTGTAAATCGATATATTACTTTGTATCTCAAAATAACGATCAGTTCGAAAAAGATCATTTGGCTCAACAAAACGATCCCACAGGCAATAAGCTATCATTCCGTTCAAAATTTAAAAAGCAAGAATAGCTTTCTAGATCTTAAAGAAAATCTTAGCACAGAAAATCAAAATCCAAAACGCAGATTTCAAAACAACTCAGATTTATGTTAGAAAGCTATCAAACACTTCATAAAGCATGCCAACTTTAGCCCTTAGAGAAGTAAGTAAAATTTTGGATGGGTTTTAATCAAAAACCTAAATAATCAATATTTGTTATAGAAAGTGTGAAAGCAAGGATCTGAAGGCCAAAACTTCAAAACAAGCTCAGTTGAAAGGCTAATTGACCTTTTGGCTTTGAAAATGCTGCAAATTAACAATAAAACCAATTTTGATTGAATTTTTGAAACTTCTACTAGTTGATAGCATGATTAAACTAATTCACTTATCAAATTTCTCATTAATTCTCTTAACAGCATGCCTAAGGCCTATAGCCAGATTAAGCAGATTCCTGCATGCGTAGATTTGCTTATCTCACAAGACACCTAAAAAACTTAATTATTCGGCATATTTTATTTCTCTTTCCAATAATCCTCAATAAAAAAGAATTTTAGATTGAATGATCTGAGCTCAATAACTTAGAAATGTTAATTATGCAAGTAATTTAGCAGTTATGGATCAAAGATAATGGTTTTTGATATATTAAAGCAACCATTACAAGGTATTCATAATCTCCACTAAAAATGATCAAAGAAATATTTTTATTATCAATAGATAGCTTATATTAAAAGATGGATGAAGTATATCAATTGTAGTAGAAAGTTGGACTAAAGTTTGAGCTTCCCTTGTAGTTTTTCGGATAGATTCTGACCCCTTAGGCAGAGAGGTCTTACAATTTTAGGGAAAAGCTACTGTTTGTAAGCTGGGTTATATTGAATACTTGACAATTCTTGTAGCAGTTATAGCTTCTTCCATCCACTGTATAACTCAGATAAAACTGGGTTACATAATTGCTGGGATCTTGGAAACTCAAGGTCAAACCAGTGATTTCTCTAGACTGGCAAAGCTGTAGGCCAGTGAAGCACATCTATTGGACAGTGCAGGCAGCTTTAGGGTTGAAGAAATAAGCCTGATTGATGTAGATTTGATTGTCAACTCTATCAACAAATGTAGAGTTGATGGTATTTAGAAGGTAAGTGAGAGATTTGAGGTTTGAAATCTTTTTGAATCTTATTAAATCGTAGTAGAAGAAGTTTATCCTGGCGGCAGGCCAACCTTTGAAACCACTTATTCTGATTCTTATTGCGGATGCGTATATTCCTGTGAAATAGATGGTGGTCATATTGGTTGAGACACTTGAAGGAACTTTGAAAGGAGTTTGGACAGTTATGAATTCAGTTCCGTTGACTGAGTATTAGAGATAAAACTAAGTCACATAGTTTTCTTCGACTGCTTACAGCTGAATCGCATAAAAGGTCACAGGCGAATCAGTGACTTGTATACCTATATATTGAGACTGGTCAGCAACTTTAGCTTTCCATCCTTTGCTCGAGTATCCTTCTAAAGTCGAAAGAGAGCAATCTTGGAAGTTGGTATCTGCGAAAGAGCTAAAGAAGAATTTACCAATCTCTGAAGCTGGAGAAAGATTATTTATGTAGTATTTAGATTGCCTTACATCGATTGGGTTTATATCGAAGTCATAATGGTCGTCACCTCCAAGAAGTTTGAAATTCTGTTGCTTCCAAAGGAAACACTCACCGTTTTTGAGAGTATAGTCAACTTTGCACTGGGTACAATCTTTTCCGCTATACTGTACGCAACCTTTAGTATAAGGGAAGCATATAGAGCTATACAAGAAGAATTTAGGGCTGCATTTTGAGCAAACTCCATTGGTGTATTCTTCGCATTTGCCGTCTTTCTTTTCACACTGGTAGAAGCTATTCAAGAAGTATTCTTTACCGCACTGTAAACATTTTGTGCTATCTTGGGAACAATACGAAATGCAGCTAGTCTTGCTAGTTTAAGTGCATTAACCATTCGAACTCAAGACGTAGTCTTTGGCACAGAGCTAGCAAAAGCCATTACGGTAAGAGAGGCAGTTGATGTTGTCAGCAAAGCATTCACCGTTTTTCAAATGGAATTGAGGGCTACATTGTAAACAACCTGAATTATCATTTCTTAGGCAGTTTTTCAACTTGCAGCTTTTATCTGAGAGGACAAAAGGGGATTTGCATTTAGTGCATCCGTTAGAATCAGTCTCAAGGCATCCAGAGATTAGACAAGTTTTTTTATTTTGATCAAAGATGAAAGGTAGATTGCAGTACTTGCAAACTCCTGATTCATAAACACATCCATTTTCTTTGGCTAAGCACTTCTTGGCTGTAGTCAGGTAATAGCCTGAGCTACAATTTTGGCAAAATCCATTGTTATAGGATTTACAATTCAAATCTAAGACAACACAAGAGCCATCTTTGACTAGCAAGAATCCATCTTTGCATTGAGAACATGAAGAACCTTGGTACTTAAGACAGTTGGGGTCATTCAAGCCACATTGGCCAGAATCAGTAACGATGTATCCACTTATGCAAGCCACGCAACCATTTGCGTTATAGTTAGAGCAAAAATCAATGACGCAGGAGCCATTGTTTAGTTTAAAGATTGAGGAGCATTGTAAACATCCGTTGCTGGAGTAATTTTGACACCCATTGATGAAACAATTTTTCTTAGAGGAGTCATAAATGAAGGGAAGATTGCAGCTTACACATTCAGATCCTTTGTAGACACAACCAACCAATTGTGCCACACAACTTCCATTCGTTGCAAGGTAGTAACCGTCTTTGCATTTGGCACAATTTTCGGTAAGCTGATCATTACTACAACTATAAGCTGCACAGTATACGTCGTTTATGACACAAAGACCTTTAGTTAGATGATATTCAGCTTTGCAAGTCTTGCAGACTACAACTCCGTTTTGAAGAGTCAAATCCTGGCAGTTATCTATCTTTGAGTAGCAAAGGCCATTCAATAAAACAAATTTACTTTGGCATTGAGAACAAGTAAGTCTATCATTACTAAACACCTAGCAAGATGGAATATTTTTGACGCAGCGTGATTTTGAGTCAAGAAGGAAGTTTTATTTACAAGTAAGACAAACTCCGTTGTTATTGTAAGAAAGACAATAAACATCTTCAACGTAGCATTGTGCATTCAGAGCTACCCATCCTTTAGTGCAGGTTTGGCAGCCTGACCAACTATACTGAAGACAATTAGCGATTTAGCAAAGCTGACTTTGAGGGTTATAAGAGAAAGGAGAGTCGCAAGAAAGGCAGGTTTCCCAGTTGTAGTTGTTGCAGCCTACGATTTAACAAGTCCCTTTAGGGCTCAGATTGAAGGGACTTTTGCAAGTACACTTGCCTTGAGCATCATAGTTGCAGCCTTTGCTTGCAGGTTGACAAGTTCCCTGGAAGAGGAAAAAACGAGAAGCACATTGAGTACAAATAAGATTGTTCTTCGAATCGGAAGAATACTGGAGACAGTTAACATCTTTGGCAAGGCACTACTTATTGGCTAGCTGATAGCCATCTTTGCATGCAGAACAGCCGTTGCTTACATATTGCAGGCAGTTGTTAATGATGCAGATGCCATTATTGAGTAGAAAAGGGGGATTGCAATTCAAACAACCGTTTTCACAGTAGCTTTTGCATCCAAGTACTTGGCAGTCTCCGTTGATGGTTAGTTGAAAAGGGTCTTTGCATTTGGTACAAAGTTGATTGCTGTTGTATTGAAGGCATCCTTGAATGACCTTAATGCAAGAATTGTTCAAGAAAGTGTAGCCAACTGAGCAACTGGTGCATTGGTAAGTATTGACTTGCACACATCCCTTTGCTGATAGTCTTAAGTTCTCTTTGCATTGGACACAGACATTGTTTACGACCTTAATGCAGCCATTTATAACGCATTTTCCTTTCTCCAAAGTGTAATTTAGAGCACACTCGGCGCAACTGTCAAAGTTGTATGTTTGACATGCATCAATGGCGCATTTTTTGTTTTGGTTCATGTAAAAGTTAGGATGGCAGGTGACACAGCTGCCTTGCCAATACTTCAAGCAACCAGCTTCGTATTTCAAGCAATTTCTAGAAAGAGTGAGGTAAAATCCATCAGTACATTGAACACAGCCGTATTCATTTTGATATTTACAGTTATCAAGAGCAGTGAAGGGGTAGCAGAATCCACTGATAAGCTTATTGCCTGCTGAGCAGCCTACACAAGCTCCATCTGAATTATAGTTTGAGCAGTTGTTTATTTGGACCAAGCAAATTCCATTTTTGAGGAAGTAGCCACTTCCGCATACGAGGCATTGGTTTTGCTCTTTCTTTATGCAGCCGTTGATTTAGTTTTTGTAGCAATATGGGTCGGCCCAAAACAATCCATTACTACATTTCGAGCAAGAGCCATCACTGCTGAAAGCACTGCAGCAATCTCGAGTTTAGTTGCTATTTGCGAGGCACCTTCCGTCCGATGAAGGCACATATCCGTATTAACAAGTTTGGCATTGTCCGTTTGGAAGATAAAGGGCGCAGCCTTGGATATAAGCGATGGACACACACGTAGAATTGAAAAGAAGTTGTCCCTAGCCGCAGCCGAGGTTGCTGGAAGCTGCAGGGGAGATGAAGATAGCCAAACAAAAAGCAAGGTATAGAACTTTCCACATAGTTTTAAATTATTGAGGAATAAGAAATAGTATTAAATTTACAATAGTTAACTTTCGAAAAGAATACGAAATGGAAATTCCACCAATAAAATAGAATTTCTCAGAAACGGTTAATTTAACTTCCATAGCTAAGATCTAGATTGCCGTTAAAGCAAAATATTTTAGCAAATCTAAACAAAAGCTGAACAAAAATCCAGGCGTCTGTAGTGGTTGCTAAATCGCTTTATGAGCTAGAAACGGGGGATGAAAGTTGGGGTGAGAACCTGCCATCGGTTTGTTTTGGAAAAGAACATTTTATATTTGAATGAGTTGATTTCCAAATTATAATATTTCAAATAATGGAAGTCTAACTGTTCTTAGAAGAACCTACCCACTTTCAAAAGGAAAACTTGCACCTCATCCTCGATAGAAGCAGACATGTTGCCGCCAGTGCCACAGCTCCGAATAGGATTTTCAGAGATATCACCTAGAAATTCGTGCCAAAAGAGCAACCTGTAGCGAAAGCTAGAATAACCAAAAACCTTCTCAACTCAAATCTAAGCAAAAATGCAGCAACTAAGACTCTGCTAAGAGCTTGATTTCAATTAATATTTATTTCTTTCTCCTTTTTGAAAACAGTAATAGAAGAATCTTTTTCTATTAGAAATTTCCCAAAACACAAAATAAAAATTTTATTCAGACAAAAAGTTCATCACATTAAACTTAAATTTAATTGCAGCTTTATTCTTACT
>Ga0316217_10005628_pt1 | contig 12875 bp, 9 predicted proteins | sample 1anoAmetaG_FD_203633 | JGI IMG/M metagenome (GOLD analysis project Ga0316217, IMG submission 203633) | Freshwater microbial communities from Trout Bog Lake, Wisconsin, USA - 1anoA | ecosystem: Environmental > Aquatic > Freshwater > Lake > Hypolimnion/Profundal zone | place: USA: Wisconsin...
TTGAAGTCACCCGCATGGCACCTTTTGCAGCTTTTTTTGCGAAAAAATTGGTTTGGGCGCTTCCAAACACGATTCACTTTCCCCCCAGTTGAATCACCATTCCTTCACGCGCCGCTTCCACTTCCATTCTTCCCTTGGCCTTGGCGACAAGGCGGCGGGCATGCTTCATTATTGCATCAATTTTTTTATCGTCATGATCCGGATCATGGTGAAAGAGCACCAGTTTTTTCACGCCCGCCTTGAGCGCAAGCGAGATGGAATCATCCACGCACCCGTGCCCCCAACCCATGTGCCTCTTGTATTCGTTGCGGTCGTATTGCGAATCCAAAATCAGCACATCGGCGTCGCCAATGAATTCAATCATGGCGCGGTCATCGCCGCCCCGGTGAAGTTCCGTGTCGGGGAAAAAAACAATTACCCCATCCGGCGCAAACAATCGGTAGCCCACAGTGATGCCGGGATGATTGGCGCGCTGGGCGCGGATGAGAAGGCTGCCGATGGAAAAGTTGAAATCCGACAGCTCTTCAATCTCAATGTTGCTGGGCAGTTTGGAAAAAGGAACCGGAAAATAAGTGCTTTCCATCTGTCCCGTGAGCGCGGCGACGATGCTTTTTCGCGCGCCCTCACAACCGAGAATGCGCAGCCGGCAACGGGCTTCGTAAATCGGCGCGAAAAACGGCAGGCCCTGAATGTGATCCCAGTGCGTGTGTGAGAGCAGCAGGGAAAGATTGAGCGGGCGGCGCTTGAATTCTTCGAGCAATGACCGGCCGAGTTGGCGCAGTCCCGTGCCGGCATCAAGGATTACAATGTCGCTGCCGCAACGGACCTCCACGCAAGTGGTGTTGCCACCATAACGCACCGTGCCCGGCCCCGGCGTGGGAATCGAGCCGCGAACACCCCAAAACTTGATGTGTGTGGCGGTTTTGATAAGCAAACATTAACGCAGGCAACGGAAAAAATAAAATTTAAAAATCACAGCCTGAGATTTCCGCGCGCCGGACCGGCAAAACATCCCACGCCTGGAGTCGCATTTTTTGGTTTCTTTCGAGGGCGATTTTCGGCTATGCTTTCGGGTCGCAAACAAACCCGGCGTTGCGGCCGGAAACCAAAAATAAAAAATTTATGCCACTGACACATACCAAAGACCTGTTCGCCAAGGCGCTCAAAGGCAAATACGCCCTCGGCGCTTTCAACGTCAACAACATGGAACTCATCCAGGCCATCGTCGAGGCCTGTGAAGAGGAAAAAGCCCCGCTGATCCTCCAGATTTCCAAAGGTGCGCGCTCCTACGCCAACCCGGTTTATCTCAAGAAGCTCATCGAGGCCGCCGTCAGCCTGTCCAACATCCCGATCGCCGTCCATCTGGACCACGGCGACACGTTTGAGCTGTGCAAGCAGTGCATTGACGAAGGGTTCACCAGCGTCATGATTGACGCCTCGCACGAGCCGTGGGAAAAGAACGTCGAGGTCACCAAGAAGGTGGTCGAATACGCCCACAAATATAATTGCTCCGTTGAATCCGAACTCGGCCACCTCGTCGGCGCCCAGTTTGACGAAGGTGAAGAGGGCGGTGCCCACTCCACCAGCGGCCATTACACGAACCCGGACGAAGCCGTCAAATTCGTCAAGGAAACCGGCTGCGATTCGCTCGCCGTCGCCATCGGCAACAGCCACGGCGCCTTCAAGTTCAAAGGCGAACAGCACTTGGATCTCGAACGCCTCAAAGCCATCAAAAAAGCGCTCATGGACGCCAGCCTCGGCGATTATCCGCTGGTGCTCCACGGTGCGTCCAGCGTGCCGCAATATCTGGTTCAAGAGATCAACAAATACGGCGGCAAGATGCCCGACGCCCAGGGCGTGCCGGAACCCGACATCGAAATCGCGCGCCGCGTGGGTTGCACGAAGGTCAACATTGACACCGATCTGCGCATGGCCATGACCGCCGGCATCCGCAAGGTGTTCGCGGAAAACCCGAAGGAATTCGATCCGCGCAAATACATGGGCCCCGCCCGCACCTGCGTCAAAGACCTCGTCCGGCACAAGGTCAAGAACGTGCTGTGCTGCGCCGGTCACGCGTTCGACTGAAAAATCTAGCGACAAAAAATCCCCGGGCCGGCAACGGTCCGGGGATTTTTATTTTCACACCCGCAGCGGGTTGGCTCCGGCCGGTTCTTCCCAATGGTAAGCCACGCGTTCATCACCAAAACGCCAGACGCGGGGCGTCGTCGTGTGCAGCCAGTCAAGCGGTTCACAGCCGCCGCGCGCGCCACCGGACAGCGCCGTCTGCATCGCGGCCCGGAAGGCGGCTTTCTGTTCCGGTTGCACCGTGCGCGGATCAACGGAAATGAACAGCGCCGTGCCGCTGCGCGCGACGAGATCCAAATACTGCCGGTCAAATTCCCACGGCGTCTGATCCGTGTGCGCCGCGCAATCGGCGTCACCCGCAAAAAACGTGCCGTGCTGCGGCAGGCGGTAGCCGAGTGTGTTGACCCCCATGCGCCGCGTGCGTTCCCAGACCCGGCCCGACGTGTCATCGCCGGTGCGCTGGAGTTCAAAGAGGCCGGCACCCAGATGCCCCATGGTATTGCAGCCAAGCAGCAACGCGTCGCCCGCGCCTTTGCGCAACGTGCGGTAGAGGCACAGGATGATTTCCGCGTTGGTGAGCGATTGATCCTGGAAATGCCAGCCGGCCTCCGTCAATTCGGCGTTCATTTCGGAACCCCAGCGGCCAAAAACATCATACGTGGAGAAATCGTGCTTGATGAGGTCGTAACCCCAGGAGCGAACCCGCGCGACATCATCGTGAATCAACACCAGATTTTCCGGCAGCGTAAGGTCCAGCGGCTTTTCCTTTGCCTTGGCCGGACCGGCGCGCAGACGTTTTGGATTATCTACTATTGTCAGCGCCGTGGGCCGCATCCAAATGCCTGGACGCACGCCCAATTTTTTCATGTCGGCGGCCAAACCGGGCATGTCGGGAAAAGTTTTGGGATCGCCCGCCGTCCACGGCCCGCCGGGACAATCGGAGCCGGGCGTCCAGCCGGCGTCAATGACGCAGTAGGGGCGATTCGCGTGGCCGGCCGCGAGATCCGCAAGAAACGCGGCATCGCGGCGCATGGCGTCCGCATCGAAGTTGCGGCCGTAGGCGTAATACCAGTTGTTGTTGCCGCAGACCGGCGCCGCCGGGAGCCGCGGCGACGGACACATCACCCGGCAAAAGCGCGTGAGCGCGGCGAATGGCGTCTCGTCCGTTGCCGCCGCGAGCGACACGATGGTTGCCGCCGCAATCTCACGGTCACCCGGCAGCGACGGGCTGCCGCCGTTGCGAAAATCGAGCCACAGCGAAATGCCCGCCGCATCCACCGTCCAGAAGCAGAGCGCGGCGGGCTGCGTTTTGACGCCCGCCATGAAAGTCCGGCCGCTCGCGGCGTGGTGCGCGGCAAAATACCACGGCATGATGCGATTGGGCTGGAGAAAACGCCATTGGAGATCGCCGTAGCTGCGCTCCCAGTGATCGCCGAGATACAGCGTGTCCTCCGGAAACGCGGTTTCCCAGCGGAGCACGATGCGGGCAAGCGGTCCGGCCGGACACGTCACGCGCACCGAGGTGCCCTCGGCGGTGCTGACAAAATTCACCGCCGCGCGGTCGGTCGTGAAACGCGCGCCTTGACGGCCAGCGGCCATGAGCCGTGAACCTTCGTGATCCACGAGGACGCGCGCCGGCAGTTCCGGCAGTTGGGCCAGCGGCTGCGCCGGCGCGGATTTTTTGGCGACTCCCGGCGTGGCACAGCCCGGCAGCGCCGCGCTTAACAGCAGTGAGCCGGCCCCGAACTTGAGGGCGCTGCCCAGAAAAACCCGGCGGGAAGAATTGTCGTTGGCGGTGGTCATGCGGGCAAAGTTAGTGAATCACCCCGGCCCCGGCAAGTTCACCTTGGGAAATTAGTCCCGATATTCCCGCAACGCCACCGGCCGCGGCCGCCACAACCCCGCCAGCACGCTGCCGATGACCGAATGAAACGTCGCCGAGATCGCGCACGGCAAGGCCGCCAGCGGCAGGGCCGCGAAATGTTCCCGCGCCAGCGCAGCGCCGAGGCCGGAATTTTGCATGCCCACTTCCACGGATATCGTCCGGCTCGTCAATTCATCACAGCGCAACAAACGGCTGGCGCCATAGCCGAGGAAAAATCCGCCCGTGTGCAGGAGGAATACCGCCAAAATCAATTCGCCGCCGGACCGTGCAAAATCCTTCGCGCTGCTGCCAATGATGCTGGCGCAAATCAGCGTGATCACCAGCACGGAGACCAGCGGCGACACCGGCAGGACGATTTTTACCACGCGCGGCGCGTAACGGTTTAGCAACACGCCACCAACGACCGGCGCGAGCACGATTTTCACCGTGCTCAGGAAAAGCCCCAGCGCGTCCACCGGCACATATTTGCCCGCGAGCCATTTCGTGAGCAGCGGCGTCATCACGATGGCGCCAAGCGTGGAACACATCGTCATCAGCACCGAAAGCGCCACGTTGGAGCGGGCGAGATAGTTCACCACGTTCGACGCCGTGCCACACGGACAGCACGACACCAGAATCAGTCCGACCGCGAATTGCGTTTCCAGCTTCAGCAGATGCGCGATGCTCCAGCCGAGAAACGGCATGATGGCGTAATGCGCCGCGAATCCGATGCCCACCGCGCGCGGCATTTTCAACACGCGCTTGAAGTCGTCCACCGTCAGCGTGATGCCCATGCCCAGCATGATGACCGCGAGGCCGTAGGTGATGAGTTCTCCGCTGAACCACGTGAACCAGCCCGGATGCGCCAGCGCCAGCGCGCCGCCGACCAAGACCCAGATGGGGAAAAGGTTCGTGGCGAGGGCAAGCAGGCGGTTCATTCGCTCAGGAATTAAACGGACATCACCCGGCACATCAATCGTGGTATTCCCGCAAAATCACGGCCGTGCCGGTGGCCGGATCAAACACCGCATAGACGGCGCCGCGCTGGTGTTCTTCGCTCTCCTTGAAGACGCGCCGGAAGCCCAGCGCGGCGTTCAGCGGCAGCAGGCCTTGTCCCAGCTTGGTGTTTTTGACGACGGCTGAATCAAACCTTTTTCGGAATTCAAATTTGTCCACCGGCACCAATTTCGCCCGGGCGACCAGCGTTTGAAACGCCGGTTCATCCACCTGAAACTCCGCCAGCCATTCCTCCCGCAAAAACGTGGAATAACCGGTGATCCGGACCTGGCCGGCCGACGCCGGCGCATTCCCCAGGCAAATGTAGTTCAGCCGGTGCGCCGACGACTTGAACACGCCGGCCAGCCCGAGTGCCAGCGTCAGCACCAGCGCGGGGCCAACCAGCAACGCCAGCGCCGTCGGCCGCGGCCACGCGCGCTTCTCGATCCACACCTTGGTCAGCGCGAAAACCGTGCTGCCCGCGCCGCCGACCAGCACCATCACCGGGATGAGCGGCAGCAACGCCATCGCGCAGGCCCGGCCGAAGAATTCATAGCTGCCGTAATTTGTGGCGAGGTAAAACAGAATGGCCGCGCTCACCAGCACGGTGTCGAAGAGCCAGAGCCGCCAGTAAGCGATGGGCCGCAGGTTGGCGCCGGAATGTTTTTCAATCGGATTCACGTCCGCATCAGGAAAGCCGACTGGCTTGCAAACGCAAGATTTTATGGCGGCGCTGCCACCGCGCCGCTACAGGAAATCGGGGAGGTGGTGTTTGCGGTGAAATTATTTCGGCATTTCCAGCTTCACCTTCGCCGCCACCTGCGCCACGTCTTTGTCACCGCGGCCGGAGAGATTCACGATGATGAGCGCGTCTTTGCCCAGCTTAGGCGCGCGCACCATGCACTCGGCCACGGCGTGGGCGCTTTCCAGCGCGGGAATGATGCCTTCCAGCCGCGCGAGCTTCATGAATGCATCAAGCGCCTGGTCGTCGGTGGCGTAGGTGTATTCGGCGCGGCGGGCGTCTTTCAACCAGGCGTGTTCCGGCCCCACGGCGGCGTAATCCAGCCCGGCGCTGACGCTGTGGGTGGACTGGATCTGGCCGAATTCGTCCTGCAAAATGTAGCTGCGCGTGCCCTGCAACACACCGAGCGAGCCGCCCTGAAACCGCGCCGCGTGCTGCTCGGGCTGGATGCCGCGTCCGCCGGCTTCCACGCCGACAAGCTTCACGGATGGGTCGTCGAGGAACGGATAGAACAGGCCGATGGCGTTCGAGCCGCCGCCGACGCAGGCGATGAGCAGGTCAGGCAGCCGCTTTTCCTTTTCCAGAATCTGCGCGCGGGCCTCGTCGCCGATGATGCGCTGGAAATTCCGCACCATCACCGGATACGGATGCGCACCGTAAGCGGTGCCGAGAATGTAATGCGTGCTGCGGAGGTTCGTCACCCAGTCGCGCATGGCTTCGTTGACGGCTTCCTTCAAGGTCTTCTGACCCGCGTGAACCGGCACGACTTCCGCGCCGAGCATTTTCATGCGATAGACGTTGAGCTCCTGCCGCTGGCAATCCACCGCGCCCATGTAGATGACGCATTTCATGCCGAACATCGCGGCCACGGTGGCGGAGGCGACGCCGTGCTGGCCCGCGCCGGTCTCGGCGATGATGCGGGTCTTGCCCATGCGCTTGGCGAGGAGGATCTGGCCCATCGCGTTGTTGATCTTGTGCGCGCCGGTGTGGTTGAGGTCTTCGCGCTTGAGATAAATTTTTGCGCCGCCAAGTTCCCTGGTCAGGCGTTCGGCGAAATAAAGCGGCGAGGGGCGTCCGACAAATTCGGTAAGATAGTAACTCAGCTCCTTCTGAAATTCGGGGTCGTGCTGGGCGCGGAAATACTCTTGTTCCAATTCCTGCAACGGGTGCATCAACGTCTCGGGCACGTAACGTCCGCCGTAGGGACCAAAGTGGCCGGTGGCGTCGGGCAAAGTTTCTGCGAGAACTGAACTCATGGTTCAATTCTCACGCAAAGGCGCAGGGCGCGCAAAAGGAATTTTCAGGAGAGCTGCCGGTGCCGGAAGCCGGTCGCGCCATTTAATCACTTTTCAGACCGGTGTCGTGGGTCTGGAGCCTGGCAAGAGTTGGAGTCCATCCGTTGCACTCAGCGCACCGCGCAATCCAGAAGCACCGCATCGTTATCAAGGCAGCAGATGACCGGGCATACTGCACTTGGGCGTTTCGCCAATCGTCCCGATGGTGTAGGTGCCGCCGGCCGGACATTTTGGCAGATGCCCGTTGATGAGCCGGATGTAGGGCTTGAGATCGGCGGCGGTGCAGGCGTCACCGGTCTTTTTGCCTTGTTCCAAGGCCCACTGGTTTTTGGCCGCATCCAGCTGGCGGAGATTGTTTATGCAGGCGTTTTGCTGGGAGGTGCTGCGGGCCTTCACGAAGTTAGGGATGGCGATGGCGGAGAGCATGGCGGGCACGGCCACGGCGGGAAGCAATGCCAAGTTGGCAAAGCTCTGGCTGCTGTTGCCGATGGTCAGGCAGCCCTGCGGGGTGTTGATGCCCACGGAATAGGCGAACGCCGGCCGGCTGTGGAAAAAGGCCTGCATCCATTGGGATTGCGCCGCTGAATTGCCGCCTTTCGCCGACTGACCGGTGATGATCTGCTGCTGGACTTGGAACAGGATGCGCCCGAACCGTTCGCTCATGAAGGTGAATTGATTGCCATGGTCGGGAATGTTTTGAGAGAGGTGCTTGAATTCGGCGGTGCTTTTGACGCCGGGCGTCCGGCCACTTTTCACGGCGAGAGCGGTGTTGACCAATTCGTCGGAAGAGGCGATGAACAGATAGCCACCGCTGCTGGCGGCGCTGGGGCGCAAGGTGCCGATGAAGGGCAGTGGCACCGGCATCGTCCGCATCTTGAGGCCGGCCTGTTCGATGCTGATGACCTGCGGATTGGATTTCAGTTCCGCGGCAATGCGATTGAAGAGGGTGTCGTCATTCACCTTGAACACGAAGAGCAGGCCGGGTTCGGGAATAGTCAGCGCATTGCCGGGCAGCGGAATGGGAATCGTGTTGGATTCGTTAAGCGTAAGAACGAAGCCGGCTTCACCGCCGAGGGAGTTGAGCGCCACGTCCCATTTTAATTTGGTCTTCTGTTCAAATTGAGCGGGCAACTTGGCGATAAAATCCTGCGCCTGCGGGAACCCGGACTTGGCGACTTCATCCTGCACCACCGTCCAGAGCAAGCGCAGATCCATGTCCGTGAAGGCGGCCAGCGCGGTGTTGGCGGGCAGCAGGTCGAGGCCGGTGAGCGCGTGCGGTTCCCGACCGCAGAGTTTCCAGAGGAAGCCGGTGCCCTTGTCGGGATAATGATGCAACAACATTTTGTTGCGGAACATGCCATTCTCGATCTCGACCGAGCTCATACCCATGCCGGTGACATCCTCGACGCCACTGTCCTTGATCAGATGATTGACGATGTCAAAGGCCTTGTTGACGTTAGTAGTGTTATCAGGCGTAAGGTTTGGAAAGGCGGCGATATTATTCCGCAGCGACTCCACTTTGCCCGAAAGATGCTCCAGCCATTGCGCGGTGCCGAGATAGAAATAAAAGTTGCCGCCCGGGTCAAGTTGCTTGGTGACCTCGGCAAAGCTGGTTTTCCCCGCCGAGAGCGACGACGCAGAGCTTGGGTTGGCAGAAGATCCGGCCGAAACTTCTTTTTTGCCACAGCCGAAATTAAACCACGCGAGACCGGCCAGGAGGGCCAGCGTGAATGCACCGTGGAGCAGAAAGATTTTCTTCATGAGGGTTAAGAGGTTGATTTTGAGGAGCGGCTGTCTAGGAAAGAAAATCAATTCCCAGAAAAAGATAAAGCTAAAAACATTTTTTCTTAAATAAAGCGCCGCCTTTATTCAGTCAAGGAATGTCTTAAAAACGATGGCGGACGGCTCAACCAGCCGAACCGCCGCCATCCACAACAACCAAGACAACCCCGGCATTGCCCAATGCGCTTCAAAATTCTAACGCCCCGACCAACTCTGGGCGCATCGCTTTGCCAAAGTGATGGTCAGAGCCGTCTTGGCGCGAGCTATATGTGAATACCGGGACGAATGGTATTCACATAAAGGCGAACATTGAATTTTCCACCGACGCCGTTGCCGATTAGAACCGTTTGGTGAGCGTGAGCACGACGGCCTGGCCTTGGGGGCGATCCTTCGAATCCACTTCGTAAACGTAGCGCAGCGAGGAGATCAAACCGATCTTCTCCCAAAGCACGCTGACTTCCGGGCCGACCCCGACGACATGCGACAGCGCGGTGGCCGCGTGGGCGCCGCTGTCTTCGGTGGTTTCCTGCTGCCAGTAGCCGATGAGGCCCACGTCAACGCCTTGCGCGACGGATTTGCTGACACCCCATTCGAGCGAATACATGTTGCCGGGCGTCGTTTCGGTGGTGCCCTGTTTGGTGCTCACTTCGTAGCGGTTCAAGAGCGAGACGGCCCAGGTCTTTTTCTCGTCCGGATACCAGGTCGCGCCGAGCGTGATCATGTGCGACCAAAAGCCCGAGCCGGGGCTGGTCAAATATTTCGCCGGCGTGCTGGCGTCAAAATGACCTGACGGCGCCCAAACGCCGTAGGCGAAGGAGAAATCAAATTGTTTCTCGTGCCACGAGAGCAGCAGCGGACAGGCATAAATGTCGCCCAAGCCAAACTGCCCGCCGGTGCCAAGCTGGCCGGTAAGATTTTTGTAGGCAAACGGAATGATGGTGTCCACGCCCCAGTTGGCGCCAAGAATCTTGTAGTCCGTGAGATAAACCAGCTTCACGGCCTGGACATAGGCAAAAAAGTCGGCCTTCACCGGCAGCCCGTCCACCTTGTCGGCGTAATAAAAATAATTGTAGTCGCGCACATAAAATCCCGGCGGCGGCAACGACGCGCCTTTGAGGCCTTCGGCCCCGATGGGATAATGACTGCCGACCGGCATGGGATCTTCTGCCTTGGCGTAGGCTTGTGACGCCACCGCAAGGGTGGCGGCGATCAGAACGAAACGAACGAGCATTTTCATTGTTGTTTTTTTGGGGGGGGTTATTGGGAGTTAAACATCCTGAATTTTTCCGTGCAGATAGCTTTCAAACGAACTCAAGTCGAGCAGACCGTGGCCGGAAAGGTTGAACAGCAGCACTTTCTTCGTGCCGGCCTCGCGGCATTTCACCGCCTCATCCACCACCGCGGCGATGGCGTGGGACGATTCCGGCGCGGGCACGATGCCTTCTTTGCGCGCGAACAACACGGCGGCCTCGAAGACTTTCGTCTGGTGAATGGCCTCGGCTTCCATGAGGCCGAGGTGGAGCGCATGACTGACCATCGGCGACATGCCGTGATAGCGCAGCCCGCCCGCATGGATGCTCGGTGGAATGAAATCGTGGCCGAGCGTGAACATCTTCATCAGCGGCGTGGTTTCCGCCGTGTCGCCGAAATCATAGCGCAGTTCGCCTTTCGTGAGCGACGGGCACGCGGACGGCTCGACGCCGACGATGCGGTATTTTTTCCCGTGCTTGATTTTCCCGCGAATGAACGGAAACGCGAGACCGGCAAAATTGCTCCCGCCGCCGCAGCAGCCGAAAATCACGTCCGGTTCCTCGCCGGCTTTTTCCATCTGCTTGATGGATTCCTCGCCGATGACCGTCTGGTGATGGCAGACGTGGTTCAGCACGCTGCCGAGCGAATATTTGGTGTTCGGCGTCTTGACCGTGTCCTCAATGGCTTCGCTGATGGCGATGCCCAGGCTGCCGGGATGATGCGGATCCTGCGCCTGCAACTTGCGGCCGTATTCCGTCTGGTCGCTCGGGCTCGCGTGGACCGTCGCGCCCCAGGTGTGCATCAGCATCCGGCGATACGGCTTCTGGTCGTAGCTCACCTTGACCATGTAAACATTGCATTCCAGCCCGAACAAGCTGCACGCAAACGCCAGTGACGATCCCCACTGGCCCGCGCCGGTTTCCGTGGCGAGCCGCTTGGTGCCGGCAATCTTGTTGTAATACGCCTGCGGCACGGAGGTGTTGACCTTGTGGCTGCCGGCGGGGCTGGCGCCCTCGTATTTGTAATAGATGTGCGCCGGCGTGTTCAGCGCTTTTTCCAGCCGCACGGCGCGCAGCAGCGGCGTGGGCCGCCACAGCGCGTAGATGTCGCGCACCGGCTCGGGGATTTCGATGAACTTCTCCGCGCTGATTTCCTGCGCGATGAGATTTTTGGGAAAGATGGCCTCCAGCGCGGCCGGCGGCATCGGCTCCTTGGTGCCCGGGTGCAGCGGCGGCGGCAACGGTTCGGGAAAATCGGCGTTGAGGTTATACCAGGCCGACGGAATGTCCGCCTGCGTCAAGTCGAAGCGCGTTTTCTGGCTCATGTGAATGGTGGGTTGCCCGCATATCATTATCCGGGCCGCAATCCAACACCATCCCTGTGCTGCCAAAAATTAAGCAATTTTTGGCTTCGACATTGCTTAACTTGCCTTGACCGCCGCGATGAGCGCATTAAGCGAAGCCTTCGCATCGCCGAACAGCATCCGCGTGTTGTCCTTGTAGAAGAGATGGTTTTCGATGCCGGCGAAACCGGCGGCCATCGAGCGTTTCATCACAATGGTCGTCTTGCAACGGTCGGCGTCAATGATCGGCATGCCGTAAATCGGGCTGGATTTGTCCTCGCGGGCGGCAGGATTCACCACGTCGTTCGCGCCGATGACGAGGCACACGTCCACGCGGTCCATCGAGGGATTGATCTGCTCCATTTCGATGAGCTGGTCGTAAGGCACATTCGCCTCGGCAAGCAAAACGTTCATGTGGCCGGGCATGCGGCCGGCGACCGGATGAATGGCAAATTGCACTTCGACGCCGCGCTTGCCGAGTTCTTCGGTCAGCTCGCGCACGGAATGTTGCGCCTGCGCCACGGCCATGCCGTAGCCGGGCACCACCACGACGCGCTGCGCGTAGGCCAGCAGCAACGCCACTTCGTCGGCTTGAATCGGCTTGACGGTGCCGGCGACTCCGCTGGCCGCTGCCGCGCTGCTGCCACTGGAACCAAATGCGCCAAACAAAACATTCGTGACCGGGCGGTTCATCGCCTTGCACATGAGCAGCGTGAGCAGCGTGCCGGACGAGCCGACCAGTGTGCCCGCGACAATCATGGCGTTGTTGTTGATGGCAAAACCGTCCGCCGCGACGGCGAGACCGGTGAAAGAATTCAGCAGTGAAATCACCACCGGCATGTCCGCGCCGCCGATGGGCATGACCATCGCGACGCCGAAGAACAGCGCCAGCGCGGCCATCACGATGAAGGCGATCACGGCATTATGCCCGGTGGCGTTGAACGTGAGCCAGCCGCATAAACCAATAATCACCAGCAAAATCAGGCCGTTCAGGATGTTCTGGCCGGGAAACGTCATCGGCTTCTCGCATTTTCCCTCGAGTTTCAGATACGCGATGATGCTGCCGGAGAACGAGAGCGAGCCGATGAGCGTGGCGAACAGCATCGGAATCGTGATGGCCGCGCCGACGTCATGAAACACGGGCAGTTCAACGCCGGCGAGATGTTGCGGCTGCGCACCTTTCAAAAATTCCAAGCTCGCGACCAGCGCCGCCGCCCCGCCGCCAAGGCCGTTGAAAAGCGCGACCATTTGCGGCATGGAGGTCATCTTCACTGAATACGCCCCCAGCGCGCCGATGATGAGACCGATGAGAGTGCCGATGACAATGAGCGTGTAGTTGAACGTCCAGCCGTGCGCCCAAATGTTCGCACCATCCGGCTTGCACAGCACAATCAAGCCGATGATCATGCCCGCCGCTGCGACAAGATTGCCCGCCCGCGCCGTCTTCGGCGAACTCAAGAACTTGATGCCAAGGATGAATAGAACCGAGACGCCAATTAAAATTAATGCGATGGTAGA
>Ga0316217_10005629_pt1 | contig 12872 bp, 9 predicted proteins | sample 1anoAmetaG_FD_203633 | JGI IMG/M metagenome (GOLD analysis project Ga0316217, IMG submission 203633) | Freshwater microbial communities from Trout Bog Lake, Wisconsin, USA - 1anoA | ecosystem: Environmental > Aquatic > Freshwater > Lake > Hypolimnion/Profundal zone | place: USA: Wisconsin...
CGCAGGTGAAAGCCACAATGTTTTCGTAATTGGCCATAGTTCACATTCCTTGCATGATGCGCACCAGCCGGTTCAGAACGATGGCGGCATGGACCAGCGTCAACCGCCACTGGATGTATGCGATGGCTGTTCCAAAGAAGAAATGGAACGGGAAAAAGTTCGTGGCCAGGTACAGCGATCCAGCCAGCGACGAAACCCCCTGAAACGGGTTGGCGCTGAAAAACGTGCGCAGCCCTTCCAGACTCGAAAAGTTCCAAAACACCAGCAGGAACACCGCCCAGATTTGCAGCAGCACCACAACCGAGATCGTGGCCACCAGGCTTTGCATCACCTTTTCCCCGAAGAACAGGAGTATCCAGTCCCGGACCAGCAGGAACAATTTTCCCAGCCCGATGAAGGCGCAAAAGCGCAGGATGGCAGGCCAGGCGACGGCAGACAGCCATTCGACCACAGGAGCAAGTAAGGCAGGCATAATTTTTAGACGTTAGGGTTGCCGGGCAGACCGGACGTTCCGCTGTTCCGAACCACCGTCCGCACGGCTTGCGGGTTGATGCCATGCGCGCCCATGATGACCATGACCGCCTTCCAGGCCTCTTCCGTGACCTTGACCAGAAAGCTCAGGGCGATCAGCCAGGTGAACAGACTCTTGGCCACGGCGAACAACTCCACCCCCCAATCGGTATGCAGCGGGTCCAAATCCATCTGTCCGCCCGGCACGCCATAGGCCGAAAAATCAATCACCATGGACACCGCCGGGTACGTGTCGAGCACATTGCCGCTGAAATCCGTGATGTTGCCGACGAAGGTATCAAACGCAGTTTCTTGCGTCTTCAGGCCGGACTGCTGCGCCGCCGAGGTTCCCACGGACATCACCGCGTCATACGTGGTGGGACCGTCGAATTGCACCGAATACCCGCCCAAATCCGAAGTTATCGCCAGGTAGGCCCCGAAATTTGTGTCGAGGGAAAGGTTCCCATTCGTCGGCATGAACGCCCCGGCCAGCAGATTCGATATGCCAGCCAGTGTGCTTTCCGCCGCGAGGTTGGAAGGCCAGTTCATCACAAACACGTTGGAAGCCGCTTGCGCGTAAACCGTGATGTTGGTTGGAAAATTCACGATCACTTGTTGCGTCAGGCTCCCGGCCATGTTCGTCAGTTCTCGCGTGATCACCCACAAGTCATTCGACAGAATCCCCTGGTACGCCACCAGTTGCCCCGCCTCGTTGGTAAATGTCCCGAAAACGGAATTCAGGTTCAGCGTATTCGTAAAAACCCCGCCCAAATATCCGTTCGTATCCGCCAAGGATGGCTGGTTGGTCATGGCCTTGACCACCTGCCAAACATCATTGGTCAGCACTGCCAGATAGGCCACTTGCTGGCCCGCCTCGTTGGTCAGCACCCCCATTTCCGTGTTCAAGTTGCCATCGTAGCCCGCAATCGTGGTCAACAGATTCGTCACCGGACCCAAACTCGGAAAGTTCTGCACCCAAACATTGGAACTCGGCGGCACATTCACGGTGATGATATTCGTGCCCTTGCCCAGGATCGCCTGCGTTACCGCTTGGACATCCTTGTCAATAATGCCCAGCCCTTTCAAGGTTTCCAGGTTGTCATTATGCAGCGTGCCGCCCACGGCCCGCAAAGTGGAATCCAGCGCCCATGGTCCACCGCTGCCGCCATTGGTTCCGTTCCCCGTGTCACCATTCAATGGTGTCGGATAATTGATATTGTTCGTGAAAATCTGTGGTAACGCGCCGCGACCGGTGAAAAGGGTTCCGAAGTGGGGTGAAAAGGGTGAAAAGCCGTAACGGCGAAGCGGCGGCAAAAGGGTTGCAAGGGTATTGCAGCGCCGCTGCCAAAATCAGACTTCGCCAATTGAGCTAGGATCGACTTTCCTGCCGTGGTTGGTGTGAGGACAGCAGGCGTTTTAAGGCTATTCCGGCGCGCTACGGGGCTTGCTGCTTGATCCTGACCACACCGTTGGATAGAAACAAGCTAACGAGCGCTTGCCCGTTGCTGTTGCCCTGCCAGAATGAGAAGTTGGGCATTCCGTTGGTGATGGTGGCCAAATTCCACGTGTTCGATGGGTAAATTGTACCTTGGCTGGGAGGTGCCCAAATGGTCACCAACGGCGCATTGGTTGGGAGCCGGTCGAAGCCCGGCTGGAGACCATAATAGCCCAGCACATTGGTGGCGTTGGCATAGGATGCATAGCCGGTCAAAAGATCGGTCAGATTCGAGCAAATCAGACTGGTCGTAGTGCTGAAATTTGTGCCATCAATCGAGGTGCCGGAATAGCCGGCAGGGATCAGCAAAATGCCGTTGTTTGAATTGGTGTAAAATCCGGTCCAAGTGTTGGCGTAGCCGCCCTGAAAGTTGGTGGCCAAACCGCTGCAATTGGTGACCCATAAGCCAGCGAACGCGGCGAACTGAAACACATTCTGGAGCGGCAATCCATTCTGCATGTATCCACTCGAATTTACAGTGCCATTTACCGTCAGTGCTGGCAGGGCGCTCGAATTGGGCTGCGCGCCCAGAATGGTCACAATGCGCGTGGTCACATTGGTGAGCATGGGCGTGACACTGTAGATTGGAAGTCCAACAGGGGGTCCGGCATAAACGTCGGCGCCCCAATTGTAGGGAAAACCCGAGAGACATTGATAGGCAGTTGTGCCCCCGGAAATTGCATAAATTATCGGGTAAATTGCGGTGGGGATGATCGTCAAGCCATTGACGTTGGTGAACGCACCGTAGCTGCCATATGGGCCGTCCCAAACGTAAAGCCCATTGGCCGGTGTCCAGCTTGCGCCATAGAGGTAAAAACCGTTGGTGGCCATTGTCATCACGTTCACGCTGATGGTGGTGGTATAGGTCGCCGCCACTTGGGAACCGTTGGTTGCAAGCGTGAATGTGGTGTTGGTGATGTATCCGTTCACCGTCAGGTTGGTGCCCAAACCGTACCAGTTGGAGATCGCGTTAGGACTGCCATATCCACCGGCTCCGGCCGCCCCGGCCAGGTTGCCCGAAGCGGACCCTCATGGTTGCCAATTCCTCGTGCGCGAGGACGGCCGGCAGCAGCCCTGCAACGCCCCGGCAGAGAAGATGCGGCAGAATGGTTTCCGCTATTGCGCGGCACACGCTGAAGCCGTCCAGCGCGATTTGCAGCGGCTTAAAAAGACGATGCACCTTTACCCCGTCAAATGAACGCCGCCCAAAACTCTCTTTACTGGCGCCGGTGGGCCTTCGTCTGCCGCCACAATCAATGGAAGTGGGCCAAGGGCCGTCTGTCGGATGAGGCGGTCAAGGATGCCGGTGCCCATCACCAGGGCGTCTGGAATCTGGCCAATCAGATAGCCGACCAGGCTTGCCGCGCCCCCATTGCCGAGGACGTGCGCCACGCCTGCCATATCCTTGCCTTCGGGCGCGACGTTTCGCATACCGATTTCACAAATTCCCAGTTCAGCCGGCTGTTGCTCTTGTGGGGTGATGAAAAGCGGTTGCCAGGCCTACTCGTCAACCCTCTTCATGTTCGCTCGCTGACATATTGGGATCATCCCGAAATGCAGCAAAAGGAGTCGCTCATCTTCAGCATCAAAGCTGCGGCCCCGGATGCGTACATTGAACAAATCACCCAGGACGTTTGGGGCACGGCGTATTGGGAAGATTTGGACCCGTCCGCGCTGCTGGGTTTGCTCCGAAAAATCAAAGGCAACCGACCGTTATTCCAGCGATGATCCCCCCTCAACAACTCGACTTTGCCAGCATCGCCTTTCCCAAGGACCGCACGGTCCTGACAGTGGGCGAAGTCGCGGCGCTTTGGAAGGTATCCGACCGCCACGTTGTTGACCTGATTGAAGAGGGCAAGCTGGCCGCATTTGACATTGCTGGTCGGCGGGATTATGTTCGCATTCCAATGACCGCCCTCGTTGAAATTTCCAAGCTCACCGGCAAGCCGGTCGAGACCCTTTTGGCCGTCATTCAGAAATCCAAGCCGGCCACCCGCAAAAGCCCGGCCTTCTACCGCATCCCGGTTGAAGGGTACGCGGGATACATCCGCGAGAATCACTCGTTCGCGGTTGGTGGAAAATAAACCCTTTTCACCTGTTATGATTTTCAGCTTCATACACGCGCCTGCAACCGCTGAAACAAAAGCGAGCAAACCCGCGTCTTTCCTGCCGATTCCCCCAGTTTCCCGTTGATTTCACCTGTTGGTTTTCGATGACATGATTTGAAAATTGTGCCGGATGTGGACCGCTCGCGGTTGCATCTTACCGTGAATTTGCCGGCCACGGATGGCGTCTCTGTTTCCGTGGCCGTGAGCAGCAACGGGGTGCCGGTTGCCACCGCCAATGGGATGCCGAATACCAGGATGGACATTGCCATCCCGAATCCCCGGGTGTGGTCGCCGGATGATCCTTTTCTTTATGATCTGAAGCTCAGCACCCTCCAAGGCGGGGCAGCCAAAGACACGGTGACCAGCTACTTCGGCCTGCGGAAGATTTCTATCAGTGACCTCGGCGGCTTCAAGAAAATGCTTTTGAATAATCAATTCGTGTTCCAGATCGGGCCGCTGGATCAGGGCTTCTGGCCGGATGGCAATTACACGGCGCCGACCGATGCCGCGCTGCGCTCCGATATTGAGCAGGAGAAGGCATTGGGATTCAACATGCTGCGCAAACATATCAAAGTGGAGCGGGCGCGCTGGTATTATTGGGCGGACAAATTGGGCATCCTGGTGTGGCAGGACATGCCCAGCATCAACTCTTACACCCCCGCCAAGCAGCCCATTGACGCGCCGCAGTTTCGCACGGAATTGAACCGCCTGGTGGAGACGCACTGGAACAGTCCCGCGATCATCCTGTGGGTGTTGTTCAATGAAAGCCAGGGGCAGCACGATACGGAAGCCCTGGTTCATGAAATCGCCGCCAAGGATCCTTCGCGGCTGGTCAATCAGGCCAGCGGCGGCACGCATTTTGGCGTGGGGGATATTCTGGATGTGCATAGTTACCCCGCGCCAGGCTGCCCCGACACCGTCACGCAAGTTCGCGTCTGCGGCGAATTTGGTGGCATTGGCTGCCAGGTGCCCGGACATTTGTGGAATCCCGCCAAGGCCGGCGGCAACTACACCAAGGCCAACGACACGGCGGAACTGGCCCGCAAATATGATCAATACATCAATGATGTCGTCGCCTTCAAATCCAACCAGGGCTTGAGCGCCGCCGTTTATACGGAGACGACGGATTGTGAAAACGAGTGCAACGGTCTGCTGACCTATGACCGGGTGATGAAGACGGACGTGAATCTGATCCGGGCGTCGAATCGCAAGGCCATCACCGGGGAACTCACCCTTACGTCCGTAGTGCCGGTTTCCCGCGAGACTGCCATCGCTTGGAAATACACGACCACCGCGCCCGTGGCGGATTGGTTTGCCGGCAAGTTCGATGATGCTGGCTGGAGCTCCGGTCCGGCTGGCTTCGGGGCGGATGGACGCACCGTCTGGCCGACGCCGGACATCTGGCTGCGCCGGGAATTCCACCTTGAGGCCTTGACGCCCAAGGAACTGGATCAACTCGTTTTGAGCGTCTTTCACCGGCAGGATTGCGAGATCTACCTCAACGGCGTTTTGGCCGGCAAGCTGGTCGGAAATACCACCACTTATATCATGGAACCCATCAACGCGGCGGCGCTGGCCGCCTTGGTTCCGAACGGGGCCAATGTCCTCGCGGTGCACTGCCATCGCCCGCCCCGGGGCAAAGAGTTTATTGATGTCGGTTTGTCCCGGGCCGAACTCCATTTGGATTGACCCCAAAGCTGGCTGATGATCAACTTCAACCACCCCACCAAACATAAAAACCAACCTCAAAAAGCACAGCCTCCAACTCATCCTCGGCGCCTTGCTCCTGGCTACGCAGTCTCCCGGCGCCGCCGACCGCAGTGCTTTGCCGATGCTCAAGGCGGGTTGGGAGCAACCGGCGCGCACTTACAAGCCGCACACGCGTTGGTGGTGGCCCGGTAATGTGCTCACGAAAGGTGATATCACCTGGCAGCTGGAGCAGATGGCTGCGCAAGGCATGGGCGGCGTCGAGATCTGCAGCACTTGGAAGATGTATGAGAAGGGCAATGTCGAGTATCTTACGCCGGAGTTCCTCGAACTCCTGAAGCACGCCGTGGCTGAGGGCAAACGGCTGGATCTTGACGTCGCCATCACTTTCAGCCCGGGCTGGACGTTTGGCGGGGCCTGGGTGCCCAAGGCCGATCAGAGCAAGGTGTTGTGCATGGGCGGCAAGGCACTGGCCGGGGGGCAGCACTTCAGCGGCGCACTGCCCGAGTATGTCGCCCAGAGTGGGGTACCGAAAAAGGCGCGCAGAGCATCGGCTGAACCAGCCAAACTTGTGGCCGTGGTGGCGGGGCGCATCACCGGCGAAAATCAACTCGACCCGGACTCGCTGACGGTATTGACTCCGCAGGTTAAACCCGGTTCGTCCAACCTCGAATGGGACATGCCCCCGGGACAGTGGCGGCTGATGGCGTTCTGGTTGAAATTCACCGGGCAGGAAAATCAGGCGCAAAGTTTCCAGCCGCCGCCGATGGTACTTGACCACCTGAGCAAGGGCGCGGTGCAGCGCTATTGCGATCATCTTGGCGGCGCCTTCGCCCAGGCTTTCGGCGATCAGTTCGGGAGCACGGTGGATTCATTTTTCTGCGACAGTTTCGAGGTTGAATCGCTGCCGGGTTCGCTGCTCTGGAGCGATGACACGCTGGCCGGATTTGAAAAGCACTCGGGCTATGATTTTACCAAGTACCTCCCGGCCTTGTGGTGTGACCTGGGTGCGCCCACCCCGCGCGTCCGCTATGACCTCGGCCGATACTTGAGCGACCTGGGCCTCGATACGATGTTCAAGACCTTCAACGACTGGTGCGACGCGCATCACGTGCAGGCTCGCATCCAGCCGCATTACCGTTTTACGGAAGAACTGGTGCAAGGCGCCGGCTCCACGGCGCGGCCGGAAACCGAAGTGACCACGGAACGGTTCGAGCCAGTGGCCGATCCGCACAAGGCCACCGCCTCCGGCGCGCGGTTTTACGGGCGGAACATTGTTTCGGCCGAGGCCTACACCTTTATCCATCCGGCGCGCTACCGCACCGACTTGCAGGATCTCAAGATTGCAACGGATGCGTTTCTCCGCGACGGGGTCACGCAATTCTACAACCACGGCTACTTGGGGTCGCCGGAAATGCATGTCGCGCCCAACCGCGATATGCCGTGGGCCAACCGCATCAGCCACTGGAACACTTGGTGGGATTATTATCATTATCTTACGGCTTATGTCGCCCGTTGCTGCTACGTCTTGCGGCAGGGCCGGCTGGTGTCGGATGTCCTGATTTACTCGCCGCAGGCAACGGCCTGGAGCGAGCGCGCGCTTTGGGAAAATGACCGCCGCGTGCTGCCCTACGGCAATCTCGCCAAAACGTTGGTGGCCAATGGCTATGATTTTGACATCGTCAACGACGATCTCCTGCAACATCGCGCGCAGTTTGGCAACGGCGGGGTGGCGATCAACGGTTATCCATACCGGGTGATGATTCTGCCCTGCGCCACCGTGATTTCCATCGAGACGATGCGCGCCATCCGCGAGTTTGTCAAAGCGGGCGGCACGGTCATCGCGCTGGAGGAATTGCCGCAGGCCGCCGTCGGCCTGAAAAATCACGAAGCCAACGACCGCGAGTTGAAACAGATTGTCGGCGGTTTGTTTGGGGCGAATTCCGCCGGCCAGGCCAGCGGCGTTTTCCTGCCGGAATACAAGCTGGCGCGCACCCCGTTCAATCCCATGCGCCAGCCCTATAGCACCACGCCGCCGCTGACCGGCCCGCAGCGCCAGTTGCTGGCGGCCTTGAACCGCGTGACTCCGCCGGATTTCGCACTGGCGGGCAGCGCGCAAAGCGACGGCTTGACCTTCATTCACAAGCGCGTGGAGGATGTGGATGTTTATTTCGTCTGCAACCTGGAGCCAACCCCCATTGCCACCGAGGTCACCTTTCGTGTGACGGGCAAGACGCCCCAGCGTTGGAACGCCATCACTGGCGAAACCGGAGGCCGTGTGGATTTTCGCGCGGACGAGAACGGCACGACCATTCCGCTTGATTTCGCGCCTTGGGAATCGGCCTTCTTCGTGTTTACCCACGATCCTGCGTCCGCCCAGTCCGCACCAGTGACGCTCAATGCGCCGCTACCGGAACCTCTGTCCATCACCGGCGAATGGAAAATGAAGCTGGAAGGTTATGGCTTTGAAACGCTTGAAACCAACCTCAGCGAACTTGCGTCTTGGACGGATGCGGAGCGCACGCGGCATTTTTCCGGCACAGGACGCTACGAGCTGGAATTTGATTTGCCCGCCGAGCGGCTCCTGGACGGCACGCGCATGACGCTCGATTTGGGACAAGTCGGCACCATCGCCGAAGTGAAGTTGAATGATCAGGCCGTGGGCGTGGCGTGGATGGCGCCGTATCGGCTGGACATCACCCGCGCCGCGCGCAGCGGAAAGAACAAGCTCGTGGTGCTGGTAACCGATACGCTCATCAATTACGTGAGCGGCCTGCCAGCGCCGCCGGAAGTCCCGGTGGAATTTCAGCCGCGACTGGGCAAGGCCAATCCGGCGATCTATAAAAACGGCACCCGGGTCCCGGAAATGCATGAGACCGACCTCCCGCCCTCGGGCTTGATGGGGCCGGTGCAAATCAAGTGGCAAATCGCACGTTAGCCGGATTGTCTGAACCTTAAGAGTCTACACGATTTTTTCCCTCAAACTGCCGTCTTGAAGCTGTCGGTGCGAACAAAATTAATGCAAATTGGATGCCGCAAATGAAACGATTGCCACTTTTTCTGCTGCTCGCCCTCCCGTTATTCGCCGGGGCTGGACCGTTGCGCCCAACCACCGTCAGCATCGTAGGCGGGGATTTTTACCTCAACGGCCAGCCGACTTACGCGGGCCGCATTTGGAACGGGCAGCGCGTCGAAGGGCTGCTGCTCAACACCCGCATGGTGCTGGCGACGTTTGATGATTTGAACCCGGAAACCGTGAAACGCTGGGCCTACGCTGACACCGGCAAGTGGGACGCGGAACGCAATGTGCGCGAGTTCATCGCCGCGATGCCGGCCTGGAAACGGTGCGGACTGCTGGCGATCACCGTGAATTTTCAGGGCGGTTCCCCGGAAGGTTATTCCCGCAAACAACCGTGGGAAACGGGCGCTTTCACCGCCGATGGCGCTTTGCGGCCGGAGTTTGCCGGGCGAATGCGGCGGGTGCTGGACGCGGCGGATGAACAGGGACTGGTGGTCATTCTGGGTTATTTTTATTTCGGCCAATCGCCCCGGCTGATGGGCGATGCGGCGGCCGTCCGCGCGAGCGACGCGGCCACGCGCTGGCTGCTCGCCGGTGGCTGGCGCAATGTGCTGGTGGAAATATGCAATGAGTCAAATCCGAATTACCAGCCGCCGATTCTGCGGCCGGATCGCGTGTCGGAACTCATCGGACGGGTGCGCCAGATGCAGGCCGGAGACGGCCACACGTTGCTCGCCGGCACGTCGTTTGGCGGGCGGGTCGTGCCGTCGGCCAGCGCGATTGCGGTGTCCGATTTTGCGCTCATCCACGGGAATGGCGCCAGCGAGCCAGGGCAAATCAAGGATTTGATTCGCAAGTCGCGCACGGTGCCGACATTCAAGCCAATGCCGATACTCATCAACGAGGATGATCACGAAAACTTTGACCAGCCGACAAATAATTTCACGACGGCGATCCGCGAACACGTTTCCTGGGGCTGGTTCGACTATCGGCGCAAAGGCGAGGGCCTGGACGAAGGCTATCAATCGCCGCCCGTGAACTGGGGCATCAGCTCGGCACGCAAACGCGGGTTTTTTAAACTTTGCGCAGACATCGCCGGTGGCGAACCGCCTCCGGGTGCGGCTGGGAATTCGTCCGGCTTGAAGGCTGCTGACCAGAAGTGATTTCCCCGGGCCATCAGCAGTTCCGTCGGCAAGGCGGAACCATTGGGGCGGCAATTTTGCTGTTTCGCCCACGGTCTGAGGCGGTGTATGATGGCCTGGTTCAGCCTTAACATGGGTTGCCGCATTCTTCATTCTGCCATTCTGGCGATGTGCTGCCTGGGCGCTTGGGCGCGCGGGCAGACGCTCACCAATGCGGAACCGGCGAATGACTATATGATTGATGTCTGGGATTCCGAGCGGGGACTGGCGGAGAATTCCGTGGTTTCGCTGGCGCAGACACCGGACGGGTATTTATGGCTGGGCACACTACAGGTCGGGATTGCCCGTTTCGATGGGGTGCGTTTTGTGCCGTTTAATCCGGCGAACACACCCGAGCTGCCGCGAATTGACATTCAGCGGCTCATGGTGGATGCCCAGGGGGTGCTTTGGATTGCGATGGTAGGCGGGAGCCTGGCGCGCTATGAGGCGGGGCAATTCACCTTGGAATCCAGCCTCGCCCTTTCCGCCCGGGATGCGGTAACCGCGCTGGTGTTTTCGCAGACCAACGAAGTGATTTTTGCCACGAAACTGGGTGGCTTGATCCGGGGGATCCGCCGGGCGGGAACCAATTTATTTTGGGATAAAATCACCCCATCAAACACCGGCCAGCCGTCCCATTATTGCGCTTCCAGCGATGGCCGGATTTGGTATCGCCAACGTTCCCAGCAATTGGGTTGCTGGCACGATGGAAAAGTCGAACCGCAGCAAGTTTACCCCGGGTTGCGCGGTGAAAAGGTCAGCACGCTGATCAACGATGCGGAAGGCACGGTATGGGTGGGGACGGAACGGGGGGTGTCGCGATGGGACAATGGCGCTTTCGTGGACCTGACGCCGACCAACGGCGAGCCAGACGTGGCGGTTCAAGATTTTGCTTTTGCCGGGAATGGCAGCTTATGGGTGCGCACGGAAGGCCGCCTGCGCAAATGTGCTGGCCGGCAATGGGTGGTGGAAGCCAAAGGTTGGGCAGAGGTGCCGATGCCAGCCAGCTTGGACGCGATTGACCTGCATGGAGATCGTGATGGGGGAGTTTGGTTTCGGCATCGGAATCAGGGCGTTTGGCGGGTGCAGCCGGATGGCCGGATGCAGCATTTGAGTGACAAGAACGGTCTGCCGAGCGGCCTGATTGATGGCTGGCTGCAGGATTGCGAGGGGAATGTGTGGCTGGGACTCGAAGGCGGTGGCTTGGTGCGGTTGCGTCCTCGCCATTTCAATATCTTGCGGCGGCCGGAATGGGAGGCGGCCGCCGTGGCGCGGTCGGTTTGCGAAGATGCCGCCGGTGGCATCTGGCTGGGCAGTTCGGGCGGAGAAATTTTTCACTGGCACGACGCGGCCTTTGAAGAAGTCGCGTTTCCCAAGACCAGATTGCCCGTGCGGGACGTAACTCTGTGGCCGGACCAGGAGGATGGTTTATGGGTTGGCACGGTGCAGAATGGCGTCTGGCTTTATAGCGCCGGCACCCTGCGACAGCCCTTTGCCGACACCGCGATTGGCACGGTGGTCCGCGTGTTGTTCAAGGATCGGGAAGGACGAATGTGGCTGGGCAGCGAGTTCGGATTGTATTGCTGGAGTGAAGGGAAATTGGCGCATCTTGGCCGCGCTCAGGGCTTCGACGATCCGGAATACGTTCTGGCGCTGACGGAAGACTCCGACGGAGCGCTTTGGATTGGCACGGCGGAGGGGCAGCTTTGGCGGCTCTCGTCCGGCCGGTTCACGCGCTTTACCTTGCCGCCGCCTTCGCCGAGGTTCCGGTTCTGGTCCCTGTTGACGGAGGCTGACGGGACGGTTTGGGTGGGCACGCTGGGGGGCGGGTTGCTGCGCTGGCGGGACGGGCAGTTGGCGCGCTGCACGAGCGCCGACGGTTTGCCCAGCGATACCATTTCGCAGTTGTTGACGGACCACCGGGGAAACCTCTGGGCCGGCTCGCGCGCGGGGATTTTTGCGATGGAACGCGCCAACCTGAATGCTTTTTTTGATGGCGGAGCCAAGGATGTTTTTTGCCGGACCTTTGGCCAGTCAGACGGGTTGCCGGCGTTGGAATGTTCGGGCGGCTTTCAGCCGGCTTGCTGGCATGGGCGCGATGGCCGGCTGTGGTTTGCGACGGTCAAAGGCGCGGTCTCGGTCGAACCGGCGAAATTGCCGATCAACCTGCGGGCGCCGATGATGGCCATTGAGGAAATGCGGCTGGATGGAGCGATACAGGAAATCCGGCCCGGATATCCGGCCCTGACCTTGAGTCCGGGACGCCACTATGTGCAATTTGGATTTACCGGCATCAGTCTCACCGCGCCCGAGCGGGTTCGCTTTCAGTGGCAACTGGAAGGGTTGGAGCGGAACTGGGTGGAGGGCGGCAAGCAACGCACGGTCAGTTACAGTTATCTGCCGCCCGGCAATTACACTTTCAAAGTGCGCGCGTGCAACAGTGATGGGATTTGGAACACGACTGGCGCGGCGCTCTCCTTCCGCGTGCTGCCGCACTTCTGGGAGACTTGGGAGTTTCACCTTTTTGCCCCGCTGGGGACCATTATGTTGTCCGGCGGAATCACGCTCTGGGTTATTCGCCGCCGGCATCAGTTGCAGCTTGAACGGATTGAGCAGCAGCGGGCGATTGAACGGGAACGGACGCGCATCGCGCAGGATTTGCATGATGATTTGGGCGCCAGCCTGACGCAGGTTGCCTGGCTGGGAGAAGCAGCCAACAGCGAGGGAATTGCCGCCGATGAAAGTAAAAAGCTGGTGGCCAAGATCACGCTCAAGTCCCGGGACATGGTGCGGGCGATTGACGAGATTGTCTGGGCCGTCAATCCCAAGAATGACTCGCTGGACCATCTGGT
>Ga0316217_10005630_pt1 | contig 12872 bp, 3 predicted proteins | sample 1anoAmetaG_FD_203633 | JGI IMG/M metagenome (GOLD analysis project Ga0316217, IMG submission 203633) | Freshwater microbial communities from Trout Bog Lake, Wisconsin, USA - 1anoA | ecosystem: Environmental > Aquatic > Freshwater > Lake > Hypolimnion/Profundal zone | place: USA: Wisconsin...
TGACCACGGATTTGCCCGCGCGCAACTGGCCTTTGATTTTGTCAACGATGTCGGGATCACACTTCGCGCACTCCGTCAGCAAAATCAGATTGGCATTCGTCGGAAATTCCGGGCGCAGGTCCACCGGAATTCCAATCATGCCGAGGTAATTGTGCAAAAAATCCTCGCCGCTGGAGTGAAAGGGCTTGTAGCTGGCAATACCGGTGGGATTCCCAAGCCGGCCCATAAATTGGTCCGCCTGTTCCAACGAATAGCCGGCGACACGCGCCCACGTCGGCGCGGAAATACCGTTGGTCATTTCAGACAAATTGAAGCTGGTTGGCAGGTCTTCCCACGCGGCGCGGTTGCCGATTTCATATGGCTGAGTCATCGCCGACCACTCGAAAACCGTGAGCTCGCGCGCCTTGGCAAACAGCGTGTCCCAGATCTGCTCGGCGTAGCGGTCAAGGCAGCGCAGGCTGTAAGTATCCACCCAGCCGCCGCCGTTGCGACCCGGGGCGATGTGCTCGAAGTACCGGATGATTGCGTAGCTTTCGTATGGCTGCAGATGTTGGTCGGTGATGACCGGATCACGCGTTTCCGTGCCGGTGTGGATTCCGTCAAAAATTTTCGGCTCGCGTTCGAGGTCATAGCCGGAGCCTTGGAAATGCTCATACCAGTTCGGGAACTTGACCACCATTTTCACCTTTGGATTCAAAGCTTTTGCGGGTTTGACGAGCAGGTTTTCCGCGGCGTCGTCCATCCGCTCCATGCGAAACTGCGTCCAGCTCTTATTTCCCTTGGCAGCAATGTCGGAATCCTTCTTGGTGGAAACAAAGAAGAAATCATCCTGGATCACCTCGTCGAAATGACGCGCGGCAAACTCCGCCGCGCTTTTGATGAACGCGCGGTCCTGCGGGTCGGTGTAGCAAAACGATTGGAACTGCCCACCGATATTGCCCGCCGACAGCGCCATGCCGCCGGCCACCTGTACCCCGCGGTCGAGGAAAAACTGTTTAACGCGTTCGGTTTGCCCCTCGTTGAGCAGCCGCCGGTCGCGCTGCACTTCGATATAGACTTTGTCCACTTTCAACTGGCGGCGGATGCAATCCCAGTCCTGCTGGAGTTTTTGCGGCTGGTCGAAGCTCTGGACGACATTGATCGGGATGTAAACCGCGACGCAAAAGTTGGTGTAGTTTCCGGCAAGTGCGCTGCCAATTGTAAACAGCAAGCCGCATAGCGTGGCGGCACACCAGTAGGGGCACAGGCGTCTCGCCTGTGCGTTTCTGCGGCGGACACCACCCGGCAAGCTTGAAACACACAGGCGAGACGCCTGTGCCACTAGCGCCGGTTCGACAGTTTCTCCACCGTAAGTGGCACCAGCATGACTTTGAGTTTGCATGATTATTTCACGGCATTTTGGATTCGCCAAGTCACTTTCCCTGCCGTCGGGTCGTTGTCCAGATTGAAATTGTCGCCGGATTTGACCAGTGTGAGTTCATGTGCCTCCGTTCCGCCGGGCAGGAAAATCAAGCCCTTCGCCGTCGTTGCTTCCTTTGCGTAAACGCACAGCTCGATTTTTGACCAATTCATTTGCGCCGTGCTTTGCGCCAGGGCGATCTGCGGGATCACCGAACCATTGCGCACCAAAATGATGACGGGAATTGTTCCGCCTTCGAGGTTTTGCCAGCCGCCGGAATAACTTCTTCCGCTCTGATAATCAATCCACGTTCCGGGCGGCAGATAGACGGCACGGCTGGTTTCGTTCTCATGCAGCAACGGTGCGACGAGCATTTGCGAGCCGTAGAGATATTCGTCGTCCACGTTCCACGAGCCGGGGTCGTCGGGATATTCCACGAACAACGCACGCACCATCGGCAAACCGTGTTCGGATGAATCTTTCGCCTGCGCATAAACGTAAGGCATCAGCTTGTATTTGAGTTCGTCAATGGTGCGAAACTGGTCCATGAATTCCTGGCCGTAGAGCCACGGCTCCTTCGGCGCAATACCGTGACAGCGGCTGTGCGAACTTAACATGCCGAAGGCCAGCCAGCGCGCGAACAAATCCTTGTCCATACCCTGAACCGAAGTCGCGGTGAAGCCGCCGACGTCGTGGCTCCAAAATGAAAAGCCGGAGAGGCCGAACGATAGCCCGCCACGCAGTTCCGCAGCCATGCCGTCGTCGGTGCTTTCGGCGTCGCCGCCCCAGTGAATTGGATAACGCTGACTACCCGCCCACGCGCTACGGGCCCAGATGAGGTTGTCGCCGGTCGTCTGCTTGGTGATGTCGGCGACGGTCTGGTTGTAGCGCAATGGAAAGAGGTTATGCTCGTAGAATCCGGTGCGGCCGTTTGCCCAAATTCCGCTGTTCGGCGCAGCTTCGCCAAAATCCACTTTGATGGCTGCGACCCCGAGGTTCAGCAAATTCGCCAATTTGCCTTGATACCACGCGACGGCTTTGGGATTGGAAAAATCCAGCACCGCGTCTTCGTAAGGCAAATTGCCTTTCGCGTCGCGTACAACGAGATTTTTTTCCACCAGTTCCGGGAACAACTTGTTCTTTGGCACGAAATAAGGCAGTTGCCAGCAGGAAACGTGGAAACCCGCGTCCTTCAAATCCAACAGCATTTTCTTCGGGTTGATGAAGCGGGTGGTGGAAAACTCGTAATCGCACTGCCAGTCGGTCTCAAACCAGCCGGTGTCCAGATGCAGCACGTCGCATGGAATTTTATTTTCGCGCAGCTTCCCGGCAATATCGCGCACCTGAGATTCGGCATTGTAAGTGCAGCGGCTCATCCACAGGCCGAACGACCACAGCGGCGGCAGCGGCGATTTGCCGGTGAGCTTGGTATATTCGTCCAGGATTTCCTTGGGCGTGCCGAGAAAGACGAAGAGGTCCAGTTCGTCGTCGCCGATCATCATCGAATTCACCCCGCTGAAAGCATGGCCGAAATCCAAAGTAATCGGCGTCGTCGTGTGCAGGAACATGCCATAACCGCGACTGCTCAGGAAAAACGGCACCGGCTTGTACAGACCTTGATTTTCAATACCGTTGGCGTCGTCCGTCCAGAGCACCAGCTTCTGGCCGCGCTTGTCGAGGCCCGTAAACGATTCACCGCAGCCGAAGATTTTTTCGCCGGGCGACAGAGTAAACGCGGCGTTGAAGCTGCGCGAATAGTCCGTCGCACGCCGCACGTAGCAGAACGGCAGCACCGGACTGAAGGTGGATTTGTTGTCGTCCGCGTGGTCGGTGGCCGTGAGCAATTTGCCGCTCGTGTCGCGGAGTTCAAGGTGAAACGGGTTTTCCCGAATCGTCACGGAACCAAACGCGCTGGCATAGCGCCAGCCGCCCGGAATTTTTTCATATTTCCAGGAAGCATCGGCGGGCACCGGCCCAGCGAGCATGAGTTCGGGCTGGGGCGGATGCGTTTGCGGCCCGCTGGCCAGCTTAAAGCGCAGCGCGCGGGGAGAGATGAACTCGACGGAAAATGGTTGTTCTGGATTGGCGGCATATTGGTTTTCGGGAAACTCATTCGGCCCGACCGGGGTGATAAGGGAAAGGTCGTTGTCGAACGCGTGCCGGACGCGATACTGTGCGCGCTGGCAGACAATTTTCCCGGCATGGGTGGCCGGCTCAAATTCCGAAACCTTGTCGGCGAGATAATAGAAATTCTCCAGCGCGCGGAAATCGCCGCTGACGTCCACGGGATCGTTGAGCAGCGGCGGCGCGGCCGCAATGGCGGTCGCGGCGGCAAGGCAGAGCAGGCTGGCGGTGGCAATGCTTTCGATTTCAATCATGGCGGTGCAAAGGATGTTTTGATGACGATCTTGTGCTCCAGTCTGGCTGGTGCGGCAGTTTTCGTCATGTCATCAAAATGAATGAGGCGTGGGGTGTGGTTTTTTTGGCTGGATTAGCCTGGATTAGGCTGGATTTTTACGGATTCATCTGGGTTTTGCTCAAAAAGGTGAAATTTCGGGTGGGTGTTGGATTTATGGGACCAATGCGAAGAATGGGACGGATGGACATGCAGGGGCAGGTTGCCGCCTGACAGAGCGGATAATTTTTATTTTTCGTTGTGCTGTGTTTTACATGGGTTTTTGAACAAACGCGGACAACCTGAAATGCTGGAATGGGTTCGTTTGGGGGCCGGCGAGCCCGGTGAAATCTGCGGAAGACACTGAGATTGCGGGACTTCCGAAAACAGTGAAATGGGTTCGTTTGGAAAAAAGACCGGATAAGCGCAGAGACGCAAAGGACGCAAAGGACGCAAAGGCGCGACCCGAGATTCAACCACAGGCCCGCGCTGAACTTTACCAACAGTATCGGCACAGGTTTGGCAGGGGAACACGATGGCACAACCGCACGGGCGGGACGCGCGGGCCTTGGGGACGACGACGAAACGACGAGACGACGGGACGCCACACCGCAAGACTTGTGGTCCTGTAGTCCGTCGTCCCGTAGTCCTGATCTGCGCGTCGCAGTCACGGCGGGAGTATGGCACAGGTTTGGAGACGAGGGTTGTTAGCGGCTAACACGAAAATGCACTTTCTTGACGATATTTTTTGAACCATGAAGCACACGAAGGTTGAGAGTTCCGGAAACTCGCGGGCGAGCTGCCCGCGCTCCTATAGTAAGGCGCCCGGCGCTTGAATTCGCTTGCGGCGGTCGCCACATTGGCTCATTTTGCACGCTATGTCCCGTCGCGCCAACGATAAACTGTCTCTTGGCTGGTTCGCGTTGACTTTTGCCATGCTTGCCGTCGGATGGTTTCCGGTGCTGGCCGCGCCGCCGAATTATTTCACGCGCACTTGGCAGGTGGAGCAAGGGTTGCCGCAAAACAAGGTTACGGCAGTGGTCCAGACGCGCGACGGGTACTTGTGGGTCGGCACCTACAACGGACTGGCCAGATTCGACGGCGTCCATTTTACGGTTTTCGATGATCACAACACGCCCGAACTGCGCAGCAGCCGCATCACGAGCCTGTTTGAAGCCGGCGACGGCACGCTGTGGATCGGCACGGAAAGCGGCGATGTGTCGCGATACCAGGACGGCCGTTTCGCCGCCGTGCCGCTGCATGCCAACTGGAGCGGCGGGAAAATTTATGCCATCACTGCCGATGGCGCGGGCGACGTTTGGCTGCTGAACGAGGCGGGCGAACTGGCGCGGGTTCGGGACGGAAAGGTATCGTCGCCGCCATCGGGTGTCGTCTCCAAGGTAGTTGCGTTGGCGCACGGACAGGATGGGTCAATTTGGGTGGAGCGCGAGGGCGTCGTGTCCGCGCTCAAGGATGGACAGTTGACGGTCGAAATGTCCACGAACGACTACGTGCAGGGCATTTGCGCGGCGGGCGACGGCGGGTTTTGGGTGGCCTGCAACAGCGGTATCAGAAAATGGAAGGATGGGCAATGGGGCGCCGATTTGGGCGGCGTACCGTGGGGCTGGGACGTGGTTCCGAACCTGGTGGAGACTTCCACCGGTGTGCTGGCGGGCGGCACGTCGGGTGACGGTCTGTGGCTGTTTTTTGCGGGCCAAACGAACACGCCGGCGTTGTACCTGAACCACACCAACGGATTACCCTCCGACTGGGTGATTTCGTTGTGTGAAGACCGGGAAAAAAATCTATGGTGCGGCACCGGCGCGGGACTGGTGATGATCCGCCCGAACAACCTGGAAACCGTTGCCCCGCCGGACAAATGGAAGAGCCGTCCGGGGCTCTCCGTGCTGCCGGCGCCGGACGGCGCGCTGTGGGTCGGCACCGAAGGGGCGGGATTGTATCGCCTGCAAAATGGCGAGTGGACGAATTTCGATTCGGCGCAGGGCATTCGCAACCCGTACGTTTGGTCACTGGCCGCGGACGGCGCGGGAAAAATCCGGGCCGGCACCTGGGGCGGAGGATTGTTTGCGCAGAAAGACGACGGATTTGATTTTGCGCCGGGGCTGGAAGATTTTCGCGCACCAATACCGGCGCTCCTGCTGTTGCGCGAGGAACTTTGGATCGGCACCACGGCGGGCGTGCTTCGCTACCAAGCCGGAAAATCGGAGCGGTTTGGCGAAATTGCCAGCCAGCCGTTTGGGGACGTGCGGGCCATGGCGCAGGACAAATCGGGCGCGCTGTGGTTCGGCACGGCCGGCGGCGGCCTGGTGCGCCGCGAACATGGAAATTTCCGGCGGTTCAAAAAAGCTGACGGGCTTTCGTCCGACTTTATCGAGTGCCTGCATTTGGCCGACGATGGCGCACTGTGGATCGGCACGTTTGGCGGCGGCCTGAACCGCCTGAAGGCCGGAAAATTCTCCGGCGTCAACCGCGAGCAGGGCTTGCCCAACAGCGTCATCGGCCACATCGAATCGGATGGGCGCGGATTTTTCTGGATGAGTTCCTATGGCGGCATCCTGCGCGCGAGCGAAAGAGATTTGAACCGCTGCGCCGACGGCGAATTGGCCGGGATGACGTTTCTGACTTACGGCATCAACGACGGATTGCCAACGCTCGAATGTTCCGAAGGCTTGCAATCGGCCGGTGGGAAAACGGCGGACGGTCGGCTGTGGTTTCCCACGGCGAAGGGACTGGTCGTAGTGGACCCGGCCGGCGCAAAAATCAATCCGCTGCCGCCGCCGGTGCGGATCGAGGAAGTGCGCGTGGACGACAAAAGAATTCAAAACGAGGATGGCGGATGGAAGATGGAAGATGGAACGCGCACGCCAGCCTCCATTCTGCATCCTCCATCTTCGCTGGTCATCCCGCCGGGCCGGCACCGCATTGAATTTGAATACACGGGATTGAGCTTTGTCGCACCGGAAAAGGTGCGGTTCAAGTGCCGGCTGAACCATTTTGAGACGGAATGGGCGGATGTCGGCACCAAGCGGGTGGCCACTTACAATTACATCCCGCCCGGGAATTATTCGTTCCAGGTGACCGCGTGCAACAACGACGGCGTGTGGAACGAAACCGGCGCGAGCCTGAAATTTGAAGTGCTGCCGTATTTTTGGCAGACCACATGGTTCCATGTTCTCGGCGGGCTGGCGACGGTGCTGGCGGCCAGCGGCGCGGTCTGGTTCGAGACGCGCCGACGGATGCGCCGCAAACTCGAACGCGCCGAGCGCCAGCGCGATATTGAACGCGAGCGGACGCGCATAGCCCGCGACATCCACGATGACCTCGGCGCCCAGCTTACCCGGATCACAATGATGAGCGAATCGGCGCGCGGTGATCTGGCCAATCCCGGCCGGGCTGCCGCCGGATTGAAAAAAATCTACGACACGGCGCGCGAGTTGACGCGCAGCATGGACGAAATCGTCTGGGCGGTCAGTCCGCGCCATGACACGCTGGAAAGCCTGGCGGCCTATTTGGAAAAATTCGCGCACGACTGGCTGGCGACGGCGGGCTTCCGTTGCCGGCTGGACTTGCCGCTGCAATTTCCCGAATGGCACCTGACATCCGAGGTGAGGCACAATGTCTTTCTCGCGTTCAAGGAGGCGCTGCACAACGCGGTGAAACATTCCGGCGCCTCAGAGGTACACATTCGGCTGGTGGTGAAGGGAAATTCGTTTGAACTGGCCCTCGAGGACAACGGGCGAGGGTTTGCCGTCGGTGAAAAAATGAAAACTGCTCCGGTCATCCAAGGCCGGGCGGCCGCTGGCAACGGCTTGGAAAACATGCGGCGCCGGCTGGCGGCCACCGGCGGAAGTTGTGAAATTCAGAGCACGCCCGGCGCGGGGACGAAGGTGGTTTTTTCCGTGCAACTCAAGGCCTCCGCCGGCGGACAAATAGGTCGTTAGGGCGGGTTTCACAATGCGGAGCGCGGCCGTCCCCCGGCCGTGGCAACGCACCTACGACCGGCGGCTGCCCGCTATTATTAGCGGCTTGGCGATTGGTAGTTGCGGCGCCCGGGACGGGCGCGCTCCGTCCGCAAGATGAAAACACGTCATCGTGTGGTGGTTCTTGAACCATCGTTATTTTTGATGACATGACGAGTTTGGGGAGTTGGATGATACTCGCATCATGCAAACACCCAATGTCTTCCAAGGCGGTCTGCCGCGCGAGACTCCATGTCACGGTGACGGCAGAGCTTCAGCCGGCAGGTTGGAAATGTTTTCGCATGAAAGCCCCATACTTGCAGTCCAACAGCAATCAACTATGAAAAGTACAATTAATTCAGTCAAATCATCCATCTGGCGGGCCGGCGTCATGGCTGGCGCCGCCTTGCTGGCCGCCAGCCTTCAGAGCGTGACGGCCCAGTCCATCGGCGTCAACTTTGTCAACAGCAGCGGCGGCGGGGTGGATAATGGGAACGCAGACTCGCTGTTGGCAAGCGAAACGGCCGGTGCTCCTGCCTATGCGCAGACAAATTGGAACAATTTGTCCAAGTGGGGCAGCGGTGTTACTCTCAACGACAGCACTGGTGCGGCGACGGCGCTGTTCATCAACTGGGATGCTGGTTGGAACGGCTCCTCGGGAACCGCCGCTGCTCTAGGCACCCCGGATGGAAAATTAATGGATGGGTATCTTGGCGGCAACACCAGCATAGACACGCTGGGCACAAGTGTTTACGGTTCGGCTTGGAACGCTAAACCGATGGTCTATCTCAGTGGGCTTAGTGCATGGTGTCTGGCGCATGGCGCAATCGGCTATACGGTCGTGATGTATCGGTGCGACGGTGGTGGCTCTTGGGAAACCACACATGGCTATGTTCAAAGCGTGACGGGAAATCCGTCGGCTAACAACATGGTTGGAGGTGCCGATTTGACGCCGAGGTTGTATATTGCTCAAAATAGCACATTTTCTGGAACCTATAAACAAATATCTACCAATGCCACCAGCTCCGGCACTAGAGACGCTAGCGGCGGCAATTACTGTGTTTTCAGCGGACTGACCAACGACGCGGTGCTGATCCGCACCGGCGGTGATCAATCGTATTGGGGGAATGGTGCCATGAACGGCTTCCAAATCGTCCCGGCTTTTCCCACCGCCCTGTCGGTGGGAATCCCTGCGGCATCCGTGGCGAATCCGGTCGCGCAGGGAACCACGGATACGCTGTCCGCCTCGGTTAATGGCGGCACTCCGCCCTATAAATATCAATGGCAGACCGATGGTGGCAGCGGCGGAACCCTGACCAATATTCCGAGCAAAACGAACGCCACGTTTTCCGTGAACACGACAGGAATGATCCCGGGAGTTAATTTCAGTTATTCATTGGTGGTGACCGACAGTGTTCTCGCCACGGCCACCAGCGCGCCGGCAGTGGTCAATGTTATCCAAGTGTTGCCGGGAACGCTAGCGGGCACTGCCAACGTCGCACCAACGCCGGGCGCCTACGACATTTCCCAGCTGGCGGAAGCCGGCGGTTACCAATCCTCCGATGGCCTCAATTACTACACCGACAACGGCCAGAACAACAACAAGTATTGCGGACAAACTTTCACCACGGGGAGCAATGCCCAAGGATATACTTTGAATTCGCTGGCCATCGGACTTGAGGGCGGCAGCCAAGGCAGTCAGGCAGCAAACACCACCTATGACCTGTTCATTTACCAGATTTCCACGGACGGCCAGACCGCGAATGTGATTGCCGACGTGACCAATCTGATGGCAAGCACCCTTGCCTATCCGAATTGGGCGCAGTGGAATTTTTCCGGAATCATCCTGACCAACAATGCCGTGTACGGTTATGGTTTCGGCCGTCGCTCCGTCGGCGGCTACATTGGAATAGCAACTTCTCCTGGCTGGTATGACGCCTATTCCGGTGGACAAATCGCCGCCTTTCCTCGGAACGGCGGAGCGGTAATTTATGGCAATGCCGGTTATGGCGACACCTCGCATGACGGTGTATTCGACATCGGTTTGATCCCCAACGGTGTCGCCATCATTTTGAATGTGCCGAGCGCCGCGCCGAACCCGGCTTATGCTCTTACGCCCGTGAAACTGGCGGACACGGTCGCCGTGGCGGGCAGCGCCACCACCTACAAGTGGCTGACGGATGACGGCAGCGGCGGCTATAACATCGTTCCCGGAGCCACCAGCACCAACTTGACGGTGATTCCCCCGGACGTGAATCCGGGCGGGGCCGACTACACCACCAACTATTACTTTGTGGCGACGGATGTGCTTGGCAATTCCGCCACCAGCTCGGTTGTAGCCTTGACCATTCATGCGGCCACCGTGCCGCTGATCACCGGGCCGACGCCAACCAATGTGATTACATTTGTCGGCGACAGCCGTTCCTTTACTGTGACCGAAAATGGAACCTTGCCCATCACCAACCAGTGGCAGTTTAACAACGGCGGCGGTTATGTGAGCCTTACGGCCCAAACCAATACGACCTTGGCGTTGAGCAACCTCCAGACCACCAACTCCGGCAATTATCAGGTCTTGGCGGCGAATGTGGTTGGCAGCGCCAGCAATGCGGTTACGCTCACGGTTTTGCCCGCGCCGGCGGCTCCGGTCGCGGCCACTCAGCTATATTTCGACACGGTCTATACCAATCATCCGTGGGCCTATTGGCGGTTGAACGAAACGAATGATCCCACCGCCGTCGGCGCACCCACCTATACGGCCTATGATTATTCCGGCCACGGCTTCGACCCGGTTTATGGAAATGCGGTGACGGTGGGCAATGCCGGCCCGCAGCCGCTGACCTATCCGAACATGGATACCAACGAACTGGCGGTGCAAACCGCAGCTTATACCGCCAACGCGTATCTTACCCCGCCCGCCTTGAACCTCGCTGGCAACTCCAACGTGACCTTCATGGCCTGGATTAATCCCAATGGCTCACAGGCGAACTACACCGGGCTGTTGATGAATCGCGGCGGGCCTGATGACGGCTGCGGCTTTGGCTTTATCGGCGTTACCGATCATTTGGGCTATACGTGGAACAACAATTCCTCCGCCACATGGAGCTGGGATTCCACCCTGGCGGTAGCGGACGGTCAATGGAACTTTGTGGCCTATGTTATCACTCCAACGAACGCGGTGGTGTATTTGGGCAACCTGAACGGTGGCACCACGAACTTCTTGCAGGCGACCCACAACATCAACCACATTGCGCAGACCTTTGCCGGTGGCACCATGCGGCTGGGCGGCGACCCATCCAGCCTCAATAACACTTTCAACGGGCTGATTACTGAAGCCACCCTGTTCACGAACGCGCTGAGCAGCGCCCAGGTGCAGCAATACTTCCTCGTCGGCATCGGTGCCGAGGCATTGGCCCCGACGGTTCCGAATATTGCCGTATCGCCTGCGGACGCTGCGGGTGCCGGAGTTTATTCCGGGCAGAATGTGCGGTTGAGCAGCACGCCCACCGGAACTGCTCCCTTGAGTTTGCAGTGGCAGGCCGGGCCGGATGGCAGCACTTGGACGAATGTGCCCGATGCCACCAATTCCGAGCTGCTGATCAATCCATTCATGGTGGGGACAATTTATTATCAGTTGTCGGTGACGAATGCGGCCGGCGCCGGCTCGACCACGCCGGCGGCGATTACGTTCAATGCGTTGCCTGCTTATCCTCCCAGCCTGTGGACGGTAAATTTTCAGGAAACCAATAACATTGGCGCGGGTCAAACTGCCGGCGGCGGTGTTGGTCACTATGTTGGCCGCGGCATCCTTGGGGATGGAACGTATTGGAATGTCCTGCCTCATATTCTTGCCGCGGGCAGCGAGTATTCGTCCGGCACAATTAATAGTGTCTCCGACCTGATGGATGACGGCGTGACCTCGTCGGGCATTTCCTGCCGCATGAATAATGGCGGCAGCTACAACAGCCTTGGAACCTCGCTGCCCAATTCCAGCGATGTCGGAAATCTGCTGGATCAGTTCTACCGGACCTATTACAGCCCCAATGCGCTTCAATTCCTTGGCGTTCCCGATGGAACTTATAATCTGACTTGTTACGCCGGCAATGGCGTCTCCAGCCAGGGTGCGAACAATTATGGCTCCACATTTGTGGTTCACGATTCAGCCAATGGCAATCAAACGAACAGCACGGCGGAGGCAACACATACAACGGATGCGCTGTCGGAAGGGGTGAACTTTGTCACCTTCACCAATGTCCATGTCGCTGGGGGAACGCTTAATGTGGATGTATTCGGGAACGCGGACACGGGTGGCAGCGCCATCATTGAGGGCGCGCAGATTCAGTTGGTCAGCTACGATCCGCCGGTGGCTGCATTCACCGGCACCCCGACCAACGGGACGCCGCCATTGACGGTGAACTTTGCGAACAATTCGACCGGTTCCACGAACTGGCTTTGGAGTTTTGGTGATGGCAATACGTTTAGCACGACCGGCAAAACCAACGTCAGCCACGCCTATGCGGCGGCGGGCAGCTATACGGTCAGCCTCACTGCCATCGGTGCGCTCGCCTCAAATTCCACGACCAACACAGCCTACATTACGGTTACGGCGGCGACTCCGCCGGTTATTGGCAATGTTGGCATGTCAGGCGGGAGTTTGGTGCTGGGCGGCAGTGGCGGAACTTCTGGACAGCAATACCGGATTCTGACCTCAATTAACGTGGCATTGCCGTTGGCAAGCTGGACGCCGGTATGGACAAACGTGTTTGCGCCGGACGGCAGTTACAGTTATACGAACGCGTCGCCGACGAGCGGTGCCGGTTTCTTCATCATAGTTACACCGTGATGAAGACAGGGCAAGACACGACGAGAGTTGAATTGATTTAACCAAATTGAAATATGTGGGGGGCCGTTCGAACAGGCCGGCTCCCTTCCTAATTAAATCAGCGGCAATTCAAGCCCAGTTGGGCTTTGGCCGCCAATCCATCAGATTTGGCAGAATGAGCATGTTCCATTGGACGTAAGTTATGTGTCAGATTGATTTTGTCCCGCCCTTTCAGGGCTTGAATTTGTTTTGGGGCCGCGTGTCCCAGGGCGTAGCCCT
>Ga0316217_10005631_pt1 | contig 12870 bp, 11 predicted proteins | sample 1anoAmetaG_FD_203633 | JGI IMG/M metagenome (GOLD analysis project Ga0316217, IMG submission 203633) | Freshwater microbial communities from Trout Bog Lake, Wisconsin, USA - 1anoA | ecosystem: Environmental > Aquatic > Freshwater > Lake > Hypolimnion/Profundal zone | place: USA: Wisconsin...
GTTGTCGTCCTTACTGACTCTGTTGAAATATTCAACACTTTTATTAACATTGAACCTGATAGGAAAAATATGAACCGGTATAAATTCCTGACCACCCTGACGTGCATAGCTTGCCAGAATATACAGATCTTCTATCTGATTGTCCATAATGGGAATACAGCCAACCGTTACACAACTTCCATGTATATAAATGTCGCCACCGGGCTTTACAGAATCACTTAATATCTCGTCGGAAATATTTGGATAATTAATACCTAATGCCATGTGGTAAGTACTGCTTGGCTTGAACAGATTGACATAGTAAAACCCTTCCGGAACCTGATAATCGCCTTCCATTCTTTTAGGACCAAGCGATCCACTTAAGGCACATATCTTAAAGGTTTTGAAAAGCCTGAACTTATCTTTAGTATTGCTACGTACCCAAACTTCCATCTGACTATCGTACTTGAAACTGCGTATATAAATCTGCGTAGCAGGCCAGCTAATACCGGCAGCAGCAAACTGTTTCTTCAGGGTATCTTCTTTCTGTTTAAAAACAGCTTTGGCATTGGAGTTGGTCTTCTGCCAGTCCACAAAACCTCCCTTCTGAGCAATAGCCCATTGAAAAGAAAATATTATTATCCCTGTAAATAAAATCCTGCTGAAAGATACCATACGCTAACGATACAAATAAATAGTAATAAACGAGTTGTAAAACTATTAATTTTTTGTATCCAATATCATTGGAGCAGATTTTCCGCCATTCATTATGATTACTTTAGCATTAGGCGAGGTAACCAGTTCTTTCATCACTTTTATCTGTTCGTACTGCAATTGTTTATCACCAAGACCTGTACTGATAATTTTCTGATAATCGGCTATACCCTGTGCTTCCACACGTTTACGTTCTGCTTCCTGTCTTTCTTTCTGTAATACGAATTCCATTTTCTGAGCATCCTGTTCTGCCTTAATCTTTTCTTCTATCGAAGCTTTTACAGTAGCCGGCAAAGTGATATTACGGATCATCAATTGTTCCAGGAAAAGTCCTCTTTTCTTGAAATCGTCTTCTATGCTTTTGAATATTCTTGTCTGAAATTCATCTCTTTTCTTCGAATATAAATCGTTGGCAGTATAATACACAGCATTGTCCCTGATTTTAGTACGGGTGATAGGACGAACTACTTTATCTTTATAATCCATACCGGTTTCTCTGGTCAGACGAGGCAAATCGGCAGGTACTACTCTGTATAGTACCGTCAGATCTATTATTACTTCCAGTCCATCGGCTGTTAATACTCTGATAGCGTCGTCACCTGTTTTATCGCCTTCTTCGCGCACCGCACTCATAGTATAATTCTGTGTTTTCACATCCACCGAAGTTACTGTTATCAGCGGGCTCACCACACTCAAACCACTAGGCAGTATTCCTTCTTCCACCTTTCCAAACAACTGTTGTACACCTACCTGCCCGGCATCTATCTGCTTGATGCAGGAAGTAATAAAACCTATTACAATGACTAATAATCCAATCACACGGATGGTACCGGAGAATGGAGAAAACTGATTGTTCATTCTCTTTACATTGAAAGAAATGACAAAGACTATTATACCTAATAATATAAGAAACATACAAAATAATTTCGGCTAAGGTATTACTTATAAAATAATCAGCCTTTATTTTAAAATTACAAATGATAAATGGTGAATAATAATGCTCTGTTATCCGTTTATTCCTGATTTTTCAGCAATTTAGCCGACTGCTCCAACGCTTCGTAAAACTCCTCGCCATATTTGCGTATCAAAGCATCTTTCAGGAATACATAGGCAGGAACTTTCAGTTTATCGCCCAGCTTACAACCACCACCACACAATACCTGACGGGGTTCATAATTCAGGTATTCCATATCGGGATCAATTCTGCTCTTATTGATTTTAATCGGATACAGATGGCAACTGATTGGTTTCTTCCATTTGGTAAACCCGGCATTGTATGCCTGTTCAAAACTACACATGATTACCCCGTTTTTATCCTTGTAACCATAAGCACACATTCCATCATTGATGCTTGGAGTAACCCATCCAAAATCTTTATCGTACACATATTTACCAACCTTCTCCACTACGGCTAAACCTTCAGGAGTCATATATTGTTTAGCGGCTTCATACGATTCCAGTACATCGTCCAGCTCTTCGTCGGTCAGGGGTGCACCTGCATCCCCATCTTCGCAGCATCCGCCTTTACATTTCGACAAATCGCATACGAAATGTTCCATTACTACCTCGTCGCTGATCAATTTATTATCTATTGCTAACATAATTATTGCTGTTATCTGTTTATTACCCTTACCCTTTTATTCCTCTTTTATGATTACCATAAAATTCTTTACTTTGAACTTCTTCTTTCACAACACTCAACCGGAATGATTCAAACTGTTCTTCCCATTTTTCTCTCGATGGTTGTCCTTTTACTCCGTATTTATTATTCAGTATCTGATCCAGAGTTGTGATGTTACTTTTATTTTTCATTATTATATTCTTCTACTATTCTCAATATATTTTCTATATGAAGGAAATTATTTAACCAGATTTATTAACCTAACTTAAACATCCCAATAGTCTGATTAATTGAATTAATACCAGTATTTAACTACCTAAATATATCTCAAATCATTGTATTCTCCAAACTCCTGTATTCTATCTGCTTTCTCCTTGTATTTCCTCAGGATTCACGACTCAGGATTCACGATTATTCCTAAAGTATCTCCTTCAAAGATTGTTCCGCTGCCAGTATGGTTTTATCCAGATCGGCATAGGTCAATGCATTATTGAGGAACCAGCTTTCGAAAGCAGATGGCGGAAGATAAATACCACGGTTCAGCATAGCATGAAAGAACTTCCTGAACAAATCATTATTAGCTGAAGCAGCAGACTCAAAGTCCATAACCGGATGATCGCTGAAATGAACACTGATCATAGAGCCAAACTGATTGATCACGAATGGGGTATTAGCTGCAGTCAGCACTTTATTCAATCCATCTTTCAGATAAGTTGTTTTATCGTTCAGTTCCTGATAAATACCCGGATTCTCTTTCAGTATACTCAGGGTAGTAAATCCGGCAATCATGGCTATAGGATTGCCACTAAGGGTTCCAGCCTGATATACATTGCCCAGCGGCGACACAGATTCCATAATATGTTTTTTACCACCAAAAGCACCTACCGGCAAACCACCTCCAATTACTTTTCCGTATGTCACCAGATCTGCATCCACCTTCAGTGTCTGTTGTGCACCACCAGCAGAAAGACGGAAGCCAGTCATTACCTCATCGAAGATGAAAACAATTTCCTGGTCGTCGCATACCTTACGGATACCCTCTATAAAACCAGGCTCGGGTATGATGCAACCCATATTGCCCACTACCGGCTCTATAATGATAGCGGCAATTTCGCCTTTATATAAATGTACCAGTTCTTTCAGTGCTTCCAGATCGTTGTATGCACAGGTAAGGGTATCGTTGGCTACACCTCCGGTAACTCCCGGCACGGTTTGAATATTCAGGGTAGCCATTCCGCTACCGGCCTTCACCAGAAAACAATCGGCATGACCATGATAACATCCTTCGAACTTAATAATTTTATTTCTGCCGGTATATCCCCTGGCTACACGCACGGCACTCATACAAGCTTCGGTACCACTACTCACCATTCTGATCAGATCCACATTTGGGACCATGCTTTTAATCAGTTCTGCCATCTTTATTTCCAGCTCGGTAGGAGCCCCGTAACTGGTGGAGAATACCGCCTGTTGCTGAATAGCTTCTATCACTTCGTCATACGCATGTCCCAGTATCATAGGCCCCCAGGAAGCAATAAAATCGATATACTGATTGCCATCCACATCGTATAAGTAAGCACCTTTGGCCTTACTGATAAAAATAGGGGTACCACCCACACTTTTAAATGCCCTCACAGGCGAGTTGACGCCACCCGGAATAGAATGCTGAGCTTTCTCGAATAATCTCTTGCTCTCTTCAATGATCATAATACTATTATTAGAAATGAATGTTTTAAAACTATACTGAATAATTCAGTGTTGAAATATTGATGCTGCAAATTAATGGATAAAAAGGGTGATAGGAAGAATTTTAAATACAGTTTAATCTTTAATTAAACGGTATCTATCACAATCAGGGCAGTTCTCTTCTATATCTAGCGTATCCTGATAAATTCCATATAAAAACCAATATTCATTAAATAAAATAATGTCACATATTGAATCATGTTCATAATTATCCCATTTATATGTAGTATTGGTTACTGTCTTATTGTCAATAATTTTTATGAGCTTGTTTTTATCTTTAAATTCCCAATATTCATTATCTACCCTATGAACATTTCCACTAAACCCATTTATTCTATATGACAATTTCCATTTCCCGTTAATATATTTTAATACAGTATCAATAGGTTTTCCAGCAAAATCTATACTAATAGTTTTGCGAGGATTTTGAATAGCAATTTTATGAATATAACTACTAACCATTATTAAGATAGCAACAAAAAATGTAAGTATCAAAAAAGAAGATTTCATTGTTATTTGTAATAATTAATAACTCATTATTATAATTAGTTAAAGTGTTTTTTTAATTCCTTATTTATTATTTTTAAGAATCCTATGACGATATAAAGTTAAATAAGCAGTATCAATCTCTTCTGCCTTTTCAACTTTAAAAAACAAAGATGGATATTCCACAATTATTCCATTACTTAAAATTCTTCGTTTCAATTCAGTAACCTGACCAGTTAAACGAAATACTTTATACCAATCTTTGAAATTAATACTATCCTTCCATAACTTAAAATAATAATTAGAATCCGAAAAATATAATTCATTCAGACTTACTTTATTGTATGATTCAAGGGAAGTGTCAATATTGTATGTATTACTTGCTAAAGTGTCTATTGATTTTAATATTTTATTAGTTAAATATACAGTCCCACTATCTACAGTCATCTCGCCACAAAATGTACATTCATCATGATGAACAAGAATGACTGATTTACAAGTATCACAAACTATATATTTATCAAAAAACTCTATTGTGTTTTTTTTATTATCAATATTAATCTTTATTGATTTATTATTACAAGATATAATGGAAAATAACATTATCAGATAAAGGATATTGATAAAGTTCAGAGTACTGAACCTTTTATAAAAGAGTCTATTATTATTCTTATAACTTCCTTTGTCTTTTTTCATAATATTCCAAAAATAACGATTAGCATCAAACCGAAAAATTATCCCTCATCAAATATTATTTTATCGTATTCAAATAACATTTACCTTGCCTTATTAAACCGCATGTATATGACGGACGATATTAACTTGCTACGCGAAGAAAACAGACACCTTAAAAACATTATCAGAATACTGGCTAACAAATTGACTGCCATCAACAACCATGTTTCTTCCGATATTATTTTTGATAAATATGGAAATATCTATATCCATACAGCAAACAATAATGATAAAGAAGCATCGGGGAATGAGACCAATTCAATAGAAAATAAACTCCATTTTTCTGTAGATATAAATGAAGTTTCAAAAAATGAAGGATTCATTTCCAGTCCCGGGGATGCCTATATAAAAAACAACATAGGCGGTTCCAATCCCGGATATGCCGATGTAAAAAACAAAACATATACAGATAACGCCAGGGATTCTACTACAGAAAATAACATAGGAGTAAATAACGTTAGGGACAATACTATAGAAAATAAGATAGGAGTAAATAACGTTAGGGACAATACTTTAGAAAATAATATAGGAGTAAATAATGTCAGGGACAATACTTTAGAAAATAATATAGGAGTAAATAACGTTAGGGACAATACTTTAGAAAATAATATAGGAGTAAATAACGTCAGGGACCATACTATGGAAAATAATATAGGAGTAAATAACATTTGGAACACTACTTTAAAAAATAACACAGACATCAATAACATTGCTATTGGCATTCAGGACAATAATAAAGGCTTAACCTATATTATTAATATGATGTATGATAATGTAGATGCAAATCCTGACGAAATATCTGACGCTGCAAAAATTGACCAGCCTGTTTCCAGCCTTGAAAACGATATTGCCAATAAGAAGATTGACTTAAATAAAATAAATATAACGGCGTTAAAAAACGAATTAAGAACTAAAATGATTACCTGTAGCTATGATTCAATTCATAAAGCTGCTAATATACTTTTGCAACTATACCAGAATCCTCATCAACCTGGTAAAAAACTAAGATCAATAACCGGCCTTTCGGAAGATGGTATGGCCAAACAAATAAAGGCTCTTAAAAAAAGAGGGCTGATTGTAAGAACCGGTTTTCAGACCTATCAGCTTACCGGTTTATCCAATTCCATATTGGCTAATGCTGTTCAGGTTTAAAATAAAGGTTAATTGAATTAATTTTCAAAGGCAATAAATAACCAATGAAAGATTGTAAACTTCAAATTATCAATTGTCAATTATCAATTGTCAATTATCAATTGTTCATTATCAATTGCTCATTGATAGCTTTACTTCATACTGAAGCACCTTTATCTGAATCTGCAGCATCTTCTGCGAATGCAGATTATTATCTTTAATTTTTTTATTCGCCACCTGTTCCTGTGTTGTCAGCCATTGCTTATCTTTCTTTCCATCCTTATTGCCCGCTATGGACTCTTTACTCTTTGTAACTGCCTGCAATAATCGCTGTCCCTGACTATAATTGTTTTTCATGACAGTCAGTTTCTTCTCCAGTAACATAATTTTTTTCATACAGGATTCTACCTGTTTTGCCAGTTCAATTGATTTAGCAGGTTCAATATCCTGCTTTACAACAAGCGATGCCTGTTCAAAAAAAGCAAGCTTTACCAGAGCCGGAGTAGGTAAATCCCTAAGGCCCGACTCCACCATCGAAATCTGACTCTTGGCAATAGACAAATAAGTAGCAAGATCCTGTTGGGAAAGACCTAATTGTTCACGAAAGTTTTTAATGATATTCATGGCATCCTGGTTAAGTGGTGTAAATATAGGTGCCACAGCAATTGGTGCCAAATATTTCGTGCCTTAAATAAGAGGCACAGTTATATTGGCACAACAAAACAAAGATTTATAAATTTTATACATACCCATTGACCCTAAAAAAATCAGGTTATAGAAATCATAAAATTTGTAACTCCCGAAATTGTCAGCTATCGCCTAATCCTCATTTTGGGTAATAAAAGTTATTTTTTCAGTAATAAAACGCCCGCTATTATCCTGTTTCCATTTTTTTATGTCCATAACAGGTCATTTTTTCATTATAAATATGTGAATAATGCAATAACTGATTTTTATCAGTTTATTGTATATAGGTTATTCATTACCTTGCCGCCCATTATAAAATAAAACGATATGGTTGTTAAAGAAGAACTATTAAAAGATGTAGTTATAAAGTTTGCCGGCGATAGTGGCGACGGTATGCAATTAACAGGTCAGCAATTTACTAATAATACAGCATTATTAGGGATTGATCTGGCTACTTTTCCTGATTTTCCTGCTGAAATAAGAGCACCTTTAGGAACAGTAGCCGGTGTAAGTGGATTTCAGGTTCACTTCTCCTCCAATAAAGTATTTACTCCAGGCGATCATTGCGATGTACTGGTAGCTATGAATGCAGCAGCATTGAAAGTAAATCTGAAAACCCTGAAACCGGACGGAAAGATTATTGTCAATCTGGAGGGTTTCGATTCTAAAAACCTACGTCTTGCCGGCTATGCCGATGGTGTGAATCCATTGGAAGATGGTAGCATCGACAAATACGAAGTAATTAAAATAGACGTTACCAAGTTAACCAGAGAAGCTCTGAAAGACTTCCCTGAACTTGGAGTGAAGGAACGCGACAGAGCTAAGAACATGTTTGTTCTTGGTTTCATCTACTGGATGTATAACCGCGACCTGGATAATACTGTCAGCTTCCTGACCGATAAATTTTCGAAGAAGCCGGTTATTCTGCAAAGTAATATTAAAGTATTGCAGGCAGGTTATAGCTACGGCGAAACTATTGAAACTTTCAGTGCACGTTATACTGTAGAAAAAGCCAAACTACCTGCTGGTAAATACAGAAGTGTAATGGGCAATGAGTCGCTGGCTTATGGTCTGATAGCAGCTTCCGTAAAAAGTAATCTGCCTTTATTTTTAGGCACATACCCTATTACGCCTGCTACCGATATTCTGCATGAATTAAGTAAGTATAAATCTTTTGGCGTAAAAACATTTCAGGCCGAAGATGAGATAGCTGCCATCTCTTCTGCCATTGGCGCAAGCTATGGTGGTTCATTGGGCGTTACTACCACATCAGGTCCGGGTATGGCATTGAAAGCCGAAGCTATGGGTCTGGCCATGATGCTGGAAATTCCTCTGGTAATTGTAAACATACAACGCGGCGGTCCTTCTACCGGTCTTCCTACCAAAACAGAACAAAGCGATTTATTGCAGGCATACTATGGCAGAAATGGCGAATGCCCTATTCCTGTTATTGCTTCCTGTACACCAAGCGATTGTTTCGATGTTGCTTTTGAAGCTGTAAGAATTGCCGTTCAGCATATGACACCTGTAATTTTACTGAGCGATGGTTATATTGCCAATGGTGCCGAGCCATGGTTATTTCCTAAGTCCGACGATTTACCTTCTATTGAAGTGAAGTTCAAAACAGAATTATCGGAAGATGAAGCTAAGTATCAACCTTACAGAAGAGATGAAAACCTGGTACGTCCATGGGCAATACCTGGCACTAAAGGTCTTGAACACAGAATAGGTGGATTGGAAAAACAGGATAAAACAGGTGCTATCAGTTACGATTCCGACAATCATCAGTTAATGACCAATATCCGTCAGGCTAAGGTAGATAAAATTGCTAATAATATTCCATTGCAAACTATCGACAGCGGTGCAGATAAAGGTAAAGTACTGGTACTAGGATGGGGTTCTACTTATGGTTCTATCAAGAGTACAGTACTGGAATTACAGAGCGAAGGTCATTCAGTAAGCCATGCACATATTCGTTACCTGCGTCCGTTCCCAAGCAATCTGGGCGATATCATTAAAAACTTCGATAAAGTATTGATTCCGGAAATCAATAACGGTCAGTTGATAAAGATTATCCGTGATGTATATCTGGTAGATGCTAAAGGCTTCAATAAAGTAGCTGGATTGCCTATTACAAAAGATGAATTATACAATGCTATTAAAGCAATGTTGTAAAATAAATCTATAAGGTTAATAAATTAAAAACGGTCGGCTTAAAAAGCTGACCGTTTCTTTTTGCAGTATAACTAAATACCTGTAAATAATTATTAATTCAAATCCTGATTATACCGCTGTCTTATTAATGATATCAACAGCAGGATCATTATGTTTTTTATTCAGAATAATGTTTTGCAAAGTCCATTCTATTTTATGATCAAAAGGATGTTTACGGTATTGACAACCCTGATTAAAACAAATACTGCAACTGAAAGGCTGACAACCATCGGTATGAACAAACAACTCCAGTGATTCGCCAAAGGTCTGGAGGAACAGTTTTTTAATGGCATCTACTTCTTTATGAGCCTCATGAACATTCAGATACCAGGCCACAGTAAGATGGCAATCTATATGCAACTGACTACCATACTTTATGATTCTGAAATTATGCAGATCCACCCAGTTTTCGGTTCTTTCTTCATTTAATATAGATACAAACTGTTTTAAAAGTTCTGTATCCGCTTCATCCATAATTCCTGCCAGCGAACTTCTGATAATATGATATCCGTTGTAAAAAATAAACAGACTCATCCCAATCGCTATAGCTTTATCCAGCCATAAGATATTGGTGAAAAGCATCAATACCAGACCACAGATTATTGCTAAAGTAGAATATGTATCTATCAGTAAATGTTTGCCACTGGCCTTTAGCGCAGGAGAATTGTTTTTATTCCCAACTTTCAAACAGATAAATCCCGAAAATGCATTCAATATACAGGTAGCCGCTACCAGCCACAAACCTTTATCAAGGCTATGCAGTACTTCATGATCCAGTATATTTTTTACTGTTTCATACACAACAAAAATACCAGCAGCCATTATCAAAGTACCTTCAGCCGCAGCAGAAATAAACTCGGCCTTTCCATGACCATAAGGATGTTCTACATCTCTTGGCTTAGCTGCAACATATAAAGAAAAAAGACCAATAAAGCCGGCTACTACATTTACTATACTCTCCAGGGCATCACTAAGTATGGCCAGTGAATGAGTAGAATAATAAGCTATTATTTTAATGAAAAACATTACTACACTGAGTGTAGTAATAAAGAATTGTAGTCGAAAATTTTGCTTTTCCTTTTGCAATCAATCTATTTTTAGCAAATGTATAATAATACGATTCTATTTATCAGAAATCTTATTACCTGAATATATATCATAAAAAAAAGCCGCTTCAATATTTAACATTGAAACGGCTTGCAAATCAATAAACGAATTTATTGATTACGCTTTTATTTATCCTTATCTTTTTTGTTGTCTTGTCGGGAATCCGTTACCAGATTTTATTTTCATAGAAGTTCCTTCAGAAGCTCCGAAGTGAGTCATTGCGCAACGGAAACCAATGGTACTGCTGCTTTGATCTTCTTCTAAGAATCTTCTTGTACCAGGACTTAACCAATATACTCTATCGTTCCAGCTACCACCTTTTACTACTCTTGATTTATCAGAAATTAAGGTAGTTAAACCGTAACCATAACTGGCAGTACTTAAACTATCACCATCCATATAGTTCAGCGCGTAAGCATGCTGGTAGTTTCTACGTTTCTTTAAAGCAGAATCAGATTCCAACACCATTCTAAGTCTACCTAAACTATCTCTAAGATTTCCGGTTCCTTTGCTTTTATCCACCACCTGGAACTTGTTACCACGGTATGGGTTAAAGTCATCAGTTTCAAGGTTAGATAAAGGTCTGTAAACATCACCAACCCACTCACTAACGTTACCAGCCATATTATACAGACCGTAACCGTTTGGAGCATACATGGTAATTTCAGCCGGAATAGCAGCGTTATCATTCAAACCACCTGCAACTCCCATATTATCACCACTTCCTCTTTTAAAGTTTGCTAAGAAAGCACCCTGATAAGAAGCATGGTCAGTAGCACGTACGTTATCATAACCAGCATTTCTCCAAGGATACATTTGTTTATCAGCCAACAGTTCTTCTCCACGTTTTTTACCATTCTTAGGTTGTGGATTCATAGCAACAGCACCATAAGCAGCATATTCCCACTCGGCTTCTGTTGGTAAACGATAGTCTCCGAAAAGGATACCATCATCAAATTTTACATTTCTTCTTGGTCTTCCCTGAGCATCTTTTAAAGGATTGCTTTTAGAAGTAGCCACTTTACCTGGTTGTGGAGTATACTCACCATACAGGTAACTCTTGGTATTAAAGTTTTCCTGACCACCACCATTGAACTCAGTTTTCACATTGTTCTTATTGATATAGCCTTTGTTGATCAGTTCCATTTCATTCACCCTGTCAGTTCTCCAAACGCAGAAGTCATGAGCCTGTCTCCAGGTAACCCCTACTACCGGATAATAGTTATAGGAAGGATGACGGAAATAATATTCTACATAAGGCTCGTTATAAGCCAGTTCGCTTCTCCATACCAAGGTATCAGGTTTTGCACCTTCTACTACTTTTTCGTATTGCTGAGGATCGTTAAACACGTTTTCCACCCAGTTTAAGTACTCACGATAATGTACGTTAGCAACTTCAGTCCTGTCAATAAAGAATGAGTTTACTGTTACTCTTTTAGGGATATTATTCCAGTCGGACATGATATCCTCCTGAGTTTGTCCCATAGTAAAAGTACCACCCTGAACAAAAACCAATCCTGGTGCTGTTTTAATATCCTTTGGTTTTACAACGTTAAAACCACCCTGGGTTTTATCATTATATTTCCATCCGGTAACCGACGACTTTCCGTCTGTTGATTTACCGCCACCACAAGAAGTGATTAATCCAGCTGCTGTAATGAAACACAGGGCATTTGTAAAACCTTTTAGAAATTGCATATCAATTTTCTTTTTACATTAAATAATGAAAAGACAAAAGCGAATTTACCTTTATCTTGAAATATTCGGTTACGAAATTAGGTTTATTAATTGTTATCAAAAACCTAATTTGAAATTATATCTTCCTATTAACTTAAAACTAATCCTGATTCAGCATCTTTTCGGCATTCTCGGCCATCTGCAACGACTCGATAAACTCTTCAATTTCACCATTTATTACCGCGTCAAGATTGTAGGAAGTAAGGCCTATTCTATGGTCAGTTACACGTCCCTGAGGCCAGTTGTAGGTTCTTATTTTAGCACTCCTGTCGCCCGTACTAACCAATGTTTTCCTCGTTTTAGCTATTTCTTCCTCTTGTTTTCTTACCTGATCTTCGTACAGCTTGGTACGAAGCATGGTCATGGCTTTTTCCCTGTTTCCCAGCTGTGTTCTTTCGGTCTGACACATCACTACTACGCCTGTTGGAATATGGGTCAGAAATACTTTTGTTTCTACTTTGTTAACATTTTGTCCGCCGGCCCCTCCGCTCCTTGCAGTCTCCATTTTTACCTCACTTTCCTTCAATTCAAAGTCCACTTCTTCCGCTTCAGGAATTACGGCCACTGTTGCTGCTGAGGTATGCACTCTTCCCTGTGTTTCGGTATTGGGTACCCGTTGTACACGGTGTACACCACTTTCAAACTTCAGGGTACCATATACATCTTCGCCTATTACTTCCAGTATTACTTCTTTATACCCTCCTACAGTTCCT
>Ga0316217_10005632_pt1 | contig 12870 bp, 7 predicted proteins | sample 1anoAmetaG_FD_203633 | JGI IMG/M metagenome (GOLD analysis project Ga0316217, IMG submission 203633) | Freshwater microbial communities from Trout Bog Lake, Wisconsin, USA - 1anoA | ecosystem: Environmental > Aquatic > Freshwater > Lake > Hypolimnion/Profundal zone | place: USA: Wisconsin...
ACCCCAACCCCAACCCCAACCCCGTTATTTTAACAAAAAATAGCACTGCTAACTAATTCAACAAAATATGCTTCATGAATGATTGATATGAAGTTGGATAATCTAATCAAATCTCTATCACAGTTCTTTGTCAGTATCTTATGAAATTCGGCTTTCTTCATTCATAGACGTCATCGAAGTGAACTCCAGTCAATATTGAACAAGTAAAGTGTGCTGCCAGCAACCTGCACCATACCTAGATTACGAATTAAGAAAAAGGGCTTAACTCTATTACTTCGGAAAATCATCTAGGTGATGCTCTTCTAATCACGTAATCTCCAACAACTTATTAGCTTCATAAGTTTATAAATCCATTGGAAAAGGTTAGTCTCCAGCAAAGTCTGTGCAATTGCTGTTTCAATCAGTAATTTTTTGTAACTTATTCTTTGCAATTAATACTTCTATGCATAATAAAATCAATTAACATTAGTTACTTTTTTTAGTAAATCCTTAAGCCAATAAATTTATCCCAAAAACATAGGTCCGTCGATTCTTTTACATATTTTAAGGGTCAGGAACATTTTATATTTTATATCTGAAAGAAATTAAAAATGAGGAAGAAAGCATAACCTATAGAATAAGAGGAGTCACTTTTCTCTCTAAATAGAGCCTAGCCCAAAGGCAGAAAGATTCCTAAAGATGACATGAAAAGCAAAGAGAATAGCAGCTACCGTTGGACACAGGTGGAACACCAAAGATACGTAAACTTTTTAGCAGAAAATCTGCACCTATTTAAATTATCCTATGAATAGAAGGTAAAGCTCAAGATCCAGGTCATGATAAGCAAGGCTGTTCAAAATCGCAACTCCTACCAATGCAGAAGCCACCACCAGAAGATGCTGCAGAGGCACGGCTCGATTGAAAACATCATCAGACATTTCTTTCATCTCCTTTCCCCTGAAAATCTTGAAAACCATCGCTAAACCTTAAATGCCCACCTCTGCGAGCCAAATGTCTCAAAAGAAAACCAAGTGAAGATCGAATAGTTTAGTGAAAATAAAGACCGACAAGCATTCTAGGTAAATAAGGGGTTAGCTATCGTGGAGAGTAATGAAATGCTTGTAAAATTTTAAGAGGAGGCTGGATATAAGTTTTACAATGTGTGATTTTCATATTTGAAGATCGAGGGATCAAAGAATCTTTTCGTTGGATAATTGATTAAATTAGTCTCCAGAGTTTTATAAGACCACCTTTTTCTTCTTCCCATATTTTTAGTTTTTTTTGAGCTTTATCCAAGTGTATTTGTAAACTTTCTTAGAGAACCAATTTGTTTAAATAAAGACACTAAATTAAGTATTAAGATGCTGGCTTGGCAGTGAGGAGTGAGGTTTGGCAAAGTTTCAGGGAAGATTATATTAGTTCTTAATCACAGGGTTTTTCTAAGCTCCTGGTATTAAAAAAAAATCGTGAAGATTTTTGTCAATTAAAGATTTGGGTTATCAGAATAGGCATGCAATAACTTCTATCTTTTTGGTGCTATTTTTTCTTTAGTGATTGAACAATGATTTAAACTTTTTTCAGGATATCGATCTTTTTATAAAAGAACCAGCAAATATTGAATGTTGGCAATAGGTCCATCTGCTGAAGTGCATTCCGTTTCTCTGATGAATAAATGAGGGTATACCCAATCTGTGACCAAGTTTCACTTGCTTAGCTGCTTCGAACCCTCCATTCATTCCTTCTAGAAAATTACATCGCCCCATCTCCCAATTTAGACCACAAGGAAGCTAAATCTTGCGACTTCGGTGCTTTCTTAGTGGTTTCTTGCTTTTGGCTGCCATATCTGCGAATTAGCGTTAGTTTATGTTGGAATTCGGGCTAGATTACAGATAATAACTATCTTAAAAAATTAATGTTAAATAATACATAGGAGCCTAACTGAAGCAGCAAAGCTATTTTTTGTTTGGTATGTCAATTCAAAGACCTTTCTCTAGTTCAAATAAGATTGCTAAGCTAAAGATTTAATAACCTTTAACTTTGAAGCTCTTCTTCGTCATTAATAACTTTAATTTGCTTTAGTCCGTTACAAGGAGGGTTAAATGCAAGAGACACATGCGTGTTCAACAAAAGAGAGCCAGCTCTTTCTTCATTTACGATAACTAACATGCCTAAGTTTTGTAAAACACCCAGGCAAAAAGCACTTAATGAACCCAAAAATAACATCATTTATTTCACATCAAAAACAATAACCTTCCCAAAACACAGCACTAAATATCAATTGACTCTCATCGGTGTTCGCAAAATCCAAGACTGGGGTCCTTAAATATTTGACCATATTTCTTGAGACAGCTGGGAAGTTTCCGAGGATTCGATCGCCTTAATGGACTAGCTGCGGACTTGATTATGTTTATTTTCCTGGGATTCGTTTTTTGCAAACTTCTATTGTAATTATAATTCATTCGGTTTTGACCATTCCAGCAAATTCTGAATATCAATAGAGCAGCACACAGATCAAGGGCTCTTTGCAGAGGTGCTCCAAACCCAACTTCTGAGATGGGTTCCAGATAATTTCAAATAATTACTCTCTTTGACCATTAATTTTCTCTGAATCCAAGAAAGCTAAGATTATTTGAATAAATGCAAGTTATTTTTAGTTTTGTTTCGAGTTGGAAGATCGGATTGTTGAGAAATGATTAAGTTTTTAACCCACAAATGTTCTAAACCTTTTCATTCAGCTTGATTTTGTATTATAAAGCTAACAAGAAGTACAACTTGCCACTCAAACCTAAAAGGACACTCAAAGACCCAAAATAAACATAGCAGTTCGCATTCTAAAACCAAATCGAGCTCAAAGCTCATTCGAATTTACAAGATAAGAGAAAAGTATGGCTTATTGATATGCTGAAACAATGTGAAATCAAATCTTCCTGCCAAACCGAAGGAAAGAAGGACTCATCTAGGCTATTTTGAATTTACATTCGATTTATTTGCAAGAATTTAATGAAAATTATCGATGTAGGAAACATTTTGCCATCAAGAGTAATTAAATGTCTTGGGGAAGTTTGGAGCTACATTATTCCTGCTTAAATTTTAATGCAAAACTAAACAACGCTTCTATAAAAACGTTAGCTAGCCCAATCGTGAAAAAATAAACCTATTAATACGGATAGGTAAATTAGGTTAATATGCCGAGGAAAAAGTGTGATAATTTGGTGCTATGCACCAATAAAACTAGCTTAGAATGAAGCTAGACTCTACTCGATCTCCATAGCGTGCTTAGCTATATATAATCCCTTTAGACATTCAACAATAATGTGTTCCGTCTATGCGCTGTACAGAAGCTGAACTATCCTTTCTTGAAAGTAACGGATAAATCTTATTTTTTATAGCACATTATTTTACATTACTATCAGATAGCTATCATAGATTTCCCCAAGAATTTTAATCATAAAAATGCAATATTTTTGTCCTAAGCCGCAGGTATTTACTTGATACATTTCAATGATCTACTTGATCTTTTAACCAGCAACAATTCCAATTATTAAAATAGAAATCTTATGTCTTATCAGTCAATCTTTCAGCTCATCATCTCGAGAGCACTATCCTTTCGACTTATCCAGCAATAGAACATTCTTTTATCTTAATAAATCTGCATTCAAAAGATCTCTTTATCAGTCAGTCATTCCCTGATGCTGAAATGAATGTGTGCTCTTTCGGAAAACATCATAGAAGTTCCATATCTATGCATCTGATATGCCATTTTTGATTTTTTCTCGCTTAGCTTGCTCTGATTAAGTTTACAATATTTGCTTCAGTCAAAGTCTAAAAGAAGGTAAGTGCCCCAAACTTGCTTTTTATTCTACCTTGGAATTTAATAACCAAGAATGATGTGAGCTGAGTGTTTTTTAGGCTTTTTTACTTTTCCAAATGCTGTTTTTTTGATATTGAACACTTTCAAAATGATAGAATAATGGGAGCTCAACTCACTATTAAGTGTTATCCTAATTAGTTTTAGCTCGCTTCAACTTTATTCAAAGCATACCTTACTTTTTATACTTTTTTGCTGCTTTTGCTGTATAAATTCCTGTATCAATATTCTACTAAAAGCAAATATAAACTTTAATATGGTCAATTAATCATAATTGTCTAACAATTAAGGAATAATAAACTGTTTTTTCTTGAAACACAATTTAAATATGTATTTTTCTCACTTATTTAATCTCTCCATAATCAATCAAACATCTCCAAATTATTTACTTTAGCTTTATTTTTAGCTAAAATAGCTTTTGATTAGATTATTTGCTGATCCCAGCAGAAAATTTAATTGTTTGTTTACTGGGTATTTTCGTTTTCCTTTGAAGAAGACAATTTGAACAAAAAATAATTGAAACTGAGCCAATTCAATCACGAAAACACCTAATGTGAATCAAATAAGGCGTTGTTTGATGAAGGATGTCTTAATCTTGCAATTGACGTAACTAAATTGCTCTTGCTTGTAAAAAAAACCATTTACGGCAACCTAATCCTATAATTCAGATATGAGATCAACAACTAAAGAAAGACAAGGTAATGATAGTAGTATTTCATTTATCGAACAGTTAATTTATTAGAGAAATAATTATATTAAAATTCCCTTCATAAGCTTCAATACAAATCATATTGAAAGGATTCATCCTAATCTCTAGATTAGATGTATATTAAGGAGTATTAGGAGTAATCCGTCTTGTATTTTTATCCTAGAACATCAAAGACGAAAAAATCTTCCAAAAAATAAGCTTCCTCCTTCTTAAACTACTTTGCATCCTAAGTAGCAATTAAAGCAACCTAGCTCATTTTCTCTTAGCCCTTTTCCTAAAACAAATGCTAATGTGCAGAAATGATGTTCTTAATGCTTTTAAACTTCACCATCATCTTTTGGTGATGGCTTCTACATTGGATTGAGCTTCTATTTTTTATGAATTAGCTCATCAAACGGTGGATTCCGGCCAAGATTCTCCTTTTCAGGCTCATCTAGAACAAATCACTCCTCTCTATGAGGAATTGGATGTATTTTTTGTGCTATTCTGGCTGCCACCGGTAGGATGTAGCTCCCCATTCTTAATCAGCTTCAAAAGAGCTCTTCTTAAACTTTTTTTTATATTCTGCTGGGCTAAAACTGAGATCCGCTGATAACTGAGATGTTTTTGATGAACTTGTGTGCGTAGTGTAGTCCAAATCTATTGAAAAATTCATAGGCTCAATGTTTGTTATCTAAATATTATATTGATGTTATTTCTCCCAAATATAAGAAGGGTTTTACCCTTAAACCGGCTAATAAAAAGCTTAAATTCGCTCCTAGCATCTCTAAGCTTGGAAAGAAGCCTTGAAATATCAGACTATGTGAAATTGGAAACAAAATTAAAAATTTCTTCATGAAAGGATTTTGTAATTTATTACTAATTGGCATATAAAGAAATCTGTTGAGGATAAGCTCAAACTATAGATTGAGCTTTTATCATATCAAAATAATAGAGGAAGTTAATTTTTTGTCAGCTATTCGAATTTTTGGAGAAAAATGTCGAACTACCAGTAAAGCTTAAGTTAAACCTCTAAACTTTGCTACATATATGGATATGTTTTCAAAAATATCATTAATTTTTGCTCATGATTTAATTGACTTCAACATTTGCTAAAAATCTCTAAAGTTTTAAAGAAATAGCCTAAGGACGTTTTCTCAAAGCTAAAGAAAAGCCTTTGTATGTCTTAAATCTAATTTTAATAATTGTTGTGTTATTTTGTTAAGTTTGACTTTAATAAAGTTGTCAATTTCAAAAAAGGCAGAAGCAATAAAAATAGGATTTAAGAAAACAAACCTATTTAACACCAACATTATAAGCAAAATTAGCTTAGTTTCTTGTTTTTGTGATTAATTTACCATTTTTTTATTGTTTCATTTTTCAACTTTTGTTCTCAGCCTGCATATAGATGGATAAGCACCGCCCTTAAACTCACCCAAACGATTATTTTAAGCTCCTCTTCATTTTAAAACTATTTCCAAACCTTTTGAGAGTCAAAAAGTTTGAGAGGCAATCTATTTATTTCCCCTATATCTTCACATTCTTACAAAATTATCACCAGGTCTTTTTCCTATTTCATACTTTTGAGAAAGACTCTTTGATTTACGAAAACAGTTAACCCCAAAGCGACCAAAAGTTAACCCTTCATCAATTGAATCATGACTTTGCATCATCATATGCCTTTTGAAGAGCTCGAAGTTCATATTTTCTCAATTTGTGAGTACTTAAGAACAGCAATTAATCCTACTAAGATGTTATTCTTCTAATATTTTGTTTGAAATTGTGAAAAAACTTTGTTCAAAACATTAAAAAGAGTTTATTAGTTCTCTAAAGAATTAAATGCTCAATTAAAAGTATAGCCTAAACACTAATAATGCTAAAAAAACATATGGGAATTTTAGTAAATTATCCATAGTCTGCTTTGGGAATAAAAATGACTTTCAATTTTCATCATTTTGGCAATAACAAGAACCCCTAACAAAGATGAAAACATCCGATCTAATATTAAAACAGTTAAGATCACTAACTTTTCCAACAATTACAAACCTAAAGCCCTAAAAAAGACTGCTATTTGTTGATTCATATGTGCCATATAAGAAGACAGGCAATTTATGGAAGCTGTTACTTAAAAATCCAACTACAGATGAGATATTTTAATTAAAACTTATAATTAATTTAATAATTTGGTAGGTCTCAATGCAAATTCGCAAAAGCCAGCCCCCAAAAACGCAAAATATGAAAATATTTTAGGAGTAGATGGATGCAGTCTATAGCTAAATAGTTGAATCAGATGGGAAGCAAAAAGTTTAGAAAAAACTTGTTAATATGCCTAAAAAGCATGACAAATGGAGTATTTGCGAAGAGAGGAAGTATGTCAGATTTCTATCCAAATCCAAACACCTTTTCGCACTCACCAACAAGGAAAAGCAAAAATTAAAAATCAACTTCAAACTCAGCAGGGCAGTCACAACCAAGACTCCAGAACAATGTCATTCTCACCATCAGAAGATGGTTAAAAAATACGGATCAGTCGACTAGATTCTTCTTCAGAATCAGCAATTCCTACTTTATTCCAAAAGGAAGCAAAGGAACATTCCAGGGCCGAAATCAGTCAATTAGGAGTACAAAAGTGATACAAAAATCGAGGAAATCCGGGATATCTGTGAGGAAATAGTGCGGAAGGAACAATGGCTAACTTACATGGAATAGTTAAAAATCTACGAAAGAAGTGAAGGGCTAAGTTGCTTTGACAATGATTGTGATTGATTGTGAGTTTACGTTATTTTTGACTCAATATCTAAGCCTATTTCATTTATAAAATTTACTACATAAAAAATATAATGAAAATGGGGAATATGCCAAAAATTCAAATGAGTTTCAAATATAACGCCCTTATTAAAGATGTGATTTGGATGCAGTAAACGTACTAATCGCTAAATTTCAAATGAAAGTACTTGATCTTCGAGTAATTATTGAGAAAACAACCTCTCAAGTTTGCGCCTAAGTATACTTTATTAGGTTGTTTAGCCAATTTTTATAAATTCGAGACCAATCTTGGATAGAAAAAATGCAATACAGACCTCAGATGATAGGTAAATGCGCAATTGGCTAGATTTTTGGATAAAATGGAAATTTTCCAGCTTGAGTTTAGATAGGAATATCGATTTGGAGAAAAAAATTGAAATTTATTTATAAGAAATGCTTAACAAATACTTCTTTCATTCATAACTAATTATTATTCAACATTTTTAAACTAGATTTTTCTGTTAGGCAATCCATGTAATTGTAGACAAAACATCTTTTATTTTATAAAGCAAGTCTTAAAAGAGAACCCGATTGGGATAAAATAAGAATAAGCTCTATCCATATCAACTCAATCTGATTAAAAAAATGATTTCACTCAACAAATTACAGACTGAATAAATATTTAGACCAACCTCTCCAATATTATGATTATTTCTTGGTTAATGTGTAGCTTCGATCAGGATGTTCAATTTAATCAATAATATATTACTAATAGGCTGGTTTTTTTGCATCTTTGCGGCTGATCTGTGATTGCTTTCTCAAAAAAAACGGAATGAGAAATTTCTAGTCTTCAGTTCCATTTTACAAGCGACGTTTATTCATTTTGAGACTTGATTAAACGTTATCGAATAAATAAAGCCCTCTCTTCCTTGGAAACTAGAAGCTGTGTTCATCAGTAGTATGAAAAAAGCAAGTGATTTATCTTTTGATATACGAAAACCATCTTAAAGGTCTCTTGGCTTTCTTCGCTCGCTCATTGAATGATGAACATCTTTCAGATTGTCATGTTATAGCTGATTCCTCTCATGAGTGCTTTTTGAGACTTCATCAGTTACCTTGCTAATTTTTGAGCAGAGGGACACCTGTAGAAAAGGATTTCCTTAGTTTTGCTCAAAATCGATATGTCCTTGTCATAAAATGTTAAGAGATTCTAATAGAGAATACACAAAAAGTATTCCGAGGTTCCTGTAGCTTTTTCAAGCTCGACATAAAACTTTAGAAACCTTTGAGGACTAAAATTTTGTTTGAAGTGTTCAGGGAAACAAAAACCAATTGGATTAAACTGATTATTAAATTAAATGTATCTCAAGTTGAAGGTTCATCCTTCTTAATAATCGTTTTTGAAGTTGGATCTTTTTTCGAAAAGTAGCTTGATCTCACTATTTTTGTTTTAAATTGTCAAATCCTTAGTATAAGAGTTGATAAATCAAATAAACCAAAATTTAGGTGTGCTTTCAAAAGTTTTTGCGTGGAAGCTTCTGATGTTGGTTGCTTTAAAAAAGCTGATTAAATATTGGAAAGCGCAACGCCGCTTTGAGATTGCATAAGGGTTAGATTAATAATTAGGAGACTAGGTTTCCATTCAAAGAACTTCCTCTCAATCTCTTATGTTCTATTGTTTTTGAATTACAAGTTGATTGGCATTTTGATTAATGATTTTTCAAAAATTATTTCCTTCCTTTTGGAAAAATCCAATGCCCTAAGCAACTCTCTCAAAGCATAAATGCATCAATTTTGTTTTGCATATTCTTATTTAACGAAATGTAAGCTTCTAATAAAATAAGGCAAATTATGATAAGGAAGGAAATTTGGGAAAACACTGGATTGCATGGCCGTTTTATATTTTGAACCTTTGGGGAATAATAAAGCGGGATTGGATCATGAGAAGTCAGGGCTGATAGATTCATCGTATTGGTAGGACTATATTTCTTTGATCCCATGCACAGACAGCTCACAAAAACGCTTGCCCTCGCAAAACATTTCCACATCCAAAAAACTTTCCACATGAATATTAGGCAGTTTTTAGAAGCTAATTTTATTTTACTAAGCTTCCTTAGAAGTCTAGGTGGGACCCAATAGCTTCTTTGGAGTGAAGGATCCAACACTATTGCTGATAATGTTATCTATTGTTTTTTGCTTTTCAATCATCTTTTGATGGTGACTCCTGCACTGCTTGGGCGTCCTATCTTTGATGTATCTACTCATCAAATTATGTATTCCCAGGGTGATTTTCTTTTAGAGGGGCAGATCAAACAAATCCCTTCTTTAAGTCAAAAAACTAACATATCTGGCGTGTTAGGCCTGTTTCCAGCGGTAAGATGGTTTTGCCACTTAACTCTCTATTTTTAAAGTTTATTTATCACTAATGGGTTAGGGTTGATAACGAATTTACTTTGCCCTTTTTATTTTTTTGGCGTAACGACGATTTGGCTTGTAATCTGGATCACTATCTACTGCTTTGCACGAGCTCTTCATTAAAATATCACAATTATTATATTTGAACTTAATTTTAATTTCGATTTGTATAACAAACAGGCAACAAGCGTAAAACCTATGAAAATATTATCAGAAGTACTCGTTTGCCTTAGGATAGAGCTCTCCTCTAACCTCCATGAGCTAGCAATAACCCACTTCTCAGTTTCTCAAATGTATTGATAAATTCTTCCTTTAGTTATTTTGACGATCTTTGATTTTATTTGGACATGACCTAGATTTCTTTCTCAGATAGTTGGGCAAATTCGTGTGCAACCTAGGCTATTTTAATTTTTGGCCGAGAAAATGATGAAGCCTTCTTGATAATTGAACCACTCAAGGGAACTTCTCAGAAAGCTTGTACTTTCTATAATCCTGCCTAAAAATTATGTCATCTGCAAGGTATTGTTCTGAAAATTTAATATTTGCATGATCCCAAACATAAAAGAAAAGTTTAAAGCGTCTTGAATCGAACGGAATGAAAAGAACTGGTAAGCCTCAAATAACTCAAAATTTCCAGAGCAGGAACCAAAAGGATAAATGAATACAAAAAGATTGGCCCTAAGTGTTTGAAGTAAAACAAAGATCAAGCTTAACTTCTAGTTAAAACCAACAAACAAAATAAACTAATGATCTCAAATGCCAAAGCTCGTCTTGTGATACTGGTAGCTTCTTGAAGATGTTTCCGCATTCGAATCATCTATCAAATTTTGAGATTGAGTTTTATTATTTATTATCTTAGAATGGCTACTTAATCTAAGCCATAAACCACAAACAAATGTGGAAACTTGGACATTTTGTTATTTCTATCAAAAAGCAAGGCTGAGTGAATCTACTTAGACCATGCTTAATATTATTTGGTTGGGGTGTTAAAAAGAATAAGAGTAGTTCACTAAAGAAATTAAAATGCAGAGTCTCTCGCTGGCTTGCCAGATTGTTCTTAAGAAAATAATCTTGATAATTAATAATAGAAAATATTTGATGCTGGGCTCTTGCGAAATAATAGAAAAATACAAAAATTATTCTTATTATGGCACTCATCACAACTATACCAATTTCTTAAATGCAATCACTCAAAATGCGCAATTTATCAAGAAAAGTTAGAAAAATTGTAGCAGAACATACCAATTTAATGCTATGGTAGCTGAGTTACTCTACTTGTAAAATTCCTAAAAGAAAAATCCAGAAAAAATCTGTAGCTAACAAAAACCTTGAAAATTAAGATAAATAACCTCAAGAAAAAATTTTGTGTGAATTTTCTTTAAGAATTCAAATCTTTTAATTTGCAGGCTAAAAAAAGTAGCTTAAATGTTTCTCTGGAAAAGTAGAGTTAAAATTCGACTAAATACTGGCAAAAATATTGTAGAGACTTATTATATCATACTTACGTCTACTAATTCCGCATTTGTTTGTATGAATTCAAGCAAATTGTTTTCAAAATGTTAAAATGAAGCTTAAAAAGTGGCTTTCTAATCAAAATTGCAATCGAAACAGCCCTATGGCTATTTATCATTCTTTATTGGAGCTTCAACTAGTCTGACTTTTCGTACATACTAAATAAGGCTTTGCTTTATACGAATAAGCCAACCTCAATCTTACAAATAATCGGTGAATAAAAAATTACTCAATAAGACTAAAGCTTAATCGAATCAGAGTGCTGGCACAGTTTCTCCTTAATAGATCAGAATCAGCCTAACTGTGTCTTGAATAAATCATTAATCCTTAACTATGATTTGATCTTATTGATTAGTAACTTTAAAGTGATAGTTGTTAAGATTGAGTCATACGTGGGGAATGAATTTTTTACAAAAGTCATTAGACATCAATGAAAAGGGCGTCTTCATATTGATATGACTCAATCTACTTTAATACTGGCTCCAAGTAAAGATCTACTTCATTGTGAGGAAATATCTCAAAATTAAGAAAACTCTCCATATCCTAAATTTCATTCTCTTCTAGCCCTTTTGCCTTCTGGGCAGCTTCTTTCGATTTGGCGATTAATTCTTGGTTGCAAGGATACAGTAGATGAAAATTTTCATAAATGATGTTCTAAATGCCTTTGTATTTCAGCATCATTTTCTGATGGTGGCTTCTACATTGCCTGGCTGACCTATTTTTAATGTATTTGCTCATCAAAGTGTGGATTCCACATAAGATTTTTTTTTAGAGTGGCAACTCAAATAACTACCTCCTTTAGGCCAAAAAATTGACGTATTTTTCGTGTTAGACAGCTTGCCAACGATAAGAAACTTTGAGTTCTAATTTTTGTGCCTCAACTGTGTGCTTATTCTCAGGCTTTTAAACCAAACTTTAAAAGGGTTTTCTTTTTTGCGCTCTGCAAAGAGACTGCCTTTTCTCAGGTGTTGTCTTAGTTTGTTACATTTCATAGTAATAGTTCATTAATCCAACTTTAGTTATTATAGAGATGAAATTTTTTGGTTCGATTTATATAAGATGTGGAACCGAAAATAAGGGAAGCAATTTAAAAGATATTTGTTTCATTAATGAGCGATAAACCATCTTTCATAAGATAATTTCAGCTATATCGTAACGTCCTTCGATTGATATCTATCGATATATAATCTTTATCACGGTAAGATTTTCTTTTCTTCGAAGCAGAAAGCTGAGATAGTTCATAAGACGAAAAATTATTCCCAGTGAGCTAAGAAAGTAGCTTTGCTTTAACAAAACTACATATTGTTTTTTTAGTTTTGCGGAATAAAAATAGTTTCAATTATCTTTTGAAGCTAATTGCGAAAATGATGTCAAAAATATCTTAACGAAACTGTTTTGCTGCTTAAAAATTGCTCTATTCTTCATTTTGTTTATTTCCCGAAAAAAAGAGCATTTACTACATGAAAAGGGAAAGAGTAAAACTTTTTACTAACTAACATCTATGCAATTTTTAATGAATTTGAGCCCAGCTTAGTTGTGAGAGCTTATAGATGAATTACTACTGCATTCAAAACAAAAATTATTTTAAGTTTTATAAACTCAATTCTTCTTGACATATTTTGAATAATAAAATGAAATTACCCTCCGTTCTTTTGAATTTATT
>Ga0316217_10005633_pt1 | contig 12868 bp, 4 predicted proteins | sample 1anoAmetaG_FD_203633 | JGI IMG/M metagenome (GOLD analysis project Ga0316217, IMG submission 203633) | Freshwater microbial communities from Trout Bog Lake, Wisconsin, USA - 1anoA | ecosystem: Environmental > Aquatic > Freshwater > Lake > Hypolimnion/Profundal zone | place: USA: Wisconsin...
GCTAAGGTAGAAAGTTTGGTTTTTTTGGGTGAAAACCCCGTCCGCATACCCGGCCTTGCGAGCCACCATGTTGAAGGTCACGGCGCCATTGGTAAAATACACGGGATCAATCGAGAGGTAGGGATCATTTTGGTTATACACCAGAGGGTTTGAACTGGTGGCCGGGTCGCTGCCATCCAGGGTATAATAAATAATGGCATTGGAAGTGCCGCAGGAAGGTTGGATGTGAAAGGCATCCAGTTGGTCGGGGGCGATATTCTGGGGTGGGTACACTTGAAAATTGAAATAACCATAGGCCACCGCGCTGGGCGGGCGGGGGGAGCCAATCGGGGCGACCGCGTAGGCTGCTATATACATCTTCGGGCACGGTTGTTTTCCGGTCATGATGGAAGCCGTTGGCACGTTGGCGGGGGAACTGTCAGTGTAGTCATAAGCCAGCGCGCTATTCGTGAATTGCGTCGGATCCGTAATGACATTGGTGGCCGGCCCATAGGCAAAGCGGATCGTCAGTCCGGCAGTGTCGCCAAGCGCGATTGGCTCCGGGGGCACAGGGTTGTCGTTGTAAAAGGTTTTTGGCGTCGGATTGTCAGCCGCATTATGCAAGGTTGCCTCGGCCTGACCGGTTGTGGGATCGGTACCCGTGGTAACCCAGCCGACGATGGGGGGCGGCTCGGGACTGAAGTCTTGAATTCCGTTCTGAAGGCTGCGCAACGGATTGCCGATCCCGCTGCCGCTATCCGTCAAGTAGAAGCTTTGCGGACCGTTCAGCAGAAGGCTGTTGGGGGCGGTGAACGTGGCGATGGCGACCGGGCCATCGGCGGTGCCGGCAGATTGCGGAAAGCCGGCAAAAGTGGTCACCGCATAATTTGTGGCGCCGTAGGCGGGATTATTGGTCGCCAGGCGGATGCAGTGATTGCCGGTGTCGCAAACGAAGAGGCCTGCGCCGGGCACCCACAAAAGGCCGTGCGGCTGGTTAAACAAGGCATTCGCACCCACGGGCGAGTCGCGGAACCCGCCCGCGACCTGGATCGAGTTGCCGCCGATTGAGGTGGTCAGCGTGGCCGTAGTGGGGGTGGAAAGTGTGAATAATCTGATCGTGTTGTCGGATTGGGATTTATAGCCGGAGTCAGCCACCCAGAGTTGGTTGGCGCCGGCAAAGGCCACGGCCCAAGGACGAAACAGCGTGGCGCCGGACAGGGTCAGATTGGTGACGCCATGCGCGGGATCATTCAGATTCATCACCCGGATGGCCGAATTGCCCCAGTCGGCGATATAGATATTTCCATTCAAGTCGGCGGTTAATCCGCTGGGATAGCGGAAGCTGGCATTGACGCCCAGTTCATTGGTCGTGCCATTGTACACCAGGTTCTGTCCGGCCAAAGTGGAGACATACCCATCACTCAAGCGGACTATGCGAATCAGATTATTGCCGTAGTCCGCCACGACCAATTCATTGGTGCCAGCCATAAGGATTCCTTGGGGATTGTTGAACATGGCCAAAAATCCCGGTCCATCATTGGTCCCGGCGGTCCCGGTTCCCGCCAAAACCGACAGCGTCAAATAGGTGCCGTCCAAGCGAACGATCCGGTGGTTGCTGCTGTCCGCAAGGTAATAGTTGCCGGCGGCATCCTCCGCGAATCCGGACGGTTCATTTAATCCCGAGGTGGGAATGGTGTTGACGTTCAACTGCGCCGGTGCGCTGGCGGCAAGCAACATCAGTATGGCCGCGCCGAACCGAACGGAAAAGATTTTGAATTTCATGTTAATCTCCAAGATAGCTGGTGGCTGGGCTGGTTCAGGGCAGGACGGAGAGCCGGTAATAGCGGGTGGCGGTGGACGGATTGAGATCCGCGCAATTGGTGGCATAACCATTTCCAGAGATGGTGGTTAGTGTCTGCCATGTCCCGGCGCCCAGGCTGGCTTTCCATTGCACAGCGTAGGCGTGTCCCGGGGCGGTGAGCCAGTTCAATTGCATCTGGTTCTTGCTTTTGCCGGCAGTGCTAACGGCGCCCGCCAATTGCAACTTGGAAGCGGCGTTGGTTGGATTTGTGCCCGCCAGGAATTCCATCCAATTGGGCACCCCGTCGCCGTCCGGGTCCGCGTTGTCGGCCGCCGCCGGATTGGTGGTGCTGCCGAAGAAATGAATTTTCCATTCATCCGAGCAGATGGTGGCCGGGGGAGCCGTGGCATTCACCGCCACGGTTGCACTGCGGCTTTCAAAGTCGTATTGGTTGGTGGCGTCCGGCGCGCCATCGGCGTTGAGCAGCGAGACCTGATAGCTCTGGCCGGTGGCCGCGTTGGTGGGCACCGGGAAGCTGATCCAGCCGAGGAAATTGCTGCTGCGGGATAAATAGTTGAAACTTCCCAGCGTCCAGCCAAAGGCGGTTTCGCCCGCTTGGAAGCTCTGGGTGATGAAGGGATTGGCAACGCCGGAGGCCAACAGGAGCTGGGGCGCGCAGGGCAACGGGGGCGCCCCGTTTTGCGGCGTGACCACAGTCCGGAACTGCAGTCCGGAAAGGCTGGCGCCGTCGGCGAGCTGGGCGTAGATCGGCACGTACACGGTCGAAGCGGGCGATACTGCGCCGACCGAGTCCGCCCCCAACAAAGCTTGGCGGTACCAAGGTGACGACGGGCTGACTTTCGGCGAGACTTTGAGCTCGTGAGCGGCCAGGGCATGCGGCGCCACCAAGTTGGTGGAGTAGCTAGTCAAGACGCCGTCAGCCGTCCACTCGCGAGACCAGTTGCTCGGGTCCAGCCGCAGGGAACGTTCCAAGATGGTGACCCAGTCCAGGAATCGGATCTGGCCGTCACCGCCGATAAAGCCGGGGGCATCCGGGGGATAAGCATCCATGGCGTTAAAGACATCCGAGAACGCATACGGCAGGCGCAAGCCGCTGGCGGCGTCAAAAGCCTGGTTGACGTCGGCGTTATCCAAGTTCCCATCGCCAAAGGTGCCGGCGTTATACCACGTTCCGGAAGTGGCCGCCGAATCACCGACTGTATAGGGGATATTGGCTACGGTGATGGTCATGGGCGACATGGCGGTGAGCGGGACCGGGGTATTGTAAGCATCGGCGGTGGCGCTGGGATAAAGCACATTCAGCGCATAAGTGTCCCCCTCGCTGGCGGTATAGGGGATTTGCACTTGCAAGAGTTCAACCACGGCGTAATTATGAAACAATATGTGCGTGCCCGAGCCGACGGCAAAACAGGTCAGCCCGTTCGTCGTGCCCAAAGTGTAAGGCGCCACAGTATTGCTGGCCACGAAGCCGCCTTGGGCGGCGGTCACCAAGGGGACAAAATCATTGGTGGGGTCAATGCTGAGCGGCAGGATGACCGGCGTCGGCGTGTTGGTGTTGGCCATCGTCAGCGGAGCAATTTCCAAGCGGAATTGATAGGATTCGATTTGCTGGTTGGCCGCGAGATTACAGACGACCGGAATGACCACCGTCGAACCGACCCCGGCGTAGAGGGTGGCGTTGAAATCGTGAGGCACGCCGAGGTTGGCGGAAGGCACCGCTTGGCCGGAGGCCACGAGGCTGGAATTAGTGCCCTGGAAGAACGCGCGCACGCGCAAACTCGACAGGTCGTTGGTGGTATTAAACCATTGGATTGTGCCTTGATTATTGTTCATGATAACCGGCAGGCTGTTGGTGGTGGGATCGGTCCCGTCGGTGGTGTAACAGACCTGGGGCTCCGCGCACTGGACGAGAATGGTTTGCCCCATCGGGTAATAACCGGCCGCGAAATTACTGTCATTGAGGATGCTGGGATAGACGAGGGTGAGCGTTGGTTCCTTGACCACAATTCCGTTGGTGCCGGGACTGCCACCGCCGCCACCCGGCAAAGACTGACCAAGGGTCGTGCCCAGGATTTCGCGGACGTCGTGATAATATGTTTCCGTGTCAAAGACCCCGCCGCCGGTGCCGATGGCCACCCCGATGGGGGAAACCATGGGGACAAATTTGGGTGTGCCGCCGGCCACCGGATCGCCGGGCAAGCCAAACCAGACGGCGGCATTGGTGGAATTGAGGGCATAGTTGACGGAACCGGAACGGTCCATCACCACGAGGCGGTTATTGCCGGAATCCGCCGCCACCAGCAGGTTGCCGGCGGCGATTTTGAGTTGATGCGGCTGTTTTAATTGGGCGAAGCCGGCCGAGCCGAACGTGGCGCCGGGGGAACCAAGTTGGCCGGTGAACACACTTGGCGGATTGGCCACCGCCGGGTTCCACTGCCAGATGACATGGTTGCCGGCGTCGCTTAGGACCATGGTGCCGTCGTCAAACAGCGCGATGCCTTGGAGCTGGACTCCGGCGTTGGTCACCGTGACGCGGTTGGTGAGGGAGTTGGGTGCGCCAACCGTAAACTCCTGCACCGCGCCGCCCTGTTCGGCCACCAGGATATTGCCGGAATTATCCAAGGTCATGGCTGTGGGGGTGGGCAGGCCGGTGGCGTTGGTGGCAAGCAGATTGCCAAACCGGTCGAATTCCAAAACAAAACCATTGGCGCCGATGCCTTGGTTCAAAACGTACACATTGTCGCTGCCGTCCGTAGCCACGTCCACCGGGAGGCTGAGCAGATTGCTGGAGGTGAGGAAGACCGTGGTTTGATTATTCGCCAGCTTCAGCGCGCTGACCGTATTGTTGGTCGGATCGGTCACGTACAGAACCGTGCTTTCACTATTCAACGCGAGGCCAGCCGGGCTGCCATAATAGGGCAGGGGAACCCCGGGGTTGAAGGTCGGACTGCTCAAGCCGGTGCCCGTCAGGCCGCGGACATCATCATAATAAGTCTCCGCGGTGAAGATTTCGCCGCCGCTGCCCAGCGCCACGCCAAACGGCAGCACCATGGGCACAAATTTGGGGTTGCCGTTGGCAATCGGGTCGCCGGCCTGGCCGAACCAGATATTCCCCACCGACGAATTGAGATGGTACAGGGTGTTGTTGGTGACCACTGTGCCATTGCGCTGGATGAGCACCAGGCGGTTGTTGCCATAATCCGCCGCGACGATTTGATTGCCGCCCACGCGGATGAGTTGCTGCGGCTGCGACAAGCAGGCGAAGTTGGAGACGCCTACCGCGACGCCGTTGGTGCCGATTTCCCCGGTCAGCTTGGTGATGAGTTTGGTGATGGGATTGATATCCCAAATGACCTGATTGCCCGCGTCACTCACGGCAATGGTGCCGTCGTCAAAGAGGGCGATGCCCTGGAGCGAGACGTTGGCATTGGTGATGGTGGCCACCAGGTTGGAAACGCCGATGCCGAACGCGCGGATGTTGCCCGCCTGTTCGGCGACAAAGAGCGTGCCGTAGCCGTCCATGGTGAACGCCGTGGGCCGGTTGAGGCCGGTGACCAGCGGGCCGTAGGCGTTGCCATTAATATCAAATTTCTGGACGTAACCGCTCCCGGGCGTTCCTTGGTTCAGGACATACACATTATCATTGTTGTCCAGCAACACCGACGCCGGGTTCGTGAGTCCATTGGCCTGGTCCAGGAATGTGGCGGTGGAGTTATTGTTCAAATTCAACAATTGGACGGCGTTGTTGGGATAATCGGCGATCAACAAATAGTTATCCAAGCTGTCAAACGCGAGGCCGTGCGGGGCGGCGAAATAGGGCACGTCCACAATCGGGGCGGCGGCGGGCGGGGTGGGGACCGTGGCTGTGAGGCCGCGGACCAGCGCATAGGTTGGTTCCGAGTCAAAGACCTGACCGGAAGCACTGACGGCGACACCGGAAGGCCCCGTCATGGCCACCAGGCTGCCGGCGGTGGGATCGGTGGGCTGGCCCAGCCAGATTTGCGAATTGGTGGAAACCAGCACATTGGTGATGGCGCCGGAGCGGGTAGCGAGGACCAGCCGGTTGTTGCCGGAATCCGCGATGACCAATTGATTGTTCCCCGTGCGGGCGAGTTGCCGCGGTTGATTTAATTTCGCAAAGTTGGAGGCGCCCAGCGTGCTGCCATTGGTGCCGAGCTGGCCGGTTAACTTCGCCACGAGCTTGGTAATGGGATTGACCGTCCAGATGACCTGATTGCCGGAGTCACTGATGGCCAGAGTGCCGTCATCAAACGCCGCAATGCCCTGTAGCTGCGCATGGTTGGTGTTGATGCTGACAATGGTATTCCAGGCGCCGGAGGGGTACAGCACTTTGACGCCGCCGGCCAGCTCGGTGATGAAAATGTTGCCCGCGCCATCCATGGTGAACGCGGTCGGCTGTTGCAACCCGGTGAGGTTGGTGCTCAAGAAGTTGCCGTAGGGGTCAAATTCCAGAATGGCGCCATTGGCGCCCGTGTTTTGATTCAACACGTAAACATTGTTGTTGGTATCCACCAACACCGAGGCCGGATTGAGAATTCCGTCCGCCGGCGTTAGGAAGGCCGTGGTTGAGTTGTCGTTCAGATCCAGCAGTTGAATGGTGTTGCCGGCATAGTCGGCGATGAATACAGCTTGGTCCAGATTGTCAAAGGCGAGGCCTTGCGGGGCGCCAAAATGGGGCAGGGGAACGCCGGGGTTGAAGGTCGGACTGCTCAGGCTGGTGCCCGTCAGGCCGCGAATATCATTGTAATATGTCTCCGAGGCGAAGATTTCGCCGTTATTGCCCAGGGCCACGCCGAAAGGCAGAACCATGGGCACAAACTTCGGGCTGCCGCTGGCAATCGGGTCGCCGGTTTCGCCGAGCCAGATATTCCCCGCCGCGGAATTGAGGTGGTACACGGTATTATTCGTGATGACCGTGCCATTGCGCTGGACCAGCACCAAGCGGTTGTTGCCATAATCAGCGGCGACCAGTTGGTTGCCGCCCACACGGACCAGTTGATGCGGCTGCGACAAGCAGGCAAAGTTGGTGACGCCCACTGCGGCGCCGTTGGTGCCAACTACTCCCGTCAGCTTGGTGACGAGTTTGGTGATGGGGTTAACGGTCCAAATGACGTGATTACCCGCGTCACTCACGGCAATGGTGCCGTCGTCAAAGAGGGCGATGCCCTGGAGCGAAACATTGGCGTTGGTGACGGTCGCCACGAGATTGGAAATGCCGGCGCCGAACGCGCGGATGTTGCCCGCCTGTTCGGTGACCAACAGGGTTCCGCGACCATCCATGGTGAAGGCCGTGGGCCGATTGAGGCCAGTGACAATCGGGCCGTAGTCGTTGCCATTAATGTCGAACTCCTGAAGGTAACCATTGCCGGCGATGCCCTGGTTCAGAACATAGACATTATCATTGGGGTCCAACAGCACCGCGGCTGGGTTGGTGACTCCGTCCGTCGCGTTCAGGAAGGTCGAGGTGGAATTGTCGTTGAGATTCAGCAATTGAACGGCATCGTTGGCATAGTCGGCGATGAATAAGAAGTTGTCCAGGCCGTCAAACGCCAGGCCATGCGGGGCGCCGAAATAGGGCAGGTTTGCCACCGGTGGCGGCGAAGGCGGAATGACCACCGTGGCGTTCAGGCCGCGGACAAGTTCATTGGTCGGCTCCGAATCGAAAACCTTGCCGGCAGCGCTGACAGCCACGCCGGACGGCCCGCTCATCGCGACCAGGCCGCCGACACCCGGATCGGTGGCGTGGCCATACCAAACCAGCGAATTGGTGGCGGCCAGCACGTTGGTGATGGTGCCGGAGCGGGTGGCGAGCACCAGCCGGTTGTTGCCGGAATCGGCAATGACCAGTTGATTGTTCCCCGCGCGGGCCAGTTGGTGCGGATGATTCAACTGCGCCAGGTTGGAGGTGCCCAGCGTGGCGCCACTGGCGCCGAGTTGGCCCGTCAGCTTGGCGACGAGTTTGGTGATGGGGTTAACCGTCCAGATGACCTGATTGCCGGCGTCACTCACGGCCAGATAGCCGTCATCAAAGGTGGCGATGCCCTGAAGCTGAACATTGGTCTTAAGGGTCGCGATATTGGTGTTGAGGGTGACAATGGTGCTCCAAGTGCCGGCGGGGGAGAGCACCTTGATATTGCCGGCCAGCTCGGTGATGAAAATATTGCCCGCGCCATCCATGGTCAATGCGGTTGGCTGTTGCAACCCGGTGAGGTTGGTGCCCAGAAAGTTGCCATAGGGGTCAAACTCGAGCAGGGTGCCGTTGGTGCCATTATTCTGATTCAACACGTAAACATTATTGTTGGTATCCACCAACACCGAGGCCGGATTGAGAATTCCGTCCGCCGGCGTCAGGAAGGCCGTGGTTGAGTTGTCGTTCAGGTCCAGCAGCCGGATGGCATTGTTGGCAAAGTCGGCAATGAATAGCTCGTTATCCAAGTTATCAAAGGCGAGGCCTTGTGGGGCGGCGAAATAGGGCAGATTCACCACCGGCGGGGGCGCGGGTGGAGCGGCCACCGTGGCGGTCAGACTGCGGAGAAGCGCGTTGGTCGGCTCCGAGTCGAAGACCTCACCGGAAAGATTGACGGCTACGCCGGCTGGTCCGGTCATGGCCACCGTGGCGCCGGCGGCCGGATCATTGGGACGGCCAAGCCAGATCTGCGAACTGGTGGACACCAGCACGTTGGTGATGGTGCCGGAGCGGGTGGCGAGCACCAGCCGGTTGTTGCCGGAATCGGCGATGACCAGTTGGTTGTTGCCCGCGCGGGCCAGTTGATGCGGCTGATTCAACTGCGCAAAATTGGAGGCGCCCAGCGTGGTGCCATTGGTGCCAAGCTGGCCGGTCAGTTTGGCAATCAGTTTGTTGATGGGATTGACGGTCCAGATGACCTGATTGCCGGCGTCGCTCACCGCGAGACTGCCGTCATCAAATATGGCAATGCCCTGCAGTTGCACATTCGTTTTGAGGGTGACGAGATTGGTGCTGATGGTGACCAGGGTGCTGGCGACGCCGGTGGGGAACAGCAGTTTGACGCTGCCGGCCAGTTCGGTGATGAAAATGTTGCCCGTGGCATCCATGGTCAACGCGGTGGGCTGTTGCAAGCCGGTGAGGTTGGTGCCCAGAAAGTTGCCATAGGGGTCGAACTCCAGGAGGTTGCCGTTGGTGCCCGCGTTTTGATTCAACACGTAAACATTGTTGTTGGTGTCCAACAAAACCGAGGCCGGGTGGCTGATACGGTTGGTCAGCAGCGTGGTGGTCTGGTGGTTGAGCAGATTCAAAACCTCCACGGCGTTATTCGCATAATCAGCAATGTACAGCGAGTTTCCCGCCGGATTGAAGGCGATGCCACTAGGGCTGCCGAAGGTCTGCGGATAGGCTGGCGAGGGCGCGGTGAGTCCGGTGCCGGTGGCCTGGCGCAGGACGCAATAATAATCTTCGACCACAAAGACACTGCCATCCTGGCCCACCAGCACCCCGTAAGGCAGCCGGGATTCGGCGTTGCCCGAGGTGGCGGCGCCGGTGCCGTCACGCCAGCCGGGCCAGGTGCCGGAACCGGTGACCCAGAGGTTGGAACTCACGCCATAGAGCAGGCTGACGGTGCCGCTGGAATCCACCAGTTTCACCTTGTGGTTAGCGTAATCGGCCACGACCAACATGCCGCCGCCGGCCTTCGCGATGGTTGCCGGAGATTGAAGGCGGCCACGGAGGACGCCCCCAGCACATCCGCCGCCCCGTGAAATCCGGTGAATTTCGCGGCGGCACCCGTGACCGGGTTCAGGAGCCAGATGCCATTGTTGCCGGCATCGGTCACCGCCAATTGCCCGTTGTCGAGCAAGGCAATGCCCTGCAAAGCCGTGCCGGACTGGCTGATGGTCCCCAACGTCGTGACCACGCCATTGGTGGTGACGCGAATGACTTGGTTGCCATTGACGGTCACATACAAATTGCCAAAACCGTCCATGGTCATGGCGGTGGCATTGACCAAGCCGGACGCGAGCACGGGGTAAACCACCAGCGTGCCGGAATTCATGGCCACGCCGCCAAAATGCAGCACCGCGCCGTTGTTCCCGGAACCGTGATTGAGCACATAGACATTGGTGGCGCCATCCACCGCCATCGCCAGCGGATGGTTGATGGCCGTCGCGCCGCTGTTGGTGGCGCTGGCGAAGGTGGAGGTGATGCTGTTGGAGGCGCTCCCCACCTGGGAAACCAGGCGAATGGCATTATTCGTGTAATCAGCGATAAACAGGGCCGAGCCTGACGGATCCAGGGCCAGCCCGGCGGGGCCGCTGAATCTGGCGGTGGTCAAGGTGTTTCCGTCAAGGTAGCCAGCGTAAGGAGATTTTACACTCCCGCCGCCGAGCGTGGTTACCTTGACCTGCGCCTGCAAACTGCCGCGCGTCAAAAGGGCCGCGGCGAGCATGGCCGCCGCCGCCCAGCGCTGGAAGGACCAGGCTCCTGACTGCCGGGTCCAAGGTTTGAGAACTGTATTGCTCATAAGTCAAATTCATTCTGGGCCGAAGTGCCCAAGGTGGCCGGCGCTTATTGGGTCGGCTTCAGGCGGTCGAATTCGCCGGGCATGGGGGCCGGGTTATCCCAGCCGGAATCCGTTTCGGCGCCGTCCCACGCTTTATGCGGATTCATGACGGCCCGCATCGTCCTGGGTTTGGATTGCAAGAACGTCGTGGCGGTTTGCTGGAAATCAGTGTCCCGGACGATGGTTGGGGTCAGAAAAATGAGCAAATTGTCCTTGGTCATGGATTTGCTCTCGCTTTTGAAGGCCCACCCCAATCCGGGAACGTCCCCCAGAAAGGGCACCTTGGAGTAGGTCGCGGTGGGATTATCCTGCACCAGCCCGCCCATCACCAGGGTATGGCCATCGGGAATCATTACTTCCGAGGTGATTTTGCGCCGGTCGAAAATGGGAATGGTGAAGGTGCTGCTCACGCCTTGGGACCCGCCCTGTTGGGTGACGCTTTCATCCCCGAAATGACTGGAAACCTCCGGGGTGACGCGCACCCAGATGTTTGAGTTGGCGGAAATCCGCGGGGTGACGTCCAGGATGGTGCCAATATTCGAGTAGGTCACCGAAGCGCTGCCGCCGGAATTCGCGGTGCCGCCGCTGAGGCTCAGGATGGGGTAGTTGCGGATGACTTCAATGTGCGCGGTTTGGTTATCCAGCGTGACGACTCGCGGAGTGGAAAACACCTGCGCATCATAAGAAGCATTCAGGAAGGAGATCACAGCATTCACGCCATCGGCATTGAGAAACGCGGTGGAGGGAATCAAGCCGCCCGTGGTGCTCGCCGACATGCCGCTGCCGCCGATGCTTTGGAGCAGTTTGCCCGCCAAGTTGGAGGGCGCTTGCACGGTGGTGCTGGTGGAATGTCCGCCCCCCGGGGTGGTGATGGTTTTGGTGGCGCTGGGGCCGGGCGTGGTGATGGTGTTGATGCCCGACACCGTGCCATTGCCGAAGGTGACGTTCTGCTGACTCAAGGTGGAACTCCAGTCCACGCCCCGCTTGGCCGTTGGATTGCTGGAAATTTCGATCAGTTTGGTTTCAATCAACACCTGCTGGGTGGGCTTGTCCAATTGGGCGATCAGGATGTCCGCCGAGGTTTGTTCCAAGTCGGTGGCCACCAGCAGCAACTGGCTCGTGCGCACGTCGGCGATGACCTTGCTGCGCTTGTCGCTCAGGACGGATTGCACCGCTTCGGTCATGTTGGAAACACTGGCATATTGCAACTGGATGACGCGGGTGATCAGCGGTGGCGGGGCGGTCGGGTCCTTCACGGTGATGCGGTCAATGGCGGTCTTCTTGTCCACCACCAATTGCAGGCTGTAATTGTCCAGGAGCGCCATCAAGGCGCTTTCGGCGGTGATGTTTTCCCAGCGAATGGACAGTTGCGGTTCGACCTTGACCTGGCCGTTTTGGTCGGGCTGGCCGAAGCCAATCTTGGGATCCAACATGTAATTGATGCCGGCCTGGCGGGCCAGATGCTCGATGGCCGTGGTGATGGGCACGTCGGAAAACTGAATCAGCGGAATACTCTCCACGGCGGGCCCGCCATTGGTGGCGCTGGTCGCGGACGGCAGGACGTTGGTGGCGGCGGCGACGGGCGGGGCGGCGCTGACGGGCGGGGCGGCCTCCGCGTTGGTGTCCACGGTCGGCGGCACGGGGTTGGTCGCCGGCGCGGTGCTGGGGGCGGCCATATTGGGGTTGGTCGCCGGCATGACGGCCGGGTTGGTTTGCGCGCGGGCAATCACGACGACGGTCAGACCGGCGAGCAGCAGGAGGTTGCGAATCATTTTCTTCATGGCGGAATCGGCAGTGGTCTGCCCGTTCAATTGATGGCTATTTGTTGGCGATGCTTATTTCCCGTCTTGACCCGTTGATTTCAATCACGGCGGCGTCGGTCCGGACTTCCATCAGGCGCAGATGCACGTGCCCGCCGCCCGTCAGCACATCTCCTTCATCGCCCACGGCGAAGGTGTGGTTGTTGATGATCACCATGGCGCGCCCATGTTCGATGGACAGGCCTTTGACGGTGATGACGCTGGCATCCGTCCGGTTCGTGATGGTGACGCTATCCTCATACGGGCGGGGGGATTCCGGGAAAAATGGGTCGCGTCCCTCGCGCGGGCTGGCTGGCATCACAAATACCGAACGGGCCGGGGCCGTTTTGGCCGGCTCGGCCTTGGGCGGTTCGCCGAATGCCAGCGGCACCCCGGCGGCGGCCAGCGCCATCAGCAACGATGTTTTCAGCAAGGTCTTCACATTTCTCAGTTCGTGGGTTTCACCAAGGCGACAATGTCCACCCGGAAGGTCAGCTTTTCGCCGCCGCTGGCGCCCACTCCGGTCGCATCGGCGGCCAGATTGACCAGCCGGCAATGCGGAAATTTATTTTCAAAATCAGCGATGAACTTGCCCAAATCATGGTAATAGAGGGTGTTCCGAAAGTTTTTGTAACCGCTTGGTGCAATGTGACTTTCGCCAGTTTAGATGGGGTTGTTTGAACGATCTGGATCAGTTAGGGTTCAGGCATGGC
>Ga0316217_10005635_pt1 | contig 12865 bp, 6 predicted proteins | sample 1anoAmetaG_FD_203633 | JGI IMG/M metagenome (GOLD analysis project Ga0316217, IMG submission 203633) | Freshwater microbial communities from Trout Bog Lake, Wisconsin, USA - 1anoA | ecosystem: Environmental > Aquatic > Freshwater > Lake > Hypolimnion/Profundal zone | place: USA: Wisconsin...
CAACGTGGCGTTTCCGCCACGGTTGTGGTTTGCAAACAAAAGGGCTTGAACGGCTGTCCGCCGCCGGAAAAAAACTTGCCGAAAAATTCGTAGTATTCGAGACGCAGCGCCTGAACCGAAGCGACGATGCCTTCCAGCACGAGCGCGACCACGTTGCCCAAAATGATCGCCAGCACGCTCAACACACTTCCGCCGGGCGAAAAATGTTTCACATCCGCCGCGATCATAAACGCCGCCACCAGCAGGGCTGTGTGGCTCATGGCGTAAGCGCCGAGACGGACAAAGCTGACGGTGTTGGCAAAGTAACTTAACAGCGCCTCGAACACACCCACGAGCGATTCTATGACGGACGCAAAAAATCCGCCGCCCGTTTCAACCGGATGACCGGCGCGGCGATTCAGAAAGTTTTTGATGGGTTCTTTTATGATCCAGCCCAGAACCGGCACCAGGAGAAACAGGAAAATGAACGGGCGCAAAAGTCCGCGGGACTGGATGGTGGCGAACTTGATGACCAGAACCAGCGCGCCCCAATAAAATACCACACCCGCCATGCCAAACTTGTCGAGCAAGCCGACGACGACATCGCCGCGCCGGAAATGGTTGAGCGCGTTCAGCACCAGCCCAAGGCTGATCATCCCGATGCCGATTGCAATCGCGCCGGACATCAGACTCATCGGATTGCCTGCCAGCGGATCGTGCCAGAGCGCGAATTTCTTTAGCGCAGGGATGCCGAAGCAACTGCCGTAAAGCGCGCCGAAGATCATGCTCGAACTGCCGCCGAACAACAGCAGCAGCCCGATGTTGCGTTTCTGGATTTTGCGTCCGGCGAAAAACATTGCCAGTCCGGCCAGCGCGAGAATGGCACCATGGCCGATGTCACCGAACATCATGCCGAACATGAGCAAATAACTGATGGCCACGAACAGCGTCGGCTCCAATTCACGGTAATGCGGCAGGCCGTAAGCCGTGACGAGCATTTCAAACGGCCGCAGCCAGCGCGGATGGTGCAACAACACTGGAGTCTTTTCCGCATCCTGCTTTTCCGAAACTGCCGTCGCAATGACGCATCGCCCGCTGGTGATTTCCCGCAGCCGTCGCTCCCAAGATAAAATTGTGTCGCTGGGCATCCAGCCGGTGAGCAGGACGGCGGTTTCCGTGCGCGGAAAATTTTGTTCCGCTTCGAGCAACCGCCGCTCGACATTGACAACTTGCTCGATGGCGGATAGCGACGGCGCGAATTCTGCCGCGAGTTTTTGCAACCCGTTGTTCAACTGATTTAATTCGGTCGTGAGCTGTTCCAGTTCGCGCTGGTTTTGTTCCGTGAGCGTCGCCGTGGTTGCGCCCGCAACGGCGGGAAGGATTTCAGGCTGAAATCCAGATTGTTGCAGCGCGCGATCCAAACTGGCCCGGTTCTGGCGGGTGGTCATGGCTACCAGCAATTGCCGGCCGTTTCGCGCCGGCAAGGGCAGCAGTGCCACGTCATCGCCGAGTTGCATTTTTTCAAAATTCTCCACCGGCAAAGTCCCGGTGACGAAATGCAGGAATGAAGATTCGTCAGGCCGGTCCAGCGGAATTTCCAATTCACGGTAGCCGGACATCTGTTCGCCGGCCGCCGCGAGTTCAGCGACGCGCTGAACCAATTGTTGGTGGCGCTTGAGTGGCACACTGGATTGCTCTTCCATTTTGCGGAGTTGTTCTTCCGCCTCGTCCAGAGAAATGGCAGCCAGTTCAATTTCATCCGCAGCGTGAGCCGGCAGTTTCAAGGCCTGGCGCAAACTGCCAAGGCGAAGGGAAAGGCGATCCAATCGAGCCGTGCCGGTGCTGCAATCGCGCGGAGCCAGCGGCGCGGTGTCGGGGCCGGCGAGCGTGCGCGTCAATTGGATCACGCCTGCTTGTCCGAGCTGTCGCAACACAGTTCGTTCATCCCGCTCCAGAACAACCACGCTCAAGCGCGTCATGGCGACCGGCTTAAACATGCGCCACCTCCAGGTCAGTTCGCGGAACCAGCCGCGCGCGGATGGTGCCAGCGTCCACACCCAGCCGGATTCCCTCGGAGAGCGTGATGAGATTGGCCACTTCCATGCGCCGAAGTGTGGCATAGCCAGCCACAGCTCCCAAACCCATGTGACTGCTACGAAAAGCGCGGTTGGCCAGGCGGAACAAACGCTTCCAGCCCAGAGATTCCACGGCAGCGGGGTCAATCGTCGTCGGGGTTTCGCCAGCACTGCGGCTGGCCGGCAATTCATCCAGAGCAATGCCGAGGCTGCATTTCGCCACCGCCAACAAATCAGCCGCGGCGAGCAGAGTTTTGAACCAGTCGCCGGCAACCCCGCTGCCGGTTATTCGCAATGGCAACAACAGTTCCGCGGCCAGGCCGTGATGAATTTTTCCGCGCACCACCAGCAGCAACTGGAACAAGTTCGCCTCCTGACAAACGAGCGGTCTGATGCTTTCCTGTTCGTCTTTCGGAAGCGGCGCGGTTCGGGCCAGCAATTCTTGGTGGTAACCGCAGTCCAGCGCCGCCTCCAAGAGAAACAGCGGCGGCTCGTCTTGATGGCGCGCGAGCATTGCCTTCAAGCCATCACGCGAACGGCCCGCCGGCAACCGGACGGCAAAATTTTCAACTGACCCCGCCGCCATCAAGGCCGGCACGTTGAGCGCCTGGTCCGCCGGCAGGAAAACCAGGTGCGCCTGCAATGTTTCGAGAGACAGGCGGTTCACGACGCCGCGCAACAAGATTTTTATATTTTCCAGTTGGAACCGGGCGAGCAGCCCGCCGAGGAATGCCTGCGAGACCTCGTCCATATGCTTGCGGCAGCCGGCCACTTCCTGAATCAAATCCTGCACCAGTCGGCGTTGGAAATTTCCCATCGCATGGAATTCCGTTTCCGGATAAACCGCGCGCACCAGTTCGGGAATGGCGCGGAGCCGGCACCAGGCATCAAGCCATCCTGCCTCCGCCATTCGGCTGCGCCGCGCATGAAGCCGCGTGGCCAGATAGTCGAGATCGTTGGTCGCCACTGTTGCCATGTTTGCCGTTCCTAACGGCTTAACCGCACACACAACGCACGACGGCGGCCCCGACCCGCTGCCGGGCCGCCGCGTCGAGGTGAACCTGATTTTCGATTTCGCCGGCGACTGTCGCGAGGCGGGTTTGTTGGTCTCCTTCAGCCGCCGCCGTTGCCGCCGCCAGAATTTTTCCTGATTCAATTTGCACTTCCTGGCGTGCCGCCCTCGTCATTTCCTGCGCCCGCTTTTGCGCCGCCGACAAAATCAGTTCCGCTTCCGATCTGGCCGCCTGCACCATTCGCTTCGCCTCGGCCTCGGTTGCAATAACCTTTTGGATGACTTCATGCATGCCAGTGTTTCCATTTCTCCAGAACTTGCAACGCCGTCCGGCTGGTCCAATCACCTTCGGTTAAGCTACCGGCGCGCCCGCGTTGGTCGTCATTTTAAAGCGATGGATGACCGCATCCCCAATCAGTCGCGCGGCTTTGCCATAGGATATTTTGTCGGTGTTGATGATCATGTGATACAGCATCGGATCATCAATCTGCCGGCCAAAATATTCCTGCATATAATGACGCTTCGCCGTGTCCTGTAACTTGATAAATTCGCGCGCGTCTGTCCGGTTCAGCTCATAAACCTCCTCCACGCGTGCGCTCCGGGTTTCCAATGAACCCACCAAGCGCACATGGAAAACATTGGCCAGTTTTTCGGTGATCACATTGGCCGCCCGGCCGACAAGAATCACATGGCCGCCTTCGGCCAGTTTCAAGATGGTTTCGGCGGTCTGTTTCAAAATGGTCGAGGTGGGCAGTTGCAGGCCTCGCATTTTCTCAAGTATTTCGGCGAAAAGTGATTTGTGGTCTTCCGGCAGAAACTCGGCCAGGCGGGTGGAAAGCTGATGATCCTCGAGCACTTTTTCAATCAGCTTCTTGTCAAAGATGGTCCACTGTTTTCCCGGTGGCGTGTGCGCTTGCAGATAGTCCATCAGTTCGGACGCGACGGTTCGCCCACCGGCGCCGCACATCCGGGAAATGGTGATGGCAGGCTTGGCGGACGGGTGGATGGTTTCTTTGGAAGAGTCACTGCCATTGAGGCAGACCCCGGGTGCCGGGTGCGTGTTGGAGTAGGCTTCAGAGTCCGCGACACTATTGATGTATGAAAAACAATTTCCAAAATTGATGTTTTTCCACATGCCCAAACATATACCTAAAAACCTGTGTTTGTAAATATAAGCAGATTTTGCAATGCCAATGACAAATAAGTGTCAGCCTTAACACAGTCTCCGCTTCCGACGATCCGCATCCAGAGCAGACGGATCTTCCCGCGCCGCACGAAAGGCCCGGCGGCACGGACACTCACAATCACGGCGAGCGGAGGCGGTAGTAACGACCGGGATAATTTGTCCATTGCGGATCGTTGAAATAGGCTGAACCGCCCGTGAGCGTATTGGTTTGAACCGGCTGCCATGTGGCGTTGACAAGATTGGCGCAGGCTTCCACCACGATGACCAGATCGCTGGAGCCATTGATGGTAAAGCCAAATTGATTCGTCCGCACGCCGAGGCTGGAGCCGTCAATCTGAACCTGCGGGTTGCTGGTTCCCGGGTTGTTGAAGGCGACTTGTTGCGTTTGCAGGCTGGCATTGACAGCGCTGGAAGGTGCCAGCAAATTCCACAGAACCGTCAGAAAACCGCCAAACTTTGTGCCCCAGCCGGTGGTCCCCGGCAGGTAATAAACGGTCACATTAACCGCTGAAAACACCAATGTATCAAGGGCGGGAGCGTTCCCCTTGAAATAAACACTTTTCAGACTGGGGCAGATAAAGAACGCTTCTTGCAAGATGCTGGTGACCCCGCTGCCAATGGTAACACTGGTCAGACTGGGACAGTCATAGAACACCCCGTTCTCGATGACCGTGACGCCGTTGCCGATCGTGACGCTGGTCAGGCGGGGACAGTAAGAGAATGCCCAACTGGTGAGGTTGGTGACGCTGTCGGGGATCGTGACGTTCGTCAAGCCAGAGGCCGTGAAGGCAATGTAGCCGATGCTGGTGACGCTGCCGGGGATGACGCAGTTCGTCAGGCTGGAGCAGTAAGCGAATGCCGCGTCCCCGATGCTGGCAATCCGGTTGCCAAGCCGGACGTTGATTAGTTTGGAGCAATTTTGAAAGACTGAACCACCTATGCTGGTAACGCCGTTGCCAATCGTCGCACTGGTCAGGTTGGGACAACCATAAAACACAGAGCCGCCGAGGTTGGTAACGCTGTCAGGGATCACGACGTTCGTGATGGTGGTGCCCCAAAACGCCCCGTCCCCGATGCTCTTGAGGCTGCCGGGGAGCGCGATGCTGGTCAAGCCAGGGCCGGCAAACGCGGAACTTCCGATGCTGGTGACGCTGCTGGGAATTTTGACGCCGGACAGGCGGGTGCCAGCGAACGCAGAATCGCCGATGCTGTTGATACTGCCGGGAATTAGAATGTTTGTCAGACTAGAGCAACCGGAGAATACAGCGTCCGCAATAAAGCTGAGGCTATTGGGGATAATGACGCTGGTGAGGCTAGTGCCGGCGAAGGCCCCGCTCCCGATGTTGGTGACGCTGTTCGGAATGATGACGCTGGCGAGGCTGGAGCCAGAAAACGCTCCCGCCGCGATGTTCTTGAGGCTGCCAGGCAGCTTGACGCCGGTTAGGTGGGTGTCACTGAACGCATCGCTTCCGATGCTCCTAACGCTCTTGCCGAGCGTCAGGCTGATCAGGTCCGAACAGTATAGAAATGCAGAGTCGCCAATGCTGACGACGCGGTTGCCGATCGTGGCGTTCGTCAGGCTGGAGCAATTCATAAACGCGGTATCCCCGATATTGGTGACGCTGTCAGGGATCGCGACGGCGGCGAGACCGCTGCCGGTAAACGCCCCCATTCCAATGCTGGCGACCCGGCTACCGATCGTGACTCTGGTCAGGCCAGCGCAAAAAGCGAACGCCTCCGCCCCAAGGCTGGCAACGCCGTTGCCGATCGTAGCGTTGGTCAGGCTGCTTTGATAAAACACCTGGTCGCCGAGCGTGGTGACGTTGTTGGGGATGACGACGCTCTTCAAGCCGGCACCCGCGAACGCCGCTTCCCCGATCATCTGCACATGGTTCCCGATAGTGATGCTGTTCAGGCCGGTGCATTGTGTGAACGCTGCGCTCCCGATGATGGCAACGCTATTGGGGATGATGACCCTCGTCAAGCTGCTGCAATTCCCGAAAGCCGTGCTGCCGATACGGATGAGTCCGTCAACCATCGTGACATTGGTCAGGTTGCGACAGTTATCGAAAGCCAAGTTATCAATGTTTGTAACGCTGTTGGGGATGGTGACGCTGGTCAAGCGGAGGCTGCCCATAAACGCGCTGCTCCCGATGCGGGTGACCGGCAACCCATTGATCGTGCTGGGAATGGTCACCGTGGGGCCAGCCCCCGTGTATCCGTTGATGCTAATCGTGCCGTTGCTGATTCCATAAGTGAATTGGGCGTGCCCCAGGACGGGTAGCATTAATAGCATCGCCCACAGCACAAAAAATTGCGTCAAGTTTCGTCGGGTTTTCATAGGCTTATTATTTCACCGGCGGGTATTCAAACGCCCTTTGCCCCGTTCGTCCATCCTAAATAGAATGCGACAGCGGCGGCTGGTCCGGGAGCGGACGGCGCTGGAGACTGCCGGCTAAAAACCGCACAAGTTAAAACCGCTGCAAAAAGATGGAACCGACGCCTTATCTTACAAAGGTCTCAAGTTATCATTTTGTTTGATCACTGGCTTGGCTTCAGACGGAAGGGACTGTCACAACAACCATTGCAACGGACTAATGCTGGTTGCCGCCGGTTGCGGGCTCGTTGTCCGCGTCACTCTGGGTTTTAAGCGCCGCGTTTTTTTTCAATGCCAACAGCTCACGGTGAACAGCTTCGGCCCCGGACACGTCCCCCTTACGGCGAAGCGCCGTCTCGATACTTTGAAAATCTGCCATGAAATAATTCACCAAGCGGGGTTTGAAAACCTTGTCCCAATGCGCTTCGACGGCGGGCCAGAGGACTTCCGCGATGGGTTTATCGGGGTTGGCTTTAACCAATTGAATACTTTGCAATAGGAAAGCGGCGTCGTCCGGCTTGATCCCGGCTACCAAGCGTGCGGATTCGGTGTCGGGCAGCGAGCGCAATTCGCCCAGCGTGTTTGCCAAGAGTGCGCCGAGCACGGTTTGATCGTCCAAAAGGACCCGCCAGTCCTTTCTGAACCCGTCGGGGGAGACCGCTGCGAGGCTGCGCGCGAAGTAAGGCCGGACCGCAGCCGGATTCAACGTTGACAGCATTGGCATGGCGACGAGGTAGCCTAGCGGGCCGGTATCCCGGGAATCGACGATGCGTTGCACCTCGGCTCCGGTGTATTGAGTTTGACCACTTAAAGTCATGGCGGTTTCGTGGAGCAGCGTCCAGGGCCAGGAGCCGTGTGGACTGATTTTGTCACAATCCTGAAAAAGAAAGTTGCGAATCTGCTGAATCGGTTCGGTCGCCATTTTCCCCTTTATCTTCGCCGCCAGTTCGGCTTGGTCAGAATCGCCCTTCGCCAGAGGAATGACAAAGGACGAATCGGCATTAGCCTCGATCAGTCGCGTCAATGGGGAAACGATACGTTTCAAGTCGGCCTGATCCGCCAGCCAACGGAGCAACACGGTCTCCGCCGGCGAAGGATTGGTGTGCAATAGTGATCCCCAACGGATTAAATCCGGAGCGAAGATGGAAATGACAGACGGTAATAAATCAGGGGTGGCACCGGTTAAGAGGTCTTCATGGTAAGATTGAGTTCGCGTCGCAATTTCCTGGACGGTGCGGGCAAATGTTCCCCTCCCGGAAGACAGCTTGAATTCAAAATCGGGCTTGTGAAATTCAAAGCCAAGCAGGCGTCCGGTATCGGGGTCGAGCCTCAAATTCCAGCCGTTTGTTTCCTCTGCCGGCCGATTGCTGAAAGTCGCGACGCCCTTATCAATGGAACAAACAGAGTTGCTTCCTAGAAAGTGGACGAACATTGCCGGTTCCAGATCAAAATTGAAAAGGATCGGCGGGAAGGGAGCTTTCGGTTCGGTAAATCCCATTCCAACAGTAAAATTATTACTTCCTCCCTGCGGCTTGGTGCTGGCATATATTGAGGCTTGCGCCAGTAAATTGCCGGAAACCAGTTTGCGTTTTTGCACCCCCGAATAGAGTGTCGTTTGCCGTTCTCCAATTACAGCGGTCCAGTCGAGCAGCGGCGGCTGGCTCGCGTCAGGGTTGCGCAAGGAAATGACCAATCCGGAAGCTGAGCACACCAGCTTGCCGTCCCATTGCCGGTCACCGAGGCGGCCGGCAATTGTCGCGTCCAGATCATCCTGCTGCTGTCCGATTTGCTGGACCCAGTTGCAGAATTTGAGCGCGATCTTTGATTGAGCATTAAAGTCCTGGCAGAGCGCCGGAGCCTCATCCAACTCGGTCAGGTCAAGCTTGAGTTTCAACTGCTCGGGTTTCGCCAGGGAAGTTAGCGTGCAATCATACCGCCGGAAACGGGCTGAATTCCGCAGAGTTTCCCGGAGGTCTGCCAATAGATGGGAAGGAACCGCTATGCCTTTCTTCAGGTGAAGGTAATTGAGCACCTGCTCCCGCGTGTTTTGGTTACAGCCAGCCACTTCAATCTCGTTGATCGTGCCGCGAACGCCGCCGTTGGCAATCTCGATCACGAGGTCCGCAAGCGAGCGGGCCGGGTCCGATGCAACCCGCACGTTAAGTTCCGTCTGATAGAAACCCATATCCTGAATGGCATTTTCGGCGCGGGTGGCAAAAATCTGCCGTGCGGTCTCATCGAACGGGGCGGGCTCCCCGGCTAACCAGGTGATTCCGGAGTCTTTCGCCTGCCCGGTGGAAACGGAATGCGAAGCCGGCGGATTGGCTTGGTAATAATTTGTGGCCTGATCATTGCATTGGCAGGGGTCTATCACAGCCGGGATAAGCTGGCTTTTAAACAGGTCGCTGGTAAACCGCTTGCTGCCCACCACCTTTACTTCGCCACACCGAAAACGCGGGCCTTCAAACACGCGCACGACGATGTGTTGTGTGTTGGCTGCATCCAAATGGGCGGAAACCGTAGCCAACGGAAAACCGCTGTGTTGGTATCCGTCCAGTATCAACTTTTTCAGCGTATTCAAATAAACATCGAGAGGAGCGTCAGGGTGAGCGGCCAACTGATAATCAAGATGAAGCGCCAAGGCGCTGAGAATTTCATTGCGGTTAATGGCCCGAAGCCCCTCAAAGCTCAACGCCTCGTTACGACTGCGATCGCCGACCACGTCGGCCATCTGAGTGGCACCGGCTAACGCATTCGTCCACGCCACGAGCAGGACGAGAAGCAACGTCAACAATCTTGCGGGCAAACCGGGCAGTGCATGGATGGCGGGTCTCGGGGAGGCGTCTCGCAAATCAGTTTTTTTCATAAGCTATGTCGTTGCTTTACGTTAACCATTAGCTGGCTGTTTTTCTGAAACCGGTTCAAGTGCGCGGCTTAGGATACACACCGGACAAGGCGGCCGAAAGAATTTTCCGACCGGCGTTATGAAATGTTTCGTGCTCGGTGCGCGTGATGATTTCCTCCTGAAGGGCCGGCGAAAGATCACAGAAATAATCGCTGTAGCCTGCCACGCGGACAATGAGGTCGCGGTGCTGTTCCGGATTCTTCTGGGCCGCACGCAACGTGTCGGCACGAACCACGTTGAACTGGATGTGGTGCCCGTCCATTTTGAAATAACTCCGCACCAAGTGTGACCATTTGTCCACACCTTCTTCATTTGCCACTAACGACGGCGCAAACTTCAGGTTAAGCAAGGTGCCGCCGGCTTTCAGATGATCCATCTTGGAAGCGCTGCGGATTACTGCTGTCGGCCCATGGCGATCGGCGCCTTGCACGGGCGAAATACCTTCGGACAACGGCAGGCTGGCCGACCGTCCATCCGGCGTGGCCCCGGTCACGCTGCCAAAATAAACGTGGCAGGTGGTCGGCAGCATTTCGATGCGATACCGTCCGCCCTTGTGATCGGGCCGGCCGTCCAATTCGTCAAAGCAGGTGTCGAAAATCTGCACCATGAGGCCGTCGGCGTAATCGTCGTCGTTGCCGTATTTGCGGGTCTTGTGTAACAGCCGTTGTCGCAGCGTTTCCTGACCGGCAAAATTATTGTCCGTCGCAGCGATGAATTCCGCGAGCGGCAGCGAACCCTTCGTCGACTCAAAGCTCATTTGCCGGATGGCGCTGAAACTGTCCGCCAGCGTTCCGAGGCCGACGAACTGGACATAGGTATTGTTGTAACGCGCACCGCCGGAGTTGTAGTCCAGCCCGCGCACCACGCAGTCATCCGTCATCACGCTCAAAAACGGCGCGGGCATGACCGTGGCGTAGAGGCGGCCGATGAGATGATTACCTTTCAACTTGATTTCGAGGAAATGCTGGAACTGTCTTTTGTAGGCTGCAAAAACATCGTCGAACTTCTTGAAGGAATCCGGGCGGCCAGTGTGCGGACCGAGCTGTTTGCCGGTCTGCGGATCCACGCCGTCATGCAATGCCAGTTCGAGGCATTTGGGCATGTTGAAGTAGCCGGTGAGAATGTAAGCCTCCTTGCCAAACGCGCCGACTTCCACACAGCCGCTGCAACCACCGCTGCGGGCATCCTCCAGACTTTTGCCCTGACGCAGTTGTTCCTGCACCACGGCGTCGGCATTGAAAATGGACGGGAAACCGTAGCCCTTGCTGACCACGCGCAAGGTGTGCTTGAGCAAATGATCCGGGCTTTTCCGCGATAGCTGGATGTTTGTGCTCGGCTGGAGCAGGTGCATCTCCTCGACGATTTCCAGCAGCAGATGGGAGATTTCGTTCGATCCATCTGAACCGTCGCGGAGCAGCCCGCCGATGTTGAGGTTGGCAAAATCAGTATAGGTGCCACTCTCGGCAGCGGTGACCCCGACTTTTGGCGGCGCAGGATGATTGTTGAACTTGATGAAGAAACATTCCAGCAACTCTCGCGCGCGCTCAGGTGTCAGCGAACCGTCGGCCAGGCCTTTCCGGTAAAAGGGCAGGAGATGCTGGTCAAGGTGGCCGGGATTGAAGGAATCCCAGCCATTTAATTCCGTGATGACTGCCTGATGGCAAAACCAATAATACTGAAGCGCCTCGTGGAAATTCTGCGGCGCGTTTTCCGGCACACGGGTGCAGACTTCCGCGATGTGGGTCAGCTCTTCGCGGCGCAGCGGATCGGTTTCCTTGGCGGCCAGTTCGCGCGCCAGCGCCGCGTGACGTTTGGCGAACACCACGATGGCGTCGCACGCCAAGTCGAACGATTTGAGCGTCTCGCGCTTGTCCAGCGCCAGCGGATCTTTGAGAAAATCCAGTTTGGCCACGGCATGGGCGATGTCGCGTTTGAAATCCACCATGCCCTTCGAGTAAATCTTGTCATCCAGCACCGTATGGCCGGGCGCGCGTTGTTCCATAAACTCCGTGAAAATTCCGGCGGCGTAAGCCGCGTGCCATTCCTGCGGCAATGCGGCGAAAATCTGGTCGCGCAACGACCGACCGCGCCAGTAGGGAATGACCTTTTCCTCGTAATCCCGGAGGGTTTCGTCCGCGACGCGATACCAAGTCTTGGGCCGGGAATTGAGAATCCGCAAATCTTCCGCGCTGTGGCAGGTGAGTTCAGGAAAAGTGGGCACCACCTTCGGTGCCGGGCCGCGTTCGCCGACGATCAATTCCTCCGCGCCGAGGTAAATTGTCTTGTGCTGGCAGAGGTGCAGAAACGATTTGGCGCGCATCACCGGCACGGAAAACAAGCCGGCGTTGGCCTGGTAAAATTCCGTCAGCAGCACGGCGCGTTCAGCGGAAAGACTCGGCGGCGTGTCCAGACTTTGCTGGCGAAGCTTGGCGGTGCGGTGATTCATGGCGGCATTATACAAAACCGCTGCGATTTTAGGCCAGCTAAAGGTTTTGGTCTTTACCCGCCAATTTTTGTCGCAAGTTGCCGGGCACGAAAGATGGCGGCAACGCGTTCCATCATTTCTGCCGATGGTGTCACCACGCCATCCAGCGCGTGGTCCCAACCAAGGCGCTCATATTTGTGCAGGCCGGAACGGTGAAACGGCAGCAGGTTCACCAGCGTGACCGAACGCAGTCCGGCGACGAATGCCGCGATTTGGCCCAAATCGTCCGGGTCAGCATTGAAGCCTGGGACAACAGGAATCCGTATCCAGAGATTGCGGTGAACGTCATTCAGCGCCTTGAGATTTTCCAGGATGACGCGGTTGGAAACGCCGGTCAGTTTGCGGTGACGCGCCTCGTCGAACGCTTTCAGGTCATACAGGACCAGGTCGGAATAACGGGCTGCCGCCAGCAGATGTTCCGTGCAGCCAAAACCAGTGGTGTCTAGCGCCACATGGATGCCGGCATTGTGGAGCGATTGCACCAATGCCTTGAGGAAAAGGGGCTGCGAAAGCGGTTCGCCGCCGGAGATGGTTGCGCCGCCGCCAGAGTCCTCGTAAAAAATCCGGTCTTGGAGCACCGCCTCCACGACTTCAGCTACGGTCATCTCGCGGCCGATCATCTGTCGCGCACCAGTGGGGCAGGCGTCCACGCAAGCGGCACAGAGAGTGCATAGCTCGTTGCGTGGTGGCAATGCGCCGGCGCCGGCGAATTCCTCGCCAAAAGGACACGCAGCGCGACACTCCCCACACGCGGTGCAACGCTGGGTAACTACGACGATTTCGCGCCGGGGAGAAATGCTTTCCGGGTTGTGACACCACTCACAGCACAACGGGCAGCCCTTGAGA
>Ga0316217_10005637_pt1 | contig 12858 bp, 7 predicted proteins | sample 1anoAmetaG_FD_203633 | JGI IMG/M metagenome (GOLD analysis project Ga0316217, IMG submission 203633) | Freshwater microbial communities from Trout Bog Lake, Wisconsin, USA - 1anoA | ecosystem: Environmental > Aquatic > Freshwater > Lake > Hypolimnion/Profundal zone | place: USA: Wisconsin...
AATAAGCATCCTAGAATTAATTTCTCAGTCTTTAGAGGAGTCGCCACATCCAAAATCATTCAAACCGACAAATTAATTGAAGCTATAAACTAAGAAGAGTAAAAAGAAGTTCAGTTGGCAGACAAATAGATATTAAAGCTTAAAAGTTTTATCGGAAAAGATAAAGTTTAGTTGTTTACACCCAATAACTGTGCATTTTGTAGTCAAAATGCAAAAAGTAACAGAGTAAGGGCCTTACTTTTGAACTAATCCACTCTATAGATATATTGCGAGGGCAATTAAGAAGAGAAACTTCCCTAAAACTATACTAAACTACTTTTTTCTTTAAACTTTGATACTGTTAATGCAAGTGTACATATTTCAGAGCTTTCCAATAGCAATTAGCTCATGTAAGTCAAATATTACCTAGCATTAACGTTGGAGAATACAGACTTCTTCTTGAACACTAGAGTAGGGCAATGGTCAAAGATTGGTATGTAAGGCTCGAAGCTATGCAACGGCAAAGCAAAGGTAATGTTTATCCTACAAAGGAAAAGAGTTTAATCTCACAAAACTGACTTAAATAAACTAGTTTTTCTTAAAGAGGTACTAAAGCGAATAGTTCTTTATCAATAACTGTCAAACAGGTGATGTTATTTTGTTTGAAGATAATCATTTTTTTGCTAAGGTTCAAAGGTTTATAACCAGGTCCAACTTTGGTACAACTTTTACCTATTTAGATCACGTTGCTATGGTCATCAAAGATGTGAATTATGGTTTATTACTTTTTTAATCGAATTCAGGTTCAGGAGTTTCACTGACCCCTTGGAGATCATTGATTCGGTTTGGGTGGTATGAAAACATCCCAAGGTAATTACTCGATTATTGAGAATCGTTTGGAGAAAGCTATAAGTTGAACGTACTCCAGCTTTCAATGCAGGAGTTGAAAAATTTATCAAGGACAATCTTTAAAAAAACTATCATATTTCGTTTTAAAAACTGCTTTCAGCTCAATCTTATATCAGACCTAATGCAGACGAGAACACAAAGGGGCAAAAAGTGGAAGAAGAGGGCTTTTTTTGTTCTGAACTTGTCGCAACTGCGTACAAGTAATTGGGACTTCTTACTAGAGATACGGCCAATAAAAATTATCAACCAGCCTGTAAGTTTTATCCTAAAGATTTTTCTGAAAGAGCCAATAGAAAACTAGACAAAGGAAACCTTTCGCCTTAATACGATATATTTTTCGATAAAAATGTTCTCAAACAACGTTACAAGCACTTGATTAGAGATTGAACATATGCCAATTCGATTTATTACCAAAATACATGAAAATTTACTAATATCAGCTTTCTTAATCATCTTATTGAATCCAAGGAACAATCTTTCCAAACATGTTAGACGCAGTTCTTCTCAAATTGAAGCCGTTTACTGAAATAAAGATGAGTTCTGTTCTAAAAATGTAAATATCGTCTAGTCGCTTGACCTTTTGAATTCGCTTTTTTTTACCTCAGAATTCGAAAGCCAATAGCTATGTTTTTGCACGTATTAATAGCGATGAATCGCCAATAATATATAATTATTCAATGGTTTTAGCTGAGTTAGGCAGAAAAATTACTACTGCTCTGCAAAAATTCAATAGGACTACTGTCATTAATGAAGATGCCGTTAAAGACTGCCTCAAATAAATATGCAATGCTCTCTTAGGCAGCGACATTGACGTTAGATACGTCATGAAGCTTAGAGAAAATGTCCTTGCAAAGTTTAAAAATGAAGAAAATCAAGGTGGGAACCTTAGGATTTTGATAAAAACTGCTGTTGTAAAGGAGCTAACTAGCTTGCTTTAAGTTGACAAAAAGCCATTCTAACCCAAGAGAGGTAAGACCAATATCATAATGTTTGTTGGTCTTCAGGGTTGCGGAAAAACCACTACTTGCAGTAAAGTGGCCTACTATTACAAGAAGAAAGGATGGAGAGTAGGAATGGTATGTGCTGATACCTTCAGAGCTGGAGCTTTTGACCAACTCAAGCAAAACGCTGCAAAGATAAGAGTTCCCTTTTATGGAAGTTATACTTAAACTGACCCTGTAACAATAGCGGAATAAGGTGTGGCTGATTTCAAAAACGATAAAATGGACATTATCATAGTTGATACTTCCGGACGTCACAAGCAATAAACTTAACTCTTTGATGAAATGAAACAAGTCTAAAAAGCTGTTCAGCCTGATAACATCATCTTTGTCATGGATAGCTCTATAGGGCAGCAGTGCTTTGCTCAAGCTGAGGCCTTTAGAAAAGCCGTTAACGTCGGTTCAGTTATCATCACAAAAATGGACGGTCACTCCAAGGGAGGAGGTGCTCTTTCTGCAGTTGCAGCAACAAAGAGTCCTATCATCTTTATTGGTGATGGTGAGCACTTCTAAAATCTCTAGCCTTTCGATGCAGGATCTTTTATCAAAAGACTTCTTGGTGAAGGAGATATTAAACAACTGATGTAAAAAGTAAAAGATGTTGTTTCAGTTAAAGACCAACAGAAGCTATTGGAAAAAGTTAAAAAAGGAGAGTTTACTATTAGAGACCTAAGAGCTCAATTCGAAAGCATCCTCAAGCTGGGATCTTTGAACTCTTTCTTATCTTTGCTTCCTGGAGCTGGAACTAATTTAATAAATAAGGACAATTAAAAAGAATCTATCCAAAGGATTAAAAGATTTATCTATATCATGGATTCTATGACTCCAGAAGAGCTGGATAGAGATGCTCCCTTAGTTTAATAAAGCAGACTCAAAAGAATTGCGAAAGGTTCAGGGACTCGAGTCTAAGAAGTGAAGATATTATTGGAAGAGCATAAAAAACTCAAAGGCCTAATCACAAAGGTAGGACAAACTAACATTGGAAAAGGAATGAATGATAAGACTACCTTGGCAAGAAATTCCAACCAGATTATGGGTAAACTGCAGCAAATGATTGACCCCAAAATGATGGCACAATTGGGAGGTGCTGGCAACATCATGAACATGATGAAGGAGATGACATCTAATCCTGAAATGGCAAAAATGATGGGAGCTATGGGAGGAGATTTGGAAGGGATGGCAAAGAAAAAAACCATTAAAATAAAGAAATGAATGATTCAACAATTTAGATTATGATAATTCAATTTAAAATAAAGCAAGAAGTTAGAAAAATATCTGCGTCTTTCAAAGGTTTTTCTAATCGAATAAATCCAGATTTATCGGAATTCAGCTGAGAACTGGTAACTCAGTGAATTAATTTCCTCTGAATGCTCTTTTCTTCAAAATAATTGGCGTTTGGATTTATTTAATTCGATAATTTACATGCTTAAAAACAGCAAATTTTCGAGAGGCAGTACAAATTTCTCAACTACCGAAAACTATGTAACCGTTTAAATACGCAATAAAGATATCAAAAAGAAGTTTAGTCATCATCGTGACTCTGTGCTGAATGAAATTCATGCTACATAATCGATAATTAACAAGTCTATAAGCAAGGAAAGCCCAATCAAAAAAAGTGTCTTTCTTACTCCAAAAAACTCGATTCTTTAGATAGCAAAGAGTCCCAAACAATCAATTTATTCGGAGCTGGTGAAATAAAAGGAGTTTAGATTGAAATAGAATAGAAGAAAAGAGGAAAAATTTTAGTCTAAACATCGAATGTGTGAAGAAATAAAAAATAAACTAAAGCAAATAACTAACATAAGTTATCATTTTAAAGAGGCTTGTGGGGAAAAGGCTAAGAAATTAAAAACTTAGGCCTGTGAAGTGACTTTCAATTATTTGTTGCCAAATTTAGATTAAAATAAAACATTTTTTTAAATGTCAAATGCCAATTAAAGGAAAATCCCTAAAAACTGGACTAGAAAATTGAGAAATGGTAAAAGTCTTGTTGAAAAATTGAAGGAAAAGCTATCACAAAAAAAATTATAAAACCCTTTAATTGAGCAGTATATGAAAGCAAACAGATTGAGGCTTTCAAAACAAACTAAAGGATCCCTGGCCTAAGCTTAAAATTACACAGCTTTTTCAAATAAGTATTATCTTCAAGATTTATATTTGAGAAAAGAGGAAGAAAGAAAATCTGCTCCTCTTACTCAGCGAAGTAGCAACAATTTCTATAGGTTATTTTGCAACGTCCGAGGCTCCAATAAGCAATCAGTTAGATAGAATATAGAAATATAAGCCTAATAGGTCAGAAAACTTCAATAGTTTGTAAGTGGTGTTTAGCTCAGCTAATTCAAGCAATATGATAAGTTAGTCCATTTGAATGATTTTGTAAAGGATAAACAAAATTTCGAAGTGCTAAGCCAGATGTATGACTACGTAAAGGAGAAGTATGCCTTTAAGTTCAAATAAATGGATTTATAGTCAATTTCGTAGTCTAACTTGCTTGCTTTGGTCTACTATCTGGAAAACAAAAGCAATATGAGCTAACACTAGAAGAAAGCTTGGAAATCAAAAATGAAGTTTGTCGAGTGAATAGCTTACAAGATTCTGCTCATTTTCGATTTAATTAATTTTTTAAAAGTTTATAATTACTTGCCTAAATGACATAACCACTTGTTGTTTTTGGTTTTGGAAATTCTTCAGGAAAAATGTCATTTATCGTTCTTAAAGAAAATTACCAAAAGATTAGAAGATTTGGTTAGAAAATTTCACTCAAATTGCCAAAGTTAAAAAGCAAACCAATGCTCGATCCTTAAATAGACTTTGGTCATTTTGCAATAATGATAGAAAATAGAACGAATGAAACTCTTTTAAGATCTTTTTTGTAGAATTAAGATGAAGAATAGCTCATTAATTTAATATAGGTTCAAGATTTCGCTTAAAAACAAATTTAAAGGATTGCTTCAGAGCTAAATGCTATAGATCTATTGAGACAGTAGTTGGAAGTGCACAAATTTGTAAAATAAACTAACACAACTGATGATATTGCAAAATAGTATCACGCATAGTTTAATAAAGACATTACAAAAGCTTTGAAAGCTTATCGGAAGAGGAAAGAAATCATTAAAAAATTTGCACAGAAAAACGAATTGTCTGAATAGCTTGCAGCAAGTATTTTAAGATATAATGGATATAATGCGGCTCTTTTTGAATGAATGATTGTTTACAAACCATAAACAAACCAACCTTAGATTCTTAGCGAATGCGAATTTTCTTGAATCTCATGCTAATTATAATTACAATTTTCTGCACTAAAAGTTATTAATCTAAAGATGAAAGACGAATTTATTCAATCCCAACAAGTGGAAGGATTGCAGAGAATAAAAAATTACGCTTACAAGCTCAGCGACTTGCTTGGAGCTGGCAATTTTTCCAAAGTTTATCTAGGGACTAACGAACTAAACAGTATTTCGTCTATTATCAAGGGGAACAAGTGGCAATCAAAGTAATTTAATTCTCCTCCTTGAAAATTCCAAAGCTTAGAGAATTGCACGATTCTTAAGTCAAGGTATTGCTCAATCTCAACCATCCCAATGTTATCAAATGCTATGACATAATAAACACTGAGTCCAAATGTTTTATTGTGACCTAATTATGCCTAGGAGGAGATCTTGACATTTTCCTTAAAAAGCAAGGACTTTTAAGTTAATAGATAGCTGCTCCATTTATAAAAGATATCTATGAAGGGCTCAGTTACTTGAATTCAATAAACGTGGTTCATAGAGACATAAAACCTGCAAATGTCTTCATCAGTCATGGAAAAGCCAAAATAGCTGATTTTGGATTTGCTATTCAAGCTAAGTAGCATTTTTGATTATAGAGATAAAACTTTAGAGACTTAAACATTGGTTCTCCTCTTTATATGTCGCCTGAAGGATTCATTGATTGCCTATATGGTCCCAAAACGGATGTTTGGGCATTCGGAATACTGATTTACGAACTGTTTCATGGAGATACACCATATTCAAGATGTAAATTGTAGAATGATTTAAAGTACAGCTTAGCTCTTCCATTCGATAAATCAAAAGTAAGGTCAAATCTTTCGCAAGAGCTGAAATAAGTGATCTTTCTTTGCCTATAAGTTGACTAAGACAAGAGAATTACCATTCCAGGCTTAAAAGAAACAAAATATTTCAAAAATCTTTACAATCCTGTCAGAAATACTATATAAAAAGTTGTTGTTTAAAGCTCAAGCTTAAGCCATTTGAGCTAAGTAGGTAAGACTTTAAACAAAATTAAATCTAACTAAGCTTTTCACAACTTTAATCAACACCACATGTCGCCAAAAACTCTAAATAGTTAGCTTTCAAAGCCCTCAATAGGTTAGGATAATCATAGAACTGAAATCAACTTTGTCAATCAGCCAAATACTCGTATTCATTATTTGCATCCCCCTAAAAATATCCTTAGACCCAATTCTAATGAAAAGATAAACTAATAACATAAATCAGCACAGAAAATCAGAATAAGGATAGCTTCGATTGACAATAAGCGTCCAGTAGAAAAGCACATAATCTTTACAGCAACTATCAATTTCAAGGCTGCTGTTAATATTCTGCACTATTGCAGAGGAATATTTAGATGCCTTCAACTTATGATAATTCTAAAATAAGCTGAAAAAGACATAAGGTATTTAACAGGTTGGCTGACTTTGGTTTTAGAAGAGCTGAATAGAAAGATCAATTAAAATGAAATCATCTTTGAAGGAATAAATAGTACTGTGAAGGCAAACAAATTACGTGAAGTTCGAACTGATTACTAGAAAAAGTACATCACTTAACTCAAGCCTTATGTAGGCAGTTTTATTAATAAACCTTCTTTAGATTAAATTAAGGCATTTTTGTTTATAACTTCTCGTAAGTATGATGTGGTTCTTCTGGAAAAACCTAGCCAAAATCTAAGCGAGTTAGCCTACATCTTCGTTTTACTTTATGATGCCACTCGTTTATTGATAAAATGCAAGGAAAAAGGCGATTTTACCCTGTTTATGCACTTCAAAGATCTTTAGTAAGCTCTAACCTGGCCTCGAGAAAGGTTTAACTAATCTTCCTACTAAATTATTAAGAAAAGAAGAGTTAACAGCTGATCTTTATGAGTTATTGCTAATCTACTTACAAGATAAATTTATTATAATGGCTAACAGTTATGAGATTGAGGACAGCTTCTTCTTTACAAAGCAAAATATAACTGACCCACCAAGATCTTTGCAAACTTTGAGGAATTCCGTTTCCCTGCCACTGCAAAATCGCAAAGAGTAGCTTCAAGAAATGTTCAATCAATACAATCTATTCAAGTACTTGATTTAGCATACAGATATAGCAAATGCTTTGTAGCTAGGAGAAAAAGCTAGTTGCTGCCTGCAAAAAGTTAAAGAACGAACAAGCAGAATTATAACTCCATAAAGAAAGAAAGCGAAAAACTCAAGGAAAGATTGACTGAAATGCAGAAATAAAGAAGATAGCTTTTATAAAAGCTGAGGCTACAGAATAATAAATGACCAGAATTCATATCTTTATGCGTATTGGTTGACCTATTTTTCATAAAGAATAAGTTGCATTAATAAGCAAATTAGATCACTTTTTTGGTCAGCTATTTTTTTTCCTTACAATTGAGCTTAAAATCACGTCAGAAAAGTGCTTAGTTATTGTGTTGTAGTTTTAGATCTATTTGATCATTTGGATGTAAAACTTTTTCTCTCCTTCGGAAAATTTAGGCTTGAATACTACAAAAAAGTAATTTCCGTACTTATCCTCGAAATTCATATTTTAAGCAAATGCTGGCATTTTCCCTGAGGTCAAGTTTATTCTTCCTTCAACTTGTCCAGTTCCATCATTGAAAAGAAACATATTTGAGTTATTTTCTCTCCTGAAGTTCTACAGCCTCCCTACAATTGACACAGTATAAAAGCTTTGGCCATCAAAAGTTGAGTCCTCTAATAGTTGATTGTTAATCTGAAAGAGAGTGAGTGGTATTATAGCCTTGTCACTTACTGGCTTATACTCTTTTTTGGCAGAATATGTCATTGACCGCTTTATTATAAATACAAAAGCCATATATAGACTTATATATTAGCTTAAGATTTTTATAAATAGATGCTAATTTTGTTGAATACTGAAAAACAGAGATTCTTCATCCAAAAAGGGAATAGATTGAACCTAAGTTTAGCCAAAAATGAATAAAGACAAAAAAACTAAAAGATAGATATCAGCTAATAAATTGGGATTTAGCTCAGTAGAAAAATATTTGCTGGTTTTAACAAGAAAAGCATTTTTTTGATTGATTTACTTAATTTTGATTTAATTTTATTTTATTCTTAAATTGATTAGTCAAGCTTTATGATGATTTAAATCAAGTTGGCAAATCTCATGAGTTTCTGAATCTATCTAAAGTATAGAGTTAACTAGTGACCATTTATTTTATCTTAGTCTTCTCTTTCATAAAGTTAATGATGCTGGCCGGTGAATGCTTAGACATTTCTATGATGCTTCGACGTATAATTTATGACTTTCCAGGCAAAGCAAACTGGTACTTTTTCTCATATTATTATAAAAACTCTTTGAAGTCAGCTATAGCCTTTTATTTCGTTACAGGATTCAGCCGATCATAGTCAGTAGTTAAGTAGAGCATTTGTTCATTATAATCTAATCCTGCTGAACCTTCATCCAACAACTTGCCACAGTAGGACAAAGGAAACAAAACAAAAAGAACTGAAAGTCCAAATGAAACCCAATTTATCACAAGTTCAAAATGGGCTGTGTAACTTTAGAAATTCATAAAATAGAGCTGACCGATTGTGAATCCTACTAATGAGCACTTTAGAATGAAATTAAGCATAGAGTTGACGGAGCTTGAATGAAAATTAGGTTTATTGAAGCGATAAAGAAGCCTATACTTGTTGCAAAAAAACATGAGAGTCAGGCCAATAGGAGCAAACAAGGCAATAACTGGCTGTAAAGTCAAGTAAAAGCCTGTAAAATAAGCAGTTTTGATAATATAAGCATACTCATAGCCGAGCTAGAATTAATAGAAAGAGCAAATCTTGTTGAGTTCTGTTTGCCCCTAGAGCTAATGAAGCCTTTTCTAAGGAGAAAGATAGTATCTCTCTCTAAGTAAGAGAACAATATTAAAAGGATCTATAAACCTGCCTATGGGCAAAAGCATGTTAATAAGTCCGATGAAAAAGACGTTTGTGACTAGTCCTCCAGAAGAGTAAATGCTCTGTTTGTCCAAAAACACCAAGGTTATTGGTACTCCAATACAGTTAATAATCTGACTGACTGCTATCTTTATGCCAATACTTGCTTATTCTTTTGATTTTTGGAACTAGCGTTCGAAATAGCTGACTAAAATGATTATGAACTCAATCAGAAAGTTGATGACTGTGATTACTGTTGAGATCAATATTGAAATAAGAATTGGTTTATCTGCTTGGATGCTGCCTAGGAAGATAGAAATTGCCAGAGTGAGGCCAATCAAGAGAAAAGCTAGCATATAAATCATTATCTTCCTACAAAACTTTAAAGATTATGAAAATCCTATATTTTACCACTTTATCTAATCAGGCTAAGGGGCTTTTTTAACTGTAACACCCTCAATGAAGAATGTTTGCTTTTTGTTATCTTTCTTGAAAAATGAGCATCTGGATTCATCTTTGTTAATTTTTTAAATAAACTACCTTGCTCTTGAATAGCGCAAAGTGACGAAAATAGTGTTAGTTTCTTCGAGCTAGGGTAGGCAATTGCTTTTCTCATATTCGTGGTTGGTAATCAATTGGTAAAACTACTAATATTACCTGTTTCTTTTTTACTCAGGGAGCTAGAAATAAGGACTCTGTTGTCTTTGTTTCACCATATTCTTGAAAAGAACCCTTTTAGATTGAATTTCTTTTTAGGATTATTTCATTTCAATCTTATGCTGTTCAGACCAACCGAAAAGAGGGTACCCTATACTCACCTTTACCACTTCGAAAGAAATCCTTGTTTTCAATAATGTTTCATACTCCTTAAACTGCTGCCTTATGTTCGTGAGAGTCTACTAATGGTTTTTAGGATTTAGGAAGCCCACTGGGTAATTTGTGAGCATTAAAGTAAAATCAGAAGCTGAGAGCCAATCTTGCTTGAGCTATCTCTACAATGCCTTGTCATTGTAGTAATTTTTAACTAGAATCGCCGCCCAAACAAGAACACACATAAATCCAAGTACAGACTGAACAGCCAGTTCGTTCTTAAAATCTTCATAAGAGGCCAATTTGGCTCCAGTACCGATATTGGCGGTCGAACAGTCTTAGTTATGGCCGCAAATGTGCTAAATCTGTTCCTCTGGGTAAATCGACTTTTACTGCTTGCATTGATGTTAGTAATCATTGTATAGAGTGAGTACAAAACAAAAGTCACAAAAAAGATTAAAGTATTATGAAGCAGGGTTGTGAAATAAAGTCTCACTCCTATTCCCAACTTTATTTGAGAGAGGTGGGTGTTGAAAGGAATCTCTTTTTGATTGACGATATTGCCGCAACATGAGCAAAGCTGCAATTAGTTGGTATTCTAAATGAAGATAGCTTTACTTTGCTGTTAAGTAACTAAAGTAGTCGTCCTTGTTATGAAAGTAAGTCGAAATTACCTAGGTGGCTGCCTTTGCGATGAACTTAAGCCTCTTACCATGTTGGGTAGGAAAGAATTTAACAAAGCAAATCACTAAGCTCATATTTGTCGTTGGAATCTTATGCGTTAATCTTTATGCCTAATTCGGAAATCGCGAGGTCTGTCTTTTTTTCTCTCTACATATTACCCAATTATTATAGAATATCGTCGCCCGTTAACTTCTCTTTACTAGCTTTGTTTTTATTATTTAAGAACTCGCTCAGTTTATGCTCAAATCAATAGAAATGGCTGTACCATGTAAGACTAATTTGTTTTTATAAAGTTTTGAGATGAAGTTGCAAAACAGGATGCTTGAATAGCTTATCTTAGTTACAGCAAAACCTTTGAGATTTATTTTCTCTTTGAAAAAAGATCACTTAGTTATAATTACTATCTTGAAATTAGTTTTTATAATTAAAAGATGTCTGATTCATTCTAAGTGAATTGGGCGATAATTCTTGATGTTTTCTTGACATTACTTGCATTCGGAGGAATACTTTGCATCCTTTTCCTTTGTAATAGAGCTTCTGCCGCAAGAAAAGCACTCCGAAAGCCCACATTACATCTCGACTAATAGTAATTTCGCGAAAACATAGAATGTGCGAAAGAAATAGACATGCAAAAGATTGGCTAGAAATGCAATTACTAAAATTTCAATGACTAGGAGTTTCATTAAGGAGTACCTAAATACTCGTGAAAATGATTAAATCCCCTTTCATTTTTCATAACTTAAACATTCAAAAGTAAGAATTATTAATTTACCATGCAAATTAATTGGACTAAAGTTTCCATTTTTCCAAAAACATGTGCTCAAAAACGTTTTTTTTTTTCAATTTAAAAAAAAGTAATTTTGAGGAAATATTGATTTTGTACTTAAACAAGAAAACGCAGTTTAATTGATTCTCAGCATTTTTCTACTTTTTTCTTTAGGGTTAGCTTGAGCCAGGTTCATTAATAAAGTTATAAAAAATGCATACTATTCGATAGTATATAAAACATCAAAAAAAGCTGCCTTCTCAAAGAGATAATCATACCTAGAGAACATCTAAAAAATAGTCAAGCCTAACTTAAAAGTATTCTGCTTTCGATTAATAAAAATCACTCAATGGCAAATCAAATACTTATCCTCGCAAAATCTCACTCCCACCTATTCCGGAAAATTCCGTGAGATCAAAGTCAATCTAATTAAAACGAAGTATTGTGCTCAGCCGTTTTTTCCATAACAAAAGCATAATTGCGAATGTCTTCCACAAAAGATCTAAGACAGAAGAGTAAAGAATACAGAAAAAGTCAAATTATCGCTCTCAGCTAGTAATAAACCTTTAGGAGTCGAAAATGAGGCCAATGGAAAAATACAGTTTTCAGCTTGAAAATATAAGATTAGCTGAAAAGCTATTAGTAGTAAAGCCCTCACTTTAAACAAGAAGAAATGATCAAAAAAAATTTTTCCTTAAACAAAAGCATTATCGAGATCAAATAAGTCGCAGTTATATAAGTATGAAAAGTACGAGAAATTAGAAAAAATCTGTAAAAAAGGCCTTTTTTTGAATCTTTATTCTCTCTATATTAGATATCAAGCCTTATTGAGAAGTTTCTCCTAGAAACGTAGGTAAAAATAGAAAATAAAAAAAATCATTTTTTTCTTAATGAAAATATTTTCACTGGATTCTCAGTACTTATCTTATTAAGATAGCGATTATAGGCATTGATAACTTCTCCAACGTTATGTTGAGGCATAAATTCATTGTTTTAGTATGCTAAAAGCACATTTTCGAATAGTTACTCATCCACATTGTCTTCTAATTCTTAGCAAGAAGCTATGGACGCTTGAATTTGATTTTTGTGCAGATTTTATTCAGATTCCGATGGTTTTAGATCGTATACTTCTCCTTTATTAATCACAGTAGATATCCTTTTGCTGGAATTCCAGATATGCTTTAAACTATTCAGCCGATTCATTTGTTTAATAAAGTTGTCTATCGTGTAATCTATAGATTTAGGTTAAGGCTATTAACTTTCTCTTTTGATCAAACTAGGTTTGAGAAAGTCATTAAATTTGACCTTCCAATCATAATGAGTATTATTGCGCTAAAATCTATGCTTTTTGCCGTGCAAGGTGATAAAAGCCTTCAAATTTTTTGACTGTTGGATCAAATAGTAAGGATCTTTGCGTATATAATGGATTCGTGGACACTAAATAGCGTTATGTGTATATCTGTCACAAGAAAGGCATTTTTGGACATATTACCTACGATTTTCTATCATCAGTTGTTTGAGGCCTA
>Ga0316217_10005638_pt1 | contig 12857 bp, 6 predicted proteins | sample 1anoAmetaG_FD_203633 | JGI IMG/M metagenome (GOLD analysis project Ga0316217, IMG submission 203633) | Freshwater microbial communities from Trout Bog Lake, Wisconsin, USA - 1anoA | ecosystem: Environmental > Aquatic > Freshwater > Lake > Hypolimnion/Profundal zone | place: USA: Wisconsin...
GCGTTCGGCTTCCGCACGTTTGCGGCCATGGAAGTGGCCTTATATCACCAGCTTGGCCATCTGCCCGAGCCGGAACTGACCCACAAATTCTGCTGAGGAGGCAAAAATAATAGGTGTAAACCGTGACCACGACAATCTCATGGGGGTTGAGCCACAATGCTTCCATGCGGCGTTGCACATGCGGATCGGCATGGTGGAAACGGTCGTGCTCGATGGCGGTCAAAACATCCGGCGGAAATTCAAAGTGTCGCATTCATGCATCCTTGCCCGAGGGGCCAAGAGTCCAGCGCCGCCTTCATGGCGGTGCCGTCCCCTTTCTTTCATGGGATACAAGGCGGCATTTACATCAATCGCTGGAGCGGCAGTTGTATCAGTTCCGGGGGCGGGCGGTATAACGCGCTTCAGTTGCTCAAAATCCTTGCCCGGTGTTTTTGGCACCACGGGTTCCGGTAGATTCTTACCAGCCATTGCCAACTCCTTCGATGGTGCGAAAGTGTACCGCGGCAAGCGCAGTTGGCGAAGTGCGTCGAGGCTAATTGCCCGCGTGCGCTTTGCCGGCGCTGATGGCCAATAGCGCCGGAATGCCGCGGCGGTCCGGGCCGTAGACGAAATCGATTTCGGCGATTTCCTTTTCTGGATGCGGATTGTTCCATTGCATCGAATAGGCCACGGCGAATTGCTTTTCGGCGGCAAAAGCGTGTTGCCAGGCGATTTGGGCCCCGGCAATCGGCTGCGGCGATGGCTGGAGATAATCGTCTACGCTGATCTCGGCATAGATGGGAGCCTTAGCCTGCGAACCATCGGCATAATGAATGACGTAGTCGGCCATCTCGAACTTTTTGCCGTCGCGGCGGTCGCGATCGTTCATCCGCGTGGTCAGGTGGGCGGCTTGCAGGAAGAACAGCGCGTCGGCTTTTTGATGCACGGGAATGCCGGTGACCGCCTCCGGCAGTTTGCCGGGGATGCCGTTGCCGCCGAGCATGATGGCTTCGGGCACGGTGGATGTGGTGAAATGGTATATGTCATAAACCGCGCCGGCCATGGTTTGCTTGCCCGCTGGCAAAGCGTCAAAGGTGTGGTTTTTATCGCCGAACCAGCCTTGGGGACCGCGAAATTGATTGGCTTTACTGGCAATGCTGATGGGCGCATAATCGATATCGCCGCCGGCGATAATTGATGATCCGCCGGCAAAACGCGCTTGCAGGTTGCCCAGAATCGCGGCAATCACCGTGCGTTTTTTGCCGGCGTTTTCGGGGTTTTCCTCGCTGGCCTGAAACTTGACGTTGCACAGCACGATGCCGCCCTTGCCCTGCGGATATGCCACCAGCGCGCCGATGTTGAGCATGGGCTTGACCTTGGCGCGGAAGTCCGCCGCCCGGGCCACCTTCAAGTAAATATTATCAATGCCCACCAGTTCCTTTTTGTCGCCGGTGAGCTTGGAAGGATCATGCGTCCAATCCAGCACTCGTACCGTCAGGGCATCAGTCGTGGGTTGATCGGGCAAATCGAACGCCTGCGGATCGCCGTTGGGAAGCGTATCGAACGGATACTTTTTACCGTTGATCTCCACTTCGATTTTGGTGGTGCCTTGGTAGTTGTTATCGCTAACCCAGGTGAAGGCGAGCATTTTTTCCGGGCGCGGCAGCTTGATGGGCATGACCGCATCGGCGGGGGGCAGGTTTTCAATCAACTGCCAGGCACCGTCTTTTTGCGTGAAGCCGTTGACCGCGTTGTTCCACATGCTGTAGGTGGACTGGCCAAACGGGGCGATGTCATCCAAATCCACCACGTAGCTGTAGCCGTTTTCATCGGGCCATTCCGGCGGGGCAAAACTCATGATTTTCTTGCCGGTGCCCAGCACGATGTTGGCGGTGGGCAGGCCGGCGGTCAGCGGATTGCGCGGGGCCGACCAGGTCACCTTCTCCTTGCGGAACTTGCGGAGCAGATGATCGACGCCGACCAGCTTGTTGTAATCGGCCAAGCCCGGCGGGGTGAGGCGATTGAAAATAATCCAACCGCCGCCTTCCGTGAAGGTTTTTACCGCGTCGGCGTGGGCGGCCAGCGCCGCCAGATTGGCCGAGCTGGCGTCAATCACCGCGATCGCGCCGGGGGTGGGGATGGCGGCCAGGGCATCATTGGCCTTTTCATATTGCAGGCCGGTTTGATCCAATGCTTTGGTTAGCTCAGGATTTTCCGCCGCGGCCACGTGCGTATCGCGATACACCAGTTGATATTGCTTGGCGTATTTCACCATGTTCAGCAGCAGATGCTGCGCGGCGGCACAGTCGGCAAGCTTCTGGCCGATCAACAACTGGCTGAGCAGCAGAATGCCCTTGCCGGCCTGCATCTGCACCAGGGCGCTGTCCTGCAAACGGTTGTCGCATTGCACCAGCGATTTACCACCGCTGACGGGTTTGACATAGGCGTTGCGATAGAGTTGGCCGTCGCCGCTCCAGCAACTGAAATCCTTCTGCTGCAAGCCATCGAAAATGGGATGGGTTAAATCCTCCACGAAACCCAGACAGCCGGCATTGGTGTCGGTCGCCATTTCACCGGGCAAGGCCTGATATTTCAGCGGGTTGGTCTGTTCTAAAACAATTACGCAACGACCACTGGACGCCCAACTGGCAAGCAGGCTGGAGGTGGCGGACGCCGCATCCAGCGCATCCTTGCCGACGATCAAAACCTTGGCGGTGGCCGGCAGGTGGGCCAGATCAGCAACATGCGTGGTGAGGATGCCGGCTTCGGCCAGCAACGCTTCCACGCCGCCATTGGGATCAAACACGGCAACGGTGACGGCCGGGTCAAGGGGCGCGTCAGTTGCGGCAACTGCGGGCAAAACCGATACCGCCTTCTCATCTGCAAACACGGTTTGCCCGCTGCGGCTCAGCGTGAGTTTCCACACGCCTTCCTGCCGCGCACTCACTTTGGGCATGGCCAATGCCACGTCAAACTTTTCATACATTCCCGGCGGTACGTTATGCGCGCTGGAATCGCGCGCCACTTCCTTGCCATCCAGCGATAGCACAGCCGTCAGCGTAATCGGATCAGTTGACCGGGTATCATTGAAAATGCCCAACTGCCGCGTCACTTTTTGTTCGGAGCCAAATGTCCAATCCCACTGCCGGCACAGCACCGCGGTCGGACTCCACGCGTTGTAATAAGTCGGCAGTTCCTGGCCGGCCCAAAAATGGAAGTTGATGCCGTTCCAGCGATAGCCTTCGGACAACATGCGCAGGATGGCGGCGCCGGCGGGGCGTGCCTCGGCCGGGCCAATCGACGCCTCTTCCCCGCCCACGGTGGCCAACTCCGCCGGCGTGTTGCCGTTCAGATACGCCGCCTCGCCGAACAAAATCGGCTTGGCCTGTGTGATCGGCCAATGCTGCCGATGGGCAAAACCGGCGCGGTCGTAACACGATTCGGGCATGGTGTTGAACGGCGACTCCATATAGTGCCCGCCATACACCGGCATGGATTCATCCAGCAGCGCGTTGCCGCCATCGTCCATTTCCGGGCGGGTGGGATCGACCTGCTGAAACACCGCATAGGATGTTTTCATCTGCCGCGTGGTTAAGTCGTCCTGGCCGGTCACATGGCCATTGATGAAGACGATTTCATTTTCCAGCGACCAGATGAAGATCGATGGATGATTGCGCTGGGCCTTGATGAACGCCGCTTCGGTCAGCCGATAATTGTCCCACAGCGCTTCGTTGTTCAAACCGTAAAAACCCCCGACGCCTTCACCGTCAAAAATGCCCGTGCGGCGCACCGGCATGCCTTTGGCGTCGCATTCATCCAGGTAATCTTCGGTGTGGCTGTCCGCGCCCCATACCCGCACCATGGTTTGGCCATGGCTTTTGTTCTTGGCGATGTCGTTGGTGTCGATGTCGGCGAAACCGTGCCAGGGAATTCCGTTCAATTTGAAATCCGGCCCATCCCAGGTCCACTGGCGGAAGCCAAATTTGGTCTGGCGTTCATCCACGATTTTGCCGGCAATCGATACGCGCGTGATCACGTTGTACTGCTGGGGATCGTCCGGCCACCAGAGCTTGGGATTTTCCCAAGCCTCCGAAAGATAAAGCACCATATCCTGCCCGGCGAGCACGGAAACCGTTTTCGCCTGGAAGGTTTTTTCCGCCGGCCCGCCGGCCAGCGGCACAATCTCATTGCTCACGCTGACATCCGCCGCCTGGGCGGTGGCGTTGTGAACGGTAATCTCCAATCCCAGGCTCTTGTTTTGCACCGAAGGTTTGGCAAATACGTCGGCTGTGTAAACCCCGCCGCTGATTACCAGCGCCGGCGCGATCCGCAGCAAGCCGGTGTTGTACCGGCCCAGCACCAGCATGTCGGCTGAGTTGGTCACGCTAAAATGCCAGAAGTCGTAGGGAATGTAGGGGAGATGGTTTTTATCGTCCGGCCAATTGATGCCGTAAAAGGCATCCTTGATGGCCACCACCAGTTCGTTGACCTTGCCGGGAACGGCGGCGGCGGTCAGGTCGCAATCCCACGCCGCGCCAGGGGTTTTCACCCAGCCACATGGCTTGCCGTTCATAAAAACGGTGGCCATCATGTTGACGTCTGGAAGGTGCAGGACAAATGACCGTCCCGCCAGCGATGCAGGAATGTTGATGCGCGAGCGCAGATAATAGCGATGCACGTAGCGTTCCGTGGGCAGTTGCTGGTTGCGGTCGCCGGGAACTTGCATGGCCCGCCAATTGAGCGTTGCCGGATCAGGCAATGCCGCGGTTGGCGCCAGCCGGTCGGTGACTTCGATTTCATCATCGCCGGCATATTGCCAGGGGCCTTTGAGGGAAACGGCGGTTTGGACCGCGCCCAGATCGGCCGGCACATCCACCAGCCGCTGCGCCGCCGCCTTGTCGGCATCGCTCACCCAGCTTGTGTCGCCCGGCTTGATCGGCCCATCGGGATGGAATGGCACACTGGTAATGTAAAGAGCATCCAGCGCGAAAACCAGGTTGCCGTATTTTCCGTCGGCCTTTTTTGCCTTGTACAACTGGATTTCCAAGGTGTGGTGCCCGGCGGTCAGCGGCGCATTGCCCAGATGCAGCCAGGCCACCGGCGCCCACACGCCTATCTCCTGCACGTCGATGGTGGGAGCGGTCGGGCCGCTTTGCGCCCATTGGCCGCCATCGATTCGCCAGGAAAAGGGCGTGCGAATCTTCTCGAAGCCGAGATGCGCCCAAACATCAAAATCGCCCGCCTTGGCGGCGTCAAAGGTATAGCCAAGCGTCAAGCCCTCATTGGGAAACGCGGCGGCCACCTTGTCGGCATCAATATTGATTTGCAGCCATTTCCCCCCGGAAAGCACGCCTTGCGGCCCGCCAAACACATTAAGCTTGAAATCCGCGGGGACAACCGACGAGGGCGATTCGCCCTCAAGCCACACGGCGTCCGGATTGGTCTGCCCACGGCATAGCGTGGCCGCGAATGAAACCACGAAGAGAAAAACGAGCAATGTCCGCCGAACTGGAATCTTAATCATCGTGCCGCCTTTGCTGTGGTTCGATGTTCAGTAGCATCCATTATAAATGGCCTTCCGGCAAGGCTGGCGGTGAATTGTCGGCACCCTTGTTTGGCTAACGATCCATGCGATAATTCCTATTGCCAATAGGAAAGGGGCGATGCTGATGTCCGGCCAATCGTGGAGAATTGACGGTGTTCGCGGTCTGGGTTGCCTGGCCGCCGTGGTTCTGGTGATCAGTGCGGTCCACGTCACCGGCCAAGCTGCCGATCGACCGACGACCTCCTTGGCGCAACTGACCACCCAAGCCAGTGCTGGCGGCGCCGAAGCCATGTACGAACTGGGGCTGGCTTACCAGCGTGGGCAAAGCGTAGCGCTGGATTTACCGCTGGCGCGGCAATGGCTGGAAAAAGCCGCCGCCGCCGGCAGCACACGCGCCATGGACCGCCTGGGCGATATGTCGCGCGACGGTGATGGCGGCACCGCGCGGGATTACCCCATCGCGGTGCAATGGTATCAGCGTGAGGCTGCCGGCGGTGGCGCGTGGGGCATGGTTTCGCTGGCGACTTGCTATACCCATGGCTTGGGTGTGGCCGCGGATGCCGATCATGCCAAAAAGCTCTACGCCCAGGCAATACAGGTGGCACAGCGCGAGGCGCAAACCGGTGATTCCGACGCCATGTCCTGTTTGGGCTGGTTGTACGCCAGTGGTCTGGGAGTGGACAAGGATTACCGGCAAGCAATGGCCTGGTTCGGCAAAGCCGCCGACGCCGGTGATACCTGTGCGATGATCAACCTCGGCAATCACTACTTCAATGGCCGAGGCGTGGCCAAGGATCGAAAGCAAGCGTTTAGCTGGTACAGCAAAGCCGCCAACGCGGGAAATGCCGATGCCATGATCGCCGTGGGGAACGCTTACGCGGACGGCTGGGCCGGGGTGAAAGATGCCCATCAGGCGATGGCATGGTACCTGAAAGCCGTCGACCGGGGGGATTCTGCCGCGATGAATCAAATCGGTGTGGCTTACAAAGATGCGACGGTCGGATTGCCGAGTGATTACCGCTTGGCGATGAAGTGGTTTAGCCAAGGCGCTGCGGTCGGTAACACCGACGCCATCACCAATATTGGCCAGTTGTACTTCAAGGGTCAGGGCGTGGATAAGGATTACCACCAGGCGATGACCTGCTTTCGCAAGGCCGCCGATGCCGGCAATGCCAGGGCCATGGATTGGATTGGTTCGCTTTACGAAAACGGGACCGGCGTGGCTCGCGATTACCAGCAGGCCCTGGCCTGGTATCGCCAGGCTGCCGATGGCGATTATGCCGACGCGATGTGGCGGATCGGCCAGTTTTATGCGCAGGGCCAGGGGATGGCCATTGATTACCAGCAGGCGATGATCTGGTTCCACAAAGCGGCGGACGATGGGGAAGCGCGGGCGATGGTTTGGATCGGTTTACTTTATCAAAATGGCTGGGGGGTGGCGGTGGATTTGCAGCAGGCAAGGAGTTGGTACCAGAAAGCCGGCGACACCGGCGACACTGCGGCCATGGACGACGTCGCCGCGCAGTATTTTACCGGTGGCGGTGGGGCCAGGGATTACCAACAGGCACTGAAATGGTATCGCCGCGCCGCCGCCGCCGGGGATTCAACGGCCATGTGTTGGGTGGGCTATATCTACGATTACGGTTTCGGGGTGGACAGGGATTGGGATCAGGCGCTGGCGTGGTATCGCAAGGCCGCCAATGCCGGTAATGCCCGCGCTATGTTTTGGCTTGGGGAGCACTACACCAATGGCAGCGGTGTGGCGCAAGACAAGTCTCAGGCGATGACCTGGTATCAAAAAGCCGCCACTGCCGGCGACGTGGAATCCATCGTCCTGCTGGCCCGCGCTTACGATTTCGGCCTGGGCGTCGATACCGATTACGTGCAAGCCATGACCTGGTATCGTAAAGCCAGCGAAACCGGCAATACCGACGCCATGTACCGCATCGGTTATTTTTACGATAACGGTTTGGGCGTGGCGGTGGATTACCACCAAGCGCTGACGTGGTATCGTCAAGCCGCCGAGGGCGGGGATGCTCATGCCATGTATTGGCTGGGCAATCTCTATTTCCACGGCCGCGGTGTGGCGGTGGATTTTACCCAGGCCTTAAGCTGGTATCGCCGGAGTGCCGCGGCCGGCGATGCCGTGGCCATCTACATGGTGGGCCTTTTTTACGAGCGCGGTTTGGGCGTGGAACTGGATTACATCCAAGCCCGGGCGTGGTATCAGCAGGCCGTTGATGCCGGGAGTGATCTGGGCATGTGCGGCATCGGTAACCTTTACGAGCAAGGTCTGGGCGTGAAGCAGGATTACCACCGGGCGATGGCGTGGTATCGCCGCGCCGCTCTCAGCGGCACCGGCGGCATGGGAATGGGTTGCATCGGTCATCTCTATGAAGCCGGTCTGGGCGTTGACCAGGATTACTCCCAGGCCCTGAAATGGTATCGCCGTGCCGCCGGCGCCGGGGATGGGCCGGGCATGAATGCCCTGGCCCAGCTTTACGAGAAGGGCCTGGGGGTAAATCAGGATTACGCGACGGCGCTGACCTGGTATCGCCAAGCCGCTGCTCATGGCAACGACCAAGCCATGTGCAGCATTGGCGATTACTACCAAAACGGCTGGGGCGTGGCCCAAGACTACCTGAACGCGCTGGCGTGGTATTCCAAGGCCGCCAACGCCGGTAACACCACCGCCATGTGCTGGCTGGGCTGCTGCTACGGCAACGGCTGGGGCGTGGCAAAGGATACGGCGGCGGCCATGAACTGGTATCGCCAGGCCGCCGACGCCGGGGACGCCGGCGCCAAGCAGTGGCTGACCGACCACAAACAATAGCTTGGTGGAATGGCCACGAGTCATGGGCGTGGTTACGCCGCTTTCCTCGATGCCCCCACACCCTGCAAGCTGCCGATCGGGGTAGAGAAGGCGCGTTGATGCCGGCCTCCCCTCCCGCCAAACCGGACGGGCGGACCTTCCGCACCGGCTTTCCAGTTAGTGGGGCGCCGCCGCATGGCGGACTGACACGCCTGACCATGGGCCGCAGTCAGCAAGTACAAACCCAGGTCAGCAAAGTAGCGGCTGAGCCAGCGTTGAGGGTCGCTGCCCCGGCCACGTCCCCGTTTGCTTTGCCGTTTACGCAAGATGCTGCGCAGTCGCATGCGTATCCAGCCATCCAAGCAGGGTCTGCTTTAGCAGACCGGTTATGTTTTGCCGATCAACGCAACGAATAACCGGTTCGCCGAAGTGAACTTGCATCAGAAACCCGGCAGATCACCCCAGTTGCCTACCTCCACCTCGTAGACCTGCCCGTAGCCGTTGCGGTCGCTGGTGTAAATCACCTTCGTGCCGTCCACGGTAAACCGTGGATGCACATGCACCTTTTGTGAGTGCATGGAACTGCGATGTTCGCACAACACGCGCGGCCCGTCGAAACTCTGGCCGTTGAATTTCCACAAGCGGACGAATTTCCCCGCATCATCCACGATCAGGCCGAAATCATTGGAATAGATGTGCGGAATATGCCCCGTGTGCTGCGGAATCGCCACCTCTTGGCGCTGGGTGTCATCATATTTCACGCGGCCAAACACGTTCCCCGCCGCCGTCAAACCGTGGTAGCCGATGTGGATGCCATCGGCGTACCAGTATTCGTGCCCGATTTCTTCGCCGGCGCCTTTGCGGCGGATCATCCACGTCCGCCCGGTATTCAAATCAAGCCCCCAGATGCGGTTATCCACCTTCTTCCACGGCCCCTCGTGGCAAAAGCTCAGCAAGTGCGGCTGCGTGGGACAGGTGTTGATATGCCCAATCCACGTTTTTTCCTGCCACGGTGTGCGCACCGCCCCGCCGTCAAGCGGCACCCAGATCACCCGGCTGTCCGGTTGGGCCGCCCAATAGTCTTCGAAGCCGACGTAGCCGTTGAGCAGATCGGTGGGGAATTGCCGCGTCAGATCTGCAAATAAAACCGAGCAGACGGCCAAGCCATCGGCCGTGACATTGGTCATGCTGACGAAGAAATGGTCCGGTGCCCGATAAAGCAGCCTTTCGCGATTGGTATGCAGATCGATCCCGAGCAAATCCTGGCCACGCCAGAAATAAGCTTCGGGGCGCAGCGGATTCAAGCTGGCAAACTGAAAGGTCGTCTCCTTGGGCGCACCGGGCATATCCGCATCGGTATGCTGCGTGATCGCGCCCGTTTCCAAATCCACGCTGTAGAGGTTGGTGCGATTGCCGCGATCCGACCCAAACAGCAGCCGGCGCCCCTGATCGAACCAACCGGGGTTGGTGAAGTAGAGGTGATGGCTATGGCCCTTGTGGTTGGTCAGTTGCCGAACAACCCGGCCGCTGCGCAAATCCGTGAATGTAGAAATCTCCGCGGGAAAGGTATTGGGCATAGACAGATAATATGCAATCGGCGCGAAAACAAACAGCCGGCGCGATGATCCTTGTCCATCCCATTTCACGGCGGATTGGTCACGGTGTTGGTATCCGTGGAAATACGCTCGGTTGTCGCCGGATCAAAGATCACGCCGCCAGGCGATGGGGCCGGTATTTCATTGATCCAAGTATTGCCGCCGAGAGCCAAATCGGCGGAATTCGTGATCAGGAACACACCGGCATTCCGTAGCGGGTTGGCTAGGGCCGACGTGGCACGGATTTCATTGCCGCGCACCAGCACATTGTCGCAATTGCCCAGCGACAAGGCCGGGCCGGGACAATTCACAAAATGGTTGTCGGCGATGGAAAGCCCCTTGTACAACGTCGCGGCGGTCGGCCCCCAGGGAAGGTGGACATCGGTATAAATCACCGCGCCGCCATAGCGGCCCTGGGGGTTGTTGTTGGCAAAGGTGTTGCCGGTGATCAGCACGTTGGTAGTGCCGCGGCCTTCGGTCCACAACGGTTGCACAATATCCGACTCCAGATTGATGGCCGTGCAAAAGGTGTTACGCAATTTGCAGGCGGAGATGAGAACATTTTGCGCGGAAAGCAGAATGCCCCGGCCGTAAACATCCTCGATGTTGCAGCCGGTAATGCGCACGTTACTGGTGGCGAACTTGGCGTTGCGGACGATGCTTTGCGGCGTGATACCGGCGGGTAGCGTTTCGGTGAAATGGATGACCGTGTGCGGCGTGCCGTGGTTGTCCGAGGCAACGGTCGCCACCTGCCGGGTCACCGGCATGGGGCTGTGGTTCAAATAGGCATAATCCGCGTCGTAAAATTCCACCGGATCGCCCGGCTTCAAGCGAAGCTGATAGGATGGACAATTGACCAGGGTTAGCTGCCTGGGATCGTTTTCATCGGCAACGATATTGCCTTCGTAGCTTTCGTTATGGACGTTCATCGCATCATCACCGGTGCCGGTAATACTGCAATTTTCAATATTCAGGTTGTTGATGAATTCATCCACATGGATGCCGTCCGCCGCCGTGGTCAACGGATGGCGTGAACCGGTGGCACGGAGGATTTTGCAGTTGACCAGTTGGAAATCGTGCATGGAACCTTCCAAGAACCAGCCCATGCCGGGAATGGAATTGATGTCCACGCCGTTAAACGTAAGGTCGCTGCAATCGACCACCTTAAACCCGGACATGTCGTAATAGAGATGGCGGATGCAATAGCTGCCGCCGTTGGCCAGCGGCGCGGCCGCCGGAAACGTGGCATGAATGACATTGCCGGCGTTGCCGGCTTGCAGCGTGGTGCCCTTGGGCACGGCGAAGATATTCACGTCGCCACGAGTCAAATGCACCGCATCCATCGCGAAAATGGCGTGCCAGGGAGTGCCGAGCGTGGTGCGGGTTTGCTTGGCGTCCAGGTCGGGGAAGGTGAAATCGCACTGTAAGTGGTCGGCGGTCAGGTTGGAAACCGTGCCCAGGCTGGCGATGGGAATTACGTTCCAATCCCAATCCAGCGTGAAATCTTTAAGTATCAGCCGCTGGCAATTGCTGATGACAAACGCCTGGCCTTCTTTGGTTTTCGTCTGGCAAATCAGCCGCGAATGCTGGCCGTCAATGGTCACATCGTGCAGATCGTCCAGCGTGAGATTCGCGGCATTGGCCAGACGATAGGTTCCCTGGGGAATGACCAAGGTGGTTGCCCCGCGGGCTTTGCAATCGTCCAAGGCCTGCTGCAAGGCCGCGGCATTGGCAATGGCAACCGCAGGCACCGCATCCGGCGCATCCGCTTGGAAGTTGTAATTCGCCATCGAGAGCATCGTCGTCGGTGGCGCTGGCGGTGCGATCGCAAACGGGGTGAAGCCGCTCGCCTCCGTAACCCCCGGCGGCAGCGTGGTAACCGCTGTGCCGTTGCGAACCGGCGGAACCGATACGTAAGAGGTCGTGCCATCCGATGTCACGCCGCTATAGACGATCAGACTGTTGATCGCGATCGCCCCGGATTTGGATATGCCCACGTACAGCTTCCAAGTTCCGCCCTCAATGGCTTTCAAGTCCAGGGGAAAATAAATGGTGCGCGTCGCCCCCGGCATGCCGAGCCAAGTACGCCAAATGTCGTACTGGTTGCCGGCCGAGTTGCGGGCAAACATATAGAAGGACGTGGGGTAGGTTGTCGGCGTAATCACGCTGAAAGTGATCGCCGCCGTATATTGCTGCCCGCCTTTCATGCCCGCGGCACTCACCACGATATGGTTGTAAGGATTGCCGGCATCGCGCGGCGTAACGGTGATCTGCGCGCCGGTGGTGCCGTCGGCATTGGTAATCGGCACGGCGGTAAACTGTGCTTGATTGTAAGTCTCCAGCCAAGCGGCGGCATTCCACCGGTAGATGACGGTGGATGGCTGCGTTGCAGCAGGCCGTAGAGCCCGTGTGGCTGGGTCTCCCCAGGCCGCAGTCACCGCGACTATCACCAGGACAAAGGCGAACGATGGGTAACGCATGGTCATTTTTACCGCCATGAGAGAAGCTTCGCATTTCTGCCAGCGGTTGGCAATCGTGCCGTAATGATTATGCAGCCGCAGGGAATCGCGGGTAGTTTCCAGATTGCATAAGATTGCGCTTTGGCGCGCAGCACGCTCACTTCTCGCGTCGATTGCGAAGCGTCACGGGTTGGCACGACTTATTGCTGATGAGACTTCCGCCGGCGGCGGCCCAGCAGCGGGATGCCGCCGAGCAGCAACAGGCTCAGGCTCGCAGGCTCGGGAATCGCCGCGGTAATGCCCGTTGGACTTGCCTCGCTGGTGACTCCTGGTTCCGATGCCGGTAGATCAGCCGCAGCCAACGCCCCGCCCAGCGGCTTGGCCAAGTCGGAGGCCGTTAGGCTTGCTGTGGTTAGATTGTCGGCACCGATAAGTGTCCCGGCGGTTAGCCTGGTGTCGTAGTTGGG
>Ga0316217_10005639_pt1 | contig 12855 bp, 6 predicted proteins | sample 1anoAmetaG_FD_203633 | JGI IMG/M metagenome (GOLD analysis project Ga0316217, IMG submission 203633) | Freshwater microbial communities from Trout Bog Lake, Wisconsin, USA - 1anoA | ecosystem: Environmental > Aquatic > Freshwater > Lake > Hypolimnion/Profundal zone | place: USA: Wisconsin...
ATCATTAATCTTTATTTTATGACTCTAAATTGTAACTAACTAATAAATCTTGGACCTTGTCCAATATTTACTTTTGTTAGCTTTAATAAGTAAGTGGCAAATATTTAGGCTTATTATAATATTAATAGCGTCAACAACCAATGATCAAAGAGAAGCAAACAGTCAACAGAACAGCTATGGTTTTCAATAAGTCCTACGGCCAGCACATTCTTATAAACTCACACATACTCACTGAAATGGTCAACAAATCGGCGATTAGGCCCACCGATGTTGTCCTATAAATTGGACCTGGAACAGGTAATCTGACAGCTTTGCTTTTGGAAAGAGCGAAGAAGGTTATTGCAGTGTAAATTGATCCACGAATGGTTGCCTAACTGTCTAAAAGGTTCAAATACTCTTAGTTTGCTCATAAGTTCGTATTGATTCCTGGTGACGCTTTAGCCATTCAATTACCATTTTTCGATGTTTGTGTGGCAAACATTCCATATCAGATCAGCTCGCCTCTTGTTTTTAAGCTACTCTCTCAAAAACCTATGTTTAGATGTGGAGTTTTAATGTTTCAAAAAGAGTTTGCTCAAAGATTAACTGCAAAACCTGGGTCAGAGCTATATTGCAGATTGAGTGTAAATGTTCAACTCTTATCTAAAGTGGATCATCTCATCAAAGTAGGAAAAAACAATTTCAAACCTCCTCCGAAGGTGGAAAGCAGTATTGTTCGAATTGAACCAAAGAACCCTTTACCAGATATTGATTTTCTGTAATGGGACGGATTGCTAAGGATATGCTTTATAAGGAAAAACAAAACTTTGAAAGCTGCATTCAAGCACAAAAAAGTATTACAGATGCTGAAAGCAAATTCAGATCGCTACTAAGAAGATGAAGGAGACAAGAAAATGATTGAGCTGCTTGGTAAAGTCTAGATAATTGATGATAAAGAGGAGTAGATGGACGAAGCTGAGGAGTAGATGTTGGAATAGGATCCCGACAAAGAAATGAAAGATTTCAGATAGAAGATATTAAAAATACTTGACCAATAGCCCTTCAAAGATAAGAGGTCATCAAAGCTTGGACTCTAGGATTTTCTGCAACTACTTTACGTCTTCAATAAGGGCAACGTGCACTTTAGATGATCGATTCTCATTATTATAATCACTGAATAATAAAGTTTTAAGAGCATACAAATTGCCAAAAGATGATGATATCTTAACTACTAGAATTTCTTATCTAAATCTGTAAGGAACAATCATTCTTCTGATCTTTATATCAGCTTTCTGAAGCTCTAGGACTAAAGCCAGTTTTTTTATGCTTTCTATTTGATCTCATCTAGCAAAGATACTGGCAAAATGAATTGCTTTTTTTCAGGGCTTCCACTTTATTTGTTTTAAGAACGAGCTAAATACTATTCGTGCTGTTTTTATTTAACTAAGCTCTTCATTTTATTCAAAAACCTAAACTATTAATCCTCAAAAGTATTAGCGATAGCATAGTTGATAAGTCTCAGCTAACTTTCATAGCTTTTGATTTAGTCCGCTTTTTTGATTAGCTTCTGGATTGAAGACAAAGGAATTTCTTTTTTTTGAACGTACTTTTTGACGTTTGTTTAGAACTCATAAATATTTTCATTGAAGGCATACAATTCTAAGAGCTGTTAAATAAAATAGCGATTTTAAACTTTGGAGCTAGCATCGTAAGATTCCAATAATTCTCTGAGGAATTTGAGATGGTAAATAACATCATTTACTTCAAAGTTTTATGACTAGGATTTCTATTTGGTTTTATTGATGCAAAACTTGATCACTTCCTCATTATTACTCAATGGTAATACTTATTATTTGAATATGTTGGCTGCTTTGTTAATCTGCTTTTTTTAAGTAGTCTTTTTTTCCTATTTCTTTGGAGGAGCTTAGCTAGATAAGAAAAACTTTTCACAATTCTTTGAATGCTACATAAATTTACCTATGTTTTCGTTTATTGTCTTATCTTCCAAACCACCAGATACTTCTTTTATGAATTTTATGGTACCAATCAGACACTGATATCCTTCTTTTTTATCAGCTTTTGCCTAAAGTTACCTTAGAATCGTTAATATATATTCAATTAGTAGCTAATAGGCTGCTATACCTTTTTGCTTCTATATTTGTTACCTACTTATTTTTTATTTTGCAGGTAACTTTTTTAAGCCTTCTAATGAAGTTTTTTTAAGATTTTGGAGGCTTAGTTCACTTTTCATGGATTATTTATAGAGTTTTTTGACAGTTTTTTAATATTCCTTTTAATCTGAATGCTTTTCTAACAAATACTTGGCCAGTACATTTATAATACTCAAAAAATGATTGAAAGTTCTTATAACTTCCTACTTTTATGAGCGTAAAAGTTTAATCAAGCTTTAATTGAGATTGCTTTTTTTGAGAAATTAGTAAGATGACTTTTAAATCTATTTAGGCTTGAACTATTATCTCAATTTTTGACCTAAACCCTAAGGATCATCATTTGGAAACATTCTCACCTTGTCATCACTATGAATTGCTGATATGATATCTTTTACCCCTTGGTTTTATGCTTTCTCCTATATTTCACTGCAAATATTTTTAAACTACTAAACTGCATCTTCTTCTTCAGTCTTAGTCAAAAGTAGATGGATATTTTTGCTTAGGCCTTTAATGATTTTCTAATCTTTTATGCTCAAACATTCAAACATATGTTCAAGCAAAATGTTCAAGTTTTCTTGTTGCTATCTTTGCTAAGAATCCGCCAGAATTATTAATGAAACCCTTTTTTGTGCAGTCAAGCAGCTCTTGACGAAAACAGCTTTGACGAGATTCAACTTTGTTTCTGCATTTTACGATTTTTAGTAATCCAAGGTGAATCCTTCAAGTACCAATGTTTTTGATTATTCTAGGTATTGAAAGTATATGGGCCCATAAATGGTTTCATAATTTTTTTCCTAGGATACAAACTTTCTCCCATCATCATCTTCTTGTTGCTAAAGTGTTTTATCAGTCAACAGATCAACGGTAACCGATTTTCCTGATTTTACAGGGCCAGACACAATGAAAACTTCAGCAGCTTTTTGAAGCAATACGTAAAAGTGACCGAATAGCGACGCATTTTTCTATATTTAGGCTGACTCGTTCGTTTATATCTCTGACATTTATAATAAGTATTAATTGAATTGTTTAAGAAGGTAGTAAGTAAAAGATCTGTAATAGCTTAAGCTTTATAATATTCGAGCCAAAAAGATAATAAAATTTTGTGCGAATTAAATTGAATTTCGAAGATCTCATTGAATAATTCTAGTTAAAAGAATATTATAATCGAATATGGAGGACCTGTCCCCAAGTGAACTCAGAAAAACAGTAAGTACAACCCTAATTATGCAGAATTCGAATTCTCTAGAAGGTGCGGACATTTCTAACAAATACTTGCCCACATGGGGGAAGATTTTATCACCAGATATTCAGCCAAGGCGCAGCCACATCCCGATTTTTTCAAAGAAGATGCCTCCACGTCACGTAGGCAATTTACCCTCTACGCAGATTGTAAGCCGCTTTTTATTAAGAGTGCATTCAAGCCATGCGAAAGTTTGCATTCATGGAAAGCCCAGCAGCAATTCTATCTACTTTGATTACTTCCCTTTTGAAAGTTAATGAGTATCTAGCAAAACAACTGTACCATCATCTCAAAATACTGCGACCATAGCACACAAGTTTAATCACTGAGACTTTGTGCTCAAGTTGCAGCAAATTGAGATAAAATGAAAAAGTAAGAGCTTTGAGAGATGAGCTTGAACTGAACAAGACAGGGATTTTCGTACCTAAAGTGATGCATTAGATAGTTACTAGAAAAGGATAAAAGTACGATGTCGAATAGCTTCTACAAGAATAGATCGAAAATCTGTAGTCTCTAAATGAAGATGAAGTTCGAAAAAGGCTCGCAAAATTGTAGCTCGACCACGATAAGCGCAAACAAGATATGGTTGTCTGTATCTAAGAACTCGGTCGAGCAAACTAAAGACTAACCAGCTACAGTAGAGCAGTAGAGAAGAAAGGCAAAGACTAAAACAAATTCAATATCAAGTAATATGTGTTTCAGATCAGCAGGCACTTCTATCATAATATTGCTAGTTTGTAACAAAAAATCAAATTACTCAAGCAAGGACTGAACCCAATGATAGATTCTTAAAGCCAGACTGAACTGGCTTATGTCTTGCTTTCCTCACATCAATAGCTAGCCAACCAAAATGCCCTTTAGATTTCTAGGTTGAAATCATATGTTCATGATCTGCAGACTCACTTGACTGTTTAACAAAGAAAAAATAAAGAGTATGTGTAAAATTGCTTCTTACTTCAAGAAAAATTGAGATAGACTTAGGTATAAAGAGACCGCTTAAAAATAAATGAAAAGGTTTCACAGTCACAATTAAAAGGTTCCATAGCTCAGTATCAAAATAAAAATTAAAATTTGGAGAAAATGGTCAAAAAATTGAAAAGTTCGACAAAATTAAGGTAGATTGACAGACTTGAACATGTTGAATCTCAAGGAAGCCAACTTTGGACTGCAAAAACATTAAACAAAAGCGAACATAACATTTAAGATGACTCCAATCAAGGTGAAGGAGTCACATCAAAATAGCAGAAAAAAGTATTAAAAAGCTGCTTGACCTCAAAAAAGTCATAAACTAGAGAAAGCTTCTTGAATTTACATTTATTTTAAAAAATTGACTAGTTGCAAGAATAAAATAGAGAAAAACTAAGTAATATCGGCGATTTGAGTTAATATATTAAAAGAGCTTTCTCTTAGATGCATCAGTAAAACAAAGATAGGCTTAGAATTGAACGTACCTTAGAATAAAGCTTTCAATGGAATCTCCCAAAGAAACAGCCCATTAAGCGTAATATAAGCAGAGAGAGGTTTTCTTTATACAATATTGAGCTAAAAAATATACGTGATAGCTACTAAGAAAAAGACTATCTTTGTTCCAAAAACACTATCAATGATAGAAACAGTGAGGCATATTAAACTTTGTCTAAATTTACAAAAAAATCTATTTACCAAATTGCAGGAAAAGCTTCGAACAAACTAACTTCAATCAAATCAAAGGAAAACGTTATTTTTGCCTAAAGAGAACAAGCAAGCCTCGATACATAAGAAAAATAGTATTCTTTATTCGACCCACTGAGGCCTAAAATTTAGTTGAAAAAAAGTATTGATTTGGTAAAAAGTAAGTCAAACGTATGCTTCCATTAGAAAGGCGAAGCTGCTATAAAATAAAAATATCCACTAATAAGACCGCATCTTGGATATCTTTAAAAATCCAAAAAGAAAGTAAACAAACAGAGAAACTTAAGCCAATAGAACAGTCTCGAGTAAAGTGATTAGATCGACAATGTTCGGCGCAGTATTGATAAGTTAGTAACAAAGGATACAAACATCTTCTCTGAGGAAGATAACAAAGTCCTTCTTTTCCTCAAAAACGCATAATCTTAGCTCAAACTAATGAAAAAGAATCCAATCTACAAACCAGAAAATCATAAAGCAGTGCTATCCCTTTAGTAAATAAACTATTCCACTTATTTTTACTCATTGATAGCCAAGCTGCACCTTAAAAACCCAGTAGCCTACGCAAACTTGAAAAAAATGCTAAGTGTTATACCTATAATCGGCAATGAAGAGGATTGTGTTAAAAATTCTCTGAATGCACTGATTACAAATCACAGGAAATGTAAGGGAGGAGGTGCGATTTGTAGTCATTTGGAGCATTTTTTGGAAAAAGTCAAAAATTTATGATATTTTATTAGCAATAATTGTATAAAATTATGGCTTAGCTCACTTATGTAGTATTTTGTTCAAAATTGAGTTCCTGTATTCACCAAATTCTTGATGGTGAGTCTCATTCGCTGCATCTTTTATCTTCTGGAGTATTTTCTGAAAACTTTAAATTGACTATTCAAGAGCTCGCTAATATAGTAACTCTTAGATGCTGTCTTACCTGTTTTTGGGCTATAAAGTTGTCTTATTGACTGCTTGTGTTTCATACAATTTAGTTTGGTTTTTGCTTGCGTTTTTATCGGGACAAATCGGAATCTTGACTGCAGGAAGTGAAGGTTTTTTCTCTTTGAAAAAACAATTCTAACTTTTCGCCATGGATAAGCGTTTGACTTTGGATCGACTATTCACATCTTTTTGTTTTTCAGCCGACTCTAACTTCCGTTTTTCATCAATAGATTCGTTTAGTCGTTTTCTGGGAGTCTAAACAGCCAACTTCAACTTCTAACTTTGCTCCTTTCTGGAAGCAAAGTTTTCTCTTGATTATGTAAAGACAGAGGAATAATTTTCGAGAGAAGGGTTGTTTACTATGATGAAGTTGTCAATTAGGGACTTGAACCACTTTGCCAATTCGAAGTTATTCTTAGAATTGACGATCTGATTGATATTGAGGTTCTACTGAAGACCTTTTTTGTTTAAGAGTTTTTTCATTGCTGTTAGATTTGAAGTGTAATCGTACTCCGAAAGAGGAGCGGGGTTGTATTTGAATTTGCCGGATTCTTCAGGAAATTTGATAGTGAGCATTCTACAGAAGAATACTCCATTCCTTAGTTCTTAAAACTTAAATTTTGTCTGCGATTCAACCCAACTTATGATTTCCTTTCTTGTATAGCTCATTTATTATAAATAGTCAACATTATAAAATAATTTGATCTATGCTCAGATTAATCGTCATACTTTCAGCACTGATCTTTACAATATTTAGTACTGCTATCAGTGCTGTCAGTCCCCCTTAACTTAGAGCTATCTTCAAAGATCCTATCAAAGGGCATATCTCACCTATTGGGTATCGTCCTCTCACTGGTGAGCTCATAGGCTTAGTAGTGTTAGCTAATCCGATAGGTGCTTGCAGCAAATTAGCAGACCTTAACACCTAAAACTAGCAAATATTCATATTAGCCGACGATACTGAGTGCCTATAATCGATAAAAGCCAAAAATATCGCAAACTCAGGTGGATACGTAGGCCTAATCAAACAAAATATAAATAACACACTTCACGATAAAGAGATTGGACTAGTCCATATTCCTATCATCTAGATCCCACCCGCAGATTACAACAGATTATAGCAGTTCTTGAAAGACAACAATGGCAAAAATGTAGCTTTGAGCCTCGATTTCGCAGATCCAACTCAAACATACCCTATAAACGTCGAGTTTTGGTTCTCCCCAACCTAAAAAGAAAGCTATGAATTTCTTATAGCCAACAAAGAGTTTTTGCAAAGGCAGTCGGAGTTTGTATCTTTTGTTCCTCATTATGTCCTACAATCTCAAAGATAAACAAAAAATTATATTGGCTGCCTATCTAGCGGCAGATACTGTCCCACATAGATCTAATACTAAGGCAAATAAGAAGGTAAAAACATAGTGATGGAAACTCTTCGACAGATTATAATCTGGGATCTTTCAAACGAATCTTGGTGGAAATACATGGACTATTTCTACAAAACTTGCATCTTGTATAACGAATAGCTCTTCAAAAACAGCAGTAAGTTGAATTACTGCTCTTAAAATGCACAAATCATGGCCGACCTAGACAAGTAACATCTAAAAGCTGAATGTTAGAATTCATTTCTAGGGTCAAGGAAATAAGTTGACGATAATACTTATCTCTTAGAGGAGAGACAACTCTATATAAGAGAACAGATTTCTTCTCACCCTACAGTTTTAATCAACAAAAAGATGATTGAAATAGATTCCGAAGTTATTAAGAAAAGAATCTGCAAAATGTAGGGAAAAAAACCATCTTTGGATTGTTTAAAAAAGAAAAAGGGGTTGTCAAGCAACCAAATTTTAATCATTTTAATGGTGGTACTAGCTGTGTTTGCCATTATTGCTATCCTCTACCGATTGTATATTCACTTGCGCATGAAAAGAGAGATAAAGACTGAAGTGTAAACCACCTTATAGCAGTATTACAGATATATGTAGACTTTTTAAGGACAGAATGGACAAATAGGCTCACTTAAGAAGAGCAACAAGAAGCAGCCCTTCATAACTCTAAATGAATAGATGGAGGAGGTGCCACAGAAAGTACACGAAAGCATAGGTTAAAAGAGTACAGCTTTAAAATAAGTCTAAATGCAAAATGTGAGTGCTTGATTTTATATCTGCATCTGTCCCTTATAAGTAACAAAATATCAATTATCAGAAATACACAGGATTCTTCATATAAGTTAAGTTTAAATAAGTAAATCTTTAATCAAATAATCAAATTCTATATTCTATTTTTTTGTGTCATTCTGATAATAGAATTGAGTTCTAACTGTGTGGAAATCAAGCATTTTCATGACTTTTCTGAGTACTTTAGTCAATATTTTTACAAAAGTAACACAAAACTAATAATCGGAAATTAACAGAACTTTTCATATAAGTTGAGTTATGATTTTAAGCCTTTATAATTAGCAATGAAACAAGAGTAAAAGATTATAGAAAAATAAAACCTTGACTAAAACCACCAATGTTCCATTTGCTTAGAAGTCTACTACCAACCCGTTCAGCTCCTTATCTGCAAACATATCTTCTGCAGCAATTGTCTCAACTAAGCTGCTATCATTAACAACAACAAAAGATGCCCACTGTGTAGGCATCCTTTTTAGCAGGATCAACTTAAGCCGCAGGTAGAACTATGGTAAAGTTTGAAAAAGCAGTATCCGATCTCTATTCGTCTTAAGTAGAGGTACATCCAAGAAAGAGTCATCGTAAAACTATTGATAGGCAACTCAACATAAATATTGCAAACCAACTAGAATAATAAATACCGCTGGGTTCTATACATAAAGCAGGCTGAAGGAGGATAATAGCTTCATAAAATGATAGAGGCTGTTGAATTTGGATTGCATTCAACATTTACTCCCAAAAAGATAAAGTACGAAGTTAATGACAATACTCCAATCACTCTTGCACGTCTTGGCTGGGGAACATTTCGTATCAATATCAAAGTCTTCTGGAGGCCAATCTACAACGAAAAGGTTACCTAATTCCATCACGACCTCTAATTTGAACCTACACATGAAAGGATTGCTCAAACTTACCTCACTTTGACAAAACAATGAGATAAATGATCTTTGAATATTTCAAGCAAGTAAATCGTTTATGATATACTTTGTTGTCTCATTCCTATAATAACAAAGAATTCGATTATGTGGAAATCTCAATCATTTTTAAAACTTTTTCTAGTGCTTTAATCAGCATTTTTAACGAATTCAGCTACAAAAAGCCCAGTCGCTTATTTTAAGTGCTTTATCTAAGATCCTAGCAACCTCAGATAACTTTCCTCTTGTTACTCAGCTCTACTAATATTTTTCTGAATGTTTTCGAGGCTAATCTCTTAGTTTTATTCACAAACTTAGCTCAAAATTTAAAATTACTCAATCTCTTAGCCTTGTTCCAAGAAGCTGATACGTTGGGCATATTTTCTCTTCTATTCAGCGAATAAAGTCTTTTGTTTGCTAACTGCAACCCAATATTCTGAGATTTTGTTTAAACCAACCTGATTTGAACTTATCTTTGACTATAGTAAAGCAATTCTCTCCTTCATCTTTAAATTTTATGAAGCAAGCATCAGTTTCGAGTTCTATACTTCATCTATCTTCATCCTAAGAGATTAGCAGAGCTTATCCATTTTGGCCTTTTCTGACAACCTTTAAACTAGCTTTGCCTAGGCTTCATTGTCTATGTTTTGTAATATACCGTTATTTTAATCCAAGGAATAACACTGGGCTGTTTGAAACTCATTTTAGGCCCTATAATCGTTTGACGGCAATTTAGATAAGGTAACCAACATATCTTAATGAAAGATCTAGATTATTGATTTGTTGAACTCTTTTTGATAGGCTAAAACCATAAGCAAAAGCGTCCACTTTTCCTTAATTTCCTTTTCATAGAATTTGAACTTCCATTCATTTTTTTCCTCATTCTCATGGAAAAACAAGGCAATCTCCTTATCAGAAATGGACTAGATATCTCTGCATTTGATTATAGGCAGAGAATTTTATATAACCTATTAAAAATTTTAAATGACAGGAAGCCCTCCAGTTTTTATTATATAGCCCAAATGAACCTCTCCCACTTTTTGATATGCCACCAAAAGGCATTATTAGTAATGGGTTTGCTTGTGTTTCCAATGGAAGCCATGCTATTTCTTCACCAGTGTTGTGTAATACACCTTTGAAGATGTCTACATCCTTACGATCGATTTAGAGTGCTTGGGAGATAGGTTTGAAGCCTTCGTCCGAGAGTCAGCCTTCAGATGAGAGTTTCCCACAGAGTCATCAGGTTTTAAGCATTTGCTCTTCATTGAACACAAAAGACTATTCAAAAAGTTTTTTATAATAAACCCGTTTAAACTGCGATATAACATGTGGTTAGATATACTTAACTCGACCGGTAGAATTTTCATTTAGACAAGCCAAAATGCATAAATCTGTGCACCCTTTTTAAATTAGAGGCACTATAACCCAATTCTAGTAGAGAATCTGTTCGTTTTCAGAACTGTCCCAGCTTAAAATCAAAAAATTATTGCCGCCATTATATCATCTCTAACACAAACAAGTATGCCAATGAAATTATTAAACAATTCGAAATCAGATCAATTTCATAGCTCTTTTTGCTGTTCCAACCCCAATTCATAAATTGATTCGAATTCTTCCGAATCCAGCTCTTCATTACAAGCTTCTTTTTCCTATTAATCACACTGCTATAATCTTATCTTGAGTGAAGGCGAAAGGATATAACATATTTTTGATTTCGCAAGGCTTTATATAGATAAGAGTCTTTGTTTAGCCGTTTCGAAACTGTTTGTTAACTTTTGGATGATCCTATAGCTTTCAGGAGAAGTTAGTAGCTGTACCCCGATCTATCTCTCCCTAGATAGGGAGATGTCACTCTGATGGTCCCAAAAAATGTATTTGATATTCTGCATAAGGTTTTAATTAGCCTCAACTATGTTTTTTAGTTACTCAGTGATGTTACTTTCCAAGCACTATCTAAGATCTTTGACGCTCTACTCACGTATCTCAAATAGCTATTCCAGGCGTTTCTTTTGTTTTGCGTTTTTCCTCTCAAGCTCATCTATTCTTTTATTTGCTTTTGCAAGCATTATTTTTCTTTATTTGCTCATTTCAAAATATTTCTTACTTTAAGCCTCGATTTCTTTGGTATGATTGTTGTATTCATCCAGTTTTAGGTTCAGCCTCTAGATTTAATCGCAAAGGGCTTAATTTTGGGTCATTAGCAAGTCTGTTTGCCGTCTAATTATAGCATAAATACTTAAACTTAAAAGTGGCATTATTTTTTATCTGCACAGAGGGAGTTTCAAAAAACTACATCTCCTCTTAATCTGAACAATACCTCTAAGTTTTTTTGAGAGTATGCTGGTACTTTTGAGCGAAAATTTACTTGAAAGATTAGAGATTAGTCTCCTTTATCAAAATATATATACATTGTTCAGAATTTAGAAAAGGCTTTTGACAACCTTTCTAACTTCGATGATGATAGTGGATTAAGAGGTTACTTGAAAACGATTGTTTTAAGTCCTATTTTACTACTGCTGGTCTTCATTGGCACCTTCGTGTACGATGGATCTCCTCTCATTCTCATCAGTTTAGTTTGTTCTCTTCAGCTTGAGGTCAGGAGAAACAATGGAGTGTTAATGTGAATCCTTAAAGTAGTCATTCCGCTGTACAATAGTCACAGCCTTACCTTATTCCTCCATCTAATTAACAATATAAACTGCCAAACATTTCCTAGAAATTTAAACTGCCTCCAAGACTAGAATCTTGGCAATTGCTAATCCAAGATATCTTAAGACTATTAACCAAATATTAATTCATACTTTTGCTTTTTTTGTCTCCAAGAAGTTATTATAATTTGATTTATAGGCTTATTATACTTGTTTGAAAATCATACCTGAAGCAGCTACAAGACATTTGATTGTTGATCCGCCTAATCTTGGAACTATCTACACTCTAAATTTTGCAGTAATGCTTGGATGCTGCCATCTCATACCATCATCTTTGATTGGCTATCAGCGACAATCTCGAACTCCAACCCTCAATATAACTTGCCTTCGTCGAGTGCTTTGAGACTAATTGTATGTCAGCTTGAAAAGCCAAGGTGATATAATCTCACCTCTTGGTAACATACTGACAGAGGTCGAGTAGAAGCTCGTAATGATGTAGATGAGTGAATTGCGCCTTGAGAACTTTGAGAGTGTTTATGCGGATATGGAAATTATTAAAGCAAACAGTTCCTGCTAACAGATATATTCAGTTATTTAAAAATAAAATCGAAGAATTTCCCATTTAACTGTCATAGACAATAAATCAGACGCTCAGACCTTTTCTGTTTATTGAAGTTTCCACAATGATGCAGTAAGTAGCTTCTTCCGTGACATCCAACTTTTACTTTTGGCTACTTCCAATCATCATCCAATTGTTGTTATTTAAAGTCAGACCCTGCTCTTGTTCCACTTTATGCTCCAGTTAATGAGTCTAATAGTGATGAGGGGGAATTAAGACTGTTCTGGGCGCATCTAATATCGATTTTAGCGAATATAACAGAAGGAGTTAATAGTTCGATTCGTAATAATTAGTTAGTTCAATAAACGCAAGGAATGAATTTCGCACAAAGACTGCTGCCAATCAGCATTTTCACTGTTGGAGCCAGCGCATTAACCTTCCAGACCGTCGTCCTTGAGCCCTACCACAAGGAACTTGATGCCGAGTTCAAAGAGATAGAAGAACTTGAGGGGCAAGATCGGAAGTTCTATGAATTTTAGGATAAAGCTCTACAGGCTGTAACTGGAATC
>Ga0316217_10005640_pt1 | contig 12854 bp, 14 predicted proteins | sample 1anoAmetaG_FD_203633 | JGI IMG/M metagenome (GOLD analysis project Ga0316217, IMG submission 203633) | Freshwater microbial communities from Trout Bog Lake, Wisconsin, USA - 1anoA | ecosystem: Environmental > Aquatic > Freshwater > Lake > Hypolimnion/Profundal zone | place: USA: Wisconsin...
CACTTCCGCGGCGCATTTGCGCATCACGCGGAAAGTCTCGCCGCCGCTGGTGATTTCCATCGTGTCCTTGGCGTCAGCCTGTTCGGCCATCGTGCGCGTAAGATGGCAGCGCGGATGGAATGGACAGCCGGTGGGTGGATTGGCCGGGCTGGGGACTTCGCCACGCAGCACGATACGCCGGCCTTTGTGTCGCGGATCGGGTTCCGGGACGGCGGACAAGAGGGCCATCGTGTAAGGATGCTTGGGGTTGCCGTACAGTTCCTTGCGGCTGGCTTTTTCGACGATTCTCCCCAAATACATCACGGCGATTTCATCGGAGAAATGTTCCACCACGGCCAGATTGTGCGCGATGAATAAATACGCGATGTTCAACTCCTGACGCAGATCGGCCAGCAGATTGAGAATCTGGCTCTGGATGGAAACGTCCAGGGCGCTGACCGGTTCATCGCAGACAATCAGTTCCGGTGAAAGCGCCAGAGCGCGGGCGATGCCGATGCGTTGCCGCTGGCCGCCGGAAAATTCGTGCGGATAACGGTTGGCGTAGGAGGGATCGAGGCCCACGCGATCCAGCAGGCTGGCGACCATCCGGCGTTTTTCTTCGCTGCGGGCCAGGCCGTGGACTTCGATCGGCTCGGCAATGATGTTGCCGATTTTCATGCGCGGATTCAGGCTGCTGACCGGGTCTTGGAAAATGATCTGCATGTGGCGGCGCAGGAGGCGCAGTTCGCGGCCGCTGTAGGCGAAGAAATCCGCGCCCTTGTAATAAACACTGCCGCTGGTGGCGGGGATCAAACGCAGAATGGTTCGGCCTACGGTGGTTTTGCCGCAGCCGCTTTCACCGACCAAGCCGAGTGTTTTGCCGCGCTGCAATTGGAAGCTGACGCCGTCCACGGCTTTCACGTAGCCGACGGTTCGGCTTAGCACGCCGCGCTTGATGGGGAAGTACGTGCATAAATCCTGGACGTCGAGCAACGGTGCGGAACTCATATGGGAATCTTCGCCGATGGTACGGCGGTTTTCCAGCACAGGGTCATGTCGCGTCAATAAACGTCCTCTACGACAACACTTCCGGGCTGATACCGCGAATGGCGGCTAAGATCGACTCCGCCTGGCTCACGGCCGCTTGGGCGTCGGTGGCGTTGACGTGCCTGGGGCCGCCGTAGTCGCCGGTGGCGCGCAGGGCGGACAGCGCCGAAAACGCCTCCCCAAATTCCGCCGGCAAGCGTCCGGCTTTGACCAGGTCGCGATGCACGGCCGCCACGATGGCGGTGTGCTTGGAAAACGCCTTGCCCTCCAGGGCGAAAAACGCCGACACGGCATAAAACGCGGCATAATAGGCCCGTGACGCCGCGGCATCAGGATCGCGGTCGCACAACTCCCGTGCGGTTTGCAGCGAGCGCAGCGCCCGCTGCCAAAGGTCAAGAACGTCGGCGTTCACAACACGACTCCCTCCCGTTTGACGTTGCGGTACAAGCTGAATTGCTGCGCCTCAAAATCAGCCACGGAAGCCGGCAGGAAATGAATCGGCTGGTCCACTTGCAGTTGCAACGGATAAAGCGCATGCACGATGCGGCGCAAATCCGGTGCCAATTCGATGGGGTCGTCCAGCAGCACCATGAGATCGATGTCGCTATCCGCGGTGGCATCACCCCGCGCGCAGGATCCGTAGAGCACGATGCCGCGCAGTCGCTTGCCCAAGGCTGCTTCCAGCCGCGGGCGTGCCTCATGCAAAATCCCAGCCTGTCGCATCAACTACCTCTACATTATTCTATGCGCCGTGCCCCAGCCAACGCAACTCACTCGCGTATCTTATCCAGCATCGGCTCGGTAATCGGGGACGCGGTAAATTTCTCAATGTGATGGCATCGTCCCCATTGCTTTTTGGCCACTTCGCGCAGTTCCGGCTCGGTGTTCTTACACAAAGCATCGCCATTCATTTCCGCACAACGCGGATGGAACTTGCAGCCGCTGGGCAGATTGGCCGGATTGGGCACGGTGCCGGGGATGGTCTGTAACCGCGCCACCGTCGCCCCCAGTTTCGGCACGGCGCGGAATAAGCCTTTGGTATACGGATGCTGCGGCCTATCGAACAAATCGTACACCGAGGCAAATTCCACGATTTTCCCCGCGTACATCACCGCCACCATGTCGGCATTGCCGGCCACTACCCCCAGATCGTGCGTGATCAGCAGGATCGACATGCCGCGCTCACGTTGCAATTTACGCAGCAGTTCCAGGATTTGTGCCTGGATGGTGACATCCAGCGCCGTGGTTGGCTCATCGGCAATCAGCAATTTCGGCTGGCACGACAGAGCCATGGCGATCATCACCCGCTGCCGCATGCCGCCGGACATTTGATGCGGATATTCGCGTAGCCGCTGGCCGGGATCGGCAATGCCGACATCTTTCAGGCTTTGCTCGGCAATCTGATCGGCCTGGCGGCGATTGACATTCTGGTGCAGCAGCACGGCTTCGGTGATCTGGTCGCCGATGGTGAAGACTGGATTGAGGCTGGTCATCGGCTCCTGGAAAATCATGGCGATGTCCTTGCCGCGCACCTTGCGCATCTCCGGCTCCGGCAAGGCCAGCAGATCGCGGCCATTGAGTTTGATTTGTCCGCCAAGATATTTGCCGGGCGGTTGCGGGATGAGCCGCAACACCGCCATGGCGGTGACCGATTTGCCGCAGCCACTTTCGCCGACCAAGGCCACGGTTTGCCGGGGGTAAATCGCCAGGGAAAGCTGGCGCACAGGCTCGATCGGCCCGCGTTCGGTATCGAACGCGATCGTAAGGTTCTCGATGCTAAGCAGCGGATCAGGCATAGTGGTTACGTTTTGGTTCGCTTGGGGTCCAGTGCGTCGCGCAAGCCGTCGCCCATCAGGTTAAAGGATATCACAGCCAGGAAGATAAACAGCCCTGGCCACAAAACCCAGGGGTGCTGATCCAGTTCGGTAATGTCCATCGCTTGCTGGAGCATGTTGCCCCAGGAGGGTATCGGTTCGGCAATTCCCAGGCCAAGGATGGAAAGGGCCGATTCGCCGAGGATATAGCCGGGAATGCCCATGGTGACGCTGACGATGAGAAAGCCATACGTGTTGGGCAGAATATGCCGCACGATGATGCGGAAGTTGTTTTGCCCGACGGCCCGTGCGGCCTGGATGTAATCCAGCCCGCGGATGGAAAGCACCATACCGCGAATGATCCGCGCCAAACCTGGCCAGCCGATAAACGCCAGGATGATGGTGATGCAGAAATAAACATAGACCGAGCTTAAATCCGCGGGAAACAAAAATCGCAGCATGAGCAGCAGGTAGAAGCCCGGCAGCAGCATGATGATCTCGCAGATGCGCTGGAGAATGTTATCCACCGTACCGAGGTAATAGCCGCTTAAGCCGCCAATTAAAGCGCCGATAATCAGGCTGATGGTTTCGCCGACGATGCCGATGGACATGCTGATGCGTGACCCATAGCAAATGCGGCTGAAAACATCGCGCCCGGAAATATCCGATCCCATTAGATAGAGCCGCGCGAAGTAAGTATCGCCGCCAGGCACGGTTGCCGGCGGTGGATCGACGCCGAACAAATGCAGGCGGGTTTTGAAAAAGCCGAGGAAGAGATGCTCATCGCCTTGCACGAAAAACCGCAAATAACAGCGGTGGGTGGTGTCCTGCCCCTGCTTCACGTTGAAGTTTTCGTCGATATAGCTGCGTGTCGGATAAACAAACGGCCGGCACCACCGGCCGCTTTGCGGGTCAGAACAATGCAGTGGCGATGGCGGCGCCCATTGCAGATCGCGGGTTTCATCATCGTAGCCGTAGGGCGCCAGGCAATCGGCGAAGATGGTGATGAAATAGAGAACAATCAGCAGACCCAGCCCAAACAGACCCATGCGGCTCTTGCGAAACGCCCGCCACAAGCCCGGCCAAAAGGCGGCGGCACGCTGCGGATCAATCGCGCCGGCGTCGGCGGAGGTTTCGGCAAAGGCTGCCTGGGGATCAGACATAGCTCACCCGCGGATCAACCGCCGCCAACAGGATTTCCGCCAGCAGATTGCCGATCACCAGCATGATGCTGCCGATCAGAAACGTGGACATGACCATCGATTGATCTTTGGCGCGCAGCGCCTCAAGGATCAGTTGCCCCATGCCGGGATAATTGATGACGTTTTCCAGCAGCGCCGCTCCACCGAACAGTCCGGCAAATTCAAAGCCGAGCATGGTCACCAGCGGATTGATCGCGTTGCGTAAAGCGTGCTTGTAGATCACGCAGGTTTCGCTCAGCCCCTTGGCTCGGGCGGTGATGACGTATTGCTCGCGCAAAACCTCCAACATGTTGCCGCGGGCGTAACGCTGCAATGATGCCAGCGCGCCAAAAGTGAGCACCACCACCGGCACAATCAGATGCCGCAGGTAATCCTGCATCGCCGGAACCAAACGCATTTTATCGTGGTCCAGGCTCACCAACCCGCCGGAAGGCAGCCATTGAAGATGGCTGGCGAAAATCCAGAGCATGATCAACGCCAGGAAAAATCCCGGCAAGCTCATTCCCGTAAAACTGAACAGGCTGAGCAACTTATCGGGGAGTTTATATTGCTTGACCGCCGCCCATATCCCCAGCGGAATCGCCACCGACCAGGTAAACACCAGTGTGACGATATTTAACATCAGCGTGGCGACCAGCCGCGGCCCGATGACTTTGGCCACCGGCTGTTTGTATTTCAGGCTTAACCCCAAATCGCCCTGTATCAAGCCGCCGCGATCGTCCTTGCCGATCAGGTGCATCACGCCGAGCCAACTGAGGTATTGCGACACCGGGCTGCGGTTCAGGCCGAAAATGCGTTCCTGTTCCTCGATGTACTTTTTGCTCAAACGCGGGTTGATATCTTCCGCCCCGGCCTTGCCGGGCGACATTTTCAATATGGTGAACGAAATGATCGTGGCGACAAACACCAGCACCACGGCGAACAGGCATCGGCGAATGATGTACGAGCGCATGTTCAAACTCAGCAAATTCCACCGATGGCGCGGCGACGGCTACTTCACGAAAATCTCGTCCTCGTTGTGCAGCAGCCCGCCGATGGGCGCGGGGAAAATATTCCCAAACCGGTTGCGCAACGCCGCCGTTTGCTCGCCAACCGTCAGGTAAATAAACGGCTGCTGATCGTAGGCAATCTGCACCCACTGGCGATAAATCGCCTTGCGTTTGACCTTGTCGATTTCCGAAATGCCTTGCTCGAACAGATCGTCAATCTGCTTTTCCCAAGCCGTGCTGGGCGTCTTCTGCACCGGCCACCACATGTGCAAACGGGCGTTGCTTTTCCAAACATTAGCCCCAAAGTGCGGCTCGCGCCCGCCGGTCAGACCCATGACAATTGCGTCGAAGTCGTAGGTAACATCCATCATGTCCACCAACTGGTTGAATTCCAGCGGCCGGCCATTGACCTTGACGCCGATGTTTTCCAGGTCTTTCCGGATGAACTCCATGGTCTGCACGCGCATTTCGTTTTCATTGTTAGTGTTGAGCGTGAAGGAAAGCTGGTGTCCCTGGGAATCTTCCAGAACGCCATCCTTGCCAGGCTTGAAACCCATATCCGCCAGCAGTGCCTTGGCCTTGTCAGGATCGAATGGCCGCGAGGCGAAACCATCCTGGCGATATGGGCCGGCCGCCAGCGTGAAGGTGCATGGCTCCTCGTAGCCCAAATTTTGCCGGATGTTTTTCACCTGCGCCTTGCGGTCGATCGCCAGGGAAATCGCCTCGCGGAAACGTTGATCGCGGAACCATTGAATTTTGTAATCCGGCACTTTCCCGGCCTTGGCGGCATCGAGGTTCTGGTTAAAGCAAATAAACAAATCGCCATCGTCTGGACCAAACTGGTAAAGCGCAAAATGCCCTTCCTCCTGCTTGGGTTTCAGCAGCCCAATATCTTTGCCCGAGCGTGGCGAGAAAATGTCCGACGTGCCCTGCTGAAAATCAATCAGCATGGTGTTGGTATCACGCACGATGTTGAAGGTGAGATTTTTGAGATAAGGCAACTGGTTGCCGGCGGCGTCTTTTTTCCAGTAGTGCGGATTGCGTGCCAGCACCACCTTTTGCCCGCGGATATATTCACCCAACATGAAAGGCCCGGTGCCGACCAAATCCCTCGGATCGGAATCCGCGCCCAGCTTCCCGCCGAACGAGCCATCTTTGACCCAGCTTTCGTATTTCGCCTTGCTCAGAATCGACACCGAACCGGCAAGCTGATCGAAAATGGCAATCTTCATCGGCGCGATAAACCGCACCGTGTAATCGTCCACCGCTTCCACCTTGAATATCTTGTTATCCTCAAACGTGCAGGCATCGCGGTCGCTGGACGGCCAGCGCGGATCGGTCCCCGCCGGGCGCGTCAGGTCGTAGACCAGATCGTTCCACGTGAAAACCACATCGGCCGCGGTCAATGGCGTGCCATCGTTAAAGACGATCCCGTGCTTGAGATGAAACGTCCAGGTGATGCCATCGGGGGCGACTTCCAATGACTCGGCCAGCAGCGGCCGGGTATCGCCGGTAAACGGGTTGGTGTCCAAAAGCGATTGAAAAATTCGCGTGGTGTATTCGGTGGTGCTGGTTTCGCCGGCGGTAATGGGATTGAAACTCTTGGGTTCGCCCAGCGAATCGAAGACAATCCGGTTGCGGTCGTCGTCGATGTATTTGCCCACCACCGGTTTATAGTCTGCCTCGGCGATGGGCTTGATGCCCACCTTGGGCGAAACCACGCCGGCCGCTTCGACCGCTGGCTCGGCAGCGAAACTGCGCGACGCCGCAAAGGCCACCATCGTCAGCAGCAACATTGCCAGTGGGATCGTTTTCAATTGACGGATCATGTGTACTCCAGATGTCACCTTGTCACCCTGTCACCAAGTCACCTTGTCATCTCTTCGGGTCGAAGGCATCGCGCAGCGCATCGCCCACAAAGTTCAACGCCAGCAGCGTTAACGCCAGCAGCGTACACGGAAACACCAGCAGCCACCAGCGCGAATGGATCGGGTTTAATGCCGCCATCAGCCCGTCGGCGGCCAACGCGCCCCAGGTCGGCAGCGGTTTTTGAATGCCCACGCCCAGAAAGCTCAGCAGCGATTCCTGCAAAATCGCCTGCGGAACGGTGAGCGTGGCATAAACGGTGATCGGCCCGATCAGGTTGGGCAGCAGATGCCGCAGGAAAATCCGTCGCCCCGGCACGCCGGCGGCGCGGGCGGCTTCGATAAATGGCAACGACCGCAACGACAACACCTGCCCGCGAATCACCCGCGCCATGGTGAGCCAGCTTACCAGGCCGATGGCCAGAAACAGCACGATAATATTAGCCGCGCCGGGCAGGCCAAAGTGCGTCAAGCCGCGTTTCAGCGGCAATTCCAACGCCAGTTGCAGCAGGATAACCATCAGGATGTATGGCAAGGCGTAAAGCACATCGACGATACGCATGAGCAAGCCATCAATCCATCCGCCGTAAAAGCCGGCCACAATCCCCACCGCCACCCCCAGCAGCACGCTGATCGCCGCCGCCGCCAAGCCGATGGACAAACTAATCACGCCGCCCACCAGGCATTGGCTCAGCAAACTTTGCCCCAGCTTGGTGGTGCCAAACAAACCGTAAGCGGTGTAAGCCGGCGGCAGCGACGATTGATCCGATATCTGCCGGTCGAAAAACAGGCCATCATCGTGCGTCAGCGTCTTGGGCAGCGTACCCAGGCAAATCAGCAACATGGCGGCAATCAGCCCCCCGCCGATGACGATGCGCGGATCAGCCAGCAAACACCGCCAGCCGGAAATGGGCGGGACCGGCAGCAATTCCAGCGGTGCGGCAACAGCACTCAAGTTTCGGCCCTCCGCGTGAGATCGATGCGCGGATCGACAAAGGCGTAGCCTATATCCACCAGCAGATTCATCGTCAGCAGAAACGCGGCATAAACCATCACCGTGCCAAGGATCAGCGTCTGATCGCGATCCTTGACGCCGTTGACAAAATGCTGGCCCATGCCGGGAATATTGAAAACGGTTTCGACCACAAACGACCCGGTCATGGTATAAGCCGCCGCCGGGCCAAGGTAAGTAAACACCGGCAAAAACGCATTGCGAAAGGCATGTTTCCAAATCACCGCCGGCCGCCCCACGCCCTTGGCCAGCGCCGTGCGGACAAAATCGTTCCCCATCACATCCAGCATGGAAACCCGCGTCAGCCGGGCGATATAAGCCATCGGCCCCAGCGCCAAGGCGATGGCCGGCAACACCAGTTGCGCCGGCGTGCCCCAGCCGCCGCTGGGCAGCCAGTGCAACCCATCGCTGAAAATCACCAGCAACACCCCCGCCGCCACAAACCCCGGCAAACTGATGCCGATCAAACTCGATCCCAGGCTAAGATAATCCAACACCCCACCGCGCCGCACCGCCGCCAGCACGCCGATCATCGTGCCCAGCAAGGTGGCCAGCGTCAGCGCCGCCATCCCCAGCGTGACCGACACCGGCAGCGAATCGCGCAGCACATCGTTCACGCTCCAGCCAAAGTAAGACATGCTCGGCACCAGATCGCCGTGCAGAATGATCCGCTTCGGATAGTGGGTAAGAAAATCCCAACTATTCCGGGAATTAAACTGTTCTTCCAAATTACGCTTCACCAGCGGATTGAGCGGCCGCTCGGCATTGCCGAACGGCGAACCCGGCGCCACCCACACCAGCGCGAAGGTGATGAGATAAATCACCGCCAGCACCAGGGGCAACTGCACGATGCGCCAAAAGATAAAACGAGCCATGCACGAGAAACTTTACCACGCCCGGCGTACCGGTAGAAGCCGCCAACAGTTTCCACCCGCGCCATTCTGGCGGATGCACTTAAGTGCGTCCGCAGGAGCCGCCCCGTGCGTTTGTGCTTTCATCACCGCGCCGCTACACTCCCCGCCGTTGCACCAATCCAAGGAGACCGCCATGCCCGCAACTGATGACGAACTGAAAAAAGCCCTCAAGGCCTTCAAGAAGCGTTTGAAACTCACCCGCCTGGACGACGACTCCAAGCTCGGCCACAGCCCCTTAAGCGGCATGAATCAGTCCAATATCGTCGCCATCCGCCCGCCCAGCGGTTTCGGCCCAACCATCTGGGAAGAACTGGCCGACAAAGGCTTCCTCAAGCGCGATACCGGCGGGTTTTATGAACTGGTCGTCGGCAAGTAGCCAGCTTGCCCGCGCCTGCTCACGGCACAGGCTTTGGCGCATCATCGGGCGGCACCAGCGGCTCTAAGGCAGTAATCAGCGGGGTTAGATGATGCTCGACCACGGCCCAGACTTTCGGCAATTCTATTCGCGGATAATCGTGAACCAAGCGATGGCGAAACGCGGCGATTTTTTCCCAGGGAATTTCCGGGTGAGCTTGGCGGTATTCCTTGGAAACCTTAAACGCCGCCTCGCCAACGCACTGAATGCTGTACTGCGTGGCGTACTGCAACTGTTTGTCGGCGGCGAACCGGCTCCAGGTGACACCGGCGTTGAACTGCCGCGCCTGCCGCGCGTAGATCAGCATGTCCAGAAGCAAAGGCTCGTCACGCCACATAGATAGCCTTGGCCGAGCCCAGAATATGCCGCCGCCGCAGGTAGTTTTCGCTCTCTTCCACGGCCGGCCGGCTCACCATGTCCACTTTGCGACCAATTAATTCGGCGATTTCTTCCGCCAGATCAGTCAGTTTGCCGCCCCACGGCCCGGCATCGTCGTTTTGGAAGCGCACCAGAAAATCCACGTCGCTGTGCGGCCCAAAATCCTCGCGCAGCACCGAGCCGAATACGTCCAATTCCTGAACGTCATACTTGCGGCAAATCGCCGCAATCGGTTCCAACGGCAAATTGATCTTGGCCGTTTCTGGTTTGAGCAGCGTCATGCCACGGATTATACCACGAAAAGTGAATTTTCCGTTGCACTTGCCCGCATTTCCAAAATCCAGCGTCCCGGACCAAAACACCGCCGCAACCGACGGCGATTCGCCGGGAATAGACGATTCTGGTCGACGCGAAAAAAGTTGCCTTAGCACGCCAGCCAAACGCGATGAACCGCCAAGAAACCAAGCCAAGACGATGGCGCCGCGAAGTTGCCAAGGACGCGAAGAATAATACGCCGGCATTTTTTATCCGCGTTCATCCGGGATATCCGTGGTTAAACAGCTTTGAATTGATTGCTCTTCTTCTCGTTCTTTTTGCGGGTTTTGTGTTTTTTCGCGGCAAGGAATCATGGCCGCAAAAAACGCAAGAGACACCAAAAAGCGTAGGACCAGATTTGCCACCGAGCCTTGTTCTTCGCGCTCTTCGCGCCTTAGCGTTTCAATGGTTTTGGTTGTCGGCTCTGCCGCGCCGGGCAATCAGGAAATCCGTGGTCAAAGGTTTTGGCCTTTTCTACTCCGCGACTCCGTGGCTCCGCGTGGAATATTCTTGGCCATCCACGGCTCTACTGGCTCGGGCAGCCCCGTCTGGCCGCAACGCCATGGCTGCCGCCCAGTGCCGCAATATACCCGCGAGTGTACGATGTATCGCGTTGACCCGCTAGACGGTAATTTTCGCCGTAAGTGCTTATTCCCAAAGGACTTAGCCCATCAGCATGCATTTTTTCGGATATTTTTCTGATTTCCAAGGGGTCTGACATTCCTAAAAATGGGTCTCCCATTCCGAACAAACCGCATTGGCGTCAAAATTTCGAGGGTGGCAGTGTTGCCTATTTCGGCTTAATTATGGTCTATCAGGGGTCTAATCACCCCTTAACAAGGGCCTATTTATCCTTCACATGCCGCTATTTCGGGCTAATTTACCGTCCCAGAAGGCGAAAACGGCCCATCCCGGAAGAAAATATCACCAAAACGACAGAGAACGCCAGGCCAACGGACGAAGATTTGCCGGGAATGGTTGATTCTGGTCCACCCGAAAAAACGTGCGTTATGGTACGGCCAGGAAACGCAACGGCTGCCGTCCTGGCACCTTTCCCGCCCTGGCCATCGCGCGGCTTTGCAAAATTGACCCGCAACTTTGCAAACACCCACCACCGTCCGTAACAATTGCTTTTCTCGATTTCGCTTGCGATCGCGGGGGAAAAGCGTATCGTAGCCGAAGTCTACAAACCCACGCGCGACGTTCACCTTGCGGCGACGCCCATCCACGTGAGCTTGCAAGCTTTTTTGGGAAGGATGGCTCTCATGTCCAAGTGGTTCAATTTCCGCCGTTTGCTGCGGGCGGCGCACATTGCCGCCGATCATAAGTGGCATAAGATTGCTGAAAATTGGGGTTGGCAAACCCTGTGCCGCGGTGCGGATGATCGAAACCCTTGAGCGGCGCACCATGTTGTCAACCACCATCGTCAACGTGGACGTGCCGACCACCTTGGGTTATCCCGTTTCCAGCCAGCAAGCCTCGCCGGCCAATACCGATTTGCCCACGCTGGCGGGCTTGAATACTACGCAGATGCCGGCCCAAATCGTCCAATCCGTCGGGGCCGGCAATATCTCCTTCGACGGCGTCACCGGCGACGGCTCGGGGCAAACGAACTTTCGACGGGGGCTGCCACTGCAAAACCGTGCCCGTTCGCGATTCGCTCCCCGTCGTGAATGGCTCGGCTTGGTGGTACAATGTGGTCTGAATGTATGGAACCAGACGTTGACCGTGGTGACGGCCGGCGGTTGCCGATGAGCATGAAGATGATAAAAGTATCGAGTATAGCGTTGACCCCGAAGATTATCGTCACCCTGCATACGCTGCTCACCTTGGCAACGCTGGCCTGGTGGGCGAGGAGTTATGCGGTGATCGATTTTATGGAATGGTACTACCCGAGGATTGTGGACGGTCATTGGCACATTGCGAGGTGTTGTTTACAAACGTTCCACGGCGGTATCCAGGGCTATGTGCATGAGTTGGATAAAACGACGCCAGTTAATCCACGTAAGGGTCCGCAAGGGACGGACCCGTCCGAGGAGTGGAAGAAAACCAGCATCAGATGGCTTTGCCAGCCAGCCAAAGGGTTTGCCGTTAACGAATTATACTACCTCGTGCCAACGAGACCGCATTGGCTTGGTTTCCAGATCACGGCGGACAGCACACATCATCCGGGATTGGATAGCGTCTTCCATGGCGTGGTAGTTCCCTTCTGGCTTGTGGGGCTTTTATCGATCGTGCCGGCTCTCTTAGCAGTACGCAAGCCATTGTGCGAAAGGTGGCGGCGCAAACATGGTTGCTGCGTGAACTGTGGCTATGATTTGCGTGCCACGCCTGACCGCTGCCCGGAATGCGGTACGAACTCATTAAACTGAACTTATTAAACTGATTAAAGGGGACGTAGCTATTTATGCTTGAGCGAAGACTGAAACCGGCACGTGACTGCTTTCCCGGCCGGTATGATGGAAAATCCAGAGCGGGACGTTGCAGTTTATGGTCAAATTGAGCAAACACGCTTGGCCGGCTTTCTTCCGCAACCGCCAATCCCTACCCGCGGTTTTGGGGTCAGGATTTGCGGTCAACGCGATAAATATGACAAAATACCGGCTATGGCCGTGGCGTTTTGGGGAAATGCCAAGCGGGCGGGGGGCGGTTATTTGGGCTGTCGGCAATTGGGACGGCTTGCGGCTTGGGATTAAGCGGATATATTGTCTGGCGAGCAGCGATGGTGAAATTTACCGTTGTTTTGCAGTGGAGCAGGAAGATGTTAAAGGTATCGAGTATAGCGTTGACCCCAATGCCCGAGGATCAGCGCATCGTGCTTGATCATAAGCAAATTCACAATGCTGATTATTCTGGTCGTAAGTTAATGCAGTTTTGCACCATTGGCTGCCGCTTGGAAAAATGTCGTTTTGAAAATGCCGACA
>Ga0316217_10005641_pt1 | contig 12852 bp, 9 predicted proteins | sample 1anoAmetaG_FD_203633 | JGI IMG/M metagenome (GOLD analysis project Ga0316217, IMG submission 203633) | Freshwater microbial communities from Trout Bog Lake, Wisconsin, USA - 1anoA | ecosystem: Environmental > Aquatic > Freshwater > Lake > Hypolimnion/Profundal zone | place: USA: Wisconsin...
TCCTCGCGAACAGAGCTCGGTTGAGTGGATCGGTTTCCCACCCATTCCGCACAGAACGCGGAATGGATGGGGCACGGAGCGTTTTTGGAGGGCCAACGGGTTGATTTCGCGAACAGAGCCTGGTTGGGTGAATCGGTTTCCCACCCATTCCGCACAGAACGCGGAATGGATGGGGCACGGAGCATTTGTGGCGGACCAAGGGGTTGATTTCGCGAACGGAGCCCGGTTGAGTGGATCGGTTTCCCACCCATTCCGCACAGAACGCGGAATGGATGGGGCACGGAGCGTTTTTGGCGGACCAACGGGTTGATACGGAGAGTTTGTAGCGGACCGATTGGTTGATATGGAGCGGTTGTGGCGCGGCGGGCTTGGGTTTGTTGCCTATGCCCGCCGCGGTTGAGTGCATTTTGGGCTATTTGGCCGCCTCCGTCACCAACTTTTCGGCCCTGGCCATGGCGTCCAGCCGGCTTTGCTTCTGGGCCTCCATGTCGATTCCGCCGGGCAGCCACTTTGCGGGGGAATAGCGTTTCAGGGCTTCCTCCAGGTGCTGGGGAAAGGTAACACCGATGGCGGCGATGGCCGCTTCCGCCTTGGGCAGCATCTGGTGGAAACGGGCAATCTCCTGCGCGGCGTTCTCGGGGTGATAGCTCAGGCGATCGCCGGTCTGCATCGGGTCGACAAGTTCGTCCGGCGGACCGGAGGCCGGCCCGGTCTGCTGCATGGCGTCGTACGCGCCGCGCAGGCGGACCATGGCCCCGGCAAAGCCGTCCAGTTCGGCGCGGCGGGCGGTGAGCCCGGTAGCCCGATGGACCTCGACGGTCACCTTGGCGGCGACGCTGCCGCTGGGCACGGGAACGACTGTGGTGAGCGTGTTGCCTTCGAAGCTCCAACCGCCCTTGCCGGTGGGTCCGGCACGCTTGACGGCAACGCCGTTCACCGTAACCGACGCGGGCGGCCAATCGGCGGGCAGGCGCAGCTCGTAGGCCCGGGTTTTGAGCATCCCCGGATAGCTGCCCTCCGCCGGGCCGATCTCCACGCGCAGGGTGTCGGCGGTCTGCGTGGCCTTGATGGGAGTCTTCGAGAAGACGCCGCGCTGGTACTCGACCGCGACGCCGGAGTCCTCGTAGACCTGGTAGCTGGAGTTTGCGCCGGGAGCCAGCGGCCAGACGTTGACGATGAGCGGGTCCACGGGCTTTTCGCCGGTGTAGCGCATGGGCGGCTCCATGGGCACGATCGCTCCGGCGCGCAGGTAGACCGGCGTCTGCTCGATGGAGAAGCTGCGCTCGACCGTGGCCGGGCCGGTAAAGTGCTTGCCGGTGGGCCATTCGATCCACTCGCCCTTGGGCAGCCAGACCTTTTCCGTAGCCAGTTGGCTCACCTTATCGGCGGGCGCAACGACTGGCGCGGCCAGCATCTGCTCGCCGAAGAGGTACTCGCCCTTGCTCTCGTAGGCGGCGGACTCTTGCGGCCAGTCGTAGTAGAGCGGGCGGAAGAAGGCTATGCCGGTGTCGTAGGTGCGGCGCGCCTCGGTATAGATGTAGGGCTGGAGGGCATAGCGCAGTTGGAACGTGGAGCGAAGCACCGCCGAGTACGGCTCGGGATAGGCCCAGATGCGGCGCTCGGCCTCGGGATTCTTGGTGGTATGGGTGCGCAGGATGGGTGAGAACGCGCCGAATTGCACCCAGCGGGTGAAAAGCTCTGGATCGACGGAGCCCGGCATGTGGCCGCCGATGTCGTGGCTCCAGTAGGCGTAGCCTACGTTGGCCGCGGTGGCCGTGAACCAGGGCTGGAAGGCCAGCGAATCCCACACCGAAACGGTGTCGCCGGAGAAGCCGATCTGGTAGCGGTGGTTGCCCAGTCCGCCCCAGCGGTGGAAGAGAAGCGGGCGCTTGCCCTCGCGCTGCTGGTCGGTAAAGTGCACATAGTTGAGCCACCAGGTGGGCATCACGCCGGCCATCTTGGTGGTCTGCTCCTGCTGCCAGTCCAGCCACCAGAAGTCGATGCCCTGCTTCTCCAACGGATGGTGGATCAGGTTCATGTAGTTGATGGCGAACGTCTTGTCAGTAATGTCGAAGGGCACATATTTGCGCGTGGCCGGGTCGATGCCCATGGCCTTGGCCATCTCCGGGTAGTGTAGCTCCCAGGGCTCGATGCCCGAGGCCGGGTGCAGATTGAGCGTGGTCTTCAGCCCCTCGGCGTGCAGCTTGGCCAGGAAGGCGTCGGGGTCGGGAAACAGCACCTTGTTCCAGGTGTAGCCGCTCCAGCCCAGGTTGTGGCCGGACTGATCCTGCTCGCCCTTTGCGGCCAACTGCTCCTGACTCAGGTGCCAGTCCATGTCGATGACAAAGACGTCCAGCGGCACGTCGTTCTCGTGAAAGCCGCGCACCAGCTCGTCCAGCTCCTGGTCGCTATAGGCCCAGTAGCGCGACCACCACGCGCCGAAGGCAAAGCGCGGCGGCAGCGGGATGCGCCCGGCCACCTTCACATAGTCGCCTAGAGCCTTGCGGTAGTCGTGGCCGTAGCCGAAGAAGTAGAGATCCTGGCGCGCGCCGGAGGGCCTTTCGACGACCCACGGCCAGGGGCTCTTTTCGCCTTGCTGGAAGCGGAAGTCGGCGGAGTCGAAGAGGGGGCGGGTAGAGTCGTCCACCAGCGCCCAGCCGGAGCGGGAAACCAACCCCTGCTCGATGGGCTCCTTGGTCTGGCTGCCGAGAGCGCCGTCCAGGGTGCGGGTAGTGCCTTGCAGGTTCTCGGGGTCTGTTTGGCCAGGGTGCCAGACGACCTCTTTGCCGTCGACGGTGAGCGTGATGGACAGATTTTCCGCACGGAGGCTATATGCAAACGGCGGAAGCGGTTTCCCGTCCGGCTGCGCTGTATAGACCAGGGTGAGCGCATCTGTCTTGATGGTTAGCGTGTCGCGACCGTCTTTTGAAAGCGTCTTTTCGAACTTCGGCACGGGCAGCCGGCGATTCAGGAAGACAAACGAAGCGTGGTCCTCGAACTTGCCGTCCAGTGCCCACTCCATGCGGATCAGCTCGGGGGTGAGCACGGTAAAGCGGGCGTTACCAAGGGTGACAACGGCTTTGGGATCGGCCACCGGGTTGGTGGCCTTGATAGGCGATTTAGGTTGAGCAGCCGGGATCGCGGCTGCGGACGCAGCTGGCTTGGCGGCCGGTCCGGCGGCAGGCGCGGGCGTCTGCGCCATCATGCCGAGATTGAGTGCGATTGCGGTCGTGATTGCAGCAAAGTAATGCAAGGTAAAGCGCACGGATTCCTCCTGTTTTAACTACAGAAGGAAGGCTACCACCGGAGGGCCGGGGATGGCGGCGGATTTCGAAGTCACAAAGGCCAGACAAAGGGGGGCCGCAAGGACTCGCAAAGGAATGCGGGCTTCACATGCGGCGAAAAATCTTCTTTCTTGGTGGCAAGAAGCGTCAGGGCACGACTTCAGTCGTGCCGTAAGTAGCAGCAAAATCAACCTGGGCTTTAGCCCCTGAGGAGTTCTTCTCGGACTTCTTGTCTGGAATCCGGTCGTCTTCCGCAGTCCATTCAGCCCCCGGAAAAGGGCGATGTTCCGTAGAAACCCGCAAAAAGCGTACCTCAGGGGCTAAAGCCCAACCTTCAGTTTGCGGCGCTTTCGGCACGACTGAAGTCGTGCCCTGACGCGATCGGGAACCCTGATCAATGAGACGACAACTCTTCAGATCAATCGCTGCTTGTCAGGCGTCCAGCGCAAGGTGCATCCCGCTGGGCTGGGCCAGGGTGGCATAGCTCAAAGCGCCCAGCAGGGTCACCGCGCTGCACACCGCCAGGGCCAGGCTAAAGGAGTGGGTGCGGTCCAGCAGCCAGCCGGTCAGAACGGGCGCAGCCGAGGCGATCATGAAGCTGGCGAAATTTTGCAGCGCGCAGAGGGAGGCCACATAGCGCGCCGGGCTCACGGCCTGCACGTAACCCCACCCGGAAGTCCCGGCAAAGTGAATGCAGAACAGCGCCATGCTGATCCCCGCAACAGCCTCGACGGTGGAGCTGCTGCGCGCCACCAGAAAGGTGCTGGCCGCCGAGACCACCATGCCGCCGAGCAAATTGCGGAGATGCACCCTGGTCAGCGGCAGGCCGGCGCGGGCCAGCCGATCCGCCAAGGCGCCGCTCGCGAACATCCCCAGCGCGCCGGCCAGAAACGGAATGGCGGCGATCCATCCGCTGCGCGCCAGGGAGAGATGGCGCTCGGCCTGCAAGTATCCCGGAAGCCACGCGGTGTACAGCCAATTCGTGTAGTTGATGCCGCCGAAGCCCAGCATCATGCCCCACACGGTGCGCTGCTTGAGCAACGCTCTCCATGCGCCTTGGCCTTCCGCCGCCAGCGCCGCCGCCGGCTCGCGGAACTCCGTGTCGCGCCGGGCGCGATGCAGCGTGAGCCAGGCCAGGGCGACCACCAGCCCCGAGAGTCCCAGTGCGACAAACATCGCGCGCCAGCCGATCCACAGCATGAGCAGGGTGAGCGCGGGCGGGGCGATGGCCAGCCCGATGGTCTGCGACATGCTCATGGCCGCGGTAGCGCGCCCCCGTGTGCTCGGTGAAAACCACTCCCGCGTGCTGCGCACTCCGGCGGGATAGAAGGGCGCTTCGCCCATTCCCAGGAAGACGCGCAGCACGAGAAACGATGGAAAGCCGCGCACAAAGCCGGTGAGCAATTGCGCGGTGGACCACAAGGCGAGGCCGACGCCCAGCACCCGCCGCGTCCCGGCGCGATCCAGCAGATCGACCAGCGGCAGTTGCGCACATCCGTAGGCAATGGAGAAGGCCGAGAGCAGCCAGCCCATCTGGGTGGCGTTCAGGTGCATCTCCGAGCGGATGGTGCTGTTGGCAATGGAGAGCGAGGTGCGATCGAAGAAGTTGACCACCCCGGCCAGAAACAGGAGGGAAAGCGTAATCGTCTGATGGCCGCGGAAACTCCGGTTGAGCGATGTGCTCTGCGCCTTCACCATGGCTCTCCGCGTTCCCGCACGGAGCGAGGGCCCGAAACGCGGGTCCTTCGACTCCATAGGGCGCAAAGAGCGCGCCCCATTTCGCTCAGGATGACAGATCTATTCTGGTACGGACCTTTGGAACAGGACGCTAAATGTCCAGGTTCTTCACGTCCAGGGCGTTGTCCTCGATGAACTTGCGGCGTTTCTCAACGTCCTCGCCCATCAGGGTGGTGAAGATCTCGTTGGTCTCGACCAGGTCTTCCAGCTTGACCTGGAGCAGAGTGCGATGCTCGGGGTCCATGGTGGTCTCCCACAACTGGGTGGCGGTCATCTCGCCCAGCCCCTTGTAACGCTGCACCGAATAGTCCTTCTTGCCCTGTTCGACGATGTAGGCGAACAACTCGCGGGCGGTCTGCTTTTCGACCGGCTCGCGCAGGTTGCGGGCCGCGCGGCGGGCAGACTTGGCCTCGGCCTGGGCCTCGGCGGCGCTCACCTGCGCCTCGCCGTCCTCGCCCTCGGTCTCCTCCGCGCTGGTTTCGACCACGGCGGTCTTGGCAGCGTACTCGATGAGGAAGGGCGGCTCCAGGAACTCCTTGATCTGGGTGTACTTGGCCATCATCTGGCGGAACTCGGCGCTGGAGGCCAGGGTCCAGTCGATGCACCGCTTTGCGCCTTGGGAATCGACAAAGCAGATGGACCAGGTGTGGTGCTCCTCGTCCTCGACCGGCGGGTCCAGCTTGAATTGGAACTCGTCGGCCAACTCGGCCAACTGTGCGTAGACCTGTTCCAGCTTGGGCGGAACCTGGCTCTCCGCCTTGGAGGCGAAGTCGGCGCGGTGGACCAGCTCGGCGCGGGCCAGCAGTTCGGTCAGCTTCTCGTTGCGGATGCGCTTGTCCACCCGCTCGACAAAGCCCAGGTACTCGTCCAGGACGCCCATGAAGCGCGTCAGGTCGGCGCCCTCGATGCGGCTGGCCATCTCGCCGTGGCGGACGATCATGCCTTCGGAGGCGCGGTTCACCATCACCTTCACAAATTCGCGCTCGTCCTTGATGTACTGCTCGAAGCGGCCCTTTTTGATCTTGAACAGCGGCGGCTGGGCGATATAGATGTTGTCGCGCTTGATCAGGTCCGTCATGTGGCGGAAGAAGAAGGTGAGCAGCAGGGTGCGGATGTGGGAACCGTCCACGTCGGCGTCGGTCATCAGAATGATCTTGCCGTAGCGCACCTTGGAGGCGTCGAAGTCGTCCTTGCCGATGCCGCAGCCCAGCGCCGTAATCATGGCGCGGATTTCCTCGTGGCCCAGCATCTTGTCGTAGCGGGCCTTTTCCACGTTGAGGATCTTGCCCTTGAGCGGCAGGATGGCCTGGAAGCGGCGATCGCGGCCCTGCTTGGCAGTGCCGCCGGCGCTCTCGCCCTCGACCAGGTAGAGTTCGCAGCGATCGGGGTTGCGCTCCGAGCAGTCGGCCAGCTTGCCAGGCAGGCCGGCGCCGTCCATCACGCCTTTGCGGCGGGTCAGGTCGCGGGCCTTGCGGGCGGCCTCGCGGGCGCGCGCCGCTTCAATGGCCTTGTTGATGATGCGCTTGGCGATGGGCGGGTTCTGCTCCAGAAAGGCGCCCAGCCGCTCGTTGACGAAGGCCTGCACGGTGCCGGCGATGTCGGAGTTGAGCTTGCCCTTGGTCTGGCCCTCGAACTGCGGCTGCGACAGCTTGACGCTGATCACTGCCACCAGGCCTTCGCGCACGTCGTCGCCGCTCAGGTTCTCCTTCAAATCCTTGAAGAGACCCAGCGATTGGCCGATGGCGTTGATGGTGCGGGTCAACGAGGTGCGGAAGCCGGAGAGGTGGGTGCCGCCGTCCACGGTGTTGATGTTGTTGGCGAAGCTGAAGACCGTCTCCGAGTAGCTGTCGTTGTACTGGAGGGCGATATCGATCACCACGCTGTCGCGCTCGGCCTCCATGACGATGGGCTTCTCGTGCAGCACTGCCTTGCCGCGGTTGAGGTGCTTCACGAACTCGGCAATGCCGCCGGCGTACTTGAACTCGGCGCGCTTGGCCTCGCCCGTCTTGGGGTCGGAGGTGCGCTCGTCGGTCAGCGTAATTTCCAGGCCCTTGTTGAGGAAGGCCATCTCGCGCAGCCGCTGGGCGAGCGTGTCGTAATTGAACTCGGTGACGGTGAAGATGGTCTTGTCGGGCAGGAAGTGAATCTTGGTCCCGCGCCGCTTGCTGAGGCCCAGCTTGCGCAACTCGCTCACCGGGTCGCCACAACTGAAGTCCATCTCCCAGGTGTGGTCGTCGCGCCAAATCTCGACGTTGAACTCTTGCGAGAGGGCGTTGACGCAGCTCACACCGACCCCGTGCAGACCGCCGGAGACCTTGTAGGTGGAGGCGTCGAACTTGCCGCCGGCATGGAGCTTGGTCAGCACCACTTGCACCGCCGGCATCATCTTGCCGTTGGACAGCAGCATCATGTCCACGGGAATGCCGCGCCCGTCGTCGATCACGGTGATGGAGTTGTCCACGTGGATGATGACTTCGATCTTCTTGGCGTAGCCGGCCAGGCATTCGTCGACGGAGTTGTCCACCACCTCGTAGACCAGGTGGTGCAGGCCCATCTCGCCGGTGGAGCCGATGTACATGGCCGGGCGGAGGCGCACCGCCTCGAGCCCTTCCAATATCTTGATATTTTCGCCGGTATAGCTGTCGTTATCGCCGTGGATGGGAGTGCCGTCAGGATTTTCAGTCGCCATAAGATTCCGTTCGCAAGGCTTTCGCTTTTAGCTCCAGAAGGGATGCGGCTTCCGGACTGCAATTCCGAGGCGGAATTGGGGGATTAACCAGTTGAAAAACGGGGCTTTCAAGCGAATCTGCCTAGGTAGATTTTAGCATGATTGGAGGCCGTCGGAGGGGACGCGAAAGGGCTTTGCGCAGGGATCGTTGGAGGCTGGAAGGGCGGCGGAAGGTGACGTTAGTAACTCCCAAAGGTGTTAGTAGTGTAAGTACCAGAAAACGATGGACATAGACCAGGTTGCTTGTCTACGATTCCTGCGTGCGGGAAACGACTCTTCCTGCCAATCCAGAATTGGAAAAGGACGTCATCATGACCCTCGCCATCCGTATTTTTGCTCTCTTTGTGGTCGTTGCCGGCGGCGCTGCCGCTGTTTCTCCCAAGGCCGGTTCTGTCGTCCCCAGCGGCCAGGCCATGTCGGCCAGCATCCCCACCCCGTCCTGCGGTCCTCACATGCCCACCTGCCCCGCGACTCCCGAGGGCCACTGAACGCCCAGGCATACCGCAAAAGTGTAAGTAATCGCTGACGCTTTCTTCTTGAGGAACCGGTCCTTCGGCGCTATCCTGTGAAAGTTCCCAGGATGGTGAGTTGCCGTTTATGCCTCTGAACCTCGCAATGTCGGTGATGAGCGTGGTCGAGCTTGTGCTGTGGTCTACGCTGGGGCTGCTGTTCTGGCGGAAGAAGTTGCAGCGCCGTTTTCCGGCGATGAGCGCCTATCTGGTGTTGCGCGTGGCCTCCATGCCCATCCTGCTGCTGCTCCTCTTTGGACAAGCGCAACACTGGTTCAACGACTACTGCTTCCCGGCCTACTTCTTCAGCTATTGGGCGGTCTACTGCGCCAGCGCGGTCATTCTCTTCTTCGTCTGCGTTGAAATATTCCGCTATGCGCTTTCGGGCTTCTCAGGACTGGTGAAGTTCGGCATCGTCATATTTCGTTGGGCGGCCTTCGCCTCGTTGATTGTCAGCTTCTCGACCATCGATTTTTCCCACCGCAACATTCTCATCATCCCCGACGTTGCCTTCGGGTTGATGCGCTCGGTGAGCGTCATTGAGTTGTGCCTGCTGGGCTTCCTTTGCCTCAGCATGAATGCGCTCCGCCTCTCGGTTCGCTGCCTGGCCTTCGGTATCTCCCTGGGATTCGGTCTGATGTCCACCAACGACTTCATCCAAGCCGCTTTGGTCTCCCGAGACTCGTCGCTGATCTCTCCCGTTCAGTTTGTCCATCAGTCCTTGATCCTGGCCTCCCTGGGAATCTGGCTGGCCTACTGCGCTCTGCCGGAACCGGCCCGCAAGCCGGTGACCTTGCGCGTCAACTCGACCGCCTACCGCTGGAACGAGATTGCCACCGCTTTGGGCCACACCGGGACACATGTCGCCCCGCGCCAGCCAGCCAACGGGTTCTTCCTCTCGGATGTGGAGCAGGTGGTGGACAAGGTGCTCAACCGGAATCTGAAGGGCAACGAGTCGGGATCGTAAATACAGAGATCAGGGGTCAGGGATCAGGGATCAGGGATCAGAAAAAGGGCCGCGGCGATGCCGTGGCCCTTTTGGTTGATGCCTTCGAGCTTGACTACTCTGCGGCTACCGGCTCGATGGAGGCGAAGCGCCCCAGGTTGCCGCGGTCCTGAAACTTCACCCGGCCGCTGATCTTGGCGAACAGGGTGTCGTCGGAGCCGATGCCCACGTTGATGCCCGGCTTGATGCGGGTGCCGCGCTGGCGCATGATGATCGAGCCGCCGGTAACCAGTTGGCCGCCAAAGGCCTTTACGCCCAGCCGCTGTGCATTCGAGTCGCGTCCGTTTGTGGAGCTGCCTCCACCCTTCTTATGTGCCATTGCCGAATCCCCTTCTCAGAAATGTGCGCTGCCTAAACGGCGGCGGTGTAGGTCACGCCATCGGCCTCAATGGCCTTGATGCGCACCTCGGTAAAGTTCTGGCGGTGTCCTTGCAGCTTCTTGTACTGCTTCTTCCGCTTCAAGTGGAAGACCAGGATCTTGTCGCCGCGGCCATCGCCCAGCACATCGGCGGTCACCTTGGCGGCAGCCGGCTTGGCCACGGTTCCGGGGTCGCCGCTGACGGCCAGAACATCGTTGAACTCGACGGTCTGGTCTGCGGACGGCACCACACACTCAATCTTCACCACGTCGCCTGGAGCGACCCGATACTGCTTACCACCTGTGCGAATAACCGCGTACATAAACCCTCCAGCGCCCACCCGGCGGCGCCGGCGCGCATGCAAATGAATAGCTCGGGCGGAAACTTCTGTGCCGCGGTACGCTCAAGCCCTCGTTTTTGGGCGAGCGTCTGGCTCCACGACATCAGGCAGGAATCGCCAAACTAGAGTAGTGTACCGGCTTTGAGGGGCAAAGGTCAACGTACCCGGCGGACAATCGCCTGAAAGCGGGCCGCGCACCCCGAAGCTGCCACCAGCATTCCCTTACGGGCGTGGCGGCACCACATAGAAAAGGATGGCAAAAAAGTGGAAGACACTGCCCGCCAGCACGAAAATGTGCCAGGTGGCGTGGAAGTACTTCAGCCGGTCGAGAGCGAAGAAAATGATGCCCAGAGTGTAGGCCAGGCCGCCTGCGCCCATCCAGGCAATGCCGCCCCAGCCGATGGCGCGGTAAAGCGGGAGGGCTGCGAAGACCACAAACCAGCCCTGGAACAGGTACACCAGCGCCGAAGCCACCTCGAATCGCCCGATGGCGAAGCACTTGAAGATCACCCCGGCGATGGCCAGGGCCCACTCCACCCCGAAAACCGACCAACCCACCGGCCCGCGCAACGAAATCAGGGTGAGCGGCGTGTAGGTGCCGGCGATCAGCAGGTAGATCGAAGAGTGGTCCAGGATGTGGAAGACATGGCGCGCCCTGGTGCGCACCAGCGAGTGGTAGAGCGTCGAGCAGAGGTAGACCAGCACCAGGGTGACGGAAAAGATGGAGCAACTGACCACATGCAAGGCGGTTCCCCGCGTCGATGCCGCAATCAGATAGATGGCGCCGGCAATGGCCAGGCCGGCCCCGATGCCGTGGGTGATGGCGTTAGCCAGAATGTCGCCAAGTTTATAATGGGTTTGCACCCCTCGATTTTAGACCGCGCGTTCGGGTGGGATCTGCGATGCTCTGTTGTCGCGCGCAAATGGCCTTGGGCCGGAGTGGAATCCATGCTTGCGTTTCCCTGCTGCAAGCCCCACATCCGCGGCTGCTTGATTCCTTTGCCAGGCTCGGGTTTTGAGTCCAGCTCCCTGGCGCGGCCGCTCCGCATTCATGTCCTGGCCCTATTCTGCCGATAGTCGTATCCAGGGACTGTGTCGCTCGCGCCAGCGCCCACAGATTCGACGTCCGATCGGCTTCCGATGGAAAGCGGAAGCGAGTGCAGGGTTGCCCGATGCGGGATGGAGACTGAAGGCCACATGGAATCGCTCAAACACAGCGCGTACAACCAGACCAGCGATCGCATTCTGGGCGTGGACGTGGCTGTGGGAGATTTCTCCGATGCGACCCTCCACGAGCACATGCCCGTGCTCCAGGCCGAATCCGGAGCGGGCCTTTGGCTGGTGCCCTTCCGCGGCATCCTCGAGTCGAGTGTGAGCGTGCCGCTCGATCTGGTCTATCTGAACCAGGATTGCCAGGTCATCGACGTGGTCGAGTCCTTCCCCGAGCACCATGCTTCGCCCTCCAGCCCCACGGCGGCCAGCGTTCTGGCTCTGCCCACACGATCCATTTCCGCTTCGCACACCCAGCTGGGCGATCAACTGTTGGTCTGCATCGCCGCGGAGATGGACCGGCGCATGAGGCGGTTCGCCACCGCCCGCGGCTTTGCCCCGCCTCCGTTGGAGGAGAGTTCCAGATGCTATCGGGCGCCGGTTGCAAGCAAAGGCAAGCCCAAAAGCTGGCTGGAGCGGTGGTGGAATCCGGAACCGCAGGACCCCAGGAGAGCGCCGCGGGAGCCGCTGCCCGGTCTCATGGCCTATTTTTGGAACGGCGGCGTTCCCGAGCCGCACCCCATCCGCGATGTCAGCTCCACCGGCTTGTTCGTGGTGACCGAGGAACGCTGGTACCCCGGCACCCAAATCCGCATGACACTGACCAGCAAAGAGACCGGGGAGTTCGGCTCCGAGCGCTCCATCTTCGTGCAAGCCAAGGCCGTCCGCTGGGGCAACGATGGTGTCGGCCTGGAGTTTGTCCTGCCGGAAAACCGCAACTTGCGCCGCGGACAAGAGCCCCAGGCCGATGGGGCGGACCGGCAGAATTTCGAGGAATTCCTGGAGCAGCTCAAACGAAACCAGCTCTAGCGCGGCCTCGCGACAGTCGGTTGAGGAATCAAAGCGACGACACGGAGCCCCGGCCCGCCTGGGCGACTTTCGACCGCAACAGGCCCGGACCCGCCGCTCTGCCAAAGATCACAAATCCTGCGTCACGATGGCGATGCGTCCCGCGATGTGGTCGGTTGGCGGCTCCCCTGGTCCCACTTCGATCAGTTCCACGGGAAAGGCCAGATTGTGTGGCCGCAGCACCAGGCGGTTGCCCACCAGTTCCACATAGCGCAGGGTGAGGTGTGCGCCGTGGCGCAAGGCGTAGAGGTTGGGCCGGCTGGGCCGGTAGGCCATCAGCGACGTGTAATGCCGATCGAGAATCGCGACCGCGTCCGGCAGTACCAATGGCTCCATGGGCAAGGCATCGGCGGCCGAAATGCGCACCGCGACAAACCGCTCCCAGGAGCGCCGGGGACTGGAGACCCGCGCTCGCATCGCTTGCAGCGCGCTGGCGGCAATGGGGATCACCGACAGAACCGCGGAGGGGCGAATGAAGGGTTCGAAGAGCGCGGTTGCATGGGAGACGATTGGGACCGCGCAGCTCTGCTCGCCGAGCGGCAATGCGCCCGGCGGACTGGGTGCGGGCATCAGGTCGGCGGTGGTCAGGTGCTTGGCGGCAAGAACCCGGTCCAGGGCCTGCAACGAGAGTTGCCGCCGGCTGTGCAGGAAATTGGAGAGATGCGCCTGGGCCATTCCGGTCTGGTGAGCCAACAAGGAGACACTAACCGTCCCCCGCTGTATCCTGCGCAGCAGTTCCAGGCGAAGCCGTTCGTGCATCTGCGAGAAATT
>Ga0316217_10005642_pt1 | contig 12851 bp, 10 predicted proteins | sample 1anoAmetaG_FD_203633 | JGI IMG/M metagenome (GOLD analysis project Ga0316217, IMG submission 203633) | Freshwater microbial communities from Trout Bog Lake, Wisconsin, USA - 1anoA | ecosystem: Environmental > Aquatic > Freshwater > Lake > Hypolimnion/Profundal zone | place: USA: Wisconsin...
GTTTTCTCCCCCAAAGAGGGCATGTTCTATGCGTCCCTCCTCATGGGCGCTCAGGAGAATCAGGTCTATTTTTTCTTTTTTAACCACTGTCATAACCTCTTCTACCGGGTTACGATCACTGATAAGCTCCCTAATGGTGAACCCATCCCGCACCTCTTGCTTGATGACCTTGTCCAACTGCTCTTTCGCTTCCTGACAACTGTCCATGTAATTTTTGTACTGCTCATCGGGAAACAGCCCTGGTGCGTTCAACGCCATCAAATCGACGGGATTTGAGACGAGATGCAGGACCAGTAGTTTCGCATCGTACTTACGGGCAAGAGAAATGCCGGCCTTGATGGCTTTCCGGCTGTATGGGAGCATCCTGCTGATGACAAGAATATTACTGAAGTTTTCCATGAGGTTGTCCCCCTATCCAAATTCATTACTCATCATCCTTGGCCCAGAAAAATAGCAGCTGCGGGGTTGTGGAGCTATGCTCGTTTATGAGCTGCTGGGTACCGACCAAATCCCACCCTGACTTGGCCATGCTATCCAGGTGATCTTGTAAATCGAGAGCCAAAAGATCATTTATCGGGTAATGCTTGACGGTGAATGTATTTGCTTTTGCCATATCTTCCTCCCGCAATCCTGAGAATCCACTTCGGACAAAATTACAGCAGCCATACACAACACGAGCAAATAACCTGCCAATAACCAATGTAAAATTAAAAGGTTGGATCAGTAAAGATAACAAGCCATTAGACCAAAGCGAGAGAACATAAGGGCGTTTAGCAGTCTCAACGCTATCTGCCATATATGGCGGTTCCATTAAACTTGACGGATTTAGTTGGCGGTTTACCCTTTTCCCAGCACCACCCATTCCCATTTTTACACATACAATCAGCCTGTTTCAGTCGCAGTATCCTCAGGTCGCCACTGGCACGTTAGTTGCGCTTTCCTTTAATAATAAGACAAAGATACTAGAATATGCGCTGATAAATACTCAGGGGTAACACATGTCAATCCGGTCGATTCATGATGTAGAAAGCGGATTCTCGACTTTGAAGGGCGATAATATCCTTCCTGATTATGTCGGTACTTCAGACAGGCGCAACCGGGCAATTGACGACCGGCCTCAGTTCGTCCGCCGCAATGTCCCCGTGAGTCCGCATGCGAGGCACCTAAAACTGGAGGCAATTTATGGAAGCTGAAGAAGGGAAACGAGTACGTATCGACTTCATCTGCAAGCTTGAGGATGGAACCATCAGTGACATAGCGTTACGAGATCCTCTGGAATTCGTAATCGGTCAGGGAAACACCCTCCCTTCCCTTGAAACGGGTGTCCTGGGAATGAAGGTCGGTGATTGCCGGACCATCAGGGTGCCGGCCGCTGAAGTGGCTAAGTTTCCTTTTGACGAGGACGAAGCCCCGACGGAGGCGCACTTCCCGGCTGGGGCCGAAAGGATTCCGGAATTAGAGTACGATTTCGGCCCAAGTGAAGGTGGGGATGACGATGTGTACATGGCCGTCCAGGAGGAATCCAACGGGCCACACAGCAACCTCACGGCGGCCGGTCCAGACTTCTTCTTCGAGGTACAGATGCTCTCCATCGAGGATGACGACCTGGAAATGAGGGAACTGGAGGAGCAGGAGGAGCAGTAACAACGACAATCAGCTTCGGGGGAAGCAGGTGTAAGGTCGGCTGAACCGGTTGGGCTTCATCCCCTATACAAAGGTACTGAATAGTTTGCCTACGCCTGCCGTGCCCCCCATTGCGAGTGTTCCCCAGAAGGCGACACGCAGAGCACACCTGACGACAGGTGCGCCACCAGCGTATGCCGCGGTTCCCCCAAGAATGACTAACGTTACGAGTGCCGTCATAGATGAGACTTCAGCAACGTTGGCTGGAGGTGCCAGCAACGTCGTTGCAATCGGAACAGCCGCGCCGGCAACAAAAGAAAGTGTCGAGGCAAGTGCGGCCTGGATCGGCCGTGCCCGCAGCGTTTCCGTAATACCAAGTTCGTCACGGGCGTGCGCTCCAAGAGTATCATTCGACATAAGACGTTCTGCTACGAGCCGTGCCAATGGTTGATCTAGTCCCCGGCTTACATAAATTGCCGTTAGCTCGGTTAATTCGAGTTCCGGATCAGTTATCAATTCGTCTTTTTCCGTATTGATATCTGCTGATTCGGTATCGGCTTGCGATTGAACCGATACATACTCGCCAGCGGCCATGGACATGGCGCCGGACACCAGCCCTGCTACAGCCGTTAACAGAATACTGCCCTGCGGCGCACCGGCAGCGGCTACACCAACGACAAGGCTTGCCACCGAAATGGTTCCGTCATTCGCTCCGGCCTGTCCTGTGTTTCTCAGGGCGTATGTCAGTCAGTTTTCTCAATGGTTGCGTAGGAAACGCAATTCGGCACGGAGACACTCAACCTCCTCCAGCAGCTTGAACAAGGTTTTAAGCAAGGTTAAATCGGAGCCATGCTCGGTCCGCACATGATCGATGCGCCGCACGGTATGGATCGCCTCTTCAGTGAATGCCATGACCCCATACGGCGGCTGAAGAACAGATTGCACAAGACCAGCACGACAATAGATCAGAATGGCGCGGCGAGGGACGCCTGCGATATGAGCTGCAACATCAAGGTTGTACAGGACGTTCGGCTTAGGCTGATACAACTCCAGAGCTAAATGCGAGGTGCCGTCAGGATCATGTTGATTACTCATGAGCTTCTCCTTGGGTTGAATGTCGATTTATCGGCCAACTGCTCCCACAGGACTTTCTCTTCCGGTGTCAGTTTCGGCGGTATCTGGATATAAACGATTGCGTGAAGGTCGCCCCGGACTCCGTCGCTTGTAGGCAATCCCTTCCCGCGCAAACGGAATTCCTTTTCAGCCGTCGTGCCCGGCGGAATTTTCAATGATACCGTGCCATCAAGTGTTGGGATGTGGACGCTGGCACCAAGCACGGCTTCCCATGGGGACAGATTCAAATCATAATAGAGGTTGGCACCACGCACCCGGAAATCGGGGTGACTGGCAAATTGTACACGTAAATAGAGATCACCGGAATCGCCCCCGCCAAGTCCTTCCTGGCCTTTACCCGCAAGCCGGATGAGTTGTGCTTCCTGCACGCCTGGAGGTATTTTCACCCGCAAGGTTTGCATTTTCGACTGCCCGGTGCCCGGATCGATCCGTTCAAGATTGATCGTACGCGTAGAGCCATGCATGGCTTCATTAAGTGTCACCAGGATGTCGCTTTCAATGTCCCGGCCCCGCCGGGCGAACGATTCACCTCCCCTGCCATCCCCTCCAGCCCGACCGAAACCGCTTTCGGGGCGGCCGCGGCTGCCGAAGAACTGTTCGAAGAAATCGCTGAAGCCGGTGCCTTCGAAACGGAATTCCGCGCCATCCTCGGCACCCCCGCCGAAACCGCCTGTCCGCTGTCCATGCTGCCGTTCGGGGCGGTTCCAGTCTTCTCCAAGTTCATCAAACTTCCGCCGCTTATCCGGGTCGCTCAGTACCTCGTTGGCCTCGTTAATTTCCTTGAACTTGGCTTCCGCGACCTTTTTGTCTTTGGCGATGTCGGGGTGATATTTACGGGCCAGTTTCCGGAATGCCTTCTTGATATCAGCATCACTCGCATTTTTAGCCACGCCGAGAACGTCGTAATAATTCTTGAATTCAACTGGCATTATTGGCTCCGGTACACGTTTTGCCTGGAAAGCCTCGAAACCACTTTTCGATCTATTCTACTGATTCCAATTATGTTGTCTTCGGAAAATCAGCTCCTCGTGAAACAGCTTCCCACGAAGAAAACTCCTTATGCAGGTTTTGGAGTTTTGTCGTTGCTGCTTCATACGCATCATTGCCGAGAAGTAGATGATGTGGCGGATTTGAGGACTCTACCACCTGTAGAATGGCATGTGCCGCACGCACCGGGTCTCCTGCTTGCTTGCCGGATATCGCGCGGACATTACTGCGCCACGCACCTGCCGTTGCCGCGTAATCGGCAATAAGCTGTTTACTTTCTTTTGCCGAGCGCCCGGCCCAATCGGTGCGGAAACCACTCGGCTCGACCAGCATCACTTTAATGCCGAGCGGTTCCACTTCCTGCCAGAGTGCTTCAGACAAACCTTCTACCGCAAATTTAGTCGCGTTGTAGAAGCCGAGCGCCGGAAATGAACAAAGTCCGCCGATGGATGAAAAATTGACGATGAATCCCTTGCGCTGCTTGCGCATTCCCGGCAAAACCGCTTGTATCATCCGGCTCAAGCCAAATACGTTGATCTCGAACATTTGACGCACCTGATCCTCTTCACTTTCTTCCACTGCCGCAAAGTAGCCAATGCCCGCGTTATTCACGAGTACGTCGATGCGGCCGAACCTTTCTTCGGCCGTCTTGACGGCCTTATCAATCTGATCCTGATCCGTGACATCCAGTTTGAGCACCAAGGAATTTCTCACCCTGGCGAGATCGCTTACATCGTCAGTATTGCGCGCAGTCACGACTGTGGTATGGCCGTGCTCGAGCAAGTGCATGGCGAGCTCTCGGCCGAAGCCGGTCGAACAGCCTGTGATAAACCAAACAGGCTTTTCTTTTTTTGTTGATTCACTCTCGGTATTTGACATAGCCGCTTCTCCTTTGAATGTGGTTGTGGGTACCTGTCTTATGCCAGTGCGTCAATAGAAGCTGGTACTATTCGGTCACCGAGCGCTTGACAATCCGGTGCCCAGCCGCCCTGAGCTTCTCAACGAGCATTTTCGGACAGCACCGGCAGTTTTGCTGTAAATGGTTTAGCCGGAGCAATGTTCCTCTGCATATGCGGGTTGGGTAATACCGGCAATAATTTTATCAGTACCTGATATCCGAGTAGACCGGTTGACCCGCTTGCAGGCCACCATGCATGCCTTGCAGCCAACGCAGCGGGTAGCGTCATAGAGCATGCCTGACTCAGCATCATTAATTGCCCGCACCCCAACGGCGCCGGAGGCCTTTCCGGCCAACAGTCCGGCACCTGTTGCTCCAAGCAGCGCCAGGAATTCTCTCCCGCTGGTTTTTCTCATCTCGGTAGATCTACCTTTCCTTTTCAGCGTCAGATTTTTGCAGCGCTCCGCTGTCAAATCCCTGTTGCTGGAACGGTTGTTTCCTTATCTGCTTTTTCCCTTTTTCATCCGGTCCTCATCGTCCTGATTTCGGAAAAAAAGGTGGGACCAAGGGTCGTCAGGGAAAAGTGATAAGAGAAAGACGCAGAGACAGCAGTCGCTTTGAAAGGCAGTCTTCAGTTCAGCTCGGTAGAAAGCACGGCGGTTCCAATGTTCTGCCAGAAAAGATAGCGCAACTAATGTGCCAGAGAAAAAATGCGGCTACTGGGATTGCAAGAGTCTGATTGAGTAGTTAAAAATAGAAAGGAGCCTGAGGGATAAAGGGGAAAACCGTCAGCAGCTTCCACCATATTCAACATAACTGCCAAATATGACGGACTACTTTGAAGGCTTACATCGGCAGGTTTTATTACATTTTCTCTGTTGCCGGAGGGTGCCTAATTTTCGCACCCTGGCATATGGAAAGTTCCTCGCTGGACGTTCCGAAAAAGGAATTGGCAACACATTCCGTAAGCCAAAGGGGGCTTTGATCATATAAAGGTGTCGTGCGGCCAAAACGGCGTTTACACTTTTATGACAGGAAATGTACCGATAGAAATTATCCGCCACCATTACCTGTTCCCAATCCATAGAAAAGAAGCGCAGAAGTACCTGACATTGCTATGGTTGCTGCCACCAAGCCTGCATTGGTGACCAATCCCAACTTGTTCTTGCCCATTAGCCCGCGATTAATACCTATGACCTATTATAGAAAATTGCCCGATTCATTTTCCTGAGTATGGGAATGGCCTGATACTCACACTCTGGAGATCACTTCACGGACCGGAGCAGTCAGCCCTCGGTCGATCATAGGCGCTGGCAGCGAGGGCTTGAGCGTGAAAGTCCTCTTGCGGAAGGGACTCCAGAGCAATTTCATAATATCCGCTTTTTTCATGTACCTGCCAAACCTGCGCAGCAGTTTGATGGTCTGGAAGGGGCGTAGGAAAATCCTGTTGGCAAATAAGAGGATGTATCCCGTCTTTCTTGCCTGATTAACTATCTCACCAGCAAGGATTGTAGGATCAATATCCGAACACTTGAACCACTTCTTCCAGTCGCGTGCATCATCGATAATCCCTCGCTCTACATAATCCCGCCACAGTGGGGTGCCGCGGTAGGCACAGAGGCGGTTGAAGCCGAACGTATCCAGCTTGAGCCGGGCTGCAAAACGAAAACTCTCCAAAATCTCTTCCTTGGTTTCATCCGGCGAACCAATCAGAAAAAAACCGTGGATTGTTTCTATCCCGCAGCGTTTGCCCTCACTCACTGCGTGCTCGATCTGCTGCAGGGTCTGCATTTTCTTGAGGCGGTTAAGCACCTTCTGGGTACCGGCCTCAACTCCAAAAGCGAGGAAGTTACAGTTGGCCTTGGCCATGATAGGAAACTGGTCGGTGGCGACCGAATCGACCCGGCCTTCGCAGCCCCACTTGAACTCCAGATTGCGGTCCATGATGCCTTGGCAGATTGCGCCGATCCGCTTGCGGTTCAGCAAAAACTGGTCGTCCGTCAAATAGATGGATCTGTAACCATCATCGTTTAGTTGCTGCATCTCGCCCAGTACATGCTCGGCAGAGCGATAGCGCCACTTACGATCTGCCAGGGAGGGGATACCGCAGTAGATGCACTGATTGGGACAGCCGCGCGAGGTCTGCATAGTGCAGAAGCGTTCCAGTGAGAGGACAGCAGGAACGTCAAGCGGCATGGACTCGATGTAGTCGATTGGAAGGCTCTTGCGGTCAGGATATGGGAACTGGTCGAGGTCTTCGATAATTGAGCGAGGTGAGTTCTCGATGATTTCGCTCCCTGAACGCCACACTAGGCCGCCGATCTTCCCAGGGGATGCCAAATTCTCCAGGAATTCCGGTAGAAGCTCTTCACCCTCGCCCTTGGCAACGTAGTCTATGTCAGGAGAGTCTGCAAGGATCTCCTTTGCGTTTATGGTCGCGAACACGCCACCGACAATAATCGGTATGTCGGGGGCAGCCTGCTTGAGCCGCTGCGCCATGCCGAGGGTGGCGGGATAAGACGTGGTCGATAGAAACGAGAGCGCTATCACTTCGGGTTTCTCGCAACGGACTGCCTCGGCGATATGTTCTGCCTTCATCTGCGGGTGACAGGTGTCAAACATTCGCACATCGTGACCGTGTTGCCGAACAATCGGTGCCAAGGTTTCGATCCCTATGGGGGGGAATGCCATCACCTGGACTCTATCATTGCTGAAGCGAGAATCACAGAGTTCAGGCGGAAGAAGTCGATAGAAGTCCTCATCTCGGATATAGATCAGAAAAACTTTAATAAAATGTCCTTTCTGTTGCGTACCGCAGGATATGTATAATAAAACATTTTTATATTTTTCACTGTAAAGGTTCAGCGATCATCCGTCCATTCAGAAATTGGCTTGTAACTAAATTGTTGCGTCAAGATCTGCGTCAGAAAATAAGAAAAGAGGCTGGCTAATGAGCCAACCTCCTTATTTTATTGGCGCGCCAAACATCATTGAATCTAAATCGGGTCGTGAAATTTTTTTTCAGCTGCAAACTTCACCGCGTCCACCAGGGGGCGGCTGTCTCTCTTCATCCTGACCACATTCCTCGTCAGCACGGATGTCATCAATACGCCATCCGGCAAAGGTTAGCCTTGTAGGAATATTCCTCCCCTCTCGTTTTTTACTTACATAAAATAAAGTATTCATCTGATTTACAAAAACTATCAACTTGTGCTTGATGTATAAAGAGGGCTACACAGTGCTGGCCGCAACCACACCCAACGAGGCGATCCGTCTGGCCAAGGAATACGCAGGCGAGATTTGCCTTCTCATGACCGATGTCATCATGCCGGAGATGAATGGCCGTGATCTGTTAAAAACCTTGCTTTCAAGCTATCCGCACCTCAAGCAACTGTTCATGTCAGGATATACGGCCGATGTCATCGCCAACAACGGCGTGCTGGACGAGGGGGTTTGTTTTGTCCATAAACCTTTCACCATGCATGAACTGGCAAACAAGGTTCGAGACATACTCGATGGTTAAATAATGAGTAGATCAAGGGAAAAGTCTGTGGTGCTTGTCCAAATGCCGGCTGGAAAAAATGTCCGTGCTGAGAGATTGCCAGGTAGCCGATCCGTCTGAGCAGTGAAGGGCCAACATATGGAAGAGCGCCGACGAAATTGCGCGGGCGTCTGTCCCATCCATCCCACCACACCATGGAGCCAGCGGTTGGCTGGCTCATGCTCCTTGCACTTGCGGTTTTATCTGCTGTGCGATAGTATTATTCATGCATCCCGTACCACGCGAACTATTGCAAAGGAATCCGTCACACCCTTAAGCAAAGCCTTCCCTGTGCCCCCATAAGCACCGCCTGAAAAAAACATAATAGTTTTCCATCCATAAACTCCGGATGGAAAACTATTAGTTTCCGAGTCGGAAACTAATTGACAAAACCGTGCCAATCTGGTTTATTGTCGCCACTGTTTACGATATAACTATCTAAAATATCTGAATAATTTAGTTTTGCTAAATGTTTTGCGGATTCAGGTGTACTAATTTCAACCACGTTAAACGTTCCAGGCAACCATACACTCCGGAGGGACATTCATGCAGAAACATAAATTCCGCAAGGTCATGGCCGCAAACCGCGGCGAGATAGCCATTCGCATCTTTCGGGCCTGTACCGAGCTGGGCATCGGTACGGTAGCCATCTATTCCGAAGAGGACAAGCTGTCGCTCCACCGCTACAAGGCCGATGAGGCCTATCTGGTCGGCAAGGGCAAGGCGCCCATCGACGCCTATCTGGGGATCGACGAGATCATCGCCTTGGCGCTCAAGGCGGATGTGGACGCCATCCACCCAGGCTACGGCTTTTTGGCGGAGAACGCCGAGTTTGCAGAGAAGTGCGAGGCCAACGGGATCGCCTTTATCGGCCCCACTGCGGAAATGCAGCGCGCCCTGGGAGACAAGGTTGCGGCCCGCAAGGTTGCCTTTGCCGCCGGTGTGCCGACTGTGCCCGGCACCGAGGATCCCATCGAAAAAGAGGAGGAGGCCCTTAGGTTTGCCAAGGAACACGGGTACCCGATCATTATCAAGGCTGCGGCCGGCGGCGGCGGGCGCGGCATGCGCGTGGCCCACAACAAGAAGGAGTTGCTTGAGGGGTTGGTAGCGGCAGGCAGCGAGGCCAAGGCGGCCTTCGGCAATGCGGCCGTGTTCCTGGAGCGTTACCTGGCCAATCCCAAGCATATCGAGGTGCAGGTGCTGGGTGACAACTTCGGCAACCTGGTGCACTTCTACGAACGGGATTGCTCCATCCAGCGCCGTCACCAGAAGGTGGTTGAATTCGCCCCCTCCCTGTCCTTGTCACAAAAGACCCGCGAGGAGTTGTGCGACGCGGCCCTCAAGATCGCCGGCCATGTGAAGTACCGTAATGCCGGGACCGTGGAGTTCCTGCTGGACCAGGAGGGAAATTGGTACTTCATCGAGATGAACCCACGCATCCAGGTGGAGCACACCGTGACCGAGATGATCACCGGTCGTAACCTGGTACAGGACCAGATCCTTATCGCCTGTGGCCACAAACTGTCCGACCCTGAGATCAATATCTCCAGCCAGAGCGCCATCGACATGCGCGGCTATGCCATACAGTGCCGCATTACCACCGAAGACCCGGCCAACAACTTCGCTCCTGACTTCGGCATCCTGACCACCTACCGCTCGGCGGCCGGTTGCGGGGTGCGGCTGGATGCGGGCAACGCCTTCACCGGCGCGCAGATAACGCCCCATTACGATTCCCTGCTGGTAAAGATCAGCTCCTGGGGGCTGACCTTCCAGGCTGCGGCCAACATCATGAACCGCGCCCTGCAGGAGTTCCGTGTCCGCGGCGTCAAGACCAACATCGGATTCCTGGAGAATGTCGTTACCCATCCGGTCTTTCTCAAGGGAGGGTGCGACACCTCCTTCATCGAGAAACACCCGGAACTGCTCAAGGTCAGCGAGAAAAAAGACCGCGCCACCAAGGTGCTCAAGTTTCTGGGAGAGGTGGTCGTCAACGGCTCTCCCGGCGTTGCCAAACCGCTCAAATCGGCTGAACTGCTGGAGGCCCGGGTGCCGGAAACCGACGTGACCAGCCCTCGGCCGGCCGGTTCCCGCGACCTCTTCATGAAACTGGGCGCAGAGGGGCTTTCCAAGTGGATCCTGGAACAGGACAAGTTGCTTCTGACAGACACGACCATGCGCGACGCCCACCAGTCCAACCTTGCCACCCGTGTGCGGACCCACGACCTGCTCAGGATCGCCGAGCCGACCTCGCACCTGGGCGCCGAGCTGTTCTCTCTTGAGTGCTGGGGGGGCGCCACATTCGACGTCTCCATGCGCTTTCTCCGGGAAGACCCCTGGCAGCGGTTGCACAAGCTCTCCGAGCTGATCCCCAACATCCTGTTCCAGATGCTCCTGCGCGGCTCGAACGCCGTGGGCTACACCAACTATCCGGACAACGTGGTGCAGAAATTCGTGGAAGAGGCCGCCAACTCGGGCATCGACATCTTCCGCATCTTCGACTCCCTCAACTGGACCACCGGCATGCAGGTGGCCATGGAGGCGGTGCGCAAAACAGGCAAGATCTGCGAGGCTGCCATCTGCTATACCGGCGACATCACCGATCCCAAGCGGGACAAGTATCCGTTGGAATATTATGTAAATATGGCAAAAGAGCTGGAAAAGATGGGCGCCCATATCCTGGCCATAAAGGACATGGCCGGCCTTCTCAAACCCCTGGCCGCCTACAAACTGGTCAAGGCGTTGAAGGAAAACATAGGCATCCCGGTCCACCTCCACACCCACGACACCTCCAGCAACGGCAGCGCCATCCTCCTCAAGGCCAGCGAGGCCGGGGTGGATATCGTTGATGCGGCCCTGTCGTCCCTTTCCGGGCTCACGGCCCAGCCCAACCTGAACGCCCTTGTATCGGCCCTGGAGGGCAGCGAACGCGATCCAAAGGTCAATGCCCCGGGCCTGCAAAAACTGGCCAACTACTGGGAGACGGTGCGCGATTATTACAGCCCCTTCGAGTCGGGTCTCAAGTCGGGCACGGCCGAGGTCTATCACCACGAGATACCGGGCGGCCAGTATTCGAACTACAAGCCCCAGGTGGCCGGTCTAGGGCTCCTGGAACGCTGGGACGAATGCAAAGAGATGTACCACAAGGTCAACCTCCTGTTCGGCGATATCGTCAAGGTTACGCCGTCATCCAAGGTGGTCGGCGACATGGCCATGTTTCTGGTCAAAAATAACCTTGAGCCCCAGGACGTGTTCACCAGTGGTGAAGAACTCGCCTTCCCGGAATCGGTGGTGGGAATGTTCAAGGGGATGCTGGGCCAGCCCTACCAGGGGTGGCCGCAGGAACTGCAGAAGATCATCCTGAAGGGCGAACAACCGATTACCTGCCGTCCCGGCGAACTGCTGGAGCCGGTGGATTTCGACGAAGAGCGGCTCAAGCTGGAGGAAAAACTGGGGCACTCGGTAAGCGACAAAGCGCTCGTCTCGCATATCCTCTACCCCCATGTGTATCCCGAGTTCGACCGTTACCGCCAGGAATACTCCGACACATCGGTCATCCCCACGCCGATCTTCTTCTACGGCCTGGAGCCGGGTCAGGAAACCTCCATCGAGATCGAGCCGGGCAAGACCCTGATAATCAAACTCAACACCGTTGGGCGCGTGCAGGCCGATGGCACCCGTACAGTGTACTTCGAGCTTAACGGCAATAACAGGTCGGTTGTCATCCGCGACCAATCGGCACAGACCGACGAGGTGGTGCGCGTGAAGGCCGACAAGGGCAATCACAACCATGTCGGCGCCCCCATGCCTGGCAAGGTGCTCAAGGTCAACGTCAAAGCCGGCGATCCGGTCAAGGCCGGGGACGTGCTGATGGTGACCGAGGCCATGAAGATGGAGACCAATATCAAGGCCAAGGCGGATGCCGTGGTGTCCGAGGTGAAGTTCAAGGAAGGCGAGAAGGTAGAAAAGGACGACCTGATCATCGTCCTGGGCTGATAAGAACCCAAGGCATGAAACAATACGCCCCGTTTCGGACTTCCGAGCGGGGCGCTCGTTTTTGTACGGACACCAGGTAAAATTTGTTCAGGCCGGTTCGGCCGTCTTTTATAGCTTTTGACTCCCCGGCCGGCGTGACGTATAATCGCCGCCGGACGGTTGCCAACGATGCCTGCCGCGCCCAACGACATCGTTTTCGCCGAGAGGAGACCCATGCAATTCTTTATCGATCCTTACTTCCCAGATGACATATACGCTGTTGGCGACGCAGGCATGGCCGGGTTCGAAGAGAAACGGCCGTTATATTTTTCCGGCTGCAAGAATTTTCTCGGCCGCTACCGCGAAGATATCAGAAAACTGCACGAAGCGGGCGCCTCCGGCAGCGAGGTTGCCCATCTGCTCTGCGACATGATGGATGAACTCAACAACAAGCTCTTCCAGAGTATCCTGTATGACGTTGACGGCGGCAGCATGATGGAACGCATCACCCTCGTGGCGGTCGGGGGGTATGGACGCGGCGAATTGAACCCTTGCTCCGATATCGACATCATGTTTCTGCACGACGGCAGCATGCCGGCGGCACGCGTGGAGGATGTGGCCCAGAAACTATTATATTTCCTGTGGGACATGCGTCTGGATGTAGGTTATTCGGTTCGGAAAATCGCAGATTGCGTC
>Ga0316217_10005643_pt1 | contig 12850 bp, 10 predicted proteins | sample 1anoAmetaG_FD_203633 | JGI IMG/M metagenome (GOLD analysis project Ga0316217, IMG submission 203633) | Freshwater microbial communities from Trout Bog Lake, Wisconsin, USA - 1anoA | ecosystem: Environmental > Aquatic > Freshwater > Lake > Hypolimnion/Profundal zone | place: USA: Wisconsin...
GCGTCTTCGCTCTCGGCCGGGTTCATGCCCGCGGCCGGTTCGTCCAGCAGCAGCAGCCGGGGCTGGGAGGCCAGGGCCCGGGCGATCTCCACCCGGCGCTGGGCGCCGTAGGGCAGGCTCTTGGCCAGCTCGTTGCCGACGTTCCTCAGGCCCACGTACTCCATCAGCTCCTGGGCCCTGGACTGGGCCTGGGCTTCCTCTTCCCGGAAGGCCCGGGTCTTGAACACCGCCTGGAGCGGGTTCTGCTTGAGCCGGGTGTAGGCGCCGACCATGATGTTCTCCACCACGGTCATGCCGCCGAACAGGCGGATGTTCTGGAAGGTGCGGGCCATACGCAGCTTGGTGATCTCGTACGGCTTGAGCCGCTCGATCCGCCTGCCCTCGAATTCGATGGCGCCCTCTTCGCACTGGTAGAGCGCGGAGATGGAGTTGAAGAAGGTGGTCTTGCCGGCGCCGTTGGGGCCGATGATGCTGACGATCTTCCCGCGCTCGATATCGACGGTCATCTTGTTGACGGCGGTGAGCCCGCCGAAGCGCTTCACGACGTCCTTGGTGGTGAGGATGTACTTGTCGTCAGACACGCTCGGCTCCTTTCTCTTCAGGCTCTTTGCCTTCGCCCAGTTCCCGCTTCCTGCGGGCGGCGGGCAGCAGCCCGGTGGGGCGGTAGATCATCATGACCACCAGCAGGATGCCGAAGATCAGGCGCTGGTACTTGGCCGGATCCAGCTGGTTGGAGAGGTGCTTCCACTGGAAGCCGAGGATCGCCGCATCGCTCTGGCGCAGCTGCGAAAGGTAGAGCGAGAAGCTCTGCAGGATCTGGATGTTGAGCAGGGTGACCAGGGTGGCGCCGACGATCACGCCGGTGATGCTGCCGATCCCGCCCAGGATGACCATGGTGAGCACGCCCACCGACTGCAGGAAGGTGAAGGTTTCCGGACTGACGAAGGTGCGGCTGGCGGCGAACAGCACGCCCATGGCCCCGGCGAACGACGCCCCGACGGCGAACGCGCCCAGCTTGAGCTTGTTGGCGTTGATGCCCATGGCGCCTGCGGACAGTTCATCCTCGCGGATGGCGGTCCAGGCCCGGCCGACCTTGGAATCGTCCAGCCGGTAGGTGACGACGATGACCGCCACCACCACCATGAGGGCGATGAAATAGAACAGGATGTTGTAGGCCTGGTTGTCAGTGACCCGGTGGCCGACGATCGGCCGGACGATCGTGTTGAGGAAGTGCAGCACCCCTTCCGGCATGGTCGGCCGCTGGATGGGGGTGATGCCCTGGGGCCCGTTGGTGAAGTTCAGCGGCTTGTCCAGGTTGTTGGCCAGCTGGCGGACGATCTCGCCGAAGGCCAGGGTGATGATGGCCAGATAGTCGCCCCGGACCCGGAGCACCGGCAGGCCGAGGATCAGGCCGAGGATGGCGGCGACGATCACGCCCAGGAACACGAACAGGTAGAACCAGTCCGGCGCCATGAACATCGGCGTGTTCAGGGCCCGGGTGGTGACGGTGGAGTGCAGCAGGTTGGGCTGCTGGGAGCCGAAGAACGCCCAGAGGTAGGCGCCGACGGCGTAGAAGGCCATGTAGCCGAAGTTCAGCAGGCCGGAGAAGCCCACCACGATGTTGAGGCCCAGAGCCAGCGCCGAGAACACCGCGATCTGGAAGATGACCTCCAGGTAGAACACGTTGCGGGCGCCCAGGATGGGGATCAGGACAACCGCGAACAGCACCGCCAGGGCGAGCTGCACGGCGCGGTTCATCCTGAGCCAGTAGATCGAGCTGGCCGAGAACACGAACAGCAGGAAGGCCGGGATGGAGCGCGGGCTGAAGTAGACCAGGATGGTGCTCAGGACGATCAGTCCGGTGCACACGAAATAGGGGAGCCTGCCGCGGTTCAGGAACGCGGCGAGCGTGTGGATCTGGCGCTTGAGGGAGTCTATCAAGGGATCCTCCTATGCCTTCTGTGAGACTTGCTCACCGAGCAGGCCATTGGGACGGAAAATGATGACGAGGATCAGGATCAGGAACGCCACCATGTCCTTGTACTCGGCGCCGAAGGCGCCGCTGGTGTAGGTTCCCAGGTAGGCCCCGGCGAAGCTTTCGATCATGCCCAGCACCATGCCGCCCAGCAGGGCGCCGGTGAGGTTGCCGATCCCGCCCAGCACGGCCGCGGCGAAGGCCTTGATGCCGGGCATGAACCCGACGAAGGGATCGATGCGGGTGAACTTCAGGGCATACATGACGCCGGCGGCGCCGCCCAGGGAGCCGCCCACCAGGAAGGTGAGGGAGATGATGCCGTTGACGCCGATGCCCATGAGCGCGGCGGTGTTCTTGTCCTGGGCCACGGCCCGGATCGCCTTGCCCACCTTGGTGGCCTTCACCAGGTAGTTGAGGGCGACCAGCATGGCCACGGCGGCGAGGATGACCACCACCGACTTGACCTGGATGTCGATCATCTTGGAGCCGATGTGGAACAGGCCGATGCGGTCGTCGAAGTTGCCGAAGGTCGGGATCACCCGGTAGAACTGGCCGGTGGTGAGGCTCTCGGCCAGGCGGATGACGTCCTGCAGGGCGAACGAGACGCCGATGGCGGAGATCAGCGGCACCAAGGTGGGGGAGTTGCGCAGCGGCCGGTAGGCGATGCGCTCGACCAGGACGGCCATGCCGCCGGAAGCGGCCATGCCGATCAGCAGGGCCAGGCCGAAGTAGCCGAAGGAGCCGATGGTGCCGGCCTTGGCCAGCAGCCCGACGCCGTTCAGGGCGATGAGGGCTTCCACCCCGCAGAAGGCCCCGATGGCGAAGATCTCGGAGTGGGCGAAGTTGATGAACTGGAGGACGCCGTAGACCATGGTGTAGCCCAGGGCGATGGCGGCGTAGACGAAGCCGATGGTCATGCCGTCGATGAGCACCTGGGGCAGGTTGTTGATGGTGTAGGTGAAGATGCCGACGCCTTGGGTGGCCTGCAGGATATGGTCGGCCCCCGACCCCCGGCACAGGAGGGCGAGAATGATCATGATCACGGAACAGAGGGCGCCCGCGCCCGCGACAAAGATCGCCATCTGCCCGATGGGCAGCACGATTTGACGCAGATCGACCGAGCCCATGAACTTGCGCATAGGGTCTCCTGAAAAAACCCCCCCCTGATCAGAGGGGGGGGTGCGTTTGTGCTGCGAGTCTACTGGGGAGGGGCGATGTCCAGGGTCTGGTCGATGCGGTTCGCGGCCCACTTGGCGGGGTCGGGAGAAGTCACCTGGATGATGAAGTATTTGCCCTTGGCGAGGTCGCCCTTGGCGTTGAAGGTGATGGTGGCGGTGACGCCGTGGAAGTTCTGCAGGGCGCGGACGGCCTTGCAGACATCAGCGCGGGCCGGCATCTTGCCGTTGTTGTCCTTGGCGGCGTTCTCGATGGCCTTCAGCAGGATGGCGGCGCAGTCGAAGGACTGGGCGGCGAAGGGCTGGGGGTTGTTGCCGAACTTGGCCTTGAAGTCGGCGATGAACTTGGCGGTGTCGGGGTAGGCGTTGGCCGGGCCGGCGACGGTGGAGAAGTAGGTGCCGGCGCCCTGGAGCAGCGCGTCGGCGCCGATCTTGGCGGCGTCGGGGGAATCGAAGCCGTCGTCGGACAGGCACATGCCCTTGAAGCCCTTCTGCCGGGCCTGCTTGAACAGCACGGCGGACTGGTCGAACATGCCGCCGAAATAGATGCACTCGGGCTTGGCGGCGATGATCGGGCTGAGGATGGCGTCGAAGTTGGCCTTCTCCTCGGTGCCGGCGAAGCCGACCACCTTGATGCCCTGGGTCTCGGCCTCCTTCTGGAAGTATTCGGCGATGCCCTGGCCGTAGGCGGTCTTGTCCTGCAGCACGTAGGCGGTCTTGATGCCCTTGCTCTTGGCGAACTGGGCGCCCACCGCGCCCTGCACGTCGTCACGGCCGCAGATGCGGTTGACTTCCAGGTAGCCGCGGTCGGTCACCTTGGGGTTGGTGTTGGCGGGCGACACGTTGCACAGGTTGGCGGCGTGGTATTCCTCGGAGGAGGGGATCTGCACGCCCGAGTTGTAGTGGCCGACCACGCCCAGCACGGACGGATCGGAGACGATCGCCTTGGCGTTGGCCACGCCGGTGTCCGGGTTGCCCTGGTCGTCAAACGGAGCGAGCTCGACCTTGAAGCCCATCTTGGTCAGGGGCTCGCTCAGCTGCTCGATGGCGAGCTGGGTGCCGCTCTTGATGTCGCTGCCGATGACCGACATGGCGCCGGACAGGGGGCTCTGGGTCGCGATCTTGATGGTCTTGTTCTCCTTGTCGCAACCGGCTGCCAGCAGCAGGCAGATCGTCGCGGCCGTCGGCGCGAGGATGGTGAAGAGTTTTTTCATTGGGTGACCTCCAGGGCTGGGTTTTCCTTGATTATCCGAAAGCCTTCAGTGCTTCGGCGGCAGGGGTTCAAGAGCGGAAAGTCCGAAATCGGTAGCCCAAAATGCTGAGGGCTGCCAGTGATTAGAGGAACAACGGGTCAGCCCCGTGACGGGCTTGGATGCCCGCTGGAGGTGGTAAACTCTGGCCTTCGTCGACCCCAGCCGGGTGGTTCTCTGGGGATCCTTGTCAAATGAGCCGATCAGCTAATATTTCGAGTAATTTTTTATAACGATATATGAATTAAAGGATTAGTCAAGAAAATAGATTGTGATCCAGGTCATACAAGGATTTATGACTGAACCATCAATAGATGCATGAAATTGTTAGCACTAATATGTCTCAATCATTATTTATGGGGATAAATGAGAGCTGGCGGTCATTCGCGGCGGGGGGGCTGCCTTGTTTTGCGGTTGAGCCCGTGGGCCGAATGAGACGTGCAGGCTTTGAAAGCGTGAACGCATAATGGTGATGGCTGGCGTTCTGCGGTCGCACTCAAACCATTAGTATAATCAGTTTGTCAAAAAGGCGCTGGACAACTTGCCTTGCCCCATGGCAGCACGCTGCGCATGGGCTGGCCCGGCATTTAGGGCCGTCGCAGCCCAACCTTTCCGCGCATCGGCGTTCCGCCAAGGCCCAGATAAGAAAAGGGCCGGGATCGGCTGATCCCGGCCCTGGTTCCGGCTTGCCCCGGGGTCAGCCCTTCGGCCGCTCCCTGGCCAGCACATCGCGTAGCGACAACTGGCCCTGGCGGCTGAAGTCGATCGCCTCGCCGAGCACCCGCGCGGTCTCCTGGGGGGCGTGGAAGCCCATGGAGTTCTCGGCGTTGATGCAGTCGATCCGCCACTGGGCCTTGCGCTGGAGCTCGAACACCGCTTCCAGCTTGGCTTCCGGCACGCCCGCGGCCTTGGCCTTCTGCAGGTCGCCGATGAGTTCGACCAGGGCGTCCTCGGCCCGTCCCAGGAGCGCGTGGGTGCGGTCCTGGATGGCTTCCACCCGGGCCTTCAGCTCCGCTTCGGGGAAGCGGTGGCAGGTCTGGCAGGCGCGGGAGATGTTCAGCAGCGGGCTCTGCACGTGGTGGTCGCTGATCTTGACCGCACCCTCGCGCATGTAGGGCATGTGGCAATCGGCGCAGGACACGCCGGAGCGGGCGTGGATGCCCTGGCTCCACATCTCGAACTCGGGATGCTTGGCCTTGAGCACTTCGGCGCCGGTGCGGGCGTGCTTCCAGTCGAAGAAGCGGTGGCCGTCGGCGAACTTGTACTCGTCGAAGGTGGCTTCCATCTCCTCGACCTTGAGCCCCTTGCTCCACGGGAAGAACAGGGTGGCCTTGGGCCCGCAATAGTAGGTCACGTGGCACTGGCCGCAGACCATGGAGCGGAGCTCCTGGCGGGAGGCGTCCCGGTTGGCGTCATAGGGCACGGACCGGTCGCCCTGGCGCCACTTCTCGATGGAGGGCAGGTGCGGCACCGGTTCCTGGCTCCGGGCCAGGGCGTCGATGCCGACCATGAAGCCGGGCTTGGTCACCCGCAGCGCCATGGTCTTGGGGTCGTGGCAGTCGATGCAGGCCACCGGGTGCTTGGCCAGCTTGGTGGCTTCCAGGTACGGCATCTTGCATACGGCTTCGAATCCCTTCATGAGCTGGGCCTGGGCGTCGGGGCTGCCGAAAGCCGCGTCCAGGTTGCCCGGCGCGCCATTCTCCAGCCCCTTCTGCCGGTAGAGTTCGGTGGTGGCCGCGTGGCAGTGCAGGCAGGAACCGGCCTGGGGACGTTCGGTCACCCGCTTGGTGGTGCGCTGGTCCTCGAGCATGTAGGCGTGGCCGCGCCGGTTGCGGTAGTCCAGGGCGAAGGCGTAGCCGTCGAAGATGGTCTTCAGCCGCGGATCCGTTTCGATCTTTTCCGGGGCCAGGGTCTCGCTTCCGCCGCCGCCGTACTTGGTGCCGGTGCGCTCGGAGGTGCGCTTGTAGCCGTCGTACTGCCGGGGGAAATCCTTGCCCCACACGGCCGGATCGATGGTGTGCTCATCCAGATCGACCAGATGCACCGAGGTCTGCTGGGCTTCGGCCTTGTGCCGGGCGACGCTGGCGTAGAGCGAAAGCACCATGGCCGTGGCCAGGGCGGCGCCGGCGGCGACCAGGCCCAGCCTGACCACGGGCCGGGAGAACAGGGGGAGTTTCGGGGCAGTCATGGGCGACCTCCGGGTCGGCGCAAATGGATATATGTCAATTCTTCAGCTTTTCGGGCCATGGCCCACCTCCTGATGGCAGCGCACGCAGCCGTACAGATCGGCCCTCTGCCCGGGGTCGGTGGGGACCCCCAGGGTGCCGTGGGCGGTGATTTCCGAGGTGATGGCCTGGTGGCAGCGCACGCAGTTGGCTTCGAGCACCTGGGCGTTGCCGGGCTTGATCTGGATCGGTTCGTGGAAATCCATGAGGGTGAAGGCTTTGGAGTGATGGTAGCCGTTGCTGGCCTTCACCCAGAGCTTGTGCACGACGTTGTCGTGGGGCAGGTGGCAATCGTTGCAGGTGGCCACCGCGTGGTGGCTGCCGTGCAGCCAGCCATCGTACTGCTCACGCATGACATGGCAGTTCACGCAGACCGCGGGGTCGTTGGACAGGTAGGAATCGCCGTGGGCCGACACGAAGGTGAAGACGCCGGAGCCGAGGAAGATCCCCAGCAGGACGCTCACCGCGAGGCTCACGAACAGGATGGAACGTTTTCCGTTCACGGCAGGGTCTTCCTCAGGCAACAGGTTGAGGAGGCGGAGGTTACGGGCGACTCTACACCCGCGGCCGCCGCGTGGGGAGGCCCTAGTTGAGCGCCGCGGCCAGGTCGGCCTTGGCGTCCTGGCCGATCAGCTTGAGCCCGTAGGCATCCTGCAGGACCTTGAAGACGTTGGGGGTGATGAAGGCCGGGGCGGCCGGGCCGACGGCGATGTTCTTGACGCCCAGGTGGAGCAGGGTGAGCAGGACCGCCACCGCCTTCTGCTCGAACCAGGAGAGCACGATGGTCAGCGGCAGGTCGTTGACCCCGCAGCCCAGGGCCTCGGCCAGGCCGGCGGCCACCTTGATGGCGCCGTAGGCGTTGTTGCACTGGCCCATGTCCAGCAGCCGGGGCAGGCCCAGCAGGGTGCCGTAGTCGTGGCCCATGATCCGGAACTTGCCGCAGCCCAGGGTGAGCACGAACGACGACTGGGGGGTGCTGCTGGCGTATTCGCTGTAGTAGTTGCGTCCGGGCTCGGCGCCGTCGCAGCCGCCGATGAGGAAGAAGTGGGTGAGGGTGCCGGCCTTGACCGCGTCCAGGATGGCGGGCGCCGCGCCCAGGATCACGCTGTGGTGGAAGCCCACCGGGATCGTGGCGCCGTCGCGTTCCGGCAGCGCGCCCAGTTCCCTGGCCCTGGCGATGACCGCGGAGAAGTCGTCGCCGGTCAGCCGCGTGCTGCCGGGGACGGCGGTGGCGCGGGTGGTGAACATCCGGTCGCGGTAGCTTTCCCGGGGTTCCAGGACGCAGTTGGTGGTGACCAGCACGGCCCCGCCGAAGCTTTCGAATTCCCGCCGCTGCAGCTGCCAGGCGCCGCCGAAGTGGCCGGCCAGGTTGGGGTGGCCGCCGAGCGCGGGGTACATGTGCCCGGGCAGCATCTCGCCGTGGGTGTAGACCAGAACGTCGGTGCCTTCCACCTGCTTGAGCAGGTTGGAAAGATCAAGCAGATCGTGGCCGGAGACCAGGATGCCGGGCTGGGGCCGGGTGCCGGTGGCGACCTGGGTGACCCGGGGCTGGCCGAAGTGGGCCACGTGGGCCTCGTCCAGCATCTCCATGACCCGGAGGTTCTGCTTGCCGCACTCGAGCACCAGCCCGATCAGGGTGGGCACGTCGAAGTTGACGTTGGTCATGGTGGCGAACAGCGCTTCCTCGGTGAAGGCGCTGACCGCCTCGTCGCTGCGGCCCAGGCGCCGGGCGTGGTGGGCGTAGGCGGCCATGCCCTTCAGCCCGTAGAGCAGGGTCTCCTGCAGCGACTGCACATCCGGATCCTTGCCGCATACCCCGATCTCGGTGCATCCGGTGCCGCTCTGGGCCTGTTCACACTGGTTGCAGAACATGGTGACTCCTCCAAATGGTGGCCCCGGGGACGGGGCTGCATGGGGCTGAGTCTCCCGGTTCCGGCCCGGGGCCGCCTTGACGGATATCAAGGTCTTCTATTGTGAGTGACTTTTGTCACAAGGGGCCGCCAGCAGCTACTTCAGTCCGTTCCGGGCCTTGAAGGTGGGCCAGTCGGCCTTGAGCCGCAGGAAGGCGTCGAGGTCGGGGCAGAGCAGGAAGGGGTTGGCGGCCCGCTCCCAGGCCATGGTGGAGCTGGGCCGGGCGCCGTAGTCGTGGCCGGGCCAGACGGTGGCGTGGGCCGGCCATTCCCGGAGCAGCCGGTGCAGGCTGTCCCACTCGGTGCGGGCGTCGCTGTCGCTGCCGGTGCCGCCGACCTTGCCCACGAACAGCAGGTCCCCGGTGAGGCCGGCGCTGAGCGGCTCGGTGAGGAAGGCCAGGTGGTCGGGGCAGTGCCCGGGCACATGCCAGGCGCGCAGGGAGTAGCCGCCGAAGGCCACCTGGCCGCCGTCCTCCAGCACCCGGTCCAGGGGCCCCGGGTGGTCCGGCCCGCCCAGGACCGGCGCGCCGGTGAGGGCCTTGGCGGTGGTGTTGCCGTTGCTGTGGTCGGAATGGCCGTGGGTGTTCAGGATGGCGGTGATCCGCAGGCCCTGGGCCCGGGCCCGCTCCACCATGAGCTCGGGGTCGTAGGACGGGTCCACCAGGATCCCCTCCCCGGCCTCGCGGTCGCCCAGCAGATAGCCGAAATTGCGGTCCCCGCCCACTCGCACCTGCTCGAAGATGAACCTCATCCCGCGCCTCCGGTGGACAAGGGTAATCCCATTTGGAGCTGCCTGTCCCGCGCCGGTATTCTGGTTGCTTCGAGGTGGCGATGCCGCAAGAGGACAGCAGAGGCCGGATGCCGGCAGTGGCCCCGGGTCCGCTGGCGGCGCTGGCGCCTGACGAGACGGGCGAGTGGAGCGGGCTGGAGGTGGCGGGGCGGGCCTATCCGGTCCTGACCCGGGAGTTCTGGACCGCCCGCCAGCGCCAGGCCGCCAATCTGCATGAGGTGAGCTACCGGGCCTGCTACAAGCCGCAGCTGCCCAGGCTGTTCATCGAGAAGCTCACCGGTCCCGGGGAACTGGTCTACGATCCGTTCGCGGGCCGGGGCACCACGGCGGTGGAGGCGGCCCTGCTGGGGCGCCGGGTGGCGAGCAACGACATCAACCCCCTGTCCCGGCTGTTCGCCGCGCCGCGGCTGCGCCCCCAGGACCCGGAGGCGGTGGCGGAAAGGCTGGGGAGGATCCCATCGGCCGGGACCGGTTCCGACGGGCTGGACCTGTCCATGTTCTACCACCCGGACACCGAGGCCGAGCTCCGCGCCCTGCGGGCCTGGCTGCTGGAGCGGGAGGCGGGCGGCCTGGACGACGACCTGGACCGGTGGATCCGGATGGTGGCGACCAACCGCCTCACCGGGCACAGCCCGGGGTTCTTCAGCGTCTACACCCTCCCCCCCAACCAGGCCGCCAGCGCCGGCAAGCAGCGGCTGATCAACCTCAAGCGGGGCCAGACGCCCGCCTACCGGAACACCCGCGAACTGATCCTGAAGAAGACCCGGCAGCTGCTGAAGGGCCTCACCGGGCCGGAACGGGCCAACCTCCTGGCCGCCGCCGGCACGGCCCGCTTCCTCACCGGCGACGCCCGGCGCACGCCGGAGCTGGAGGACGGTTCGGTGGCCCTGACAGTCACTTCGCCGCCGTTCCTGGACGTGGTGCAGTATGCCGGGGACAACTGGCTGCGCTGCTGGTTCAACGGCCTGGACGCCAAGGCGGTGGCCGGCGGCATCACCATGTCCCGTAAGCTTGACGCCTGGGCCGCGGTCATGGGCGAGGTGTTCCGGGAGCTGTTCCGGGTCACCCGCTCCGGCGGCCACGTGGCCTTCGAAGTGGGCGAGATCCAGCGGGGCACCGTGCGCCTGGAGGAGGCGGTGCTGCCACTGGGGACGGCGGCCGGGTTCGCGTGCCTGGGGGTGCTGGTGAACCGCCAGGTGTTCACCAAGACCGCGCACATCTGGGGCGTGGACAACAACCAGGTGGGGACCAACTCCAACCGCATCGTCGTCTTCCAGCGGCCATGAAGGGCCGCGCGCTGTCCCCCCTGCTGGTCCTGATCATGGCCGTGGCCACCGGCATCGCGGTGGGGGCCAACTACTACGCCCAGTCGCTGCTGCCGACCATCGCCCGGGCCTTCGGAGTGTCCTCGGCCCGGGCTGGGTTCATCGTCACCACCGCCCAGCTGGGCTACGGCCTGGGGCTGCTGCTGATCGTCCCCCTGGGCGACCTGGTGGAGCGGCGCGGGCTGGTGGTGGGCATGTCCCTGCTCACCGCGGCGGGCCTGGCGGTCACCGCCTCCGCCCCGTCCATGACCCTGGTGCTGGCGGGCACCGCCCTCACCGGCCTGTTCTCGGTGGTGGCGCAGCTGCTGGTGCCGTTCGCCGCCACCCTGGCGGAGCCCGAACAGCGCGGCAAGGTGGTGGGCACGGTGATGAGCGGCCTGTTCCTGGGCATCCTGGCGGCCCGGATCCTGGCTGGGGCCCTGGCCAACCTGGGTTCCTGGCGGACCATCTACTGGGTCGGATGCGCGGCCATGATCGTGACCGCGGCCGTCCTGCGCCGCGCCCTGCCCCGCTACCACGAGCCCCTGGGGCTGAGCTATCCGCGGCTGATGCGCTCCGTCCTGGTCCTGTTCCGGGAGGAGCCGGTGCTGCGCCTGCGGGCCCTGCTGGGCGCCACGGTGTTCGGCTCGTTCGCGGTGCTATGGACCTCGCTCAGCTTCCTGCTGGCCGCGCCGCCCTACGGCTACTCCGCCGGCACCATCGGCCTGTTCGGCCTGGTGGGGATGGCCGGGGCCCTGGCCGCTTCCGGCGCGGGGCGCATGGGCGACCGCGGCCACGGCGGCCGGGTCACAGGCTGGGGGCTGGGGCTGCTGCTGCTGTCCTGGGCGGTGCTGGCCTGCGGGACCCGGTCCCTGGCGGCCCTGCTGGCCGGGATCGTGCTCCTGGACCTGGCCGCCCAGGCCATCCACATCAGCAACCAGGGCGCCATCTACCGGATCCGCCCGGAAGCCCGCAACCGGCTGACGGCCGGCTACATGACCAGCTACTTCATCGGCGGCGCGGTCTGTTCGCTACTGTCGGCCTCGGCCTACAGTTATGCCCGCTGGCTGGGGGTGACGGTGGTGGGCGGGACGGTCAGCGCGGCCGGTCTGGGGGTTTGGGCCGTGGCGTGCTGGCGGAGTCCAAAATCCCCTCAGTCCCCCAGATCCCCGGAAAAATAAAGCTTTCAAGCCGGGGATATGGGGGACTGAGAGGGGATTCCTGCCCAAAGACCAGGACGCCATCCAGGTCTGGTCTTGACGCGTTGTTTTTTGTGCCGACAATTAAGTCGTGGACGTCTATTTTGACCCTGCAAAAAATAGTTGGAACATCGAGGTCAGGAAGCTGTCTTTCGACCGGGCGCGTGATCTGGAATGGAACTCGGCCCATATCCGCCCCGATGACCGGCACGATCATGGTGAGCAGCGATGGATAGCGCTCGGACTCTTGGATGGACGCCTGCATGTCCTGGTATTCACCGAAACGATGGCAGGCATTCGGGTGATCAGCTTTCGCAAGGCGAACGCCAGGGAAAGGAGCGATTATGAACAAGCGCAAGCCATTGACTGATGAAGAAGGCGAAGTCAGGGACCTTACCCTGGAGGACATGAAACAATTCAAGCCCATCCGTGAGGCAGGCCTGCCGGACTCATTGATGAAGAAGCTGGGAGTGCGCGGTCCGCAGAAGGCGCCTACCAAAGTGCGGGTCAGCCTGAGGCTGTCCCGCGAGGTGGTGGACTACTTCCGGGCGACCGGAGACGGGTGGCAGACCCGGATGGACAGTGAACTGCTGGCAATGGTGCATAAGCACAAAGCAGGTTAACGGGTTGGTTTGACGCCGGCCTTCAACGGTAGCTGCCCAGCCGCTGCAGCCGCAGCACCGGCGTTCCCGCGGCCCGGGAGGCGTCCATGTCCGCCTCGAACTCGGCCACCCAGTCGTTGTCCTCCTCGGGATCCACCAGCATCTGCTGGATGCGCCAGGTCTTCTTGTCCTCGGCGGGCAGGACGTAGGTGTGCCGGGCGTTGCGGCCTTCGGGGTCCAGGCGGAAGCTGCCGTGGTCGGCCCGGTAGCTGTCCATGAGGGTCTTGAGCCGGTCCACGGTCCAGGGCTCGCCGTTCTCGTCGACGGCCTCGGATTCGCCGGGGCCCTGCTGGGTGAGCAGGGCGACGCCCTCTTCGAAGTCCATGACCAGCAGGCTGTGCAGGAAGGTGAAGATCCGGT
>Ga0316217_10005645_pt1 | contig 12839 bp, 10 predicted proteins | sample 1anoAmetaG_FD_203633 | JGI IMG/M metagenome (GOLD analysis project Ga0316217, IMG submission 203633) | Freshwater microbial communities from Trout Bog Lake, Wisconsin, USA - 1anoA | ecosystem: Environmental > Aquatic > Freshwater > Lake > Hypolimnion/Profundal zone | place: USA: Wisconsin...
AGCTTTCAAAATCTTAGTCCTTAGCTGATTAGCTAATGACCTCGTCATTTAGGTTTGATATTGATTTTATGTAACTTTCGTCTAGCTGCAGAGGGGGAGACTTCGATCGTAGTATTTTAGAATTCATCGCAGATTAACTCATTCACCTTATTTGAATTTATAATAGTAAAATTATCAAAACATCAGTAAAATCTGCACAAATCACTTGGATACCTCAGCGAATCCAAAAAACATAAAATTTTATTCTGCAGCTATTGTCTAATTTCAAGTGGGATCTGGATTTTTAGCCTCAGTGAATCTATGACTTGAAAATGCTAATCTTTATTAGCTATGGAAGGTTGAGGTAATAATGTCAGAAAATTTTTATATTCTGAAAAAGAAGAAATGACTTTTTCGAATGTATTGATAATTCAGGCGATACAGCAGAAAAAATATCAAGGATCAGGTCAAATAAAAAGAGAAAAGGTTAGCAAAAATGACTCATATTGATTGTTCACATTGATAGTGACCATCAAAAATAGCTTAGGTTTAGATAGCAAAAACCTAAAAGTACAAAGGCTAGGGTGCTTGCACTTTGAAGTTTCCCAACTATACCTTTTTGTCCAAAAAACGTAATTATATTTTGTCTGCATAATCTCAATTATCATGCCATTTTCTCAATCACCACTACTTTATATTATTTTATATCCATCACCAGATGAGTGATTTTGATTACGAAACCTATGATATCTCAACCATTAAGATCGCCTTCCAAAATCTAAAAAGGGCCGAACGCCAAGGCTTTTGGTTGGGAGTCTTGGCTGGCTTTCCTCTCGGAATCTACATAGTTAGCCGACCAGCCATTCAACACAAATTTGCTGCAGGTCCAATTAGTAAAGCAGCAAGCGCTCTGATAGTGGGTTCGCTGATGTACGAATGAAGTAATGCTAGCTACGGAGCTTACATCTTCCGCGCGAGGCAATCTTACAATGACGTGGCAGCCAAAATAAACCGAAAATATTCCATCTTATTAAATAAAGCCATCACTTACAACTGATGACGATAAATCATTCAATTGCCTATACTATGAAACTCCAAATAGTTAAACAATCCTTTTTACTACAATCTAAAATAAGAACGACCCTCAAGTATCATTTCTGGTCTATCTGATAGTACTAGTTGATGTACTGCTCGCATTTCTAGGGGAACTAGGTTATCAGCCCGTTTATGCCCAGCTACAGCAGATAGAAGTAGACTTGTTTGTACTATTTTTTTTAGAAGGGCAGTTTTTCAGCGTCGTCTCTCAAAGTCCAGTAGAACATCATAAGGCTTTGCTATTGACATATCTGTTTTATTTATGTAGTGGCGTGGGCCTGCGATATGCCGATTCCCACCATATTTTTAACACTATTGTGCAAGAGATAATCTCTATTGATCATTTCTTTCTAGTCAAAGAGATGAATAATTGGCAAATTCAGCTCACTTTTACTTACAAGTTCAACTATTTTGTGGTTGAAAGATTGAATTATTATGGGGAATCTTTGCTAGTTGCATTTCTATTCACTCTATAACCCATTTACTCTAAGAATCTACACTAGTTTTTCAACCAGTATTTCGTCCCAATTGTCGTCCTTGTGCTACCATAAACTTTTTACCTCAATCAAAAACCCACATTTGTTATTGTTCAACCTTTCCTTTTTGATATTCATAATTTCTCTAATCGAAGATTCCAGAGTTGGGATTTTAAAAGACAGCCCCTTAAACTGTGGCCGATTTTGAAATGATTGCTTAACTTGAAGCAGATTAAGTTCTTAAAGTGTAAAATCGTTCACCCACCAATCTTCTCTCGTACTTTGGCTTTATTATACATCATACTCAGCTATTCTCTTCTTATTTCTAAACTGCTAGAAACTGGAAACATCCGTTAAGCGGCTTAAATACCGATCGTGGAAAATTACCACTTGCTTGTCTTTTGTGAGTAAAATGTCGAACTAAACCAAATCTGACTTATAGATTGCAGCCTCAATACTCTATAAAGTGTTCTAAGGAAGCAGGCTCGAATAACCCCGGTGAGATACGATCAAAGGCCTCTCTTTTAGTGCTTTTCTAATATTCATTTAAATTTATAAGTCTTAATCTACCAACTGACTCGTATTACATTGAGGTATTGATGGCGTATGAGAAAATCTATGATCATTTGCATGCACTTTCCTTGTCCTTTGTAGGCTAGAAGGCATCAAAAAAAGGAATAGCCCGGAATGAAGCATTTTACTACTCCTATCTTAAGTTTTATTGAATCGTATCCAATCTATTCAGCAAACTCGGCACTTCCTATTTCACTTACCTATTGCCACCTTTTGCCTAACGTTTCTCTTCTTTTTAATTTCTGGACTTGCCTTTGTCACCTTCCACGTTTATTTGCTTTTTTATGTATTCGATCTTTTACTCGAGCTATTCGCCTGACAAATCATTTCCTTCTGGAAGGGTGAATGAACGTTTGCGACGTGCGGGTTCGCCGTGTGACAAAATTGGACTGTTATTCAGGTCTATAAGTTTGTCGAAATCAGCTATTTTTCCGAAATACTTTTTGTACTTTTTTCTAGTTTTACAAATGATTACGTGAGAAGGATCAGGAACCCCTCGTCCTCTGCGGTCTTTTACTGTTTTTCTTCCTTTATTTCTTAGTAGGCACTCAAAATATTGCTCATACTTTTGTAAGAATTCTGCCGCAATAAACTTTCCGGCATCTAGTTTTTTTCCTTATCTTGGTGTATTTTCTCATGACTCTCCTGCAATTTTTGCTTAAAAGCCCCCAAATTTATTTTGCCACCTAATTTAAACTTCTCTTACCTTATTCTTTGGAATGCTTTTTGATTAAAGTAACTAGCTACATCGGAGTGGAAGGCGTATACTCATTGTTAAACTATCTTTAAATATCGAACTCAGTCTAAGAAAACTATTGATGGCTCCTCTGGGTTCCATCTTGAGGCTGGGTTGCTTTTTGCAGCTTATTGAAGAATTTTTGAGCGTGAGACCTCACCTGAGATCCTGAGCGAGTTCTAACATATGCTTCGACCTTTTTCCAATCCTTCCCATACTGCGTGATGGCTATATGCTTGAAAGTTTACCATACATGAAACGTTGGTGTTCCTCTCTCGACCATCGACCAGCTTGCTGCTTTTGTACTTACTGACTGTTTTATTGCATATCTATTATCTATTTTTAATAAGTTTTAGAAACATTACCCAATCAGATAAACCAGTCGCTAAAGCAAGGCGAACAAAAATTCTACACTGACGAAGATCATCAATTTTAGTTAACGGCTGACGAATTAAACCATATTGGCGATAGTTTACATACTTATAATAATAATAATGTATGAAAGCTTTGCGAAAAAGGGGTCATCTGTGCCTCCCAACCTCCTGATTTCATTTGATCCCGAACAAGAGTCGAATATCCTTGACAACCATTCGTATTTTACTTAGAAAATATCACCTTCCAGTAGTCTGAAGAAACTTCATGACAAGGATTTGAGCGTTAGATCCATCAGTACCAGCAAAAAGCCACAGTTTTTCAAAACGCCCCAGAGGAACCCTTCAGAAATTTAGCATTAAGAGACACATATTAGCGAACGGGCAAGGAGCAATTATGAAGAAATAGAAAGAATCCTCAAAAACGAAAACACCAATCTCAAACAGCAAAACGAATTACTACTCAGAGAAATCAACAGGCTCAAACACGTCAATAAAAAGTACAAATAAACCTGCATTGGACAGCGCTTTGAACTCTAGGGCTTCCGATAGGAATGCCAGGCGCAGAAGCAGAGAGCAGACGAAATGAAACAGATAATCATGACCAAGTTGAAAACTTTGGAAAGTAAAGCCTTGGGAGAGTAGCCAAATGAAAATATTGCGGATTCAACTGTCGGCATTTTGTAAGGGCTCAGTCTGACTTAGAGCGGAATATAGCAATCACACTGAAATGTCTAACTGATTGTCTTAATACCTCATAATATTGCTTATTTTTATTTTACTGCTACTAGGAATCAAAGTTTATTAGTTGCAACTGATTTGGGATATTTTCAGTATCTAGGTTTATATTGGAAGATATTCAAAACGAGATTAGTTTTAGTTGATAAGGCTTCAGAGAAGAGGGTGGAAGCCAAACAAGTTGATACGAGTAAAATGATAGTTAAAGTTAAATATCTTCAAATATCTAATAATAAGCTTATATGAAAAAACAAATCAGATTGATCACAAAACTTCAAAAAGATACAAATTTGCTAATTAATGCTTAATTATTTCAAATAGATGATATCGATAATCACTTTTTATCCTCTCCGTCTTTCTTCTTGTCCTTTTTAGAAGGTGCGCCCAACTTCTTATCTGGTTTTTAAGGAGATTTTAGGGCTTTTCTTTTATTATTAATGAGTTACTTAATTTCATTTGTTGCCCCTATAGTTATTTCTACCTTCTGCATAGGTTGAGCAGGAGCCGGAGCTATCTTTTGGGGTGGTGCAGGCCCACTCGGCTTTATTTATTCAGGCTTTTTGGGAATGTTACTTGAAGCAGTAGGAATAGTTTTGTTTCTCAAAGCCTGCAAAATTTTGACTAGTTCGTTATTCCTCTAATTTATACCTAAATAAAGATAAAAGTACTCTTCTTTTTGCGGTAGGGGGTACCAACTTTTATCTCACCTTTGAGGTTTTATGTCAAAAGTTGGTGCCTTAAGGCAGATAGGTCTGAAGAGCCTTAATCTATCGGCTCATAGATAATAACCTACTACCCCTGTTAATACATTTATAAAAGTTTGATGATTTTAGCGACTTCATCATCCGAATTATTGGATCTGGTTTTAAGTTTGCTAATGTTCTCAGCAAAGGGCTCCAAGAACTTTTGGAACTCCTTCTAAAAGCAGTGATAATTTCCTTACTCCACATCAGTCACATCTTCCTCCAATAGCTGTTGATAATATTCGGGCGTAATCGCAACGCTTTAGTTGCTCTCATATTTGGCTTCACTTTATTACTCTATTTTTGTTACATTCCTGAGGGCTGCCTAGTTTGGCGAAAACGCTGTGTAGCTTTGGATGTAATTACTAGAATAGGGCAGGATTTTTTTGTCCCATAATTAAAGGTTGGGTAAGCTACCGTTACTATCCTGAGTTAGTCTGCTGACCATTTGGTAAATTTACTGCACAAATTATACAGTAATGTGCTTGTGAGCGAATGCAATATGCCTGCAGATAAGTTGCGTAATATTTCTCCAATTATTGCCAAATTATCGGAGATATTTTTAGACCAAATAAGCCATCAACAATGCTCTTGGCTAATCAATACAATTCTTGGGCTCTGACCGCAGATAAGTCTTCACACTCCTTTCCTATTTCAAAAACACCACTCTCTTGAGCAGTTTCTAAGGCTTATAAATGAAAAGACGGCCAGCCGAGATGTTCTAAGCATCTTCTACATCGTCTTGGGAGTAGTTTTAAGGAAAGATCCTAAATTAGAAAGTTGTACATTGAAGCTTTTTACGCGAACTTCTAGAACAGTTTCTTTTTATTGTGTTTTATCACAAACGACTCGTACTATTTGTCGTGGAATTAGTTATAGTATTTTGTTTATCGCACAGGCTCAGCTTCAGGTACACTCTTCAAAGTTGGAGGGAATGACTTTTCTCCAGTAATGTTCTTTTAAAACGTTTTTCTGTATTCCTAATCGCTGTTAGGCAAAGTCAACAGTAGAACTCCATTATCAAGTTTACCTACGTAATTTTTTTAGTTTCTTTGTGTCATCTTTTCAAGTTCTTGAGCAGGCCAATGAAAGTCGAAAGCTTCTTCATCCTTTTTTTTTCGAGGACGTTCACCCACAAACAACCATTAAGAAATGTTGAGGGGCTAGATTATCTTCGTTGCTTTTGACTCTGGCTCAGTGTTGAGCAAATTGCTGAGAAAAACAGTTGCACTGCTAAGACTTCTACCTGCCTGCTACTACTATTCCTCTTCTTTGAATTTCAGTCTTTTTCTGACATTTTCATTGATCCTTCTCAGTGATCCTTTGCGGCTTATGGCAAGAATAGGTTCAGCATCAATAAACTCCTTCCTGGCAGTGTACTTAGTCCCAATGTAAGTGGAGATGGGCTAGATCTGGATAACTGGCTGTATTTCAGCCTCCATATGAGGTGCTTCCACTCCCCCGACGTCCAACAAATCGTCCAGCAGGTCAGGTTAGTGAGGCAAATAGCTTTAGTACTAGTCGTTCATGAAAATGTCATCCTGGTGCTTTTTTATTCCTTCCTCCTTTGGCTGCATTTTCTATTCAACCATCTCAGGTATTGCCACTTCCCCAGTCTTCTTAAAAATTTAGACTGTGTTCTACCCCAAGGAGTTGCTAATCAAACGATGGAAGTGATACTGCTACTCCATGCGGAGCTGCGTTCTCTGCACCTCTAGCCTAGCCTGCCTGATAAGATTACTGGAGGTAGCTATCCTCAATTTACGTCTCTGCATATAAAATTGTTCACCTCTTGGAAGATGCGGCTGCTGAAGATAGCGTCTTAGAGAAGGGTGTCCCATTTAGAGCGAGGTCTCTCCATCAAAGCCTTCTGTTCGGGGAAATCCTGGCGGAGGCGGATCAGCTCGTCAATCAGTTTGTATTGCCGGAGGTAAAGATTGGGCAGATAGGAGAGCTGGTCGTTGCTTACAAGTTTGTCGAATACATCTGCATTAATGATGGAAATGAGAAGCATTGAACCAAGCCAAAGGTGGTCTCTTTGGCTTGGTTCAGAAGTTGTAAGTGTGGCTTACTTGATTTTTCGGTGGATTCGAGGGTAATAAGGCACTAGGGAGGCATAAAGACCTCTTGTTTCATCGATTATTAATTAATATTATAAAGGGGATTGGTTTAAGTCAATTAAGCGCCAACTTATTTCAAGACCAATCCGAATTAATAAGTAAAATTCATGAAAGCATCAAATTTATGGATTTGCTCGTAAATAAGCGATAAGTAGGCGGTTAGATATAGCGGGGAGGTGAACAGCTTGGATAAAGAATTAACAATTATTGCTCGAAAGCAAATCGATTATTTTTGATGAAAATCAATGAGATTATTAATAAATGGGTATTTGGACTATGTTTCTGTTAATATAGTTTTATAATACCGCCTCATTATATTCAAAATGAGATAAGAACCCAGACAGTAGCCTCAAAACTCCCATTTCAAGCTAGACCGCTACAGATCCCAAATCAGGAAAAGCTCTATCAGAAACAGACTGGACTAGCAACGCAAACAGTTGGTCGGACAAATCGACTTCGAAACACTAAAAAATCTACTCCACAACCTTGACACCATCCACTTTCCCAAAAATACAGATCGTGCTGATAAGCCATCCCCTAACACAGCCTAGCTAATCGAGATGATTGTCATTTTGGAGGAGCACTGCCAATAGGCCTCGTTCAATTTACAGGCGGCTACTTAGAATCTGGGAGAAGGCTTCGCCAACGTGTTCCTAGTCTATGCCAAAACTATGCCGATTGAAGATAAAACAAAGATGCTGTCTGCGCTGGCGTACCTGACGTATTATAGTGAGTAGAGTTCGGCAATATTGCAGTTAAAGGAGGAGTTTATTGACTGCCTGAGGACAGAACTCGCTTACTTGAGCATGTAGGAACTTTTTGAGATCAAGTTTAGTAAAATGATGGTCATTTTGCTGATGAATCTGGCCAGCTTGCGAAAGTAGTAATTTAATATATACCTTGCAGAATCAGATATCTGCAAATGTATCAATGAGCAAATCTACAAAACTTTCAACATCTCCAAGCATACCCTCAATGAAGAGTACGTATAATCCGTCAAATAACTCCGAGAGTATGCTCTGAGGCTCTTTAAAAACGTGGTGAGCGCCCTGGACAAAAGTTTGAATGTGGTCTTAAAACTAGTCACAGCTGCTATCAGAGACTAGGCCTACTTCTTGCTCCATCCCGATCGAATGTTCAAGTTGCTTGAGTAGGCCATGAAAATTGATAACTTTTGGCTTTAGCTCATGCAAAGTGATGTAGGTGACGTAACCCTGCAATATATCGCTGAGGCCTCGCTAAACATTCAATAACGATGCCTCACCGATGCTTTTTTGAAGATCAAGGAGGAAACTCTTACCTAAGCTGAGTAACTTAACTTCTACCCCATGCTGTGTTTCTTGAATAGGTTGAACTTTTAAGACGAAGAGGATACCCGCATAACGTTTGTCTGGAGTAAATTTGTCTAGGAGCTGCTCAATGGCTACATGCTTGCAGAGTTCACCAAGAAAGCGCATTAAAGGAAAAATAAGTAGCAACTGACGATCGCCCTGACCACTTACTGCCATTTGTCAAGATCGTAAATAGTGACAGGCTAGCAGTTGATAATAGTGCGCCCAGTCTAGGATTTATACATCCTGCTGAAGGTATTCGCAGATCCTTGCTGGACTGTCTCAAGCGAAATCGGAAGCCTATGTTGGGAAATACTGAAGAATCTACTGAACAAGAGTAAGATGTACCACAAGTAGTTGATGTAGCTGCTGATCGTTGACCGGATGGTGGAGGTTTTGGAAAGTGAGTTCGCCAAGCCAAGTCTATTGACAGAAGTCATTCTGTTTGGGAGGGAATTGCTGCGGTCATTCGACGAATCCACTCATAAAATACTGCAAATCTTTGAGAACAAAAAGGTCATCCAGAGAATAGATAAACTGATAACCCACACAAATCGGGAGGTTTTCGAGAAGGCGGAGATGTTCATCGAGGCTGTGGGGGCTGAGCAAAGGAAGATTTAGCGTTCAATCTGATATCCTTATTATATTTGTCAAACCCGCATCTATCATGCTTTATAATTTATAACTCGTAATAAGTATAAAATACCATAAAAGAACATCATTTTTGTGATTTCTTCTCAAAAGTACAAAAAATATTGAATTTTTGATTTTTCAACATAAATTTTCTAGATATCGTTAGTTGTCAAGGACGAACCATTCTACGAAGAGATACTGCTGAGAGAACGCACGGCCGTTTTTAGGCGATCAGATTTTCTTAATTGAATATCAACAATAATATCATCAGAAAATTATGAGCCTGGACGACACCTATTCTCTCACCTAACCTATCCATCTCAACGAAAAAACCCAGACATACAAATCTAGACTTCGAATCAGCCTTATTGCCTGGAATTTCAGCCTGGGCTCATTCTATTTTGGCTTTTGCATGGTTTACCTTGGTACCATACCCATAGAAACTATTATGAATGTTTTTATGATCGATTTCGACAAAGGAGTAATGTAAGGAATTCTCAACGGTTGTGTCCCAATAGGCGCCCTTATCGGTGCTCTCACTAGTTCGATTTTTATAGCCTGTTTTTCTCGCAAGTAAACTTTAGATAACTAAGGAACTGCTTCCTTTTCATCAATACAGTCGCATTCATCGCTGGAGCGCTTTTGTATATTCCCAACGTTTACACGCTCATAGTTTTCAGGGTTATTCAAGGAATTTGTGTCGGAGTGTTCAGTGCTTTGGGGCCACTCGTTGTCAAAGAAATATCGCCGATAGAAATCTCCGGAACTTTAGGCACTTTTCCGCAACTAAATATTTCTCTCGGTATACTGCTAGCGTATCTTACAAATTATTGCCTAAAAAAGATCACAGGTGATTTGAGTTGCGAAAGTTTTTGGCCAATCACCTTCGGAATTCCTTTCGTTTCGCTAACTATGCAAACCATTTTGCTGCTGTTTGTGTTTCCTTATTAGACCCCTAAGTATTTGCTGCTGCATGGAAACTAAGAATAAGCCAGAAAACTGATCGAAGAACTCTATCACCCCGAGTTCGTTGAATAAATACTTGATTAAAAGAAGAAAGACATCGGGAGCTCTGCAAAAACGAGCATAATTTAGGAGAGTGGTCCAAGTGAATAAGACTTATCATTTATAATGAAAAGGAACTCGAAAATAACAATCATTATGGGACTCCATCTGGCAATTATGCAACAACTATCAGGAGTAAGCGCTATCAACATTTACTGCAACCCTATCGTTGAAAAGGCTGTGACAGGAGAACTTAGTTTGCTCATGTCTTCCTTTATTACTCTGGAAAAACTATTGGGCACAATCACCTCATCTTTCATTCTAACACGTTTTGGACGCAAGGCCATCCTCGAAATTGGAGGACTTTGCGAGGGTTGTGCCTGTGCCATGATCGCAGTCGGCTTTTACATCCACGAAAGCTCCCCCTAAATCAGCGACAAACTTATAATCGTGGGCCTGTTTTTCTTTATGGGAGTCTTCGGTCTGTCCCTGGGCCCAGTGGTGTGGCTCTACACTGCAGAGCTGGTGTAACCAAAAGTGATTCCTTTCACGACTGCCACGAATTGGATCACTTCCACGACGGTGGTTATCTTTTTCCCGATCATAACTGACAACGTACTTGGAGGCAACCCTGCCTTCCTCTTCGTTTTCTTCTCAGGCTGGCAATTCGCATCAGTTATCTTCAACCGCTTCTTTTTGCTAGAGACAAAAGGCAAGACTGAGAAGCAAATAAGAGACGAATACCACGGCAGCATTTAAAAATGATTTTTAAGATTTGTTTTTTGTTTCAACTCTAAAGCCTATCGGATCAATTAAAATTATAACTTTTAGGCTACCTGCACTCGATTGCAAACAAAGCTCCTTTATTGTTTGGAGACGGCACTAGTTGCTTTCGACAAAGTTTGGTTGTGCTGATCAAGCTGGTCACAACTACTCTAAAATTTAATCAAGATACCAAAGCTCAATATAAGTATTATTATATATGTCTATCAGTACCTAGGGTGACTTAATTTGTTAATAACTTTAATTGATAATCTTCAGTTGTGTTACAATTAAGACTTTCTCTTGAAGCTCATCAGAGTATCGTTGAGCTTCTGCTGTTTTCCTCAATTCATATCCTTAGTCTTGGTAGAATTAAATGAAAGAGGTCCTAGAGGCTCAACAAAAGTGGTCTTTTCCAGCATAATAAATGGGCAGTACAGAAAGCTGCTCTTCTGATTTTTATTTTTAAGCATTCTACTATACTTGCTGTTTTTTGATTTTGCTAGCTTTTTCTTTCAAGTTTTGCAATTCTAGAGTGTTGCATAAGAACATCTCAAAATAAGTTAGAAGGGTGAATTTTTCTAAGCTCACAGCTGTAAATATAAATTTATAGATTCTTGCTTCTCAGCAATCATAAGTTTTGCATAACTCCTCTCTAAAAAGAAAAGTATTTTGAGGTGGATGCTAAAAAAATGTAAGACTGCTTAAAGGCACCAAAATTTGTAATCGTGATCGATACATATCATTCTATTTTTATGATTAAAAGTTGGTAGATATTTGAATGTCCTAATGCTTTGATAAAATGTAAGCACAGCTGCTTCAAAGATTAAACCTGGCTGAGTGTAGCTTAGTCTCCATCGATTCATACTACATCTAAAGATTAAATATTTTAAGGGCAATACCATCAAAATATATTATTTTGCAAAGAGCAGTAGGCAAGGATTGTGCCGAAACCACTCGCTGTATTTAGATCATGCAGTTTTAATTTAATCTATAATTTTCAACATTAGTATTCAAAAAATGAAGCCTGATGAAGCGTCTTCTTTAGCCTAATCTATTTTGTTGAACAAAAAGCAGCAAACCTACAAATCTAAACTCCAAATCAGTTTGATTGTTTGGAATTTTACCTTGGCTTCTTTCTATTTTGGATATTCCTTGGTTTACCTTGGCACCATACCCATTGAAACCACTTTGAAAGTGTTTCAGACCCACTTTGACAAAAGTCTTATGCAGGGCATTATCAGTGGCTGTGTCCCAATAGGTGCCCTTACCGGTGCTCTCATAAGCTCTATCGTTATAGGTCGTTTTTCCCGCAAGTAAACTTTAGATAACTAAGGAACTGCTTCTTTTTCATCAATACAGTCGCATTCATCGCTGGAGGACTTTTGTATATTCCCAATATTTACACGCTCATAGTTTTCAGGGTTATTCAAGGAATTTGTGTCGGAGTGTTCAGTGCCTTGGGGCCACTCGTTGTGAAAGAAATATCACCCACAGAAATCTCCGGAACTTTAGGCACTTTTGTACAACTTAACATTTCTTTTGGTATATTGCTAGCATATCTTACAAATTACTGTCTAAAAAAGATCACAGGTGATTTGAGCTGCGAAAGCTTTTGGCCAATCACCTTCGGAATTCCTTTCGTTTCTCTTGGATTGCAAACTGTTTTGCTGCTGTTTGTGTTTCCATATTAGACTCCGAAGTATTTGCTTCTACAAGGAAACTAAGAATAGGCCAGAAAATTGATTGAAAAGCTCTATCACCCTGAATTCGTTGAGTAGATACTCGATTAAAAGAAGAAGGATTTAGAGAGTACCATATACATCGAATAGAGCATAGTGAAGACAACTAGTCCAACTGAAAATACAAAATCTAGCTCAAAAAGTAAATCAAAATCTAAAATAACGATACTGATAGGAGTTCATCTGGCAATTATGCAACAACTATCAGGAGTTAATGCTATTAACTTTTATTGCAACCCAATTGTGGCTAAAGCTGTCTCTGGAGAACTTAGTTTGCTCATGTCTTCCTTTATTACTCTGGAAAAAGTGTTGACTACCTTTGCCACATCTTTTATTCTAACACGTTTTGGACGCAAGGCCGTCCTCGAAATTGGGGGACTTTGCGAGGGTTGTGCCTGTGCCATGATCGCAGTCGGCTTTTACATCCATGAAAGCTCCCCCTAAATCAGCGACAAACTTATAATCGTGGGCCTGTTTTTCTTTATGGGAGTCTTCGGTCTGTCCCTGGGCCCAGTGGTGTGGCTCTACACTGCAG
>Ga0316217_10005646_pt1 | contig 12838 bp, 4 predicted proteins | sample 1anoAmetaG_FD_203633 | JGI IMG/M metagenome (GOLD analysis project Ga0316217, IMG submission 203633) | Freshwater microbial communities from Trout Bog Lake, Wisconsin, USA - 1anoA | ecosystem: Environmental > Aquatic > Freshwater > Lake > Hypolimnion/Profundal zone | place: USA: Wisconsin...
CAACCCCAACCCCAACCCCAACCCCTCCTTAGTTTAATCAAATATGAGATTAAATGTATTCAAAAAATATCAAATATCATCTAGTAAACTAAGTTTAGCTTCAATGGCCTCCAAATAAAGGGTATCTAACTAATTATCGATGCCATTTTTCCCCATTTTTTAAAGCTATTATCTTTTCCTAGCCTTTTGTTCTAGCTTCTTTGTAAACTAAAGGATCTTCTATTGCCGTCCCTCTTTGGTTAAATTCATCTTTTCAATCTGCTCCAAAAGATCTTGGGCTGATTTGATTTCTTTTCTTTTATTATTCTTTCTCAATTAGGCTAAGTAGTCCAGTTTTGGCTCTTTCTATTATTCAGGTTCTTGCTGCTAGCCAGAAACCAACAGTTTTTGATGATCTATCTGAAGTTTTGAAAACTAGAGGTAACGTAGGCCTATCTTATTGGCGGTTTCAGTAGCTGTGTGGGAAGTTGAGCGTCCTCTTTTACTCAGGTTAACACTCCTAAATTTCATTTCCTAGACTAACTTTTCATCGATAGTGGGTTTGTATGTAGTTTTTATATGTTATGAAAACTTTTTGAGCTTATCTCGAGCCTATTTGAGCTTACTTATCTCATCCTAATTCTTTGAGTCCTCAAATAACTTTCTCTACCTCTCAATCTTTTTGTAAAAGACTGATTTATAAAACACCTGGGATGAATCATTCTGAGTTTTTTGGGCACTGCTGCTCCTCTCCATAATCTTCTCTTTCAGATGTTTGTCGACTTTCTCTGCAAATTCATCTAACTATTTCTTATTGATAGGTTTATGAAGAGTTCTTATCTCTGCTAGCCTTTTCTTCTTCTCCTCCAAGCTTTAATTTTGCTTGAGATTGTATTGTTCCTCTATTTTATCAACCATAGTTTTTTACTTTAGTTTCTCCTTGAGGACCAGTTCTTGCTGTTTGCTCATCTATTGACGTTTCTTGTGTTCTTATTACAAAATCCGTAAGGTTTACTCAATTTATTTTCGCTTTTTGTTTTTCTTTTACAGCTATATCTGCTCTCTTTCTTCTTTTAACCGTCTCTATTCTTCAAGTTTTTGCTATTATTACAATTTGGCTGCTTGCTGCTTCTTTCTCAGCAACTCCTTTTTTTCGTTTTCTATTTTTTTCATGAAGTTATTGTGCTATTCTTCACTGATTATCCTAGATGATTTTTGCTTTTATTCGTCTTATAACTGGTTTTCAATATTCTTCAGCTAATTCTCTAATCCTTTCTTAATATGTAACGCTTATAAAGATTTCTTTTTATCATTAATTCTGTTTATCTATTATTCGGCCGGCCATACTCTAGGTTTGATCTCGTATTTTCCCTGCAAAATATCATTGCTAAGTTCCTCTTCTTTAGTTATAAAGAATGTATTTACTTGCTAAAGCTTCAGAGGGTGTGTATTGAGAAGCGAGCTAAAATAGACTTCCTGTTTCTTGATCTATTCTTCACCCCTTAACATCGAAGCGAACTTTATCTTGCTATTTTTGTGGAGAGAGGGGTTCGAGGCTGTAACGCTTTGCGAGTTTTTTAAGACTGATTGAGATAAATCTGATGCATTATTTTACAACATAATTTTATTATTTTAAGCAAGCCAATCTTCAAATACAAATAAATGTTGATAAAGCCTTCAAAATAATCAATCTTCACGAATGCATTGGGTTGAACCGAAATCCTAGAAATATATCACACTACATACATTACCGTACAAACCAAACAAGGTCAGGAATTCTGTCAGTTTGGTTTCAGATCCCAAAGAACAATAAAACACTGCTTTATGGATCCAACTCAATAAAATCCTAAAGCTTAAACTAAAAAACGTAAAATTGCTCTGTATTTATTGAACTTTTTTCCCTACTAATAATAAAATTTATTTTAAAAGCGTTTGTTCGGCGAGTTTTCATTTGTTTCTTATTTGGACGGGTTCTCATCACTGGCAAAAAAAGGAGTATAGACTAATTGTTTGGCTTTAGTCTATTAATATCAACTGTCCTAATAATAATTAAATGTCAGAAATTGATTTCAAAGACCCTTTTCTCGGTCAGTAACTGGCACTCAGCGAGAAGGAATCACTTACAGGCCAGCAGATAAGCAAATAATTCGATGGCGGTTAAGATTGTTTCGACGTGTACCATAAAACTAATAATAACAAGATGTTTCAGTCAGTGAACAGTGGCTTTCGTTTAAGCTAAACTACAGATAGTAAACATTCTTCCCCCATCAAAATAAATGTTTCTTTGCTCAGATCTTCAGTTAACCCCATGGGTCGCTCAACTGACTTCAATCTCAATAATGATTCAAAAACAGAAACACCTGTTTTTTTGGGAAAAATTGGGGAAGATTAGATGTTTGAATGCCAGCATGACTTTCAGAGTGAGAAAAAATGTCAAATTTGCAAAGGAACTGGGTTTGTAAAAGGAAGCAGCAACTTGATCAAGTTCTTCGAATATTTGATAGGATTTAAGTTGGGAGTAAACAGCACTTATAAGTAAAAAAAATTAACCGTCCACAAAAAAGCAGAGGTTAATAACTTCTGTAACGATTTTTACGCCAAAAACTAAATAAAAAATAGCAATATTAGAGCTACTAACAGCAATTTTACCTACAGGCTCAACACCAGGGCCAGCTAGAAGCCTGTAAAAAGCTTCAGAACTTCGAATTACGGGTAATGCAGAATCAGCTAGCGCCAGCTTTTGAACCAATCCGAACGTTTTTCAACAAAAACGGCCCGAATTTGCAACAAAGACGATGTTGCCTAATAAATTAACTCGATAATTACAATCCACTAGAATTACAAATGTGATATCTGCGATCGGACTCCAATAGTCGGCCCCAGATACCACTGCCACGGCTGTGAAGATTTCGATCTATGTGAAGAGTGCTATAGCAAGGGTATTCACCCCCACATGATGGAAAAGATTGACAAATGCGGAAAAAGCAAGCAACTTTAGCATGTTTTGAATTTTCTAGCACAACCCAATACTAAGACCATAAGAGAGTCATTAAGGCCCCCTCCTACTATCTCCATGGGAAATGGCTCTATAAAGAGTACGAGAAGTGCCATTCGATGATTTATTAGTATTTTTTCAATTACTATCCTTTCTTTCGTACTCAAAGCTCAAGGCTCTAACAAAATTTTACAAAACTATTCGTAAGCTAAAATATTTGATTTCGCAGATGAATGATCAACGCTGAGCTCTTTCAAACAACAAGGGATTCTCTGATTGTTAATTGATTTCTTTTTTCAATTACCCCATCAAATTGAACATTTTATCTACTTTTTACTTTATTTTCGGAATAACCGACTAAATCTGGACTTGGCTGGTGACTAAACTTTCTCGGTATTTCACTGTATCCACAGTCATAAGCGATGGAAGTATAACTCTAGGTAGTATGTTAGTGGAACTTGAAATCGGTGAGATAAAAGCCGGTATCTAGCTTGGCAAAGCTGTAACTGTTTTACTGTAAACTGAGGATCTAATGTTATTTCCGGGGTTGGCAGTGGTGATCATCAACATGATTTACTGTATCACTTTCTGTATTGATTCCTCTTGTTTTTTCAGCTAATTCAATATCCTTTCCTTGAATCTGAGGTATTCTACCTTGATATCCTTTATAAACTCGAAGTTTTGGCTTTTTGATGAATTTTTGCGCATAAGTTAGTCTTTCCTCATCGGAGAATCAAACTTCAGAGTAAAGCTTCCCTCGCTTTCAACTGCTTTCAAATTTATCGACTGATTCATCTATCTGGGAGTTTACATAATTTCCTTTATGCGCTGTTGTTCCTTTTCCTTTTTGGCTGTAATATCCTTCAAATCTTTGAGTGAGATTTCGTCGTGAGATTTGCTCAAAATTTTGGATCTAACTAGCGATTTAGAGGTATTGCTAACCGATGAATCTAGGTATTTTGCTGGTGAAAACTTGGTCGGAACATCTTTGTTATCAGCTAAAATGCGAGACTACACTGTGCTTTGCTTTACGATAGAATATTTCCAAGTATTTGGCCTGAATTAGTAGGAGTTTGCTTCCATTTCCTTTGATATATCTTCCAATCTTAGTAATTTTTGATAACAAATCTAACCATTTTGCAAGAATATTTCATAATCTGCCCCATTAGCCTTGAATTCTCTTGCATAGCTTGAAGAAAGTAACGTATTATTAGGTTTTTATGGGCATTTTTTTAAAAAATATTTTTAACTTATAAGAATTCGAAGGGCATGAAGCTTGTTTCTTCATTGTTCAAAGACGACCCAATGCACAAATAGTTAAAAAAGATCGGATTAATAACAGACAGTCTTACGAATTAGATAATCGCTCCAACTCTTTAGCTATTTCGGTAGAAAATGAACCAAAACTCATAGTAAACATTCTTAAAAGCGATGATAAAACAACTCGAATAGAAGACGTCACACTCCCGCAAGCTCAAAATAATGTCTTGCTTGATCTAAATATCGAAAATTTCAAAGTATGACGTTTGCGACATCATCCTAAACAAAAAGATTAAGACCTTTACCAAGCCTTCCAAATACAAATTTAATGAGATAGAGCCTAAGCCTTAGAAGCTTGAAGAATTTATTGTGTAGGAACTTCTCATCCCTGAGTATAACTATATCATGAAGTTGAGTACCAACTAGGAGCTCTACCAAACTTGCAAGCAGGGAGAAATACCTTACGATTAAATTTTCAGAAGAGGAACCAAAATACGATTCATCTGGATTTTCAAGCTTTACAACATCATCAACGCACTCATACCCATCCTCAAATCTCTCATCAAAGCCTGCCAGTTAAACAAAAGCTTACTCTTCCTCCAAGAAAGTGTTGCCTATCTGTTCAATGATCTTGTAGTTATGAATAACTTTGTTGTGAAGGCATTAGAGGAGGCTTCCACTGATAATTTCATGCTTATGCCGTATTTCGACATGCTTCAGTTCCATGAGTCACTAAAGTAGCAAATTCAGGTAGGAAAAAATGTTATGGAAATCTATGCACAGGCCAAAAATTTCTCAAAAGGATTGACTTAGCCCTTGAAGCTTTCTCTTAAACCTGAGGAGATAGAAGAAATCGAGATTCAAGCGTTGAGGGTGAAGCTTATCAGTGACTCTTTAAAAAATCCGAAGAAGGACCACAAGGTCCTATAGACAGAATACAACTAGAAGATCGAAAAGAAATTCTTCAAAACAAATCCTACCTAGCCTAATGTCTTAGATAAGTAAAGATTTTAGTTCAACGATAAATGGAAGCATTTGGATTGATTTTAAATACTGGCTTATGTTCAAGTTAATCTATCATTCGCTTTGGATGTTTTTAAGGCTGTAAGGCCAGTCATCGGGTCTTGGCTCCTTGAAGGGGTATATTTGAACATAGGGAAGTGTGGTTGGGGTGGTTTTATAGTTGTAAATGGCTAACTTTCTGAATTATTCATAGGCCATATTGTTTTTATTTTTTCTAGCGAATTCGACGAACTTGTTTGACATTATCTGAGCTATTCTTGCGCCATCAGCAGTCCTGTCAGCAGAAATTTGCCATTCATATAGATTTTTTTAAGGATGGAACTGAACTGCGAAAATGGGGTAGTCTCTGGCTTCCAAGGTCGAGATAAATAAGTCTCCTCCTCTGCTCTTTGAAATTGATGTTATTTTCCAAAAGTCCATCATATACCTATTATTAGCGAAAGATGATAGTTTTAGCCCATTTTAGTGATTGAAAAATAAAATCCCTTTTTTGGTTAGTTTGTTTCTTAGATCTTCATCAAGATCGTCGTAGATGGCAGATTTCTCTTAGAAGACCAAAGTGTTTAGGTAGTGATCCGATTATCTAATGGGCTGTAGAATGGATTCATCAAACCTAGAGGTAAGATAAGTAAGCAGTTCTAGACCTAAGCAAGTCCCCCATACAGGGAAAACAGTGCCCTTTTTATTCTAATTGATAGCCCATTGGAGGATGAAGTTGGCATTTTTGACCCAATGATTGCTGATATGTATTTCGTCCTATCCAGCTCCTCCAGTGAAAAGCACTCCATTGACTTTTTGCAGTATAGCTTAGATCTCAGATTCTGAAGAAAACGCAAAAATGGGGACTACTTGAGCACCAGACATCCAAACATATTTGACATAAGCTGCCGAGATATAAGTGCTCAGAAATTATTTGGTTGAAGGCTAATCGTATTCGTCGATTTGGGTATAGATTCCAATCACTGGTCCTTGGTTAGGCATGCAATGGCTGATAGACAGAAGCAGGATCGTAACGAAAGTCCAAATCATCATTAAAATAGGCTCAACTACTGATTATGAAACAAATCCAGTTTGTTAATAATCTGTTATATGTAGGATTAACTTACACATATCAAAAAACATCAATGAATGAGTTTGAAGGGTCATTCGAGTTTTGATTTTTAGTATTTTTGGGCCAAAAAGGTGTGCTTGCAAAGTTAATGCATTGGCCATCTATATTATCTGTCCTTGATAAGCATCTTACTAACGAAATCTTTGGCATCTTTATCATCTATTTTACTCATAATCGCTTAATGAGTAATCTTTATAGATAACTAATTACTATTTTTTGAAGCTAATTCATGTCCTGGATATTGAAAGGGTTAGAGCCAGTTAACAGTTCGTAGGTAAGTACTCCTACCGCCCAGACATCCACCCTCTAATCATAGTACTAATGTGCTATAATTTCAGGTGATAAGTAAAGAGGAGTGCCACATATGGTCTTCCTAAGATTTTATTTCTAGGGATTATAGACGGCACATCCGAAATCTATTAGTTTGACCACCCCTCCAGGTGCAATCAGTATGTTTTCAGGTTTGATATCTCGATGAATGATGGAGTGTCTATGCAGATAGCTGATTGCTTAGCATAGCTGCGAGATATACGAGACAACATCTTTCAAATCCATTTTGACGAAGTATCCTTATTTGAACATCAAAGAGAAAAGAGTTTGTCCTCCTACATACTACTGGATCAGGCTCAAAGTAGGCTTATCTGAAAAATCTGAGAAATAGCCATAGATTTTGGCAATGTTTTTGTGCTGGCAAAAGGATTGAATTTTTATTTATGATACTAGTCTTTAAAAATTGTCTTTTTACAAAAGGACTTATTCTTTTATCTCTTTGATTGCGCAAACGGTATTACTTGACCTCTAAATCGCCAACTTCACAGAGCTATAAACCCCCTCTCCCAATTAATTGAGGAATATGAATTGTTATCTGGATAGCCTTTTTGCTTCAGCTTTAACCGGACATTCGATTATTTCTTTGATTTCTTTTTCCAGAGTGCTTAAGCTGAACTCACAACCTGGAGGATTTTCGTTTTAAATATATCCTGAATATCTATTTTGTGCGTTTTTTTTCCTAGTAGGCTTCGGACTGCTAAACTTCAGGGCTCCCTCCCCAATATTCTGATGAGACTACTTGTTTTCTTTTAGGGTGCTTTCGTAGATTGTTTTTTTTGATTTTGAGCTGTTGAAGGTGAGACCAATAGTTTTTGCTGATTAGACTTGACGCTGACTCTTTTTACTGTTCTTGCGCTCAATCGAAGAATTTTGGTCACTCCCATTAATGACTGTTATTTAATCGAACTGCCCTTGGATTTGGCTGTAGATCTCGGCCATTGACGGCCTTTTATTCCTAGAATGTCTGGGATTTGTTTTTGGCTCTTACATGCGAATTAGCAATGCTCAATTAAGACTATTAATATTCTGAAGAATGAACACTAAACAATAATAATAATGATAAGATCAATTTTCAGTTAAGCCGCTTTTATTTTTCAGCCCTCTCTACACTAGTTTCTTCATTTTTTATGTATACCCGTTTTTGATTGTGGATTTATTCGATTCCAGCTTTTTCAATGATTTGTCGATTACTTGCTGCTTCAGATTGAACAAAATTTCTTGGTTTTTCTATGTTTGCTTGTCAATGTAGTTTTTCATTTTTTGCTTAACTATCAATTCTGTCTGGGTCAACACCTCCTCCACATATTTCTCCTACTACTCTTTCAGCTTCTGCAGCAAATTGTTCACTATTTCATCTTCACCTTCCAACAAACTATTATTGCCGAAATCCCAACATATTTGCTCTTTCTTGGGGACTTCAATATCATTCTATGTTCTTAGTCTTTTGCTTGGGGATATATTGCTGCGATTAGATAGAGACTTTAATCTTGAGGCTTTCAACTTTTTTTCGATAACAGAGGCAGTTTTTCGAGCTCCTGTTTGGAAGGGCTTCTTAGATGTTGTCTGTTGCTATTTAAGAACGAATTGCTAAAAGCTTTTTGCAATGTTTTTTGCATAGGTTTGGTATTAAACCTAAAAATCCACAATTTCGTCTTTCTTTCTAGGACTGGCTTTTTGGATTTCAGGCTGTTTATTCATCTTAGATTCATTTTTGAACTAAACGCTAATATTACTGATATTGGATATGCTTTTTGAACTTGATAACTCATGGTTCAGATTATAACTTTAGTAACTTATGACCATAGCTCTTCCTGAAGTTAAATTTTGAAGGTATTCACGTCGATTTTGTAGATCTTTAAGCTTTTTATCGCAAAACTAAGCAAGGCCATTTTCTTTGGATAATTCCACTTCATAGTGACTCAGCAGTGTGTTCAATCGTTGATTTGATTATTTGTTGGAAGTCATCAGTGTTTAATAAAGTTTATACAATAAAAACCAGGATTATTTTGTGATAACTTATTGTGTTTGGTCTTGCGGATAATCCGCAAATTATAACACCTAAAAAAAGAAAAAATCTTTGTAAAATATGACAAAATAATGCATCTCAAAACTGCTGCTTTAAAAGCTCAAATGAGAAGATTTGATATCTTAAGCAAATCTTAAATAAAATTGACAAATTAAAGGAATTTTTTGTGACAGCTTATTACTAGCTTGAAAGGCATCACATTCGAAATAGAAGAAATGTCAAAAAAAAAGATACAAATAATCATAATGTTTAGAGTGGCAAACACTTGGAAAAGTACGAAATCTTTGTTTTTCCTCAAGAAAATATCATATTTTTGTTAGCTATGATTAAATCTTTTTCAAGGAACTTCAAAATAGTTTGAATTAGGCTTTTTTAATTCAATATCAAGACGTTATGATATATTAACTCGCCAATTAACGAAATACAGAAACCTTCTTTACCTAATGAAAGGTATAATAGTATTGCCTATTATGGCTTAGGCAACTTTGAATTATGACTCCATTTAGAAGGCTACAACCGATGTGACTAAGTATTTTTTATGTTATTCTTGCGTTTTTTAGGAAGAATTTAATTAATTTCGAACCTTTATTGAGCCTTAAATGGAAGAATCAAAATTGAAATATTATAAACACATCAATGAAGATCTTTTTATTCAGCTGCTTAGTCGCACTCGTCTGCTCTTGCCTCATCGCCCCAGCCCCGCCAATCATCCCAATTTGTGGATCAGGAGGCAATGCGGTATCAGGAAATGGAAATGGCATTTATTACGGCAATTACAATGGTATTGCAGGAAACAAAAACCTCTTGTATGCTTCAAGCGGAAACGGAGTCTTTGGAAGCTATAATCAGTTCGGATACTCTAACGGTAACTATGTTGGAGGTAACTGCAACAACTTGGCCTTTTCCAATGACAACTACGTGAACGGAAACGGTAATGGCTTGATAGCTTCCAACGGAAACTACGTAGATGGCAAAGGTAATGGCCTCTACAATGCCAACGATAACATAGTGCAGGGCAAGACTAATGTGATAGCCGATTCTAGCAGCAACTTTGTCAATGGAAAAGGAAACGTCATCATCGGAGGAGGCTGCGGACACTGATCCTTCATTCACTTACTTTTTAAAGCAATTTGTCCAGTTTATTATTCAATATCTCATGAATTGCGATTGTGCTGAAAAGCCGAACAGCCCTACAGTTAACAAAATAACACTATAAATAAATCCTGGTCAATCCCATAAAAAAAAGGTTTATTACTTACTGAATAAATGCTTAAACTTAAGCCTTTTTTGAAAGTTGTGAAGACTAAGATTTTATGAACGGAAAAATTTCACCTTCTGACAAATAAGCACATAGAAAATGCGTTGGATTTGCAGTGTTTGAAGATCCCTCATAAAGACCTGTAGGAATGAAACTAAGAGCCCTATTAATCAAGCTTCGTTGGCTTGATGTTATATGTTTTAAGATATTGGCTAGACTTAATGAAATTGGTAAATCGTAAAGAAAATGACAGACTATTTGTTTTTTGCGAATGATTTAAATAATTTCGAACCTTTTATAAGCGTTAAATGAAAGACTTAAATTAACGGATTATAACCAAATCAATGAAAATCTTCGTTCTTGGCTGCCTAGCTGCATTCGCTTCCTCTGCCGTATTTACTGTTCCACCGGTTGCACCTTGCAAAGCTGGCAGCAACATTGTCATAGGTAATGATAATTATCTTCAAGGCTCCAATAAGAATGGGGTCGTTGGTAATGGAAATACCTTGGTCAGCTCTAGCAAAAACGGGATCTATGGGAACGACAACCTCGTGGGGTACTCTACTAACAATGGTGTGGTCGGTGACAACAACAACTTATATGACGCTCATGGAAACTTCGTTGGTGGATGCTCGAATGGCGTTCAAAACTCAAACGGTAACTTCATCGTAGGTTACGGAAATGGAGCGTTCAGTTCAAACGGTAATGTTGTGCAGGGTGCCAATAATATCGTAGCCACTTCTAACGGGAACCAGATCTATGGAGTGCTTAATGGGGCTGTTTTGTCTAATAACAATGTTGTAAGTGGATGCAGCAATTCTCTCGTAAATACTAACAAAAACTATGTGACTGGTAACGGAAATGAGCTAGTTGGAGGTGGGAATAACGCCATTGTGAGTTCAAACAATAACTATGTCTCGGGAGGACAGAACGTCATTGTTGGAGGTTGTGGCCATTGATCTTTCACTCACTTACTTTTGCATAATTTTATCACTTGATTATTCACTGTTCCATCATTGGCGACTATGCTGGTCAATAATCAATCGAAAAAGAGTTTATTATCGAAAAATGTTGAGAGTTGGGCTAGCTTTTGAAAGTTCGGAAGACGCTGGTTATAAAAAACAAGAAATTTCACCTTCTTATAAGCAAAAGTTTAAGAATAAACAATAATTAGCAAATTCATCATAAAGTGGAAAATCATGGATAATCTGAAAAATTGTTTGGTTGAGCGAACCAACAAAGTACAAAACCTCAGCAGCCAAGGGATTTTAGGAACGACTTCAAGTAAAGGTTTCTTATTTGATTCTTCTTCATTCTTTAGTTCTTCAAGGATCCAGTTCAAAGAAGTGGTTCCCTTACTTTTGGCTTTAGATATGCTTGGCTTCGAATTTTAAATCTTGAGTATTTGACCTCAGTTTTTACTTAGACTAAGCTTGATGAGTGAGTAACCGAAAGTTGAATGCTGCCTTCACTCATTTTTTGGGAAGAATTTAATTGATTTCGAACCTTTATTAGACTTAAATAGAAGAATTAAATTGGTCTATTATAACCAAATCAATGAAGATCTTTGTGCTTGGCTGCCTAATTGCACTCGTCTGCTCTTGCGTCGTCGCCCCACCTCCTCAAGCTTGCACGTCAGGAGGCAATGTTGTCTTCGGAAATGGGAATGGGATTATCTACAGCGATTCCAATGCAGTCGGAGGTAACGGAAACTACTTGGGTTGTTCGAACAGCAACGCAGTTCGTGGAAGCAACAATCAGTTGTTATACGCTAACAATAACTATTTGGGAGGTAACTGTAACAACGTGGTCTTCTCAAATGGAAACTTTGTGGGTGGATCCGGCAATAATCTTGGTGCTGCCAATGATAACATAGTCTTCGGTAACAAAAACCAACTCTATAATGCTAACTGCAACGTAGTCCAAGGAAAAGGTAACTTGTTAGTTGACTCTAGCAACAACTATGTCACAGGAAAATGCAACACCATTGCTGGCTGATGATCCTTCATTCACTCACTTACTTTTAAATAATCTTTCACACTCTATTACTTATCATTCGGTGTCTCGTCAGTCGAAACTGTGCTGAATTACTGAAAGACCATAAACCTATTAAAATATCTCTAATAATAAAATTTTGGTCAATAATTCTCATAAAAAAAGATTTACTATTTATTAAAAATGTTGAAAATTGTTGTTTTCTGTGCTTTTAAAGCAGTTGCAGGCTGGAAGTGAAGTTAAAAATGTAGTGAGAAAACAACAGTTCTATCGCAATAATTCATGATTATCGCTGGCTCATTACAAACAAAAATAAGCAAATTTATCATAAAGTGTGATCAAGAGTCATCTTTAAATACTGAGAATATTGAAAAAAAGTGGAGAAATGGGTCAAAAAACCATAAAAATTTCAGTGATGTTCATACAGATTTTAAGAGTGACTTCAAAGAAGACTTTTTTTTATTCTCCTTCATTCTTATGCTCTCCAAGGATACAACTGAAAGAAGTTTACTATTCTTTTATTTTTGGCCTTGGATAAGCTAGGTTTTGAATTTTAGATTTTGACTTGTTTCATTAGTATACTGAAGTGACAAAACTTGATGAGTCGAGAACCAAAATTAAGTTGCTATTGATTCCTTCTGTTTTGGGAAGAAGTTAATTAATTTCGAACCTTTCGAAGACTTAAATGGAAGAATTAAATTGAAGTATTATAACCAAATCAATGAGAATCTTACTAGTTGGCTGCTTAGTCGCTCTCGTATGTTCTGCCTATATCGCCCCAGCTTGCGCAGGTGGCAACACCATCAATGGAGCTTGGAATGGCCTATACTATTCCAATAACAATGCAGTCTGTGGATCAGG
>Ga0316217_10005647_pt1 | contig 12838 bp, 10 predicted proteins | sample 1anoAmetaG_FD_203633 | JGI IMG/M metagenome (GOLD analysis project Ga0316217, IMG submission 203633) | Freshwater microbial communities from Trout Bog Lake, Wisconsin, USA - 1anoA | ecosystem: Environmental > Aquatic > Freshwater > Lake > Hypolimnion/Profundal zone | place: USA: Wisconsin...
CTACGATCTTGCGGTCACCGAGCGTATTGGGGTCGAAGCCTCCAACGACGGACGCGTGGTCTACGCTGCTCCCTTGGGCATTTACGGCAACTGCATTGTGGTGGACCATGGCTACGGACTTCAGTCCATTTACGGTCACCTCAGCGAAATCGCCGTGCACGAAGGCGACCTGGTGCAGCGCGGACAATTGATGGGCAAGAGCGGCATGACCGGAATGGCCGCCGGTGATCACATCCATTTCAGCATGCAGCTTGACGGCGTCCAGATCGATCCCAAGGAGTGGTGGGACGCCCACTGGATCCAGGACCACATTGCCAAGCGCATCCCCTTGGCCAATCGCAAGAACTGAGCGGCGAGGGGAGCCTGAGCCCGAGTGACAGCACTCCCCGAATTTGCCAACGGTTTGTCCGAACCGTTGGTTTGCGTTATGGGACGCGACACCTTTCGCCAGGCGCAACGGAAAGCTTACTTGACGTTAATCGCTTCAGCGGTCTGCAAGTTCAGCGCGGCGCGCTCGCCGTTAATTAATATGATGCTGCTATCGATGAGCTGCTGCCCGGTGCAGTCATAGTTCGCGAAGCAGCGCAGCACCTTAAAAGGGAAGAAGAACTCTACCGCCTCGGAACCGTCGTTCTGCTGTGACTTGAGCGTCGTACTGAAGCTCAAACCGTCAAAGTCGGCATGTTCGGGGAAGAACGCCAGCACGGGCCGGACCAGGTGCGAAATGTGGTCATCGAACGCCAGAGCGGCAAGTTGGTAGCGGGAGCCGCTGTCCGCCTTAAGCTGGGTGCTTAACGATAACTGCAGGTATGCGCCCTGGTGAAAGGCAATGAACATCGGCGGGGCATAGGGAACGAAGTGCGCCTGTGGGTTGAGGATGCTGACCATGCGCTCGATCGCGTCCCGGTGAACGGTCCGCAAGTTGGTGATCGTCGCCGGCGTGATCAATCGATAGGGTAAAGGGTCAGTCTTGATCAGCGATGCCGAGACCGATGGCTCTGGCCCCGGCACAGGTGGCGCGCCCAGGCTTGCGACCTCCACGGTCTTCAGTGATTTAGAAGACTTTCTGGCGGCCATCTCCGGTGGAGGGTCGCCATTGAGCCACAGCAGAAAAGGCTGGGCATTCAGGAAAACATCGCTCTCCAGGAGCGCCGCCTGTTGCTTCTCTTCGTCCGGCGCCGTCACCAGACGATGAGCGGCCGCCCGCGGAACCAGGAAGGTAACGTTCTCCGGGTTCTCGGTTTCAACGCCCCCGACCTTGCGACGCACATGGTAGGAGACCTCGATGGCGAAGGCCGCAAAAGAGTCTCCGGGCGGAAACTTCGGCACCGCGGATTTCAGTATCGGCAGTACGACGTCTTCATAGGTCCTCTTCACCCTGGCGCGGCGATCCAGTATGGGGTCGAGATAGGCAGCGTAGTAGTTGCCGGTGATTTCCAGCATGAATTGCCCGTTATACTTCTCGAACCGGATAGAACGCTGATCGACCTTCTTTTGCTGCTTCTCGTCAATGTCGAGGTGGCGACTGAAATAGAACGGATGCGGAAAGGAATGCCCCGACACTTCAGCGCCGATGGCATTGAGTTGATCGAGATAGCGCTGCTGCAGTTGCCGCGCCGCGGGGTCCTGGATTTCAAAGACCGTGATCACCTGAGCTCGCGCCCAGAACGCCAGCGAGAGCACCATCAGGCATAGAAGCGACAGAGAGTTAATGGACCTGCGCATATACCACGCCCTTCGTCCGGTACGGCGGATCGGAAACCGCACGTATGTAGGCGACCAGCGCCTGCATGTCTGCCTTAGACAAGGTGTATCCCCAGGGCGGCATTTCCGCCGAGCGCCCGAGCGCCGGGCCGCCTTGACTGATGATGGCTGTCAAATCGGCATCGGTGAACTTGTTCAGGACGTCGCCCTCGCTGAACGCGTGCGGCTTGGCGGAGAGATTGTCAAAATTCGACACGCGTACCGCCGTCGACTCAGGGTTGTGGCAGCGGTCGCAATACTGATTATTGAGTTGCCGCCCCAGCATAGACTGGTAACCAAGCGCAATCTCATCGAATTTGGCGCTAAAGCGTTTGCCGCCACGGTCCTGCGTGACAGCCGCGAGTTGATATCGCCCGGCCTGCCCGCCCAGCGAAACGACGGTTGTGAACTGGCCGCTGGAGTCGGTCAGTCTTGTGACCGGAGCGAACCTCACACCCGGGGGGCCTTCCATCACGACCGCCGCGCCGGGAGTGGCTGTACCCTGGGCATCGTTGACCTGTACCACCACGGGTTCGTCTAATGCCGCGCCGGAGGCACCGATCTGCTTGTCCCCGCTGCTCACGGCAATGGCGCTTCCGTAGACAGTCGCGGGCTGGGTATTCTGCGGGCCACTGGAGTTACAAGCGGTTGCCAAACCGAAGGCCAGGATGATCGCCATGATGCGCATCGCCATCATCGCCCCCCTCCTTTCTTCGCCGCCGCTGCTCTTGGCGCTGACTTCAGCGAACTCAGGAATGCCGTCACCGCCTTGGCGTTTTCGTCGCTCATGTGCTGATTCGGCTCCATGGTGCCCGGACGCAGAGCCTGTGGGTCCTTCAGCCATTGATAAACCCAGGAGGAGTTCATGCGCGAGCCTACCGACCACAGTGCCGGTCCGATGTAGCCTTTGTCTTTCGCCGGATCGACGATGTGGCAGGACTGGCAAGCATACTTGCCATAGAAGAGCTGGCGTCCCTGCTCTACCAGAGCGGGCGTCGGGCCTGCCGGCGCAATGTCGCGATCGAAAGCGGGTGTCTGGTACACGGTCATGACGTAATCGGTCAGCGTGTTGATTTCTGAATCCGTCAGGTTGAACTTAGGCATGCGCCGGATCAGCGCCGGCCGCAGCGTCTCCGGATTCCTCAGGAAATCGGCCAACCATTTGCGCTGCACCGAGCTGCCCTCCCAGGTCAGATCGGGCGCCATGTCGCCCCCCCGGCCATTGATGCGGTGACAACTGAAGCAGCGAAGGTCGTCCATCAACTGTCCTGCCTTGCCGGCCGGACGGTAGTGGGTGTCATGCGAACTGGCCACCCTCATGGTCGATGGCTGCGTATAGGCGCGCTCGCTTTGCGCCAGCAATGCCGTGGTAACGTCGTCGATCTGTCGCTCCGTCAACTTGAACTGCGGCATCTTCAGGCTGGGGCCAAAGGCGCGCGGGTCGCGCACCTTGGCCGAGATAAAGTCCGGCAGGCTATGCGGAACGTTGGGGGGGAACGCAATCTGCGCGAACCCCTTACTGCCGACCCGGGTCAGTTCGGGCGCGAAATTCTCAGGTTTCCTGACCCCATTGATCTCGTGACACGAAGCACAGCCGTACTCGTTGATCAGCACCTTACCGTGCGCCGCTTGTTCCGCGGTGCCCTCAGCGAGGCGCACCTTTGCCAGGAGGTCGTCATCCTTCTTGGCCAGCAGAAATCGGGTCAAGGTGGCGATCTGCTGATCGGTGAAGCGGTAGCGCGGCATCTTCGTTTCGGGATCGTAGGCGGCAGGATTCCGCAGCCAGGCTTCGATCCATTGCGGCTTGGCCTTGGTTCCAATCCTGGTCAGTTCCGGACCCAGATCGCCGCCGACAAGATTGCCTGCCGCGTTCTGAACGGCATGGCAGGAGGCGCAGAACGACTGGCCGTACAGCGTGGCTCCGGCCTGCGAATCGTCGGCTCCTGAATTGGCCGCGGACCGGGCGCTGGATCTGCCGGCCGCCGCCGCGAGCGGCGTACTCTGCGCTACGAGAAACGCCGTAATGTCGCGGATCTCATCCTCCTTCAGATGAAAGTTCGGCATCGTGGCCGTAGGCGAATAAGCCACCGGATCCTTAATCCAGGCAAACATCCACTCGCGCGTAGTCTTGTCGGCGATGTGTTTAAGCGACGGCGGGTCGTCCGTCCCTTGGAAAACGGTGCCGTCGGCCATTTTCAGCGTGTGGCAGCGCACGCAGCCATCGCCCGCCAATAACCGGCGGCCCGCGTTCAGGCGAGGCGTCCCCGCTAGTGGGCTCAAGTGACACTGCCCGCAGGAAGCCTCTATATACCGTGCGGGAAGCATGGGTTCCTCCCATGCCAGTGAGCTGCGATGCGCCTCATGGACGTTGGTGGCCGGTCCCTGCCCACGGTGACAAGTGACGCAGCCGAACTCGGTCAGCGAATGCGGTATCGGAGGATGTGGACGGAAAGGCTGCTCCGCCACGTCGCTCAGCGAGGCTTGTTTGAGCGCTACGTGGCAGGTGGTGCATCGATCCACGACGCCCTGCTCGGGCAACCATATCTGCTGGATGCCGCGCTCCAGGCGCTTTTCCAGCGTCACGGCGTCGGCGCGGTCGCGAATCAGCTTCGTATAGTTGTTCTGATAATAGCGCCATTGGCTGAAGTGATTTTTCGCCGGCGCGATCGCCAGAGACACCAGCAACACCACGCTGACGACGCCGAAGGCGCGCACCGGATCGCCCAATATTTTCCGCCAGCCGCTGCGCATGTCAGTATCCCTTCCAGGGAAGTACCCACGACCAGCCCGGGCCGCGGAAGAACGTGCCCACGGCGGTCAGCAGGATCAGTTCGGCCAGGAACCACGTCATGATCCAGAACGAAAGCGGCTTGGCCGGTAGTCCTTGAGTCTGGCCGCCCGCTGCCTGGCGGGCAGCCACGGCCATCAATGCGGCCATCAGCAGGGTCGGCGCCAGGGCCACCCACACCTCGAACGCCACCAGAAAAATGCAGAACACGACCACAACGCCGGCAGCGATTTTCACCCGCTTTACGCGGTCGCGCAGGAACAAGCCGCCGCCTTCGACGTTGACATTGAAATAGGGAATCACAATCAGCGCCAGCACCACCAGACCTGGGATCATCACGCCCGCCACCACCGGCGGAAAGTAATGCAGTAGTTCCTGCAAGCCGAGGAAGTACCAGGGGGCCTTCGCCGGATTCGGCGTGTGCATGGGATCGGCGAGCTGCTCCAGCGGTGCGTCCACCAGCAAGGCGATCCACACCAAGGCAATCGCCAGCGCCTCGATGGCGACCAGGACGCGGAAGAACACCCCCGGGTGCGTCATCATCCGCTCTTCGTCACTTGCCTGCACGGCCGCCGAGGTGCGCCGGGTGATGAATGCCACCCGCACGGGCGCCTTCCGCGCGTCCGAGTTCAAGTCCGCTACGTATACCTTGGGCGGCTCACTCATGCCTGCCTCCCGCTGTCTTGCTCGACAAGTTTGCGCCGGTTATCCCGGCGACCGGCGTTTCCGCTTCTGTGCTTGCGCTCTCCGGCACGTACAATCCACCATCCTTGCGGATGCGCCAGAAATGCACGCCGATCAACAGCACCGCCGTTACCGGCAGAACCATGCAGTGCAGCACATAGAATCGAAGCAGCGCATTGGCGTTGACCTGATTGCCGCCGAGCAGCAGATAACGTATCGTATGGCCCATGAGCGGCACCGCTGAGGCGATGTTGCTGCCCACCGTGACCGCCCAGTACGCCAGTTGGTCCCACGGCAGCAGGTAACCGGTGTAGCTGAGCAGCAGCGTTACCAGCAGCAGGATGACGCCAATTACCCAGTTGAACTCGCGCGGCGGGCGATACGCACCGCGATAAAAAACCTTGAACATGTGCGCGAATACCAGGAACACCATCGCATGGGCTGACCAACGATGGAGGTTGCGCAGAAATACGCCCGATGAGACCACGAACTGAAGATCCTTCATGTCGGCGTAGGCCTGCGGCACCGATGGATGGTAATACAACATCAGCAGCACGCCGGTAATCGCCAGGATCAGAAAAGTGCCGAAGGTCAGCGCCCCCAGGTACCAGGTGGCGCTGAAGCTCATCACCCGCTTGCGTGCCTTGGTCGCGAATAGATGCAGGAAGATATTCTGCTGCACCACCAGCGAACGGTGCAGGCGGGTCCCTGCCGGCCCGCTGCGGAAGATCGAACGCCAGACTCGCGTTCGGCGGAGTTCCTCGAAATAGGTGGTCAGCGACTTCGCCATCTCAGATCCTCACATACTGCCGGTCGGGAAGTACCGCGCTGCGATCCACCATCAAGTCGCCCTCGTCGCTCACCCACACCCGCAACCAGGGCAGAGGATTCGGCGCCGGCCCTTCAATCTTGGTGCCATCTTTGCGGAACTTGCTGCCGTGGCACGGGCAGGCGATGATGCCCAGCTCCGGTTTGTACGCCGTCAGGCATCCCAGGTGGGTGCATACCGCTGAGAGCGCGAAAAATCCTTCCGCTCCGCGCACCACATAAATACCGGCCGCTGGATCGAGCGTGACCGACTCGGGCGGATAGCGGTCGGGTTTGCCCGCGTTCACCGTCGGCGATGGTTCGTAAAGCACGTTCGGCGACAGGTATTGGTATGCGAACAGGGCTGTGCCCGCGCCGGCGACCAGGATCGAACCCACGCCGAGCTTTACACAGAACTGCCTTCGGCTCAGGTCATCGTCTTCGTCGAGCGGGTAATTCTTGTCGTTCTCAGCCATAGGGCCTCGCTCGTTTCTACTTCTTTGGTTCGGTCGTCGTTGGTTGCGGTGTCAGGTCGAAACTCTGGATCGGAATCAGTCCGGTTCGTTCCACCGAGGCCAGGTGATAGGCCTCCATCGAGATGGTGTTCACCGGACAGCGCAGCGCGCACAAGCCGCAACGGATGCAGCGAGTTTCGTCCTTGATCATGGCGGAACCCGTGATGACGCCAAGTTCGTCGGCTGCCACATCATCCAGTTCAATGCCATAGAGTTGCGGGTTCTGCTGGATGTTGTCCCTGGCTTGCGGCGCAAATTCCACCTGTTCCAGCGGAACCAGCTTGAGGCAGTCTTCCGGGCAGACGTCCACGCAGCCCCCGCACAGGATGCACTCGGTGCCATCTTCCGGCCGCCCTTCGAAGATCGTGTTCACCCAGCAGCGCAGGCAGCGGCGCGCTTCTTCCATCGCGCTCGGCTCGTCGAAACCGATTTCCACCTCCGTGACCCCAGTGCGCCGGTCAATCGGCAGCATGGGAATGGGAGGCCGGTCCAGGGCCATGAAATCTTCGAACATGCGATGGCGGGGGAGAACTTCGACTTCGATGCGCGGATCGGGGTGTTTCTGTCCACGCAGGTACTCGTCAATGCCGATGGCGGCTCGTTTGCCATCGCCCACGCTATCGATAATCAGCCGCGGTCCAAAGACGCAGTCACCACCGGCGAACACGCCCGCCGCGCTGGTCATCAGGTTTTCGCGGTTGACGGCAATCAGCCCGCGGGGGGAAATCTCAACCCCGTCGCCCGGTTGCAGGAACTCGAGATTCGGCGCCTGCCCGATCGCCATGATGATGGTGTCGCAATCCAACTGCCGTTCGCTATTTTCAAAAAACGAGGGATTAAAACGCCGGTTCTCGTCGAACACCGATTTGGTGTCGAGCGTCTCCAGGCCCACTACATGCCCATCGCGGCCCACCACCCGCTTCGGCCCTAGGCCGGCGTGGATCACGACGCCCTCGGTTTCCGCTTCCTCGATTTCTTCCAGCGCGGCGGGCATCTGAGTACGAGGCTCAAGGCAGACCAGGTGAACTTCGCGCGCGCCCATGCGCAACGCCGAAAGCGAAATGTCCACCATTTCGTGAGCGGCGACGGCAGCGACATTCTCGTCGCTGGGTATGACCTCGTCGGTGGCGCCATGCTCGCGCAGCACCTCGCGCGCCGCCGAACGCGCCACGTCCATGGCGACGTTGCCGCCGCCAATCACCACCACGCGCTTGCCGATGGTGAACTTGTACCCAAGGTTTACGTTGAGCAGAAAGTCGATGCCCCGATGCACGCCATCCAGATCAACCCCGGGAATGCTGAGTTCGCGGCTGCGATGTGCCCCGACGGCGAGCAGTACGGCGTCAAAGCCCTGCTGCCGCAACCCACTGATGGTGAAGTCCCGTCCGGCGGCTTGATTGAGCTTTAGCGTAATATCGCCGGTCTCCAGGATTTCGCGCACCTGCGCCTCCACCACATTTCGCGGCAGTCGATATTCCGGGATGCCCAAATACAGCATGCCGCCTGCAACCGGCGCCTTCTCAAAGATCGTGACGGCGTATCCCATCAGCGCCAGATCGTGGGCAGCCGAAAGCCCGACGGGGCCGCCCCCAACCACGGCGACTTTGAACGGCAGTTTTTCCGTCGGCTTTCTCATCTCAACCGGGTGACGCGATTCCGGCCCGTAATGCTCGGTGAGGAAGCGCTTCAAGGCGCGGATGGCGATCGGCTTATCAAGTTCGCCGCGGCGACAGGCCGTTTCGCATGGGTGGGCGCACACCCGCCCGCAGATAGAGGCCAGGGGATTGGGTTCACGGGCGTACCGGTAGGCCTCCTCGAAACGGCCCTCGGCGATCAGCGACACGTAGCGCCCGGCATTGGTGTGTGCAGGGCACGCCATCATGCAGGGGAAATTTGTGTTCAGCCAGTCTTTATCGACGTTCTTGCCAACGTACTGCTTCGACCCATCAACATAGCGCTTCGGCATCGAGAGCCTATTCTCTTTCTCACCGGGCTGGCAGCTGGTAGCGGATTGTAGGTGCAGAGAGCGGTGCGCTAACCGCCCTCTGCTCGGCCCTTATTTCGTCAAAGTAAAGTCGGCTTTGCCAGCGCCTGCCACGGTTACCGGCTGCGATTTCGGCTTCGCCCCTTCGTGCCAGGCGGTCACCGTGTAGCTGCCGTTGGGCACGTCCTTGATGGTGTAGCTTCCTCCGGCATCGGTCTCCGCGAAGTACGGCGTCGGGCTTACCACAACGTATCCGGACATTTCCGGGTGCACGTTGCAAAGCATCGGCGCCACTCCGGCGTGGTCGAATTTCCACGACTTTTTCTCGCCCTTGGGCCAGGTGCCGAGATTGTGGCCGGCCTTCTTATCGCCGCCCACCGACGGCCAGAAGACGTTGTGTTGTACGTTGTCGCTGTTCAAGAAGTCCACGGTCTGGCCTAGTTGGACGACCACCACATGCGGCTGGAACACCAGTCCCTTCTGGTCCATCAGTACGTGTTTCTCGGGAGCGGGGAAGGTCGCCCCCGCAACGGCCTCGACGTAGACAACGCTCTTGCCGATAACGCCGGAGACTTTGCCTTCGATCGTCCCGGCAAACACTGCCGCGCTCAGGCAGACCGACAGGATCGCGATTGCCACTAACTTGCTCTTCATCGTGCAGTCCTCTCTGGAAATTGAATCGGTTGGCTGCGGGTTCAGTACACAAACTCGAGTCCGGCTACCGCCGTATTGACGCGGAATGACTTTAGCGTCATCACAGGAGTTCCTGTCAGCGGATCGATGCCGGCCGCGATATTCTGCGGCGGGCGAATCTGGTACTCGAACGAGGTCTTGATATTGGCGTGAATCAGGAACTGCACCCCCGGCGTAAAGCGATTCCGGGTAGTGCGGGCTGGACCGAAGAAATTCGCACTGCTCAGGCTCGCCAGGCCGTTGATCAGATCGGCGCGCGAGTTGACCGCGTCGTAACGCATGATCAGCATCATCCAAGGATAGGCCAGCCAGTCAGCCTGCAGAAATCCGCCGCTGAAAGTGGCCGGAGTGCCACGGATAAATCCCCTCGCCGTGGTAACGCCCGTAATTGGCAGGCTCACTACTGCGCCCGTGGCGTCTACGGGCAGCAGGTTCTGGTCGCGGCCGTGCATGAAGAGGCCGAACAGATTGAAGTTCCGGTAATTGAAGCTGAAATCGCCGCCCGCTCGATAGAATGGCTCCCTGGCCGTCAGCACCGCTGGCGCGCCGAAAGAGGAGAGGCCCACCAGGCGCTGGACGCTTCGTCCGTAAAGATAGAACGAGCCAAGCGCCAGGTACGTGTGTTCTTGCGGGCCGGTTGCGCCGGCGGCTTGCACCGCGTGGCGGCTATCGGCGTTCCGCTCCAGGTTGAAGCGATACATCAGTCGTCCGTATACATCCTTGAAGTTGGAATCGCTGTTGAATCCCAGTCCGCCGCTGTTGCTGCCGGTCGCGGAAGGCACGAAGTCGCTGATCGGCGACGGGTTGCCGGTATTCTGATCGACCACGGCCAGCGAATACCAGTATCCTCCGTTGTGGCGCCCACCGCTGATTTCCGCGCCCCTGGCAGCGCTTGCGAAGGTGAAGGCATTATTGACGTACTGTTGCGAGTAGGTCGAATTGAGAATGCCCTGGTTGGATTGGGTGTAGATATCCCATGGGCTGATGTTCCACGACCGGGCCTGGCTGAAAGGCAGGTCCAGTTCGAACTGGCCCACCCGCAGGTTGAGGGAATTCTTCGGCAGGTGAACAAAACGGCTCAGGTTGAGGAACTTCAGGTAGCCGTCGCCGAGCCCGCCACCCGAGTTGGCGCCCGCCACGCTGATGTCGTCGTCCACCCAGAAAGCAATATCACTGCCGAAATTCCCGGCCGTGAAGATGCTGAATAATCCGGTTTCAAAATCAGTCTTCGGCGGCAACAGTCCATAGGCGGCAGGGCTGAACGGCCCGGTTCCGGTATTGCCTCCTGCTCCCGGCACATACTGAAAGGTGTTGCGGTTGCTGCCCGTCAACTGAAAGTAGTTGTTCATGCGCAGCCCGATGGGGGGCTGTCCTGGAATCTTGCCCGGCCAGACGGTGCGCGGCCAGAGTTCAACCTGAGCCGGCGCTCCCAGCATGACCGGCGGAAGTTTTACCATTGCCTCGTCGTCCACGGGGAACTTGAAGCCGGCATCCTTGAATGATTTGCCGAAATCGTTGAGCTTGGGAAAATCTAAGTGGCAGGTGCTGCATGACGTGTTATAGGTGCGCGAAAAAGCTGGGATTGCCCGTCCAGGGACAGGAAATACCCAACTCAGAAGCAGCAACGTGAAGACGCCTACGGGCAGAGATAGAAAGACTGCTTTCCGCATCTTGACATCCCCTGAATAGCACTGAACCCCACGCCCTGGGTGAATCAGAGCACCACGATGGGCGAATTATGTCACGGGTATGGAAAAATCGCAAAACCAAACTTGCATCGACCTTGGCTGCGCTCAGCCATAGCCGATATATCGGGTGGCGACATGGAGGTCCCTGCGGGTATTGCAGTGTCTCGCATCGAAGCTGCAGGAGGGCAGTATTTGAGACCTCCGCGGACTTCGCGCAAATGGTTCGAGTGAAACGCGAGCCTCTCTTCGCTGCCTCAGCTCTGCCCCCTAAGCTAGCTCCATTTCCGAACCAGGGCGCCCGCTGGCGCCCTGCGCCCCAGATCACTCTGCCAAGACGTCCTCAGCCCCGGCCGATAAGCTCGGCGAAATCTGTTTCACGCTCCGCGCTTTCTCCAAGGCATCCCCCGCCTCATCCTTGGTGGCCGTCAGCCGGTGTCCGTTGTGTCCCAAAGACAACAGTTTGAATTTGAGCACCGTGAAGCCGATGCCTCCCACCAGCAACAGCAATGCAGCCAATCCCAATCTCGCCGCGACCTGCGAGGTCGTCGTTCGATTGGCAACGCCTCGGTGTGTTTGCGAGCCATCACCCGGTGCGTCGTGGGCTGCCGGGCGGGGAGTTCCGCCACCTTGGACTGCTGCGATTCCGGCTACCACCTGAGCCGCTTGATGAGGCGAGTAGCGCGAAAGATAAAGATACGCATCCGCAGCTTCCTCCTGGGTCAGGTAGTAAAAGACCGGCATCCGGCCCCGATAGAGTTGTGGCGGCGCTCCCATCATCACCGGCGCGCCGCTCGTCACCTTGCGTACGAATTCCTCCTGGGTCGTGCGCTCCCGCAGCGTGCTCAGCGGCGGAATCCGCCCTTCCAGAAGTTGCCGCAGACTGGGGTTCGCTCCGTCCGCGCTGTGGCAGGTATGACAGGTGGACTTCACAATGTGCTCGCCAATGCGGACCGACGATTCCTTTACCGTTATCTGCTCGCTCTCGGCGCCGGCAACACCCGCAAGTTGTTTCAGGTAGGCATAGAGCGAGCGAATCTCTGCCTCGTTCAGGTGGGCGAACGCGGGCATTTCCTGGCCCCCATTATGCAGGCGTAGTAATAGCGAAGCTTTCGACTGCTTCGCCAGCTCCGTTGCGTCGGCCTGACTGATGTCCACACCGACCTTCTTCATTCGCTCCCGGATGGCCGCCACCGAAGTAGCACGCACTGGATTGATCACCGAGTTGATCTCGGGCGGCGCGCCCAGGCCGGATTCCCCGTGGCACCCACGGCAATTCAAGCGGTACACATCCGAGCCGCGGAGCACGACCGTCCTCTCGCGATAGCCTGCCGCTTCATACTCGGGCGGAAACGCCGCGCTGTCGCACACGCCAGGATCCCGAAGAAACCGGCGATTCGGCTGCCAACATGGAGTCTCCTTCGCCGACATGGGCGCCGGTCCCAGGCGTCCCGTCTTGCCCATGCTGGTATCGCCGAAATCTCGATGCAGGTGCTCGATCCAGCTTTCCCCTACTACCTCTGTCACCGCAGTCTTGGGCGTGGCGGTCTGACCGGCCAGCGATGCCGCCAGCATCGCGATCGCGCACAGTCCCGCGCATCCCCGTGCCACCACCCGGCCCACGCTCCTGTTAGGCAGGATTTGGCGGCGCGCCCCGCGCTCGCGCCCATCCTGCGCACCCCCTGCGAAAGCACTTTCTTCTAAGTACACCCTGGTTAGCACAACATTCTCTTTGTAGGTTGTTCCGCCCAACAACCGCATGCCGCCAAGTCGGAGACGGCCTTCATCTCCTCTTTGAGGTTGACCCATCCCTTGTCCCGGCAGCGGCGCTCGCTACCGAGGACACTTCTATGCCAGGTTCGATGCAAACAGCATGCCAATTTAACCTCCCGGGTCGCCCACTCTGGCGTACAGAATCAGACAGCCCTGCGCATAGTCG
>Ga0316217_10005649_pt1 | contig 12836 bp, 8 predicted proteins | sample 1anoAmetaG_FD_203633 | JGI IMG/M metagenome (GOLD analysis project Ga0316217, IMG submission 203633) | Freshwater microbial communities from Trout Bog Lake, Wisconsin, USA - 1anoA | ecosystem: Environmental > Aquatic > Freshwater > Lake > Hypolimnion/Profundal zone | place: USA: Wisconsin...
TGGCTCGCACGCGCCCCTGCGCTTCGACCTTTACGACACTTGGAACCAGCGCTCCCTCGGCGGCTGCACTTATCATGTCGCGCATCCGGGCGGGTTGAGCCACGACAAATTCCCGGTCAACAGCTATGAGGCCGAGTCGCGCCGGCTCTCGCGGTTTTTCCGGCACGGTCATCAGCAGGGCAAGTTCCAGCCGCCGCCGGCCATTCCCAACGGGGACTTTCCCTTCACGCTGGATCTCCGAAATGTCTGAGCCGACGAGACTGGCAAATTATCGCTTTATCCACTACCATTGTTTGACCCGATGAACGAAGTGTCCGTCGAGCCAAAACCGAAAGCGTCCACGCTGCTGGAGAAATACCAGCGGCGCGCGGGGGCTTTTGATGAGTTTCTCACGGACGGCGGCGCACCCCGCCCGCAATATGCCAGGCTATTCGAGGAACTGGAAGGGTTCACCGCCGCGGAGTTCCGCCGCCGCCGCGAGACCTGCGACCGGCTGGTCCAGGAGCAGGGCATCACCTATCACGTCTATGGCGACCCGCGCGGCATGGAGCGGCCCTGGCAGCTTGATCCCGTGCCGCTGATCCTGGCCCCTGCCGAATGGCAGGCGCTGGAACGGGGTCTCATTCAGCGGGCCACGTTGTTGAACAAGATCCTGGCGGACTGTTACGGTTCCCAGGAACTCATCCGTTCGCGCTGGCTTTCGCCGGCCCTAGTCTTCGCCCAGCCGGATTTCCTGCGTCCCTGTCACGGAGTCCGCGTGCCCAATGCCATTTTCCTAAGTCTATACGCCGCCGACCTCGTGCGCTCGCCCGAGGGGCGCTGGTGGGTGGCTTCCGACCGCACACAGATTCCCACCGGTGCCGGCTACGCGCTGGCCAACCGCTTGGTCACGTCCCGCATCCTGCCCGAGGCGTTCCGCGACAACCACGTTCACCGGGTCGCCGGCTTCTTCCGCGAGTTGCAACACACCCTGGCGCGGCTCGCGCCCCGCGACTCGGATAAGGCTCGGGTGGTGATGCTCACGCCGGGGCCGCACAATGAAACCTATTTCGAACAGGCGTACCTGGCCCGTTACCTCGGCTACATGCTGGTGGAGGGGCAGGATCTGACTGTGCGCGATAATTATGTCTTTTTGAAGACCCTGACCGGGTTGGAGCGCGTGGACGTGATTCTGCGGCGCGTGGACGATGATTTTTGCGACCCGCTCGAGTTGCGCAATGATTCCATTCTGGGCGTGCCCGGCCTGGTCGAGGCCATCCGGGCCGGCAACGTAGTGACCGCCAACGCCCTGGGTTCGGGGCTGGTTCAAAGCCCGGCGTTCATGCCGTTCTTGCCGGGCCTGTGCCGACACATCCTCGGCGAAGAATTGAAACTGCCGTCGGTTGCCACCTGGTGGTGCGGCCAGCCGGCCGCGCGCGAGCACGTCATCAAACATGTGGACAAGCTCGCAATTAAACCCGCCTTCCGGACGCATCTGCGCGCGCCCGATTTGGAAAAATCGCTGAGTGACGAGGCGCGCGCGGCGCTGATCCGCCAGATCGAATTTGATCCGGATTTGTTCGTCGCCCAGGAGCGGGTGGAATTGTCCACCGCGCCGTCCCCGGAACGGGACGGATTGGTTTCGCGGCCGGTGGGCTTCCGCGTGTTTCTGGTTGCCACCGAGACGGGTTACCGCGTGATGCCGGGCGGCTTGACGCGCGTGTCGCCGGAGGCGGGCGGACGGTTCCTTTCCTTGCAGCATGGCGGCGCCAGCAAAGATACTTGGATCATTTCCGACACGCCGGTGGAGGAGGTCACGCTGCTGCATGGCAGCCAGCAAACCGTGGAGCTGCGGCGCACGGGCAACAATCTGCCGTCGCGGCTGGCGGATAATTTTTTCTGGCTGGGCCGGTATGCCGAGCGCGCGGACGCCACGGCACGGCTGCTGCGCAGCGCCTTGCGGCGATTCAATCCCGAACGCAGCGGCGGCGCGCAATCGCTGGTGACGCCGCTGTTGCAAACCCTGGAAATCCAGGGGCAATTGCCGGATTTCTCCGCGCGGCCGGAATGGCGGCAGAACGCCGAGGCCTTTGAGGCGGAATTGCTCGCGGCGATCTTCGACCCCGCGCGCCCCGGCAGCCTGCGCAGCACGGCGGATCAGTTGCAGCGGCTGGCGATGCACGTCCGCGACCGCACTTCGAACGATATGTGGCGCGCGTTGAGCAAGCTCAACGACCGCCTCGCGGCGCCGGCCAAAAAGCCGGTGATGCTGGCGGGCGATGCGACGGCAGTGTTGAACGAGACGCTGCTCGGCCTTGCCGCTTTTCACGGCCTCGCCCGCGAGAACATGACCCGCGCGCAGGCGTGGCGGTTTCTCGACATGGGTTTGCGCCTCGAACGCGCGGTGTATTTCTGCACCCTGCTCGACGCGACGATGCGCTCGCCCGAGGCGGAAAATCCCAGCCTGCTCGAAGCCGTCCTCGAAGTCGCCGACAGCAGCATTACGTTCCGCTCGCGCTACACGCTGTTGCCCTCCGTGCCCGCCGTCTTCGATCTGGTGCTGCTCGATGACAAGAATCCGCGGTCGGTTCTGTTTCAAATCCGGCAGTTGGCGAAACATTTCGAGCATCTGCCGCGGGACCGCGAGAGCCTGCCCGGCTCCGGCAAAAGTCTGGTGGCCAAGTGCCTCGCGCGGCTGAATCATACTGATCCGCGCGAACTGGCCGCCGCCAGCCATACCTGGCCCCACAGCGAGGTCAGCGCTGTCATCCGCGAAACGCTGCAGGAGTTGCCGAAAATTTCCGACGCCATCGCCGCCAGCTATTTCGCGCACTCGGCCATTTCCCGGACCGGGCGGGGGAGCGAGCTATGAATTACCGCGTCACGCATCGCACGCTTTATGAATACGCCGCGCCGGTGACGGTTTCGCAGCACGTCACGCGGCTGGAGCCGCGCGCCATGAACACGCAGAGCTGCGATGAGTTTTCCCTGACGGTTTTTCCCGAACCGGTCCTGCGCAAAACCCGGCTGGATTATTTCGGAAACCGCCTCTGCTTTTTTACCATTCAGGAAATCCATCACCGGCTCGAAATCACCACCCGCAGCCGGGTCACGGTGGCGGCCAGAAAATTGCCGCCGCCCGAGACCACGCCCGCTTGGGAAGCGGTGGTCAGCCTGTTCCGCGATCCCGTTTCACCGGAAGTGGTTGAACCGTATGAATTTGTGTTCGATTCGCCGCAGGTGCGGGCCTCGTTTGAGCTGGCGGATTACGCCCTGGCCAGCTTCGCCCCGGAAACTCCCTTGTTGGTGGGCGCGGCCGATTTGAACCGGCGGATTTTCACGGATTTCAAATTTGATCCGCGGGCGACCACCGTCGCCACACCCTTGGAGGAGGTTTGGCAAAAGCGGCGCGGCGTCTGCCAGGATTTCGCGCATCTGGGCATCGCGTGCCTGCGTTCCCTCGGCTTGCCCGCGCGTTACGTCAGCGGCTACCTGCGCACGCGGCCGCCGGCGGGCCAGCCGCGCCGCATCGGCGCCGACGCCAGCCACGCGTGGTTTCGCGTCTTTTGTCCCGGCGCCGGGTGGGTGGATTTTGATCCCACCAACAATGTCCAGCCGTCCGAGGAACACATCCTGGTCGCCTATGGCCGGGATTTTGACGACGTCAGCCCGGTGGCGGGCATCCTCACCGGCGGCGGTGAACACAGCGTGAAGGTCTCGGTGGACGTGGAGGAAGTTTGAAACATGAAATTTGAAATCGTCCATCGCACCATTTACCTCTATGCCTCGCCGGTGCGCGACAGCTTCAACGAAGCACGCTTGCAGCCATTTTCCAATGAGCTGCAGACGGTGGATCAGTTCCTGCTCAAGGTGCTGCCCGCCGCCCGGTTGCGGCATCATCATGATTTTTACTCCAACATCATCCATCATTTCGAAATCGCCGAACCGCACGTGACGCTGCTGATTGAAAGCCATCTGCGGGTCACCACCCGGCCGCCGTCCTGGCCGGGCAAGACGGATGCGCCCTGGCCGCTGGCCCGCATTGGCGAGGCCGAGCGCGAACCGCGCGTGTTCGATTTCTTGCAGGACAGCCATTATGTCGAAGCGTCCCCGGAAGTATGGCGGCTGGCGCTCGATGCCACCGTGGGCCTGACCGATACCTGGCAGGCCGCCCTGGCCCTCATGCGCTTCATCCATGAGAATTTCACCTACGAATCCCGGTCCACCAGCGTCCACACGCACATGCGGGACGTCCTGCGGGATCGGCGCGGGGTTTGCCAGGATTTCGCGCACGTGCTGATCGGATTATGCCGCGCGCTGAAAATTCCGGCGCTGTATGTCAGCGGCTATCTCGCCACCGAAATCGCCAGCGCCACCCATGCCTGGGTGGAGATATTGCTGCCCGGCACCGGCTGGATCGGGCTGGACCCCACCCACAACCGACCGGTGGACGAAACCTACGTGAAAATCGCCGTTGGGCGCGACTATAATGATGTGCCGCCCGTGGCCGGCAATTACAAGGGCACCACCGAGCGGAAGCTGGATGTGAAAGTGGACATCAAGCGCCTGGAGTGAAGCAATTTATGCGTGCCGTTTGGTTACGGATACCGAGACATGGCGCGCCTCGGGGATGATGAATTTTTTCACTTCCACCGTGATGGCGGTGGGCTTGAACTCGATCAGGATGGTATTGGCGATGTCCGTGGCGAGCTTTTCGAGGAGCCTCCAATTGCGGCCGTCGCCGAATTTCAAAAGGCGCTGGCAAACGGCGTGGTAATCTATGGTGTCGGCAAGATTCTGGCTGCGCGCGGCGGCGGAGAAGTCGAACTCCAGCTCCAGGGTTAGTTGCAATCGTTGCGCGGTGGCGCGCTCGGCGTCGGGCACCCCGACATGCAAAAAAACTTCCAGGTCAACGATGGAGATTTTGGAGGTCATGGGATGAGAATGATAAATCCGCGGAAACGCAGAGCTGCCGCGTGCCTGGTACCGCACCTCAATCGTCGTCGTCGTCCTCGCATTCGTAATCGAAATCCGGAAAATTCGCGGACGAGGAGGAGGACGAGGAGGAGGAAATTTGTGTCGGCGGCTTCATTTTTTCTTTCGCCTTGATTGCCGAAGCACGGCATCAATCAGCACCTTCGTGGGCCGGTTCAGCTTCAGCTTTTTGGCGGCTGGCAGCGCCAGCCATTTGAATTCGCGGCCTTCCTCATTCAAAACCACGCGGGGGTTCGTGGCGGCGGCGCGGGCGGTGTAGTTCAGCAACACGAAATGTGCGTCCTTGTAAAACTCCTGGGAATGGATGCAATCCTGCGCGAGGACAAATTCAATGCCGGTGACTTTCAAGCCGGTTTCCTCCAGGATTTCCCGGCGCAAGGCGGCCAGGGAGGTTTCGCCCCACTTGATTTTGCCGCCGGGGATGCCCCATTTGTTCGACCATTTGTGCGTGCGGATCATCAGCGCCTCGGCGCGGGCGTTGAAGATCAGCGCGCCGACCGTGGCGAGCGGTATGGCCGTGATTTCGGCGGACGGCGCCAAGGGTTGGACCGGGAAAGCATTCTTCTCCAGCAAGCCGCGCAATTCCGAAAGATGCTCCACAATCAGGTCAGGCCCGGCGGCGCGCAACTGATCCACGGTGTTGTATCCGGTGAGCACGGCGCAGGAATGCACCCCGCCGTGCTTGGCCGTGGCGATGTCGTGTTCCATGTCGCCAATGAACAGCGTTTCCTCCGGCGCCAGTTGATTTTCCCGCAGCAGCTCGTGGATTTTTTCGCGCTTATCCCAGACATCCGTGTAGGTTTTGTCAATAAACGCGTCAAAACCATTGTGGCGGCATTGGCGCTTGAAATAGTCGCTGTGGACGGTGCTCAACAGAAACGTGCGAAACCGGCGGGCCCGGCAGAATTCCAGAAAGGCGCGCGCGTGCGGGAGCTCGGCGACGGAGTCTTGCGATTGCCGAAAAGCGGCGTGGAACCATTCTTCGAGTTGTGGCATCGGCACTTCTGGCGTGTGCCGGTCATAGAAGCCGGCAAAGGGCAATTGAAATTCCGCGCGGAATTGGTTCAGCGACATCGCGGGCTTGCCCGACTGTTCGAGGACAAAATTGGACGCCTTCAACACCGCGGGCAAATCATCCACCAACGTGCCAGACCAATCGAAAATGATGTTGCGGATCACGGCAGGGATTTAACCACAAAGAACGCAAGGAACACAAAGAAAAACCGGCGGAAATTCTGCTGGAAATGACGGCGAAGGCCAAATGACGAATGACGAATGACGAATGTCTATTGAATGCCAAATGACTTAAAGCCGAAGCCAGCCGTATTGCTGCCTCCGACATTTGGGCGCCTCACGCTTCACGTCTCACGCCTCACCATTTTCTTTGTGTTCTTTGCGGTTAATTTGCGGTTAATATTTCCCGGCCATGCTCATCGCGTTTCACAAGCCATTTGGCGTGCTGTCGCAATTCACCAGCGACGGTTCGCCCAATCGGGCGCTGGCGGAGTTTGGTTTTCCGAAGCACGTTTATGCCATCGGCCGGCTGGACGCGGATTCGGAGGGGCTGCTCCTCATGAGCGATGAATCTCGTTGGAACGAAGCGTTGCTGCACCCGCGCCAAGCCCACGAGCGTGAGTATTGGGTTCAGGTCGAAAAAATCCCTGCCCCTCAAGCCTTCGACCGGTTGCAGTGTGGGGTAATGATTCAAGGGCGAAGGACGCTGCCTTGTCGCGCATGGCTGCTGGATCCGCAACCCGCGTTCGTGGTGGCGGTTGGCGAAAGGTCAGGCTGCCTGCCTGCCCAGTCCGCGGCGCTCTGCCGCGACGCTGTGACGCCCCGAGTCTTCTCCCGGACGCCGCCGATCCGGTTTCGCAAAAGCGTGCCGGATTGCTGGATCGGATTGGAACTCATCGAGGGCAAGAATCGCCAGGTGCGGCGCATGACGGCGGCGGTGGGGCATCCCACTTTGCGGCTGCTGCGCGTGCGCGTGGGAAGTTTCTGGCTGGGGGACTTGCCGCCGGGCCAATGGCGAATTTTGACGGACAAGGAAATCGAATTGGTCGCACAACCAAATTCCATTTGACGCCGGGCTATTTCGGGCGTAGAGAAATGGGTAGTTTAACGGTAAAAGATACGGTTTTTGGCGCAAAACTGACCTCGGTTCCTCACCATTAGTTGCGCCACAAGCGGCATTGTGTACAACATATTGTGTTTTTCGCTTTACAGCCACCCCATAGCTGTGGTTGGCTAGTGGGCGACAGTTTAACGGAGTCTTTACGAGCGTATGTATCTCAAAAATTTGACGGTTTTCGGTTTTAAGTCGTTTGCAGACAAGACGTCGCTGAATTTTCAGCCGGGCGTGACGGCCATTGTCGGCCCCAACGGCTGCGGAAAATCCAACGTGTCGGACGCCATCCGGTGGGTGCTTGGCGAGCAGTCGGCTAAGGCGCTCCGCGGCGGCGAAATGGCCGACGTGATTTTCAACGGCACCGATGGGCGCAAGCCGATGGGCATGGGCGAGGTATCGCTGACGCTGGGCGGGGTGGGGGAGGAAAGCCTGCGCGCCGCCGGCGTGGAGGTTCCGTACGACGAGGTGACCTTGACGCGCCGGATTTTCCGGGACGGCGGCAGTGAGTACTTTCTGAACCGCACGGCCTGCCGGCTCCGGGACATCCAGCAGTTGTTCATGGGCACGGGCGTCGGTCGGACGAGCTACAGCATCCTGGCGCAGGGCCACATTACGCAGATTCTTTCGAGCAAGCCGGAGGACCGCCGGATGATTTTTGAAGAGGCCGCCGGGATCACGAAATTCAAATCCCAGAAGAAGGAATCGCTGCGCAAGCTGGAATACACCGAGCAAAACTTGCTGCGCATCGCCGACACGATCAAGGAAGTGAAGCGGCAGATCGGGTCGCTCCAGCGCCAGGCGGGCAAGGCGCGGCGTTACAAGCAGATTCAGCAGGAGTTGCAGCATTTGGAAACCCAGCTGGCGCGGCATCAGTTTGACGTGCTGCAGGGTGAAATCAACGAGCGCCAGACGGCGGCGGAAAATCTGCGGCAGGAAATTGAGCAAGGCAGCAATGATATCCTGCGGTTCGAGCATGAAATCGCCAAGCTGCGCGAGCGTCTGTCCGAGTTGGAACACGAGGTGTCGGCGCAGCAGCAGCGAGGATTGGAATTGAAGGGCGAAGTGGACCGCCATGAGAGCCGCATCCAGTTCAACCAGGAGCGCAGCCATGAAATTGAGTCGCAGAACGCCAAGGCGCTGGCCGACATCGCCCAGGCGGAGGAGCGGCACCGCGCGGCGCAGGAAGAATTGACGGTCATTACGGAGAAGCTGGCGGCGGCGGAAGCCGCGCTGGCGCAGCATCGTGAAGCCTTGCAAGCCCGGCAGAATTCCTTGCGCGAAGTGGAAGAGGGTTTGCGCCAGCAGCAGGAGGTCTCGCGTCAGGCGCAGTCTGCGGCGTTCAGCGCCGCGCAGGATTTGTCGCGGGTCCGCAACGAATTGATGGCGCTGGATCTCGCCAAGCAGGGCAATCTGATCCGGCTGGAAAAACTTTCGGCGGAGAAGGTTCAGTTGGAGGAGGAGCGCGTCCGGCTCGAAACGCGCCTGCTGGAATTCACGGCGAGCGTGGAAGCGGAAAAACTGCACGTGGCCACCACGCGCGGTTCCGTGGAGCAGCGTCAGAACCGGCTGCGCGATTTGCAGGTCGAATTGCAGGAATCCTCCCGCGAACAGGATGCGTTTTTGAAACAGCAGGCCGAAAAGCGCTCGCGCCTGAGTGTGCTGGAGCAATTGGAAGGCTCGCACGAGGGATTTGACGCCGGCGCAGTGGCCGCGCTGCGCCAGTCGCGCTCGGTCATCGGCTCGCTGGCGGATCGCATCCGGGTGCCGGATCGTTTTATCACGGCGGTGGAGAACGCGCTCGGGCACAACCTCCAACTCGTCCTCACGGAGCAGCCGTCGTCCGCCCAGGAAATTCTCGCGGAGTTGAACACCAGCAAGTCTGGCCGCGCGAGCGTGGCCGCGCTGGCCTTTCAGCAGTACCAAGATGAAAGACAGCTCTCGTTCGAAGGCGACATGGCGCCCGCATCCGGTCCGGTGAGTGAATTGCAGGCTGGCCAGATGGTCCACGCCATGAGCGTGATTCAGGCCGAGCCGACCGTGGAGCCGCTGTTGAAATCGCTGTTGGGCCGCACCTTTATCGCGTGCGACTTGGGAACGGCCACGGCGCAAATCCAGAATGGCCACGCCGGCTGCGACTTCGTGACGCTGGCGGGCGACTTGCTGAACCGGCACGGCATTTACACGGGCGGCTACTTGAACGGCAAGGGCAACGGCAAGGCGCCGTCGTCGATTCTGGGCCGCAAAAACCAGATTGCCGAACTGCAGGCCGAACTGGCCACCCTGCAACAACTTGTGGAGGAGGCCAGCCGCAAGCGGGGCGCGCTGCTGAGCGAGCAGACGGAATTGCAGGCCAGTCTCCAGGCGGCGCAGACGGAACTGCGCCAGCAGGAAGTCGCCATTGCCACGCGCGAGGGCGAATTCAAAGCCCTGCAAAATTCCTCGCGCCTGTTGGGCCAGAAGATCGAGACCGTGATGTTCGAAGTGGAGAGCCTGGCCGGTCAGCAGCGCGAAGGGCTGGAGAAGAGCGAGGCCTTGACCGTGCGCTTGAATGAATTGGAAGCGCGCGAACGCGCCGCGCAGGAACAGGTGGCGGCGGTGACCGCCGAAATGGAGAATCTCCGCCAGCAACGCGACGCGGCGCACACGGCGCTGACCGAGAGCAAAGTTTCGCTGGCGTCGGAAGAGCAACTGGCCTCGTCTTTCCGCCAGCAGCGCAGCGCGCTGGAAGTGCGCCTGGGCGAACTGGCGCAAATGGCCGAGGCGCGGCGCACTGAATGTGCCTCGTTTGTCGCTCGCCAGGAACAGGCGCAGTCTGAGATTCAGGATTCCCAGGCGCAGATCGAGCGCCTGCGGCACGAACGCGCGCTGGTTAGCGCGCAGACCGCGGAAACGGTGGGGCTGAAGAATGCGCAGGATGCCGAGATTGCCGGGCGCGATGAGGCGCTGCGCGCGCAGCGCAGCCGGCTAATGGAGGTGCAGAACCGGCGTGGCGCGCTCGAGGTGGAACTGGCGCAGAAGCACATGACCGTGCAAAACCTGCGCGAAAAGGTGCAGCAGAAGTATCACCTCAAGTTGGAAGACATCCGCAGCGAATGCATCACCATCACGCACGCCGACGAAGGGCAGCCGAAGGTGGAGACCCTGACGCCCGAGGAAATGGCCGCGAGCGGCGCGGGCACGGACTGGATGGCGGTGAGCCAGCAGGTGGATGCCCTGCAAACCCGGCTGGATGAAATGGGGCCGGTGAACCTGGTGGCCATCGAGGAATACGAGGAAACCGAACAGCGCCATCAGTTCCTTTCGCAACAGTACGACGACTTGGTGAACGCCAAGACGGAATTGCTCGAAATCATCAACCGCATCAACCTGCAGACGCGGCAAATGTTCCTGGAGACGTTCGAGAAGATCCGCGACAACTTCCGGCTGATGTTCACGGAAGTCTTTGGCGGCGGCAAGGCGGACCTCATCCTGTCCGACGAAAACGACGTGCTCGAAAGCGGCATTGAAATCGTGGCCCGGCCGCCCGGCAAGCTATTGCAGAGCATCTCGCTGCTGTCCGGCGGCGAGCAGACCATGACTGCCGTGTCGCTGCTATTCTCGATTTATCAGGTCAAGCCCAGCCCGTTCTGCGTGCTGGACGAATTGGACGCGCCGTTGGACGAATCGAATGTGGTGCGGTTCGTGAAGATTTTGCAGCGGTTCATCGCGCACTCGCAGTTCATCATCATCACCCACAACAAGCGCACCATCGCCATGGCGGACGTGCTTTACGGCGTGACCATGCAGGATCACGGCGTGAGCAAGATCGTGAGCGTGAAATTTCACAAGGCCGAGGAAGCGACGCCCGCACCCGCCATGACCGCCGTGGCCGAGCCCAAGGCGGGCGAGCCGGTGATGGCGTGAGGAAAATGACGAATGACGGAATCCGGGATCCGAAGTCCGGGTGATAAATAACGCGTCGGAGCGTCCGGCCAGTTGAAGCAGGCGTTACGGCTATTGCGGGCCAATGGCCCGCTTTATACCAGCATGGGGCAACGTCCCATGGCAGGGCGGGAATAAAACCATAAGCGCCAACGGCGCGGATCATCCCTGGCACGAATACCAGCACAGGATGGCGTAAAGCCACCTCGCCGGGCGGGTGGAACGGGCTTTCAGCCCTCGATGGGTTTGTGGTCCAAAAATCTGGGGCGTTGCCCCAGGCTGGTATGAAAACGCGCCTTTGGCGCTCCCGGATTTGGAACTTAAAATTTTTGCGTGTCAGGCGATGCCTTGAGATCCGCCGCAGTTACTGCCCGTATCATAATCGTGTGCCGCAATGGGATCATGGCGTCGGCGATGGCGCGGGCGAGGGGGGCGCGTTCGGCTTCGGTGCTTTCGACGGCCTTGGCCATGTCGGCCTGCGCCTCCTTGCTATGAAAAACCTGCTTGATCTGCTTGGTTTCGTAATCCTGCTTGGCCTTGACGGCCGCATCCACCCGCTGGAACGATTCACAGAACGGATTATCCACGAAGTCCGCGGCCAGATTCACGCCGGCGGCGAGTTGGGCGGCGGTGTAGGTGTTCGTGGTGTTGCCCCAGACCACAAAATACTGCATCGCGCTGCCGTTCTTGACCACCAAGTTGAAGCGGCTTAATTCCTGAAAGAAGGGCACGAGCGTGGCGCCGGAGCGGAGCGAATTGTCGCTGTTGGTGTCGCCGCTGGCGCAGAAGGGATACTTGGTGCTGACGACCGTCAGCTGGTTGTCCTTGAAGCTCTCCACGGAATGTCCGGTGGTGGCCGTGGCAGCTTGGGCGTCCAAATCCACCGTGAGGGTGCCAAGCTCGCCATCCAAACCCATGGCCCGGAGAAAGCTGTAGGCCATTAGCAGATGTCCCGCCCAGCCCGGGTGGACGCCATCCTTGCCGGAAACCGCATAGTCGGCGCCGTACCGGGTCTGTCCTTCGTGGCCCGCCTTGAACAGCGTCCAAAAAACATCGGCAAACGGGGTGTGGAATTCGCGTGCCAGCCCAATGTCGCAATCCCGCAGCGCGCACAGGTTGATGTTCAACTCATCCAAGGTGTAGGCGCCGGACTTGGTCCAGCCGGGCACTTTGCCAACGCAACCTGGCGAGCCGAGCACCACCACCGCCCCTGCTTGCTGGAGGTTGCGCACCACGGCGGAATATCGATCGGCGTACCACTGTTCGTTTTCCATGTCGAACGTGCGGTACTTGTGGTCATTCATCCCGTAGCAAAGCGTCGCCACGGTGGGGTTGAAGCGCAGACAGTCATTGGTCATGCGATGGAGAAAGCCCTCGGCGGTTTCGCCGCTCCAGCCGAATTGCCGCGCGGTGATTTTCAATTCCGGCACGCAGACCGTCAGGTAGGTCTCGAGAATGCGTGAATACATCTTTTGCTCGGTGATGGAGTCGCCGATGATGGCCAGCCGGTCGCCCGGCTTGAGGATCAGCGGGCCAGGCGCGGGCGCTTGGCGCGGGTTGAACTTGAGAAAATATGGATCGGCCGGCTTCGGCTCGTAATCTGTCGCATGAACGGCAGAGAGCGGATGGAGCAGGATGGCACCGGCAAGCAGGGTGGCGGGAAGGAATAGATTATGGCGCGAGTTGGTTTTCATGTAAAAGGGCTATGGCGTGGCCGGGGCTAGCGGCGTCAGGGGCGCGGTGGGCGGCGGGGGCGCGGCGGGAGCCGCGGCCGGCTGGGGAAAGACGTCATATTCCGGGCCGAACTGCGCGA
>Ga0316217_10005650_pt1 | contig 12836 bp, 10 predicted proteins | sample 1anoAmetaG_FD_203633 | JGI IMG/M metagenome (GOLD analysis project Ga0316217, IMG submission 203633) | Freshwater microbial communities from Trout Bog Lake, Wisconsin, USA - 1anoA | ecosystem: Environmental > Aquatic > Freshwater > Lake > Hypolimnion/Profundal zone | place: USA: Wisconsin...
TCACCTCGGCCCGGACCTTGTCGAACACGCCCTCGGCCTCCACCGCTACGGGATCGTCGCCGCTCATGGCCAGCGCCAGGTCCAGGTCGTGGATCATCAGGTCGAGCACGCAGGAAATATCGCGATTGCGGTTGTTGGGCGTCCCGTGGCGGATGGACTCCAGCGCGATGGGCCGCACCGCCTGCCCCAGCAGGCCCATGGCGGCGAAGGTCACCCGCTCCTGATGCCCGCAGGCGACGGTTACCCCGGCCTTGGCCGCCGCCGTCAGCAGCCGGTCCGCCTCCTCCAGGGTATAGGTCAGGGGCTTTTCCACATAGACCGACGCCCCGGCGGTCACCGCGGCCAGGGCGATCTCGTAGTGGGTGGCCCCCGGGGTGGCGATGGTGACCACGTCCAGCCCGTCGAGGAAGGCCGCCAGGTCGGTGAAGGCCTCGGCCCCCAGTTCCGAGGCGAGCGCCGCGCCGCGGGCCGCATCCGGGTCGAACACGCCCACCAACCGGACCCCGTCGAGACCGGCATATTTGCGGGCATGGAAGCCGCCGAACACCCCGGCCCCGGCGACCCCGGCCCGCAGCTCCTGACCGGCTGCAATTTCCCTCATCTGATCCTCGCTGTGACGTGGCCCCTGGTCTGCGCATCGGGCCTGAAGCGTTAGTGTCGCTCCCCGGCGGTCCGCGCAAGGGGGCACGGGCCCGGCCGGCCGTCACGGACGCGCGTTTGCCGCGCGACCCACGGCATCCAGCCGCATTGCCGCCCGCATGCGGGGCACATAAGGTGCCCGGCGTCCGGCCAACGGACCCATCATCATTCGGGAGAATTCGCCATATGACCCAGTCACGGGAAATCCGCCTCAAGTCGCGACCGGTCGGCATGCCCCAGGCCTCCGACTTCGAGCTGGCCACGGTGGAGGTGGCGGCACCGGCCGCGGGCCAGGCCCAGGTCCGCAACCTGTACATGTCCGTCGACCCCTACATGCGCGGCCGGATGTACGACCGGGAGAGCTATGTCCCGCCCTTCCAGATCGGCGCGACCCTCGAGGGCGGCGCCATCGGCGAGGTGGTGGCCTCCGCCGACCCGGCCCTGAAGCCCGGGGACATCGTCCAGTCCGGCTTCGGCTGGCGGGAGGTGTTCAATGCCCCCGCCGCGGCCCTGCAGAAGATCGACACCCAGGGCCTGCCGCCCCAGGCCTTCCTGGGCGTGGCCGGCATGCCGGGCATGACCGCCTATGTCGGCCTGCTGAAGATCGCGGGCTGCAAGGCGGGCGACACCGTGTTCGTCTCCGCCGCCGCAGGGGCCGTGGGCCAGATCGTCTGCCAGATCGCCAAGATCAAGGGCGCCACCGTCATCGGCACCGCCGGCGGGGCGGACAAGGTCGCCTTCCTGAAGGAGATCGGCGTCGACCATGCCATCGACTATCGCGCGGAGAAGGACCTGACCGCGGCGCTGGCCCGGGTCGCGCCCAAGGGCATCGACGTCTATTTCGACAATGTGGGCGGCACCCATCTCGAGGCGGCGATCAATGCTGCCCGCCCCTTCGCCCGGTTCGCCGTCTGCGGCATGATCTCGCAGTACAACGACATGGCCGCCTCCCCCGGTCCTTCCAACATCATCAACGTGGTGGGCAAGCGCCTGCGGATCGAGGGCTTCATCGTCTCCGACCACTTCGGCGACCTGCCGGGCTTCCTGGCCGACATGACCGGCTGGATCAAGGCCGGCCAGATCACCTGGCGCGAGACCGTGGACGAGGGCATCGCCGCCGCCCCCGGGGCCTTCATCAAGCTGTTCAAGGGCGAGAACACCGGGAAGATGCTGGTGAAACTGTCCTGATTGGGGTCCTGGCGGGTCGCCGGGGCCTTTGCACGGCGGAGCGCGCGCTGTAGAAGGCGCGCGCTCCGTTCACCGCCCCGCGGCGGGAACGACACCGATCCCGGCCGGCCGACCGCGCTGGCCAACCGAAAGCCCGAAGCACGATGACCCGAATCTTCAATGCCTATGTGATGGTCGACTGGAGCGCGGCCCAGACCGCCAAGACGGGCAAGGACTCCGTCTGGATCGGCATGGTGAAGCGCGACATCCGCTTCCGCCCGAGCTTCGAGTCCTGGAACCCGCCCACCCGGGCAGAGGCGGAGGCCAAGCTGCGGGAGATCCTGGCGGACCTGCGGCGGCGCAACGAACGGGCCCTGATCGGCTTCGACTTCAACCTGGGCTATCCCCGGGGTCTGGGCGCGGCCCTGCAGCTGAAGGACCCGTCCTGGGCGGGGGTCTGGTCGTTCCTCGCGGCCAACGTGGTCGACAAGAAGGACAACACCAACAACCGCTTCGCCGTGGCCGCCAAGATGAACCGGCTGATGACCGATCAGCCCTGGCCGTTCTGGGGCTGTCCGCCCAAGGACGCCCAGCGCTGGCTGACCCCCACCAAGCCGCCGGAGACGGTCGCCGACGGCCTGCCCGTCTACCGCCACGCCGAGGCCGTGACCCATGCCGCCGGCAAGGCCCAGGCCAAGCCCGCCTGGCAGCTGATGGGCGCAGGCAGCGTCGGCGGTCAGGTGATCGTCGGCATTCCGGCCGTGCGTCGCCTGGCCGAGGACCTGGGGGACAAGGCCGCCGTCTGGCCCTTCACCACCGGCTGGAAGGAACTGAAGGACGCGGACCTGGAGGGCAAGGAAGCGGTCCTGGCCGAGGTCTATCCGTCCCTGATCCCGTCGAAGCCCGAAGGCAACGAGGCCCCCGACCTGGCCCAGGTCCGGGCCCTGTGCGAGCATTTCTACAAGCTGGACGAGGCCGGAAAGCTCGGCCCCCTGTTCGCGGCCCCGAAGGACGCCAGCGAGGCCCTGATCAGGGACGTGGAAACCGAGGAAGGCTGGATCCTCGGCGTCTGACGTCCCGGATCAGCCGGCCTTCAGCAGCCCGGCCCCGACGCGGGCGTCCTTCAGCTTCTCCGCCACCAGGAAGGCCAGTTCCAGGGCCTGGTCCGCATTCAACCGCGGGTCGCAGTGGGTGTGATAGCGGGCGGACAGCTCGTCCTCGGACAGCGCCCGGGCCCCGCCCAGACACTCCGTCACGTTCTGGCCGGTCATCTCCAGATGCACGCCGCCGGGATGGGCCCCCTCCGCGCCGGCGATCTCGATGAAGCTCTTCACCTCGGACAGGATCCGGTCGAAGGGCCGGGTCTTGTAGCCGTTGGCGGCCTTCAACGTGTTGCCGTGCATCGGATCGATGGACCACACGACATTGCGGCCCTCCCGCACCGTCGCCGCCATCAGCCCCGGCAGGCGCTGGGCGATCTTGTCCGACCCGAACCGTCCGATCAGCGTCAGGCGTCCCGCCTCGTTCTGCGGGCTGAGGGTGTCGATCAGCCGCAGCAGGTCGTCCGGCTCCATGGTCGGCCCGCACTTGAGGCCGATGGGGTTCTTCACCCCCTTCATGAACTCGATGTGCGCCCCGTCCAGCTGGCGGGTCCGCTCCCCGATCCACAGCATGTGGGCGGAGGTGTCGTACCAGTCGCCGGAGGTGCTATCGACCCGGGTCATGGCCTCCTCGTAGCCCAGCAGCAGGGCCTCGTGGCTGGTGTAGAACTCCACCTGGTTCAGTTCCGGCTGCTTGTCCGGGGTCAGGCCGATGGCCGACATGAAGTCCAGGGTCTCGGAGATCTTGTCCGCCAACTCGCCATATCGCGCCCCCTGGGGGCTGCCCTCGACGAAGCCAAGGGTCCAGCGGTGGACGTTGTACAGGTTGGCATAGCCGCCGCCGGCAAAGGCCCGCAGCAGGTTCAGGGTCGCCGCCGACTGACTGTAGGCGCGCAGCAGTCTGTCGGGGTCCGGCGCTCGCGAGACAGGATCGAAGTCCTGGCCATTGATGTTGTCGCCCCGGTAGGACGGCAGGGTCACCCCGTCGAGGGTCTCGATCGGCTCGGAGCGGGGCTTGGCGAACTGGCCGGCAATGCGGCCGATCTTCACCACCGGCTTGCCGCCGGCAAAGGTCAGCACCACCGCCATCTGCAGCAGCAGGCGGAAGGTGTCGCGGATGTTGTCCGCGTGGAATTCCTTGAAGCTCTCGGCGCAGTCGCCCCCCTGCAGCAGGAAGGCATCGCCGGACGCCACGGAGGCCAGGCGGTGCTTGAGCTGCCGCGCCTCGCCCGCAAAAACCAGCGGCGGCATCAGCCGCAGGGTCTCCTCCACCCGCGACAGGGCCGCGGGGTCCGGATAATCGTTCGGGATGTGCTTCGCCGGCCTGGTTCTCCAGGTCGCCGGCGACCAACGCTCGCTCATGGCCGTGCTCTCGTCCTCGGGAGGGACGCATATAGTCGCTATGTGCGGGCAGCGCAAAGCAAGACGGTTTCAGCTGCAACCAGCCGACGTCCCGCCCCCCGGTGAGCGGGGCGGACACAGGTCCCTCAGAGGGACGCCAGCGGCACCAGTTGCGACAGGGTGTCCGCCCGGGGCAGCCGCCGGGCATTGGTCAGGGCCGAGAACACGACGATCGTCAGGGCACCGAGGCCGAGCCACCACTCCTGCCAGATCCCGAAGCTCAGCCCGCCGATGACCAGATAGGCCACCAGCGACCCCACTGCGGCGGCGGCCAGCGGCGTGTCCCGCTGCCGGACCATCTCGATCCGGATGAACATCCAGGCAAAGAAGGTTGCCACCAGGCCGATACCCGCGGCCCCCAGCTCCAGCCAGACCTGCAGCGCCGCATCATGGGGGTGCAGGGGGATGATGCCCGGAAAGGCGCGGCTGGCATCGAGGCCCCAGCCCAGGAACGGCCGCCGCTCGATCAGGCTCGCGGCCACCCGCCAGATCTCGAGCCGCGCCCCCCAGGAGGCCTTGGCCACCCCCCCGCCGGCATGGAGGAGGCCCAGCGGGCCGTGGGCGCTGAACATCAGCGGGGCCAGCACGAAATAGGCAATGGCCGCGCCCATGGCCGACACGATTGCCAATCGCCCGCTGTACATGACGGCCACGACCGCGAGGCTGCCGGCCAGCAGCGCGACGATGGCGGCGTCCACCCGGAACACCAGCGCGCCTGCGAGGGTGCCACAGGCCAGGAACCCGGCCAGGCCGCGCCATCCACCGCCCTTGCGCCACAGATGAAGCCCCAGGGGCCAGATCAGCAGCACCAGCGGATAGAAGGCCCGGCCGACATTGCGCCGCGCCAGGTCCGGTCGCGCCGTCTGGTGCAGGGCCATCTTGATCGACATGTAGATCCGCTCCGACCCCGCAAATTCGATGAGCACCACCGCGACCACCAGGGCCATGCCCACCGCCAGCAGGGTTAGGCCGAAGCGCGCGGCGGTCCGCCGCACGGCCACCATGGCGCTGATCACCGAGCCGTACAGGGCCAGCTGGAAGACTAGTTTCACCCCTGTCAGGGCCTGGGCATTCCGGGCCTTCTCCAGATGCGACAGGTCCGGTTGCCAGACGGCCCAGGCGCTGCTGCACAGGGCCAGCACCAGCAGGCCTGCCAGCAGGGCAAAGCCCACGGACCGGCGGCGGGCGGGCGGGATGACCGCAAAGCTTGCAAGGCCAGCCACCGCCATCAGGATCGAGAAGCCCAGATTGCCGCCATAGGACAGCAGCGGCGTCAGCAGGACCAGGGTCAGCCACACCGCGTCTCGCCAGGTCATGGCCAGTTGGGCGCGCCGTCCCGGAACGAAGCGTACCTCTGGCCCATCCGCGCGCAGTTCAGCCGACAGGGCCGCCAGGCCCTGCGAATCCACCAAGGGACCGGTGCCGGGCGGGCCTTCCACAGGATCGGACACCGGGGGAACCACCCGTTCCGGTCCGATCACGTGCTGCCCCCCATCCCCGGTGCCACATAGACATCGCGCATGGTGACAAGCTCTTCCGCCAGGGTGGGATGGACGGCGCAGGTGGCGTCCCACTGGGCCTTGGTCAGGCCCGCCTTCACGGCGATGGCCGCCAGCTGGATCATCTCGGCGGAGTCGGGGCCGACGATATGGCAGCCGACCACCTTGTCCGTCGTCCGCTCCACCACGAGCTTCATCAGCACCCGATCCTCCCGCCCGGCAAAGATCGTCTTCATGGGACGGAAGGCCGCGCGATAGATGTCCACCGCCCCGAGGCCGTGGCGGGCCTCGGCCTCGGTCAGGCCGACGCAGGCCACCTGGGGCTGGGAGAAGACCGCCGTGGCGATGGTCTCATGGTCGAAGCGGGTGGGCTTGCCGTAGAACTCCGTCTGGGCGAAGGCCGCCCCTTCGCGGATGGCCACGGGGGTGAGGTTGACCCGGTCGGTCACGTCCCCCACGGCCCAGATGTGCGGGACCGAGGTCTTCGAATAGCCGTCGACCACGATCGCCCCGGCGTCCGACACGGTCACTCCCGCAGCGTCTAGGCCCAGGCCCTCCACATAGGGCTCCCGTCCGGTGGCGAACATCACCGCGTCGCTGACGATCTGCCCGCCGCCGCGCAGGTGGCTGACAAGGCCCGCCTCGGTCTTCTCGATCCGCTCGTGCTGGGTCGACAGCCTGACCGGCAGGCCCCGCTTGTGGAATTCGTCGGCCAGATGGGCGCGGACGTCCTCGTCGAACCCGCGCAGGATGTTGGTGCCCCGATAGACCAGGGTCGTCTCCACGCCGAGCCCCTGGAAGATGCAGGCGAACTCCACGGCGATGTAGCCCCCGCCCACCACGACGATGCGCCGGGGCAGCTCTGCCATCTGGAAGGCCTCGTTCGAGGTGATGGCGTGCTCGACCCCCGGCAGACCGGCGGGCAGCCGGGGCCGCCCTCCAGTGGCGATCAGGATGCGGGCGGCGGTGACCCGGCGTCCCTGCCCCACCAGTTCGAGGGTGTGGGAATCGACGAAGCGGGCCTTGTCCTCGATCAGGTCGGCCCCTGCCTTCACCAGATTGGCGGCATAGACCCCGGACAGGCGGGCGATTTCCGCGTCCTTGAGGGACATGAACCGGCCCCAGTCGAAGGACCGCGCGCCTACCGACCAGCCATAGCCTTCGGCCAGACGGAAATGGTCCGTGAATTCAGAGGCATAGACCATAAACTTCTTGGGCACGCAGCCGCGGATGACGCAGGTCCCGCCGGGGCGATACTCCTCCGCCACAGCCACCCGGGCACCGGAGAGGGCCGCCAGCCGCGCGGCCCGCACCCCGCCGGATCCCGCGCCGATGACGAACAGATCATAATCAAAGCCGGGCATCGCGCTCTCCAAGGACCAGACCGCACTCACCGCCCGAGACGGGACACGCCGTTGACACCCCCGACCAGGGCCTCGCTGGCCAGGCCCAGGAACAGGCCGTGATCGATCACACCGGTGATCCGCTTCAGGGCCGTGGCCACGGCGACCGGGTCCGGAAGCGCTCCACAAGCCAGATCATAGATCAACTGTCCACTGTCCGTCTGAACCGGCACACCGTCCCGAATCCTCAGTCTGGGCTCTGCGGACAGGCCCAGCGCCCGGATGGCCGCGTCGATCCGCCGGGCGGTGGCCGTGTGACCGAAGGCGACGACCTCCACCGGCAGGGGAAAGGCCCCCAGCGTCGCCACCACCTTGGCAGCATCGGCGATCACGATGCAGCGGCGGGAGGATTCCCAGACCAGCTTCTCCCGCAGGAGCGCCGCGCCGCCGCCCTTGATCAGGCTGAGCCCCGGTCCGATCTCGTCGGCCCCGTCGACGGTGATGTCGATCGTCTCCACATCATCGAGGGGCAGGACCGTCAGGCCGAGCCCCACGGCCTGGTCCGCCGTCACCCGGGAGGTCGAGACACACTGCAGCCGGAGCTTTTCCGCCGCCGCGCGATGCGCCAGGGCCGTGACGAAATGGGCCGCGGTGGACCCGGTGCCGAGGCCGACGGTCATGCCGTCCTCGATCTCGAGGGCAGCGGCGGCCGCGGCGGCCTGCTTCTGGCGGTCGATCGGGTTCATCTCGTCTTCCGTCCTGACTTGAGCGCGCGGAACCGGGCCGCCCAGCCGGGCTTTTCCATCTGCTCGGGGCGGGTGACGGCCAGGGCGTCGGCGGCCACGGGCCGGGTGATGACGGAACCGGACCCCACATAGGCCCCGGCCCCGATGGTCACCGGTGCCACCAGGGCGGAGTTGGAGCCGATGAAGGCCCCGGCCCCCACCTCGGTCCGGTGCTTGTCGAAGCCGTCATAGTTGCAGAAGATCGTCCCGGCCCCGATGTTGGCCCCCGGCCCGACGACGCCATCCCCGAGATAGCTCAGATGGTTGGCCTTGGCCCCGGCCCCGACGGTCACGGCCTTCACCTCGACGAAGTTGCCGATATGGGCCCCCTCCCCGATCTCGGCGGCGGGGCGCAGGCGCGCATAGGGGCCGATGATCGCGTGATCCGCCACCCGCGCCCCCTCCAGATGACTGAAGGCCCGGATGGTCGCCTGGCCCACCACCACGCCCGGACCGAACACCACAAAGGGCTCGATCACGGCACCGGCGGCGATCTCCGTGTCATGGCTGAACATGACGGTCTCCGGGGCCGGCATGGTGACGCCCGCATCCAGAAGCCGCCGCCGCACCCCCTGCTGGAAGGCGGCCTCCGCCTCGGCCAGTTCGGCCTGGCTGTTCACCCCCATGACCGAGGTCTCCGGCGCGAACACGGCCCGCACCTTCAGCCCCCGCCCGCGGGCCAGCCCGACCACGTCCGTCAGATAGTATTCCTGCTTGGCATTGTCGTTGCGCACCTCCGCCAGCAGGCCGAACAGCAGGGCCCGGGGGGCTGCCAGCACGCCGGAATTGCACAGGCGGATGGCCAGTTGCTCCGCCGTGGCGTCCCGGGCCTCGACGATCCCGTCGAGAGCCTCGCCCTCGCCGATCAGCAGCCGCCCGTAGGGGCTGGGGTCCGCCGCCTCGAAGCCGAGGACGGCCAGGTCCGCACCGGCCTCCCGGGCGGAGAACAGGGGCGCGAAGCAGGCCCCGTCCAGCAGCGGCGTGTCCGCATAGCTGACCAGCACGTCGCCATCGAAATCCGCCAGGGCCTCCCGGGCGGCCAGCACGGCGTGACCGGTGCCGAGGGGGGGATCCTGGATCACCACCGCCCCGTCTCCCAGGCGCGCCACGGCATGGCGGGCCACCTGCGGCGAATGGGCCCCGGCCACCACCACGATCCGGGTGCAGCCCGCCGCCTGCACGGCGTCGATGGCCCGGTCCAGCATGGCCCGTCCGCCGACGCGGTGCAGCACCTTGGGCACCGGAGACCGCATCCGCGTACCCTGACCTGCAGCCAGGATCACAGCCGCGCGCGAAGTGGAAACCGACATGGACTCACCGACACCCATTGAGTTCGCGTCGGGTTTAGCCGAAACCGCCCGGGGTTTCGACGTCAATTCTGGAGTTCAGCGCATCATGTCCGATCCGGGCCAGCCGAGCCGCCCTGCCCCGACCCTCGAGGGTGCCGTGATCGCCTTCGACCTCGACGGCACCCTGGTGGAGACGGCGCCGGACCTGCTGGGTGCCCTGAACGGCGTGCTGGCGGAGGAAGACCTGGCCCCCCTGCCAGCGGAAGGCGCGCGGCACCTGATCGGCCGCGGGGCCCGGGCCCTGCTGGTCCGGGGCTTCGAGGCCAGCGGCCGGACCCTGGACGAGGCGGCCGCCACCCCGCTGGTGGTCCGCTTCATCGAGATCTATCGCAGCCGCATCGCCCTGGAGAGCCGTCCCTATCCCGGCTGTGTCGAGGCTCTGGACACCCTGCGGGCACAGGGCGCACGCCTCGTGGTCTGCACCAACAAGCTCACCAGCCTGTCCACCGAACTCCTGGACGCGCTGGCCCTGTCGGACCGGTTCATCGCCATCATCGGGGCCGATGCCGCGCCGGCTCCCAAGCCGGACCCGCAACATGTGCTGCATGCCATCGCCGCCGGTGGAGGGATGCGGGAGCGAGCGGTGATGGTGGGCGACAGCCTCAACGACGTGGCCTCCGCCCGGGCCGCCGGGGTGGCCAGCATCGTGTTTCCGTTCGGCTATACCGACATCCCCGCGGCCGAGCTCGGGGCCGACCGGCTGATCGGTCATTACGACGAACTTGTGGGTACTGTCCAAACCCTGTTGCAGACGAAGCGAGGCTCGGCTATAGGCTCCCCCCTCTGAACGCCGGTCCTTCACGGGCCGTCCGGTCGGGCGCGTAGCTCAGCGGGAGAGCATTCGCTTCACACGCGAAGGGTCACAGGTTCAATCCCTGTCGCGCCCACCATTCTTCAGATCCCCGATTTCCGCATGCCGCATCCCAGCCCCCTCGGGGCGGAGGGAGTTTGCGCCCCTTAACCCCCGGCTAACGCTAAAAATAACCGCGATTTTCACCTATTCTGCCTATTCGTTTCACGGATATCCGACCGCAGCTTTACCCGTGGCAGCCGTGAATACAGTCAACGACTTCGCACCCCACCGACACCTGCTGGAACGCCTTGCGGCGGAGCCCATCGTCCAGGGGCCTGCGATCCCGGCGACGGTGGCGCTGCCGCCCTGCCGGTCGGAGAACCTGCCGTCGTCCTACCGCCTGTCGCCGGTCTACGAGACCCTGCGCCGCGGGGCCGATATCGTTCTGAGCGCGGCCGTGACCGTGTTCCTGCTGCCCCTGCTGGTCTCCGTGGCGGCCCTGGTGTGGCTGCAGGACGGGGGCCCGCCGGTCTTTGCCCAGCAGCGGATCGGACGGGGGGGGCGACTGTTCCGCTGCTTCAAGTTCCGCTCGATGGTGCAGAATGCCGGTGAGCGCCTCGAGCGGCTGCTGGCGGAGGACCCCCAGGCCCGCGTGGAATGGGCGCTGCATCACAAGCTGCGCAAGGACCCGCGCATCACCGCCCTGGGCCAGTTCCTGCGCAAGTCGAGCCTCGACGAGATCCCGCAGATATTCAACGTGCTGTCCGGCGTCATGAGTCTGGTGGGCCCCCGACCGATCGTCCCCGACGAGATGGAGCGTTATGGCTGGCGGATCCGGCACTATGCCTCGGTCCCGCCGGGCATTACCGGCCTGTGGCAGATCAGCGGCCGGTCGGACGTCACCTATCGGCGGCGGGTGGCGATGGACTGCGTCTATGTGCGGCGTCGGGGCCCGGCCCTGGACGTCAAGATCCTGTTCGGCACGGTGCCCTCGGTGCTGTTCAGCCGCGGCGCCCGATAGGGCAGGCCCCGAAGGGTCGCCGCCCCGCCGTTCACTTCACGAAGGACAGGCTCTCCTCGAAGTCGATGAAGATGTCCATCAGGTCCTCGTGCGAGATCATCGGGCGCTCCCCGGCCGGAAAGCGGTAGCGCCAGAAGCTGATGATGTGCTGCATGGCCCCCAGCTGTTCCCCCAGGTCGTAGAACATGGCGGGGGCCGACAGCAGGAATTCGCGGAAGGCGGCGGGCTGGTTCATGCGCGTCAGCTGGAAATAGGCGTTGTTGTAGACGTCCAGCTTTTCCTGCACGGTCGTCGAGGTCTTCACCAGCAAACGGGAAATCGTGCTTCGCGCCTGCGGAATGTAGGTCGAGGTTTCGGCGGTTCGCGGACCCCTCCCCTGTGTCGACTCGATTTCCAGAAGCACGTCGGTCATGGGCTTCATCAGGTCGCCCAGGACCCACTTGTAGTAGAGGAAACCCCGCCAGCAGAACATGCCGTCGGAATATTCCTGGTCCGTCAGCTTCAGCGTATCCCGCAGGGGCTCGAAACCGGCATCCGGGGCGTTGGACAGGAGTTTCTCGACCAGGCGCGACGCATAGGCCATGGAGCCCGCCCCGCTGCCGGCGGACAGGGTGACCAGGGCCATGATCTCCTGCCGGACGAATTCGAACATCCGCTGCACGTCGCCGTCGGAGATGGCGAAATAGGCCTGCGCCGGATGCACGTCGTTCTTGGCCAGGAACTCCTTCAACAGGAAGGGGTCGAGGGTGGGCAGGCTGGAGATCAGCTCCAGCACCATGCGGTCCCGTGATCCCGGCTTCATGTCCTGGCCGAAGGTCTCCATCACCAGCTTCTCGTAGTCGTTCTGGCCGACGAAGAAGGAGTGGGCCCCGAACCGCAGATCCGTGCCGTCGATGGGAATCAGTACCTTGGTGACGATGGTCGGCGGCACCTTGAAGTGCACGTATTCGTTCGGCCGGAGCCGATGCTTCACGATCAGGCTGCGGTCGAGGACCTTGTTCCGGAAGAAGGGGGCGGTCTTGATCGCCGCATTGTCGGGAAACATCTTGTGCACCCGGACCAGGTTCAGGACCCGGGCCGTGGAAGCGGATTCCTGCAGGGCCGAAAGGCGGCGGATCGTGCGGTCGTTTGCCATGCCGTGTTTCGGTGCAGCTCCAGTGGGGGCGATGGAGCCTGATTAGGCGACATAGGTTAAGTATGTTTATCCGTTTCCTACCTTGCGCCGCCGGAATGCGCCCGGTGCCTGAATCGGGCACTCTTCCGGTCGCGACGGGCTCCGTTGTGAATTGCACCGCCACGGCCTATTGCTCCGATGACGCCGTCCCCGCCTTCGCTCTGGTCCGAAGTCCGCCACATGATCACAGATCTCGACACCGACGCCGCCGCCGCCCACGCCCTGTTCCAGTCCTATGACGGCATGGAGGGCCTGGGCGCAGGTCCGGTTGCGGTCCGTCCGCCGTCTGCGGCAGCCCGGGGACGGGCGATCCTGCTTCGGGTCTATCCGGGCTTTGCCGTGGCGGCGACCATTGCCCTGGCCGCCACCTGGCTGTCGCAGCAGTACACCGCGCCGGTCATGCTGTTCGCCCTGCTGATCGGCATGGCCTTCCACTTCCTGCACGAGGAGGGGCGCTGCATCCCGGGGATCGAGGCCTCATCAAAGACCATTCTCCGGATCGGCGTCGCGCTGCTGGGTGCCCGGATCACCGTCAGCCAGATCATGGGTCTGGGCGCCATGCCGA
>Ga0316217_10005651_pt1 | contig 12833 bp, 7 predicted proteins | sample 1anoAmetaG_FD_203633 | JGI IMG/M metagenome (GOLD analysis project Ga0316217, IMG submission 203633) | Freshwater microbial communities from Trout Bog Lake, Wisconsin, USA - 1anoA | ecosystem: Environmental > Aquatic > Freshwater > Lake > Hypolimnion/Profundal zone | place: USA: Wisconsin...
CCTGGCTGAACGGCTCGTCCATGAACAGGATCTCGGGGTTCACCGAGAGCGCCCGGGCCATGCCGACCCGCTGCTTCATGCCGCCGGACAGCTCGCGCGGGTAGGCCTCCTCGAAGCCCTCCAGGCCCACCATCTGGATGGCGTGGTTGGTCCGCTCCTTGACCTCCTCCTTGCTCAGCCCCTTGGCCCGCAGGACGTTCTCGACGTTGGCCTCCACGGTCATCCACGGATATAGGGCGAACCCCTGGAAGACGATGGCGACGCTCTCGTTCAGCCCCACTTGGCGGCGGCCGCGGTAGGTCACCTGGCCCTTGGTGGGCTCGATCAGCCCGGCGAAGATGCGCATGATGGTGGACTTGCCGCAGCCGGAGGGGCCGATCAGGGCGATCACCTCGTTGGGCCGGATGTCCAGGTTGATGTCCTCCAGGACCCGGAGCGGCTGGCCGGTGCCCCGGTCGAAGGACTTCTGCACGCCCTTCAGTTCCAGGATGGCGGTTTCGGGGCTGGCCGCGTTGACTTCCATGTCTTCCTCACTTGTCCAGGGAATAGCGGGTGTAGGCCAGCTTGTAGCAGGGCTTCCAGACCAGCCGGTTGAAGATCACCACGATCGCCGACATGAGCAGGACGCCGGCGGCCAGCAGGGTGAGGTTGCGGTCGTAGGCGGCCTTGCTCACCGTGGCCCCCAGGCCGAAGGTGCTCAGGGTGGTGGTGCCGAGGTCGTAGTATTCGGCGACGATGCTTGCGTTCCAGGCGCCGCCGGCGGCGGTCACCCAGCCGGTCACCAGGAACGGGAAGCTGGCCGGGAGGTAGAGCGCCTTGAACTTCTGCCAGGGGGAGAGGCGGAAGCTGATGGCCGCCTCGCGCAGGTCGCCGGGGATGGCCATGGCGCCGGCGATGACGTTGAACAGGATGTACCACTGGGTGCCCAGCAGCATCAACAGGATGCAGCCGTAGTTCAGGCCCACCCCGAAGTGGGCCAGGGCGGCGATCACGATGGGGAACAGCATGGGCGCCGGGAAGGAGGCGGCCACCTGGACCACCGGCTGGAAGATCCGCGAGAGCCGGGGCGAGAGGCCGATGGCCAGGCCCGCCGGAACCGCCCAGAGGGTGCCCAGGACGGTGGAGAGCAGCACCCGGGACAGGGTGAGGCCCCCGGCCCTGGCCAGATACCACCAGGTCGGCCCGGTGATGGCGGCCAGGTAGAGGCAGAGCTTCACGGCGGACCAGATCACCAGGGCCAGCAGGCCGACCAGGGCCAGGTTGGCCACCCAGCGCTGCAGCGCCTGGAGGCGGCGGGCGGCGACCACGGGCCGGCGCTTCACGGTCGCGGCGGGACCCCGGAGATGCCGGCGGTGCACCCGCCTGGCCTCCATCCAGCGGATCAGGCGGGAGCGGCGCAGGATCCGCAGCAGCCAGCTGCGCGGCACATCGCCCTGGCTGGTGTCCTCGAACCGGAAGCGCTGGGCCCAGACCACTACCGGGCGCCAGATCACCTGGTCGAGGAAGACGATCATGGTCACCATGGCCAGGATGGCGCTGAGCATGGCGGGCACGTTGTTCTTCTCCACCGCCACGCTCATGTAGGAGCCCAGGCCGGGCAGGCGGAAGTCCTGGTCGCCCAGCTTGAAGGCCTCGGTGATCATGAGGAAGAACCAGCCGCCGGCCATGCTCATCATGCTGTTCCAGACCAGCCCGGTGGTGCCGAACGGCAGTTCCACCCACTTCAGCCGCTCCCACCAGCTGAAGCCGTAGACGGTGCCGGCCTCCTGGAGTTCCAAAGGCACCGACTTGAAGGAATGGTAGAGACTGAAGGTCATGTTCCAGGCCTGGCCGGTGAAGATCATGATGATCGCGGCCAGTTCCAGGCCCAGGTTGCTGTGGGGGAACAGGCCGACCAGGGCCAGCACCAGGCCCGGCATGAAGCCCAGCACGGGAATGCTCTGCAGGATGTCGAGGATGGGGATCAGCAGGCGTTCGGCCCGGCTGTCCTTGGCCGCCCAGAAGGCGTAGACCAGGGTGAAGCCCAGGGAGATCACGTAGGCGGCCAGCCCCCGCATCATGGAGAAGAAGGTGTACTTGGGCAGGGCCCAGGGCGACAGGTCGATCTCCACCACCGGCCGGTGCACCCCGGTCCACTGCTTGCCCAGCTGGACCAGGCCGAACAGCAGGGCGAAGCCCGCCAGGATGACCACCAGGTCCAGGTAGCGCCGGCGGCGGAACGGATAGAAGAGGGAATTGGCCTGCCCCCAAACGGTCTCTAGTATCTGGTTGAACATGGGGGACCCGGGAACGGAAATGAACAGGGGGGCGACAGGCCGAGAGGTCCATTGTTCCATGACCGGGTGACAACCTTGTTACGAATCCTCGGCCCGGGCCGGTAAACTCTGGGCAGGGAGTCCACCATGGATACGCGCGCGATGGGGTTCAACACCAAGCTGGTGCATGCCGGCATTCCCGAGGATCCCCTGGGGAGCGTGACCACGCCCATCTACCAGACCTCCACCTTCGCCTTCCGCAACGCCCGGCAGGGCGCCGAGCGGTTCGCCGGCACCGCCGACGGCTTCATCTACAGCCGGATCGGCAACCCCACCACCAGCGCCCTGGAGCAGAACGTGGCGCAGCTGGAGAACGGCTTCGGGGCCACCGCCACCGCCTCCGGCATGGGCGCGGTCTCCACCGCCTACATGGCGCTGCTCAACCGCGGCGACCACGTGGTCAGCACCGCCTCGGTCTACGGCCCGTCCCGGGTGCTGATGGAGAAGCACATGAGCCGGTTCGGGGTGGAGTCCACCTTCATCGACACCACCGATCTCGAGCTGCTCCAGCGATCGCTCCGGCCCGCAACCAAGGTCATCTACGTGGAATCGCCCTCCAACCCGGCCATGCTGGTGACCGATCTGCAGGCCGCGGCCGGGATCGCCCACGCCGCCGGCGCCCTGCTGGTGGTGGACAACACCTTCGCCAGCCCGTACCTGCAGAAGCCGCTGGACCTCGGGGCCGACGTGGTGCTGCATTCCGTGACCAAGTTCATCAACGGCCACGCCGACGTGGTCGGCGGCATCCTGGTGGCCAAGACCGAGGCGCTGCACAAGCAGCTGCGGGCCATGGTGGTGATCATGGGCTGCAATATGGACCCGCACCAGGCCTCCCTGGTCAGCCGCGGCCTCAAGACCCTCTCGGTGCGCATGGAGCGGGCCCAGGCCAACACCATGGCGATCGCCAGCTACCTGGAGCGCCACCCCAAGGTCGAGTGGGTGAGCTACCTGGGCCTGCCCAGCCACCCCCAGTACGAGCTGGCCAGGCGGCAGATGGCCGGTCCCGGGGCGATGATCTCGTTCGGGGTGAAGGGCGGGGTGGAAGCCGGCGCCCGGCTCATGGATTCGGTCAAGCTGGCGGCCCTGGCGGTGTCCCTGGGCGGAGTGGAGACCCTGATCTGCCATCCGGCCTCCATGACCCACGCCAGCATGGGCCGGGAGGCCCGCCTCGAAGGCGGCGTCTCCGACGGCCTGGTCCGCTACTCCGTCGGCATCGAAGACCTCGCCGACCTCCTGGCCGACCTCGAACAAGCCCTCGCCCAGGTCTAGGGCAGCATCCGGGTCCCATACCATCCTCAGGGCCGTCCCGGTCGGTTGCTGCGCAACCGCCGTGACGCGATCTCGGTACGAGACGGATAGTCATGTCCCATTCCGCTGGAAACCAGGTTCGGCCCTGTTTTCCAGCGAACTGAGACACGGTCACGCAAATCCAGCCTGGATCGCGTCACGGCGGTTGCGACAGCAACCGACCGAGACGGCCCTGAAGACGGTAAGGGACCCGGATGCTGCCATCGACGGACTCTAGAGGAGGGGCATGCCTTCGGTGTCGATGTGGGGGAGGCGGGCGCCGAGGCGCTTCTCGATGAGGCGCATGTGCGGCTGTTCGGCCGGGGCCACCAGGGAGAGGGCCAGGCCGGGGGTGCCGGCCCGGCCGGTGCGGCCGACCCGGTGGATGTAGTCGTTGGGCGAACGGGGCAGGTCGTAGTTGATGACGCAGGGCAGCTGCTCGATGTCCAGGCCGCGGGCGGCCAGGTCGGTGGCCACCAGGACCCGGGTGGCGCCGGCCCGGAACCCGGCCAGGGCGCCGGTGCGGGCCCCCTGGCTCAGGTCGCCGTGCATGGCCAGGGCCTGGATCCCGTGGTTGTTGAGCTTGCGGGCGACGGTGTCGGCGCCGTGGTGGGAGGCCACGAACACCAGCACCTGGTCCCAGCCGCCCTGGCGGATGAGGTGGCGCAGCAGGGGGCCCTTGTGGTCCTGGGCCACCCGGTAGACCCGCTGCTCCACCTGCGCCGGCGGGGCCTCCCGGGCCCGGCCGCCGACCACCGCCGGGTCCTTCAGCATGGCCTCGAGCAGGGCCTCGGTGCCGGACCGGGTGGCCGAGAACAGGAGGTTCTGCCGGTCGGCCGGGAGCAGGGCCAGGACCGCGCGCAGCTCCTCCCGGAAGCCCAGGTCCAGCATCCGGTCCGCCTCGTCCAGCACCAGGACCTCCACCTCGCCCAGGCGCACGGCGTGCTTGCCGGCCAGGTCCAGCAGCCGGCCCGGGGTGGCCACCAGGAGCTCGGCGCCGCCGCGCAGGGCCATCATCTGCGGATTGATCGAGACCCCGCCGAACACCGTGCGGACCCGCGGCGGCACCGGCAGGAACCGGCCGAGCCCGGCCGCCGCCGCGCCCACCTGGGCCGCCAGCTCCCGGGTGGGCGCCAGCACCAGGCAGCGCAGGGGGCCCCGGCCGGCCCCGGGGAGCTGCGCCAGCCGCTGCAGCAGCGGCAGCAGGAAGGCGGCGGTCTTGCCGGAGCCGGTCTCGGCCACGGCCACCAGGTCCCGCCCGGCCAGGGCCGGAGGCAGGGCGCCGGCCTGGATCGGGGTGGGTTCCTGGAACCCGTGGGCGGCCAGGGCGCGCAGCAGACCGTCACAGAGTCCGAAGGAGCTGAAGGGCATGGGCGACACTCCTGGGGACGGCGTCCCGGCCGGGGCGCTGGACCATGATAGCGGATGGGCCGGGTGGGGATGCCGCCGGGTGCCGCTTCAGAACGGGAACCGGCTGTCCTCCGCGCCCCGCAGCCGCTTGAGGTGGCCGAAGGTCAGCCGGTGGTCGGTGTCGGGCGGGATCCGGGAGGTGAAGTTGAAGACCGACCCGTCATCGGCTCCGCAAGGACGCGATGCTGTCCTATTTTGTCCCTTCCCTTGAGGGTGGACCAAACTATAATTTACTTATTAATTTTTCGGCAATGGCTTGCGGCCCGGCCGCGAGTGCGGCGGCTTTGGCCGCTTGCCCACCCCTGGAGACTCTGTGGCAGACCCTCAGGATCCTACGACTGTTCCCTCCCGGCGGCCCTGGAGCCGGGACCTCGCCCTGGCCCTGGGCCTGGCCCTGGCCGTGGCCTGCGGCAGCCTGCACAAGGCCACGGCGGCCTATGAGGATGCCCGCTACGACGAGGCCCTGGACGAGTACGACCGGGTGCTGAAGAAGGACCCCAAGAACCTGGAGGCCAAGATCGGCTACCGGCGCACCGCGCCGCTGGCGGCCGCGCAGCACCTGGCCAAGGCCGAGGCGGCCCGGAAGCTGGGCGACACCGAGACCGAGACCAAGGAGGTGGCCACCGCGGCGGTGCTGGATCCGAGCAACGCCGTGGCCCAGGACTGGCTCAACCGGCTGGAGGCGGCGGAGGAGCGGGCCCGGGCCGAGGAGGAGGCCGTGAACAGCCTGGACGCCTCCCGGGCGCGGGGCGAGGCCAGGCAGGGCCTGCCCATCAACCCCAGGTCGCTGGACGGCCTGGATCTCAACTTCACCCGCAAGACCAGCCTCAAGGAGATCCTGCAGCAGCTGAGCCGGAATTCCGGGGTGAACATCCTCCTGCACTCCAGCGTCGCCAGCCAGGATCTGGGGGTGACCGCCGACCTGCGCGGGCTCACCTTCCAGCAGGTGCTGGACGCCCTGATGCTGCAGTGCGACCTGTTCTATCGGGTACTGGAGCCGAATTCCATCATGGTCTTCAAGCGGACCCCGCAGAACCTGCTGGAGCACGAGAACAAGCTGATCCAGACCTTCTACCTGTCCAACGCCGAGGTGGACAACGTCCGCCAGATGTTCAGCGCGCTGATGCCGCAGATGCGGGTGTTTCCGGACAAGCGGCTGAACGCCCTCACCGTCCTGGCCAAGTCCAGCGATCTCAGCATCGCCCGGCGGATCGTCAAGCAGCTCGACAAGGCCAAGGCGGAAGTGATGATCTATCTGGAACTGCTGGAGGTGTCGGAGACCACCGCGGTCAACCTGGGGCTGCTGCCGGTCGCCACCGCCACCGCCACCCAGGGCGCCTACAGCCTCGGCGTCACCACCAACAGCGGCACCGGCGGCCAGAACCAGCAGGCCGGCACCCTGGCCATCAAGCGGCAGGCCCTCAACTACATCTTTCCCAGCATCAAGCTGGACCTGGCCAAGCGCAGCGGCCAGACCAAGCTGCTGGCCAATCCCAATGTCCGGGTGGTTTCCGGGGAGACCGGGGAGGTGAAGATCGGCGACAAGGTCAGCGCCACCCAGTCCAGCCTGGGCCCGCCCAACCTGCCCGCCAACGCCGGCGGCTCCGCCGCGGCGGCGGCCGCCGCCATCGGCGGCAACCTGGTGACCCAGACGTCGTACTCCTACGAGGAGGTGGGGGTCAACATCAAGGTCAAGCCCCGGGTCCACTTCAACGGCGACATCACCATCGAGCTGGATTCCAACATCCAGGGCATCGCGGCGGGCGGCGAGAACGGCCGGCCGAACATCAGCCAGCGGCTCATCAAGACCACCGCCCGGCTCCGGAACGGGGAGACCGCCATCTTCGGCGGCATGATCAAGGAGGACCAGCGCAAGGCGCTGCAGGGCCTGTGGGGGCTCTCCAGCGTGCCGGTGGTGCGGGACCTCCTGGGCCACCGGGACGACAACGACGTCCGGACCAACGTGATCCTCTCGATCCGGGCGGTGCTGGTGCGCAAGGCCGACCTGACGGACGAGGATTTCGGGCCGTTCGACCCGGACCTGGCGCCCAACGCCGACAAGCCGTTCGTGCCCAAGCCGGCCAAGCTTCCGGCCAGGCCCGGCGAGGCGCCGGCCCGCCCCGCCCCCGCGCCGGAGGCTGAAGCGGAGGCCGAACCCGAGCCGGTCGTCTCCGACGCGGTGGTGGTGCCGGATGCGGATGAAGACCCGGAGGCCCCGGCCGCTCCGGCCAACTGAAGTCGTCCCGGTCTAGTCCGCCAAGGTCGAGAGGTCCCCCGGATCCTCCCCCATCTCCACCGCCTTCAGGTAGCGCCGGACGATCTTGCCGGAGCGGGTCTTGGGCAGGCTGGTCCGGATCTCGATCTCCGAGGGGGTGGCGATGGGGCCCAGGTCCTGGCGGATGTGGTCCTTCAGGGAGGCGATCAGGCCGTGGCCGGACTCGATGCCCGGACGCAGCACGACGAAGGCCTTGATCCGCTCGCCCTTGAGCGGGTCGGGCAGGCCGATGACGGCGGCTTCGGCCACGGCCGGATGCCGGGCCAGGGCGCCCTCGACGTCGGCGGTGCCGATCCGGTGGCCGGCCACGTTCATGACGTCGTCGGACCGGCCCAGCACGGCGAAGTAGCCGTCCCGGTCGCGCACGGCGATGTCGCCGGCGGTGTAGACCCCGCCCGGGATCTGCTGCCAGTAGCGCTCGTAGCGCGGATGGTCGTTCCAGATGGTGCGCATCATGTAGGGCAGCGGCTGGCGCAGGATCAGCAGGCCGCCCTGGCCGTCGGGCACCGGCTGGCCCTGGGCGTCCACCACCTCCGCCGATACCCCCGGCAGGGGCTTGCCCACCTTGCCGGGCCGGCCGTCGAAGGTGGGCAGGGTGCCCAGCACCGGGGCGGCGATCTCGGTCTGCCACCAGTTGTCCACCACCATGCCGTTGCTCTGGCCGGCCAGGTACTTCTGGGCCCAGGCATGGGCCTCGGGGTTCAGCGGCTCGCCCGCGCAGGCGATCAGCCGCAGCCGGGACAGGTCGTACTTGGAGGGCGCCTCCGGGCCGTGGCTCATCCACATGCGCACCGCGGTGGGGGCGGTGAACATGAGGTTGACCCCGAACCGCTCGCACAGCTCCCAGGTGACGTCGGCGCTGGGATAGTCGGGCACGCCCTCCCGGCAGAACACCGTCGCCCCGCAGGAGAGCGGCCCGTAGACGATGAAGGAATGGCCCACCACCCAGCCGATGTCGGAGGTGCTCCAGTAGATGTCGCGGTCGGTGATCTGGTAGAAGGCCCGGGCCAGGTAGGTCACCCCCACCAGGTAGCCGCCGGTGGTGTGGACCACCCCCTTGGGGGTGCCGGTGGTGCCGGAGGTGTAGAGGATGAACAGCGGGTCCTCGGCGTCCATCGGCTCGGGCGGGAAGTGGATCCCGCGGGCCTCCTGGATGTCGTAGAAGTCGTGCTCACGCTCGGACTCGAAGGTGAAGGGGGCGTCGCCCGGACGCGACCCGCGCCGGTGCACGATGATGTGGTCGACGAAGATCAGGTCGCGCACCGCCTCGTCCACCGTGGGCTTCAGGGCGACCTTCTTGCCCCGGCGGAAGGTGAAGTCGGAACAGATGACGATCCGGGCCTGGCAGTCCTCGATGCGGGCGCGCAGGGCCTGGGTGCCCATGCCGGCGTAGACCACCGAGTGGATCGCCCCCATGCGGGCGCAGGCCAGCATGGAGATCACCCCCTCGGGGGTCAGCGGCATGTAGATGATCACCCGGTCGCCCTTGCCCAGGCCGAGCCGCTTGAGGGTGTTGGCCAGCCGGTTGACCTCCCGGTAGAGCCGGCCGTAGGTGTAGGTCTGCTCTTCGCCGTCCTCGCCCACCCAGATGAGGGCGGCCTTGTTGCGGCGCTCGGAATGGGCGTGGCGGTCGATGCAGTTGACGGTGACGTTGAGCTTGCCGCCGACGAACCATTCGTGGCGGGGCGGGTCGAAATGGCTCACCTCGCGGAACGGTTCCATCCACTCCACCAGCTTGGCCTGCTCGGCCCAGAACTGGTCCGGGTCCCGCTGGGCGTGGGCGCGCTCGACGCTGTCGTTGGCGATGTAGGCCTCGCGGGCCAGCCAGATCGGCGCCGGAATGACGTTCTCGTCCTTCTGCAGGCGCAGGATGGCGGCCTGCTGGGATTCGCTCAGGGCCGGGGCCCCGGCATGGGTTGCGCTGGCTGGCTGCTGGGATCCGCCGGTCATGTCCATCCCCTTCAGGAGCCGGCCCCCGCGGCCGGCTGCCAAGATCCTAGGCGGGATCCGCTGAAAGTCGACAGGAATGAACAGTTTTGAATCAATTCCCCGGGACTGGATGCAGTTTGCGCTCCACCTGGGCCCGGAGGGTCTCGCCGGAGGTCCCGGTGCCCGGGGTCGGGCGCCGCTGGGCCGGGGGGACGTAGGGGTCGGCCAGGACCGGCGACGGACCCGGCCCGGGGCGGACCCAGGCGGCCGCCGCCGGGGCGGGGAGGAACCGGACCGGCGCGGCCCCGGCGGGGGCCGGCCGGGTCCGGGCGGCCCAGTCCGGGGCGTCCCGGTAGAACGAGACCAGGTCGGCCTTCTCCTGGGGGCGGGAGAGGTCGTCCAGGTAGGTCATGTGGCCCCCCGGGTAGTGCTGGATGCCCAGGTTGGGCTGGCCGCCCAGCCGGGCCAGGTCCAGCTCGGTCTGGTAGAAGGGGGTGGCCAGGTCGTGGTAGCCGTTGAGCGAGAGGATCTTCAGCCCGGGCTTGCGGGCGAGGGCGGCGGCCAGGTCGGGGATGGTGTCGGGCAGGGCGAGGCCGTCATGGGAGAAATCCCAGTGCTCGCCGGCGTCGCCGCTGATCGTGTAGGCCGCGCCGCCCGGATAGCCGAGGAACCCGGCCAGATAGTCGGCCATGGCGTCGGCGAACGGCTGGGCGATGAAGGTGCTGGAGGGGTCGCCTTCGCTGGCCAGGGGGCTGCCGGCCGGGGCCGTCACCCGGGCGTCATAGCGGCCGATCAGGGTGCCGGGGAGCAGCTGCTCCCGGTAGTGGGCGGGCGACAGGTTGAGTTCGCTCCGCCAGGCTTCGGCCGGCAGCCCGGTGTCACCGGCCAGCTGGGCGGCCAGGGGCAGCCCGGGGTCCCCCGGCGCGGCCAGCCAGGCGGTGACGGCCGGGGCATAGGTGCCGGCGGTGAAGTCCCGGATCTCCCGGAGGAAGCCGGTCAGGTCCGCCGGGGCCGGGGCGTCCAGCTGGAAATAGGCGCCCACCGCGGAGTAGGAGGGCAGGAAGCCGGCGCAGCTGACGCCCGGGCCGGCGTCGCCGTTGCTGTTGTAGTCCAGGATCGAGGACTGCAGCACGACCCCGGTCAGGTCGACCCCGGCGGCGAGCAGCAGGTTGGCCAGGACGGCGCTGCGGGGGGTCCCGTAGGATTCGCCGAAGAGGTAGGTGGGCGAGCCCTGGCGCCCGTAGAACTCCAGGTAGCGGAGGATGAAGTCCCGGAGCACGGCCGCGTCGGTGTCCACCCCCCAGAACCGGCTGTTGGGATTGGGCGCGATCGCCTCGGAGAGGCCGGTGCCGACGGGGTCCACGAACACCAGGTCGGTGGTGTCCAGCAGGGATTCCGCGTTGTCCACCAGGGGGAAGGGGCGGGGGGCGGCGGGATCGGGGTCGCCGGTGGCCAGCCGCAGGGGCCCGAACGAGCCCAGGTGCAGCCAGACCGAGGAGGAACCCGGACCGCCGTTGTAGAGGAAGGTCAGCGGCCGGGTGGCCGGGTCCTGGCCGTCGGCGGTGTAGCCGATGTAGAAGATGGCGGCCTCGGGGCCGCCCCCGGCCGGGTCGGCGGCGGTGAGATGGCCGGCGGTGGCGGTGTAGGGGATGGCGGTGCCGCCCAGGGTGATCACGTGCGGGGAGACCGCGGCATCCTCCAGGGGCATCGGCAGCGAGGCCGTCCCCGAGGGGGAGAAGGGCGGCGCGGCGGTGTCGCCGCCTCCGCCGCCGCAGGCCAGGAGGGCGCACAGCAGGCTGCTGAAACCGGGGAGGAGCAGGCGCGGGGATTGCATCGGCACAGCATAGGCGACCTGCTCGAGCAAAACTCGAGTCTTTTGTCATAAGTTTATTATTTACTATCTTATTATATGAAACCTGGTTCAGAGCATGGCGCCGGCGGATCCGGCCTCGTGCTCCGGGGGCTCCGGCGCCGGGGCCTCGGGCCGGGGCTGGCCCATGGCCTGGTTCAGCCGCTTGCGGATCCGGTGCAGTTCCTGCTTGTCGTAGGGCAGGATGGTCCGGGGCTTGTGGTGGGCCAATTCGAAGCCGTGGATCTGCTGGTAGAAATCCAGGTGGTGGCGGTTGATGGTGCTTTCGATGATCCGGTGCTTGGACAGCACCGAGCGGTGCAGCAGCTCGCGCAGGTGGTCGTGCTCCGGGGCGACCAGGCAGGTGTAGAAGATGTACTTGAGCTCGAAGATGGTGAGCTGGGACATGAGGATCCGCCAGTAGGGTACCCGCGCCTCGACCGTCGGCAGCTGGTCCTCGATCTGCTCCAGCAGGCACTCCAGGGTGCCCAGGTAGCGGGTCTGGCGGGTGAGGATCCGCTGGGTCTCGAGGAACAGCTTGAAGAAGTAGACCTTCCGGTCGTCCTCGAGGGCGGAGTCCAGGAACGGGCTGTACTTCTGCATGGCGGCGTGCAGCTTCTTGATCAGGAAGATCAGGGCGCCCACGCCGTCGTGGCTGGTGCCGGCCTTGTGGTCGATGATCTTGATGTCGTCCAGGTTCTGCCGGTAGTAGCCGAGCAGCCGGTAGAAGGAATCCTCGAACCGCTCCTTGCGGAAGGTCTCCTTGGATTCGGCCAGTTCATGCTGCTGGATGTGGATGGTCAGGATGACCCCGGCGAAGGCCAGGCCCGAGAAGATGGTGTTGATGAACCCGAAGCTCTCGCCGAAGAACCCGCTCCGGACCAGGGAGAAGTCCCGCAGCGGCCAGTTGCACCAGAGGATCAGGAGGGCATAGAGGAGGGTCACCCCGAGCACTACCCCGAACAGCATCACGGCGATTCTGCTGAGTCTCATGGCGGGCTCCCATGGTTGGCCGGGAAAGGGCCGGTTCAGCCGCCGGCACCCGGGGCCGGGAACCCCGGATCGGCCAGCTTGTCCCGGAGTTCGTCGAGGCTGAACGGCTTGCGCAGGCTGGAGACGTTCGGGCGGTCCTGCAGGAGCGGGGCGATGGAATCGTCGCTGTAGCCGGTGGCCATCAGCACCCGCTGGTCCGGCCGGATTGCCAGCAGCCGGGCCAGGGTCTGGGCCCCGTTGAGGCCGGGCATGTTCATGTCCAGGATCACCAGGTCCGCGCCCGGGCCGGCCTGGAGCCGGTCCAGGGCCTCCTGGCCGCCCTCCGCGGTCTCCACCTGGTGCCCCAGGGCCGCCAGCATGGGTCCCACGGACAGGCGGATCAGCTCGTCGTCATCCACCAGGAGGATCCGGATCGGGGCCATGGGGCCCGCGGGCCTGGGCGGGGCCGGCGCCTGGACGGCGGCGGCCCCGGCCAGGGGCGGGAAGCCCAGGACCACCTCGGTGCCCTGGCCCGCCTCGCTGCGGATCTCGATGGTGCCCTTGTGGGCCTTCACGGTGCCGTAGACCATGGCCAGGCCCAGCCCGGTGCCCTTGCCCATGGCCTTGGTGGTGAAGAACGGCTCGATGGAGCGCCGGACCAGCTCGGGGCCCATGCCCTTGCCGCTGTCCCTGATGCTGATCTCGACCGCGCCGCCCGGGGCCTGCCGGGTCGCCAGGTCCAGGGTGCCGCCCTCCGGCATGGCGTCCACGGCGTTGACGCACAGGTTGATCAGGG